>Ga0302181_10000972_pt1 | contig 22215 bp, 21 predicted proteins | sample I_Palsa_E3_3_FD_198786 | JGI IMG/M metagenome (GOLD analysis project Ga0302181, IMG submission 198786) | Peat permafrost microbial communities from Stordalen Mire near Abisko, Sweden - I_Palsa_E3_3 | ecosystem: Environmental > Terrestrial > Soil > Palsa > Peat permafrost | place: Sweden...
TCTGGGGTCTTCGGGGTCTTCGGGGTCTTCGGGGTCTTCGGGGTCTTCGGGGTCTTCGGGGTCTTCGGGGTCTTCGGGGTCTTCGGGGTCGCGTCGCGCCCGGCGGGCGCTGGTACTGGTGCCGGTCGGACTCGCCATGGTAGCGGGGCTGGCCGGGCCGACCGCCTACGCGCTCGATACGGTGAACTCCGCGCATACCGGTGCGATCGTGAGTGCCGGACCGCAGACTGAAGGGTTCGGCAGCGGACCTGGCGGCGGGGGCGGGTTCCCTGGTGGCCGGGCCGGCCAGTTCGGGCGCGGAACGGGGACGGGCGCGAGCGGCAGGGCAGGCTCTGGGACCGGCAGTGCCGGGACCGGGGTTACTGGCGGACCCGCTGGGTCAGCCGGTACGCGGCCCGGTGGTAGCGGGACTAGCGGCTCAGCAGGCACGCTTCCCGGCGGTAGCGGCTCGGCGGGTACGCGGCCGGGCGGGATCTCGGGTGCCAGCGGTGCGGCCGGCCGTACGGGCGGCTTTGGCGGCGCGGGCGGCGCGGGCGGGGGCGGCGGCCTTGGCGGCAGTACGACCGTGAGCAGCGCCCTGGAGAAGCTGCTCGAGCAGGATGCGTCCAGCTACAAGTGGGTGGCCGCCACCGAGGGTTCAGAGGCCGCGGCGCCCCTCGAGCTAGCCACCGGTGACGCGGTGATGGCCATCGGCGGGTTCAACGGGACCGACCCGTGGCCCACGCTGGCCGTGTTCGAAGGGCTCGTGGCCAAGCACGAGATCCATTACTACGTAGGCCAGGACGGCGAGAGCTTCGGCGGCGGGCAGGGCTCCGCGGCCATCACGAAATGGGTCGCGGCCCACTTCACGAAGCAGACCGTCGGCGGCGAGACCGTCTACAACCTCACCGAACCAACGTCGTAGGGTACCTGTTTGCGGAGGACCCGGGGCCGGCCATCGGCTCCGGGTCATCGGCACCAGCTACTGGAGCGGGAGTCAGGGAACTCCCAGTGCTGTCAGTGCAGGAGCACCGTAACCAGATCCTTTATCTGGTCAACCGTCGCGAGCAGCGTCGCAGTGGAACTCGTCGCCTTAGTGAGCCGGGAAAGCATGCTGCGGATACCTTCGGCGCTGGGCCTCCGGCTGTGCACCTCGGTGTGCAATCGCTGGACGTCGTCGATAACGTCCTCGGCCTGCTCGCCCTCCAGTATTACCGCCTCGGCCTCGAGCTTGCTCAGCAGCCGGTCGATCATTTCCAGTGGATCACTGGCGGCCGCGCCGTAGTTCATCTGCTTTGCCTTTGCACCCTTACCTAGCGCAACTGCACCGATAGTCCCGCCGGTCATGTAAATCCCTCGGTTAGCACCTGATTCCGGCCCAGGCGGTCCGACTGCAGAGCTATCGCGATGTTCCATTCTCTCTCCTGTCGACGGGAGGCGTCAGGCTGTAGCCTGCACACTCGATCCGCCATTATTTTGTACCTTGACCTTGCCGCCCTTGAATGCCACTCCCCCTATTGAACCCCCGGACATCATTACCCCGCCACTGTTGTTGATGATGGCTTGCGCACTTTCTCGGTACGCGCCGGTATCGACACCTTTATCCTCCAGGAAATCAAGCACCGTGTCGTTGACCAGACGTTCGATCATCTTGGTATATTTAGCCGCATCGAGCTGCTGAATATATGTACGTGGTGAAAGTGCCGCGCGGATTTCCCGGACACTGAGCCGCGCACCGACGTCGGCGTAAACATAGTCCCTGGGAGAGCCGGCTTCCTCTTCGAAGGATCGCCGTTCAACCATTGTTCTATGCCACGTACTGGCTACTCCGATCGGGGCGCGCAGCATGTCGCGGCATGCGGTGCTTGCCGCGCTCAAGAAGACCTTCGTCAGGAAACTGCCAGCCGTAGTCCTCGGCAGCCGGTCGACCAGATGATAACGCTGCAGGATAGGCGGTAGCACTGCAGGTACGAACTCCAGGTAGAGCATGCGTCCTTCAACCGCGATATAAATGAACGCCGAGACCGCGATCTCCTGGTCGGCTGATCCTATGACCTCACGCTGGCCTGACCAGACAGGCTGCCCCTCGTCGCTAACGCATATCCACTGGTAATAGCGCATGCCAGCCTGCGGGTGACGGATGAGGGCATCGATAGCTTCGGGGCTCGCCTGCGAGTATGGCATCGCCCTCTCATGGTCGATGACGGGACTGTCCCAACGGCTATGTCCGTCCCCGACGAGGTGATCGTGCACCGTGAGGTTGGCGACCCGTTCATTTTCGGGAAGTTCCTGGTCGCCGAGTTTGAGGAGGCGAGCCCGGATCACGTCATGCAATTCCACTGGGTCGATGGGCACGTAACCACGAGATCTCAGTCTATGCCACGCCCGGTCTTTACCCGGGCCGGACGCACGATCGAGCTCGATGGCGATGGACCAGATCTTGCCGGTAATACCCGAACCTATGAAGGGATTCGCTCCGCCGTAGAGAGCTACGTTTCCCCATTGCGCCGCCCCTACCTCCGCGATGCGTGCCTCAACCTGTGTCCCAAGCCGATCAAAGTAGCCGCCCGCGGATCCTGGACCGAGCCGGTCAATAAATATTCGGTAGATCGAATATGAATAGCCGAAGAGCGTCGTACCGACGAGACCGAGAAACACGAGCACAACGAAACCAGTCAGGCCTCCCGTGCCTGCCGCTAGCCCGAAGTCCGAGGGACTTCTGCTGGCAAAATCGAAGACCGGAAGGAGCAGCGCAGAGACGACAAATCCTCCCAGGCCTATGGTGATCACCGCGCCGATAAGAACTTTGAACCCGATTGAATGGCGCTCCCAATTGATTCCTGGCAGCACCAATCCGAGCAAAAACGCGATGATCAGGATGCCAAAAATGGTTGTGGCAGCAAGAAACAAGCCAGCCAGCAGAAAAACAGTAAGCATGAGATCTCGAATAAGTTGCATCCTGCGGGCATTCAGGCAATGCCGGACGATCGGAACGAGATCAATTCCGAGTGAAGGGACGACCCCGCGGTGGGAAGCTATCAGCTCACCGATCACAGTATTCGCATAGCCCGGGTCGAGGTAGGCGGCGGCACATAGATAGCGAGTCGCATTGCTCAAGGGGCCAGCGGGCGGGCTGGCCGCATGGCTGAAGAACCGGTCCGGTGCTGATGCCTCCATCCACTGAGCCTGCTGCCGCGCTTCTCGTTCTGCGTCCATATGGGACGTAACGCCTGCGCGAGGTGCTTGCCCCGCATCGCCGGGCCACGGCTGCCCGGTCACAGGTGGAGCCATAAAGCCAGTCCGGGGGGGCGCCTCCGGCGCAAACGACGCGCCTGATTGAATCGGTACGCCCGCCTGCACTGCCGTGCCTGCCGACGAGGTGTCGGGTCCGTAAGCGCTAGCGGCGGCACCGCAGATCCCGCAAAATACGTCGTCGGGCAGTAGCGAAGAACTACAATTCATACATTGCCGTTGAGTCACTTATCCTCCAGCTGTATTAGACCAGACGCAAACCCACTGCTATGGCAGGTGTCACTGGCATGCCGCATAGGTGGCATGATAAGTGGGCGGAGGCTGGTCAATGAGATATTCGCCGCCGTCCTGCTCGAGGAACAGCGAGATGTTCCAATCAGTGCAGGATTCCTGCTGATTCGGACTGGCCGCCGGGTCCTGGTGACTGGTGAACGTTACATTCGCGACAAGATCTCCGTCTGTGGCGGTGGAAATGCTAAGAAGCGTCACAGCTGAGTCAGTCGTAGAATCGTACCCATTATCGAACTGCTCTTGCGTGAGACCTTGCTGCTCAGGCGCCGTGAGCAAAGACATGTATGACTGATAGTCATGAGTGTTGATGGCGTCGAAAAACTGGTCGAGGAACGTCGCGACTGACGCAGCATCCGGGTCCTGCGACGCCTCCGCGGAAACCGTTACCTGGACCGCCATCGTGATGCTCGGCGAGGGGCTTGATGGGCTCGGAGCGGGGCCAGAACCCTGAGTCGGCGGCGGTGTCATCCGCGTGGACACGCCGGAGTTCCGGACCGCATCGATGCGCGGAGCATGATGCCCGAAGTGCAACTGGCTAGCTCCGGCCACCCCGCCCGCAGCGAATATGACCGCCACTACAGCGGCCACAACGGACTTGGACCTCAACCATGATGACGTTGGCCTGGGTAGGTTCGCTGGATAGGGAGGGTCGTCGTCAGGAAACCGCTGCCCGCAACCTGTGCAGAAAGCAGTTCCCTCTTTTCGCGGCCGCCCGCAACTTCGGCAAACACTCATGGCGTAGCCACCGCCCCATGGTCAGCCCCACCCATGACGCCCGCCGGACGCCACTGATGGCCTGAGTATCACGGGATCCGGTACCAGGGTCTAGTGGCTTAAAGGTCTTTGTTTTATTACCATTCACGAGAATCAGAAGAAAGCGCGTTACAAGGCGTGCTCAATCCCGACAATCCTGACATTAGACCCGGGGAGGCGCGAAACCTTACATAGCTACGCTATTGGTGCTATGAGCACGGCAGGAGGTGGTAGGCCTGCTTGGCACTGAGTACATGCATTACAGCAGAGTTTACGACGGCGCGGAAGGCGGTATCAGCCGCAGTCAGCTTGAGAATGACGCTATCCATTGTTGCCGCTGCGGCGAGGCTCTGGGAGGTGATCAAGTCACCGCCTGCGGTGAGGAATTCGATTCCGCGGACAGCCGGTGAAATGCTGGCGACCGCGGTGGCAGCACCCAGATCATCAGAGACGATCACGCCCTTGAAGTGCATCTGCTGGCGCAGGATCACGCCCATCACCTCCGGCGAGAATACCGCGAGATGACGCGGATCGATGCGTGTATAGGTCGCCAGGGCGATCATGACGAAAGGCACGCCTGCATCGATGGCAGCTTGGAAGGACTGCAGGTAGGAATCATGAGGCGTGGTGCTGGTGTCCACAACTCCTGCGGTGAAGTCAGTGTTGCCTTGGACCCGGCCCAGCCCCGGGAAATGCTTGGCGGTAGTCGCGACTCCTGCCTGCTGCATTCCCCGGATGAACGCCACGCCGTGGGCCGCCACCGTCGCTGGGCTGTACCCGAACTCACGCTCGAGCATGCCGATGGGCTGGTTCTCGTCGGCGGTTCCGGCCGGTACGACATCCATGACCGGGGCCAGGTTGAGATTGAAGCCTGCTGACCGGAGTTCACGGCCCCAGACCGCCGCCTGCTGCTGCAGCGCATAAGGGGACAGGCTGCCCTGGGCCAGAGCCGAAGGGATCGCGGGAAATCCCGGGCCTTGCAGGGACTGGACCTCTCCGCCCTCTTGATTCGCGGCGATGAAGAAGCGAACCCCGCCGGTAGCCAGCGACTGATATGCGCTAGTCAGTTGCTGGAGTCCGGCTACGCCCGCCGCCAGGTTGCCCGCGGACAGCAACGAGCCGAAGTGATACGCCGCGACCGCCTGGGCGACGTCGGAGACCGGGTCTCCCGCGACGCCGACCAGGAACAACTGGCCGACCCGCTGGGCTTCGGTCATACGAGACAAGACCTGAGCCGAGCAGGAGGGTGAGGCTGGCTGAGGCGACGACTCGCTCGCGCTGGGCCGAGGCGAGGCCAGGCTTCCCCCGGTGGGCGAGGGTTTCCCGGCAGCGACAACAGCGCTGGTTGAGGCGGCGCCGCACCCGGAGCTGGCTAGCACAAGGAAGAGAGCAGACGCCGAGAGAAGCAAGGTCCGCGGACGCCGCGTCATTCTGCTGCGATGGCCATCGCTACCCGGCTGCTGTCGCGGGCCGGCATTAGCCCGCCATGACCCTGGCCGCATCATGCTAGCGGCATCGCTTTGACTCGTATGCTCGCCACCCCCGAAGTACGGTACCGGCACGCCGAACGTTGGCCACGCCACACTACCTGCGATCGCCGCTGGTGACAGGAGGAAACTGGCTACGTCATGTCGAAGCAGGAATTTCATCAGGCCTGAGTGACCCGCTGGATGGCGGCCAGCCAGGCCTGCGCCAACGAGATGCCAAGCCCGGACTCACTGAGCTCGAACGTGGCGGCCTCGATGCCGATGATCCGCCATCCATCGTTGATGGCGGCACGAAGTTCGTCCTGGCGTACCCGGCGCGGGCCGAAGGTCCCGGGCTGCCGGTCGCTGAAGCAGAGCAGGTGGCAGTAACCGCCATCGCGCAGCACCGACGCCAGGCTGGCGACGTACCTGACGCGGTCTTTGTCGTCGAAGACATGGAAGACACCACTGTCGATGACAACATCGAACATCAGGCCAAGGTCCCCTAGCCGCAGCGCATCTGCGACTTCGAAGCGGGCGGTCAGGCCTCGTTCGGTGGACTTGCGCCGGGCCCGGTCGATGGCATGGACCGACACATCTATGCCGATGGCGTCCGCGCCGTGAGAGGCGGCCAGCAGGGTCTGCTCGCCGGTGCCCCAGCCGGAGTCCAGCAACCGCCCGCTCAGCAGCCCTTTTTCCGCCAGCCGCACGAAGGCGGGCTGCGATCGGCCGATGTCCCACGGCGCGGGCTTGCTCGCCGTGTAAGACGCATCCCAGCTCGGCGTGGTCATTGCCTCAGTATCGGCCTTCGCCCCAGTCGCTGAGCGAACCGGCCGTGATTCAGTATAGTCTGTCAACAGATCATCTGCGCATAGTCCATCTTTAGCCATTCAACTGAGACTCGGGAGAATTTATGTGGGAGTACGAGCAGAGCGTCGAGACGACCGCCGCCCCCGAGGCCCTCTGGCAGCACTGGTCCGACATGGCGACGTGGCCGCAATGGAACGGCGGCATCGAGACCATCGACGTCGAGGGCCCGTTTGCCGTCGGTACCACCTTCACGATGACGCCGCCCGGGGATGAAGCGATCCACATGCGGCTGGTGGAAATCAAGCCGGGCGAATCGTTCACCGACGAGATGGACGCGGGCGATTTCGTGGTTCGGACGCAGCACCGGCTTGAGCCTACGGCCAGCGGACTGACCAGGATCGTCTACCGGACGGAGATCACCGGCGAGGCCGCCGACCACATCGGTCCTGAGCTCGGTCCGCAGATCACGGCGGACTTTCCTGAAGTGCTCGCAGCGCTGGCGAAGCTCGCCGAAGGCTAGGCCGTGCCGATTGACCCCGAGCAGAGCCCGGGCTTCCTGCTCTGGCATGTCACCCTGCGCTGGCAGCGCGAAATCGCCGGGGCGCTGGCACCGCTTGACCTGACCCACGTGCAGTTCGTGCTGCTGGCCACCGCCTGGTGGCTGAACTCGCGGGGCGAGGACCCGAACCAGCTCAGGTTGGCCAGGCAAGCGGGTACCGACGTGAAAATGACCTCGGAGGTCCTGCGCAGGCTGGAAGCTAAGGGCCTGATCACGCGGACGGTGGACACCGCTGACACCCGGGCCAGGAAACTGCGGGTCACCGATCGCGGCGCCAAGCTGGCCATCCGGACGCTAGCCGTCGTGGAGGCCGCCGACGCCGCGTTCTTTCAGGCCGCGGCCGACCCGGCCGCCCTGCTGGCGATGCTTCGGTCACTCGCCAAGGAATCATGATCATGGGCACTGCCGCCGGGTAGGACCCAGGCCCGCTTCCGGGACCGGTCACCCTCTCGAGGCTGGCCGGGCATCCTGATATACCGGGAAGATGACCGCCCATACCCTGCCCGGGCAGATGCGGTCGGCCGCGATGGCGCTGCTTGGCGCTTTGGACGAGGAGCAGCGGAGGCTAGCGGCCAGGCCCTTCACCGACGACGCCGCCCGCCGCTGGCTGGAGTACCGGCCGCGGCGCCGCCCGGGCGCCTGTATCGCCGAGCTCAGCGTGGCCGGCCGGAAGGCCGCGCACCGGCTGCTGGCCACCGGGCTGAGCGAGCATGCGTACGCCCAGGCGATGGGCATCATCGCTCTCGAAGAGGTGCTGGACCGGCGGGAAGACTGGCAGCGAGGCCGTCACAGCGGGGACTACTGGGTCAATGTGTTCGGTGATCCGGCTGGCGCTAAGCCGTGGTCCTGGCGTTTTGAGGGGCATCACCTGTCCGTGACGATGACCGTGGCGAAGGACGACATCTCCCCTGCCCCGGTCTTCCTCGGCGCCAACCCGGCCTGCGTCAGTTATGCCGGGCGACCGGTGTCCCGGCCGCTGGCGCCCGAGGAAGACCTGGTGCGCGCTCTTCTTGACGCGATGGGTTCGGCGGGCCGCTCGGCCGCTGTCGTCGCCATCCGGGCGCCCGACGACATTCACACCAGCACCAATCCCCGCGCCCGGGAAGGCATCGAGCCGCTCGGCGTTCCCGCCGCCAGGCTCGGGTCAGGTGCGCGGGCGGTGCTGGCTCAGCTCGTCGCGCTCTACCTCGACCGGCTGCCCGCCGAACTCGCGGCACGTGAGGCTGCATGCGCCGCCGACGCAGAACTGTACTTCGCCTGGGAGGGGCCGCTCACTCCGGGCGCTCGACATTACTACCGGATACAGGGCGATGACCTGCTCATCGAATATGACACTACCGATGATGGTAACCACGCGCATACCGTGCTGCGCCGTCCCCGCAGCGACTTCGGGGATGACGTGCTCGCGGCGCACTACGAGCAGGAACATCGCTGATGTTAGCGGCTGATCGTCCCGAGCGGGTCCCGGTCCGCGGGGGTGGCATCGTCCCGGTCGGTGGAGATGGTGAGGTCGCGCCAGGCGGCGTCGGACTGGGCCCGGGCAGCGCGCCGCGGTCCCGTAAGCGAACACTATGACCGCCGCCGCTGCGATCACCCGGATCCTAAGCGGCACACCTGCCCACAGCCGGTCGCGCACCGTCCCGGTATCAACCTGACGGGCAGCCATCGTCCGCGTCGATCTCTCACTCGCCGTCGTCCGGGGGGACGACATCGTCGTCGGGTTCGCCGGGGGGTGTGCAGCCCGCGCAGCCGGTGACGTCTGGCTGAATGCTCTGGTTGGCCAGGGTGACGGCGGCGGTGATCGGCGACTGGGTGATCGTGTTCATGACGGCCTGGTCGGTGTCGATGTCGCTCGCCTCTCCGGCGGCCGCGAACTCGGCGGCCAGCTCGTTGTAGGCGGCGGTCTGGAGCTTGGCGGGATCCGGTTCCACCAGTTTCTCGGCGGTTGGCGGGGGGCTGGCGCCGGGAAGGTGCTCGGCCCACTGGGCGAAGGTGTCCTTGATGCCGCTCTCCTCGACGAGGCCGCTGAGGTACTCCTGCACGACCTGGACGACCTCGTTGCCGCCGAGGTCCGGGAGGAAGATCGTGCTGGCGAGAGCCACCGTGGCGAGTTCGCCGGCCGTGCTCGCGCTCGACTCCTCGGTGTCGGCGTCCTGGTCTTCGGCGGATACCTCGGCGAGCCTGTCTTTGATGTCCGTCTCGCCATTGAGCGGGACGTCGAGGCCTGCCTGCCGCGCCGCCGTCTCCGCCGCGTCGAGCACCACCTTCGTGCTGGCGGGGTTCAGCGCCGTCGCCTGGAGCGCGCCGACCCGCTGGGCCAGATCGTCTTCGTTGCTGGTCGCGTTGTCGTCACCGGCTGGCGGACTGTCAGCGTCGTGAATCTGCGTGACGACCTGGACGAGAGTTCCCGGGGCGGTGCCCCCGTCGAACTGGCGCTGGATCCGCATGTAGGCGGCCAGTTCGCCTGCCGCCTCGAATTTGCTCTGCAGAGCCACCGTGTAGGCCGCGGCGAGCTTGTGCTGGACGGTGGTCGCGAGCGCCGCTGGCGCGGACAGGCCGACGAGGACGATGGCGAGCAGCCCGATGTGGACGCCGCTCGCCACCCGCCGGGTCGCGTTGGCGGCCGGGACCACGCGCAGCCGGCCGAACCACTTCTTCGCGGTTGCCGTCCGCGCCGGGCGGAGCACGAACGCCAGGCTCACCGCGGCGAGCAGCACGTACAGCGCCGTCCAGACCCACCAGGGCGGGTCCGCGACCGCCCCGGCGTGGGCGAGCACGGCGCGCAGCACGGCTACCTCGGGCCTTGGCATGTTGAGGAGGTTGGCGAGCCAGACGAGGAAGACGACGAGCACGGCGCCGAGCAGGAGCGACAGCGTGATGTCGGCGGCGGCCCGCACCGCGAGGCGCTCGGACTTCCTCATCGCCAGCCAGGCGCTGATGCTGCCCCAGACAGCCAGCGGGATCAGGAAGCCCGCCGCGGGTTCGGTGGTGAGCATGTGGTGGTCGAACAGCAGGATGAGGCTGGCGGCCGCCGTGGCGGCACCGATCAGGTGCGGCAGCGGGGTCAGCCAGCGCTGCCAGCGGCGCGACTTCGCGGCGCGGGAGACCAGCAAGCAGGCCCACAGGCCGCACGCCGCCACGAACACGCCGGGAAGCTCCCGCGTCGCGAATCGCGCCACGGGCGCAGCGGTCCGCCCGATGAGGATGAGCGCCGCCAGCGCGACGGCCGCGACCAGGGCGAGGCGACCGCGGCGCGACAGGCCGTTGAACTTCCGCCTGGCCCAGCCCGCAACCAACATGCCGATCAAGGCGAGAACTCCCGCCATGAGGGGCGTGCCGACCGCGAAGATGACGAGCTGGATATCGATCTGCCAGGGCTCTAGCCCGTCGAAGTACGGCTGCTTTGAGGGCGGCAGGAGCGAGAACATATTGGCGACTCCGGCACCGAGACCGAAGTCCGCGCTGATCGGGAGCCGACGCCTGTTCTTCGGATCCGTGGGCAGCAATGGTTTGCGGGGCCGTCTTGAGCGTTCTGGCCGGCCGTCGCGGGCATCGGGTTCCGGCTTGCTGTGACGGCCTCGCGCTACGGCGAGCGGCGCTTTCACAGTTACATTTTGCCGTGCATATCGACCAGGCCCAGCCATAAACCGGCGGCCTACCCGTAGTTCTGGACGAGTCCCGGCGGAAGCGACGGGGAAGGCATTCTCTCGCCGCGCACTCTCGAGTAGCGAACACACCGGGATTCCGGCCCTGAAGGCCGCCACTGCCGTGAGTTCCCCGCGAAGAACCCTCAGTCTCGCTGAACTCACGGAGGACTTGGAACTCCTACAGCTATAGCGAGCCGCAAAGTAGCGCTGCTGACCGCGCTGGTCTTGAACTCGAACCGCAGCACCAGCACGTGTTAGCTGGCGGCGACCGCCGCGGCGGTCTCCTCGTCATGCTCGCGGAGCATCCGCATCACGGTGGCCGGCGAGGGATGCTGGCCTTTCTTCTTTCCCGTGGTGATGACGAGGCGGCCAGCGATGTCGCGCGGGCTGAGATCCTGCGAGCGCAGGCGCAGGGCGATGGCGAGCATCGCTTCGTCGGTGACGGCCGCGCCGCCGATCGACTTGCCCCGGGCGCGGGCCGACTCGTGGCCTTCCAGGGTGCGGTCGCGGATGTACTCGCGCTCGCTTCCGGCCAGTGCGGCCAGGACGGTGAACACCACGCCGGACGGGTCGTGCGAGCCCTGGAGCTCGCCGGTGAGGAACTCCAGCCCGATATCGGATCTATGAACCAGGGCTGACAGGGCGAAAGACGGGGCTTTTGGTTCACGGTCCCTGGGATCTGCCAGTTGTGACCGCGGCCTTGTTTGTGCGAAGCCGCTGTTCGTGAGCTTTGACCGCGTCCCGGGGGACGTTGCCAGAACGTGACATCCGGGAGATTGCGAAAGATATGCTTCGCAAGTAATCTTTCACGTATCGCAGACGAGTTGCCCGACGCCGGGATGCCGGGGAATCCCATCAAGCTGACCGATCCGACGATGATGCGGGCCCTCGCGCATCCGGCGCGCATCGCGATCTGGACGCATCTGGGGCTGCGCGGCCCGGCCACGGCCACCGAGTGCGCGGAGGTGGCGGGGCTCTCGCCGTCCGCGTGCAGCTATCACCTGCGGACCCTGGCCCGCTACGGGGTCATCGAGGAGGACCCCGCGAGCGCGGCGGACGGACGGCAGCGGCCGTGGCGGGTCCGCGCGGTGGCTTACCTGATCGGTTCGGACTCCTCCACGCCGGCCGCTACCCGGCTCGCCGCGGACATCCTCGCCGAGAGCATGCGGTCCGACGCGAAGGAGAACCGCGCTCGGTACATGAACCGGCGCGATGAGTATCCCGACGACTGGCGGCAAGCGGCCGGCGACCTGCAGGACGTGGCGCACGTGACGCCAGAGGAGCTGAACGCTCTCCGGGACGAGATTGCCGAGGTGCTCGGCCGGTACCGCCGGCTGGACGCGGCCGAGCGGCCGGAGGGCACGCTGCCGGTCAGGATGTGGGTGGATATGTACCCCTGGTTCGGACCCGAAGAGGTACCCAAGTGAGCTGACCGGGGCCCAGCACCTGGCGAGCCTTCGGGGTCACCGACACAGCCGGTGAGCTGTAACAGGCATGCGTACAAGCCAGGCGCCGCCCGGCTACTTCTGTCCACGATTGCGAGGAGACACTATGACCTACGCGCTCATCACCACACCGGCTGGCAGCCGTCCAGGCGACCGCCTGCGCCAGGCCGGCGTCACCGGCAATGGGCCATCATCCGCACGGCCACGGCAACACTTGCCTCTGGCCGTCGCCCCGCCAAGCTCGCCTCGGGCCTCCGGCGGCCAGCAGGACTGCCGTCCGCTGTCGTGCAGGCAGGCTGGATGGGGGGATTGTCATGACAACGCAGGTCATCGAGACTCATGCGGGGCGCAGGCTGTGCATCGAGGTCGCCGGTGATCCCGACGGGGATGTCATCGTCTTCCACAATGGCTCACCGAACTCCCGGCTGCTGTACCCGCCCGACGCCGACGACGCCGTTGGGCGGGGCGCCTGCCTGGTCGGATATGACCGGCCGGGGTATGGCGGCTCGACCCGCCGGGCGGGCCGTTCGGTGGCCGCCGCCGTGGATGATCTGCGGGCTATCGCAGCGGCGTTGGGTGTCGACCGGCTGGTCACCTGGGGTATCTCGGGCGGTGGGCCGCATGCCCTGGCCTGCGCCGCGCTGGCGCCGGATTTGGTCGCGGCGGCCGCGGCGCTGGCGTCGGTGGCACCGTATGACGCGCCGGGCCTGGAGTTCTTCGAGGGCATGGGCGAGCGCAACATCGAGGACTTCCGCTTCGCCGCCGACGATCCCGACGCCGCGGCGGTCAAGACGGCCGCCGTTGCCGAGGCCATGCTCCAAGCGACCGCGGAGGACCTGCTCGGGCAGTGGGCAACGATCCTCTCGCCAGCCGACGCCGCAGCGGTGAGCGGGGAACTGGCTGCCTATATGATCGACAGCCTGCAAACCGGGCTCGGTCCGGGCCCCGGAGGCTGGATCGACGACGGCGCCGCCTTCGTGCACCCCTGGGGCTTCGACCCTGCCGACATTGCCATCCCGGTGCAGCTGTGGCACGGGCGGCAGGACCGCTTCGTCCCCTTCGGGCACGGCCGCTGGCTCGCCGGGCGCATCCCCGGCGTCGACGCCCATCTCAACGACACCGACGGTCACCTCACCCTCCTGCGCCGGGTTCCCGACGTGCACGCCTGGCTGCTCGCCCAGCTCCGGCAAACCTGAACTCTCTCCTGCGCCCCTCCGGCCGCTGGCCAGGTGCCGGGTTATCCCGGCGGACCGGGATCCGGCGATGGAAGCCATCCTGTCCTGCCGCGAGCATCTGCCGGGGTTCTGACCGGGCGGCAAGCGGCCCCGTGGACCTGGTCGGCGTCGGCGGCCCGGGCGCCGCGTCATGCGGCGGTGAGGTCGAGGCGGGCGCGCCGGAATCGCGGGTCAGGAAACGCAGGCGAGGTGGACGACCTTAGCTGGGCTCCGCGCTCCCGCGGCATCATTGACCCACACTTCGATGGAGTCCGAGCGGTGCTGGGCGGTCCCGCAGCCCTCGTTAAACGGATAGGTGATGCTGCCTGTCTCGATAATGCCGGCGGCGGGGCTGGAGAACGGATAATTCACTTCCCCTACAGACGACCCATCCACCCCCATGAATCCGAAACCGTCGGCGTTGTTGCCTTGATCGGTGTAGTAGATATCGATGTACACCATGACGCCTTGTTGATAGGTATAAACGCTGGTGACATCGAGGGGGCCGGAAGGTGTGCGAGGTAGCACGGTCGGGGAGGCACTCGTCGATGCCGGCGCGGTTGCCGTGGGCTCCTTGCCCGAGTGGCGGATCGCGGTGATCAGGTCATAGCTGACCGCGCTAGATGCCGCGAGGAGTCCCCCGACGACGCACGCCGCAGCCAGCGGCCGCCACGAGCGGCTCCGCGGCTTCCGGCGGCTACTGTCGCCCCATTGCGGCTGGTCACCGGGGACCAGCTGATCATCCGGCTCCGCCTGGTCAACGGCCTGCGGCTGGCCGTCCGTCGCTAGCCGATCATCCGCCTCGGTCTGGTCAACGGTCCGCGGCTGACCGTCCGTCTGCACCCGATCGTCCGGCCGTAGCTGGTCACCGGTCTCTGCCTGGTCGCCCAGCCGGGGCTGATCACCTGTCTGTGCCTGGTCGTCTCGCTGAAGCTGGTGGGCCGCCTGTGGCGGGTCACCTAGCCCACGCTGATCATCTGGCTGCACCTGGTCATCGGGCTGCAGCTGGTGACCCGTTTGCAACTGATCAGTTGGCGGCATCCGATTACCGGCTCGCGGCTGAGTACCGGTCCGCAGCTGGTCATTCGGCTTCGCCGGAGCGCTTGGCTTCGCCTGCCTGGGCAAAACCGCGGGATCCTGCGCCGCGCTCCCCAGGGTGACCGTCAACGTGCTGCCTATGCCGCCGCCCTTCCGGTCGTCTTCGCCTTTGAGCGGGATATCCCTGGGGAACATCCGCATGATCGACTCGGGGAGCCAGTCCGTCGCGGCCTGCAGGGCGCCCAGCTCGGCCAGCAAGCTCGCAGGGGTAGGGCGCTCGCTCGGATCCTTCGCCAGGCAACGTTGGACCAGCGGGCGGACTTCGGGCGGCACTTTATCAATGCTCGGCGTGCCATGGATCACGCGATCGAGCAGCGCGATGGGTGTCCCGGTGCCGAACGGTCTTTCTCCCGTGGCCGCGAAGGCGAGCACCGCACCCAGGCTGAACACGTCGCTGAGCGGCCCGACCTTCTTACCCAGGGCCTGTTCGGGTGACATGAACCCGGGCGAGCCCATTACCAGACCCGGGTGCGTCAGCGGCGCCGCCTCCGCGGCATGGGAGATCCCGAAATCGATCACCCGTGGCCCGTCCTCGGCTAGGAGCACGTTAGAGGGCTTGAGGTCACCATGCACCACACCCGCGGCATGAATAGCGTTCAAGCCTTCGGCCAGGCCCGCGGCCAGCGCCATCACTGACCTGGCGGACAGCGGGCCGTGGTCCTTCACCGTCTCGGCCAGCGACGGACCAGCCACATACGCGGTGGCCAGCCAGGGCACCTGGGCATCCACATCCGCGTCCACGACCAAGGCGGTGAACAGGCCGTTTACCCTCCGTGCGGCTGAGACCTCTCTACTGAACCGGGACCGGAAATCAGGATCGGCGGCAAGCTCGGCGCGGATCATTTTCACCGCTACCGGGCGGCCGCCGGCCGACATAGCCAGGAATACCCGCCCCATGCCGCCAGAGCCGAGCTGCCCTACCAGCCGGTAAGGACCGATCAGCCGCGGATCCGCAGGCTGCAAAGCCCTCACCATGCTAATCCCACCCCAACGTCTGTAATGACGCTCTAGATGTCATATCAGCCAGGGCAATAATAATGGCCGGGTGCCGACCTGCACGCGGACAAAGGAGCTATTAAGTTCATCGTTATGCATGCCCACTTCCCCCTTCTGTCACATTGGCAACACAGGTAACTCTGGTAGCGCAAGTCCAGGTGCGGGGCGCCAGGCTGCGTGCCGCCACGACGCGTCAACCTCGCGTTATGTTTCGCGGATCGGCGTAATGCACGGGCGCCGGTGACGTGGACGGTGACGGGCTGGGTGCCGGTGACGGGCTCGGTGCCGGTGACGTGGACGGTGACGGGCTCGGTGCCGGTGACCGAGATGAGGTGGGGGACGCAGAGGACGTTGGGTTGGTGGCGGTGGGGGACGCCGACGGGACCGGCGACTTAGACGGCGACGGCGAGGTACTCCTGCCTGGGGACGGCGTGCCCGGCGACGTGAGGGTGTCTATCACCGGGACGATGTCCGCCGGAACCACGCCGGGGAAGGCGCTTGGTGACGATGACCTCCTCGAGGGCGATACGGATGGCGACGTACCCGGGGACGAGGCCGGTCCGGCCGCCGGGGCGGCTCGCGTCACGGCGACCCTCGGCTGGAACCGGGCGGCGGACAGATGCTTGGCCGCGCCGGACAGGGCGAAGCTGACCGCGGCTGACGCCGCCAGAACACTGGCCGCGACTCCGGTCGCCACCAGCGGCCGCCACCAGCGACGCCGCGACATCTGGTCCCGGCCGGGCGACCGGGCCGGCCGGGACCAGGGGCGCCCGGAAGCGGGGCGCCCGGAAGCGGGCGCTTCCAGCGGAGAAGCTGGGCGAACAGCGGTCACCTGGACCGGGTCCTGCGCGAGGTACTCGGCCAATGCCCCGATGGCCGCGTCAGGCAGCCAGCCGGTCGCGGATTGCGCGGCCGCCACCTCGGCCAGCAGTTCGTCGGCGGTGGGCCGATCGGCTGGCTCCTTGGCCAGGCAATGCCCGACCAGAGAGCGCAGTTCGATGGGCAGCCGATCCAGATTCGGCTGGCTGTAGACGAGCCGGTAGGCCAGCTCGGGACTCGACCCTTCGCCGAACGGCCCCTGACCTGTGGCGGCGAACGCGAGCACCGCACCGAGACTGAACACGTCGCTTGGCGGCCCGATATCCCGGCCCATGGCCTGCTCAGGAGACATGAACCCGGGCGAGCCGACCACCAGGCCCGCTCCCGTCACCGACACCGCCTCCGCGGCGCGCGAAATGCCGAAGTCAATCACCCGCGGCCCGTCCTGGGACAGCAGCACGTTGGAGGGCTTCAGGTCGCAGTGCACCACGGATGCGGCGTGAATCGCGCTCAGGCCCTCCGCCAGCCCCGCCGCGAGCGCCAGCGCCGACCGGGCTGACATCGGCCCGCGACGGGTGACCGCCTCGGACAGCGCGGGCCCGCTGACGTAGGCCGTAGCCAGCCAGGGCACCGGACCGTCCACATCCGCATCGACCACCAGGGCGGTGAACAGGCCGCTCACCCGCCGGGCCGCGGCGACCTCCCGGCCGAACCTGACCCGGAACTCCTGATCCGCAGCCAGCTCAGCCCGGATTGCTTTCACCGCGACCGGTCGGCCGCCCGGCGACAGGCCCAGAAATACCCGTCCCATGCCACCACAGCCAAGCTGCCCGACCAGCCGGTACGGACCGATCAGCCGCGGGTCCCCGGGCTGCAAGCCCGGTGCCACGTTGCGCCACCTAACGTCAGCCAAAGCCAAAGCCCCTTTTGCCGACATACGTGCAAAACCAGCCTAAGCGCTAGGCGCAAAGATGCATCCTGGGAAAATATTTCTATTCGGACACGTAATTCTTGTGGTCGGATACCGTTGCTTCGACTGCCACATCAGTCCCACAGGTAACACAACCGGGATCGCCGGAAATGACATGACACCATTTGTTACGTAATTTTTAATGAAAAGTTGATAACACTTATATCGGCTCAGGTCACGGCGGCGAACCGGCCCGTTACCCGCGCCGCGGGCAGATCGGCACGCCACCCGCTCAGGCCGAGATGGCGGGGGCGGCCTCGGTTTCGGCTGATCTCGCCCCGGCGAGCTGGGGCGCCGGGGTGTCCTTGGCGTACAGCGGTCCGCGGCGAAGCAGGGTGCCGCCGATGATCGCGCCGGCGGCGAAGATGCCGGCGGTCCACCAGAACGCGGTATCGTAGCCGTGCGCCAGCGCCAGTCCGGTCAGCGCCTGGCGACCGATGGTCCTAGCCGACGCGGCGTGCACTGTCAGATAGGACGCGACGGCGCCAGGCGAAGCCGACCAGCCCGATCAGGAACGTCACCTTCCGGCCGAGCAAGTCGGCCAGCCTGCCGCCGAGCAAAAGCAGGCTGCCGAACGCCAGGGTGTAGGCCGTGACCACCCACTGCCGGTCCACCGTGGTGAAGTGCAGGGCGCGCTGCGCGGACGGCAGCGCGATGCTCATCACCGTGACGTCGAGGACGACCATGAGCTGCGCGATGCCGATGACGCCCAGGATGAGCCAGCGCCGTCGCTCCTCGGCGCTGCTGATGACGCTGACATCAGACATGAGCTTCACCAATCTGGAGGTACCTTCTCCGCTTAGGCGCACGATAGCATGAAGTGGAGAAGTTGTCTCCACTTATTTGATGGAGGTTGACGTGAAGCCCGAAGGGCTCAAGGATCTGGCGGATCCCGCCGATCCACCGTGTGTCGCGGACGCGCCCCGGCCGTTGCGGCGGGACGCCGAGCGGAACCGGCAGCGCATCTTGACGGCGGCCGTGGAGGTCATCAACGAGCGCGGTCTCGAGGTCAGTCTCGACGAGGTCGCGCGGCGTGCCGGGGTCGGAGTGGGCACCGTCTACCGGCGGTTCGGCACCAAGGATGAGCTCGCCGAGGCCCTGTTCGTAGACCGGATTGAATCCATCGCCGCCCTGGCCGAAGCGGCCGCCGAAGCACCCGATCCCTGGTCGGGCCTGGTGTCATTCATGGAACAGATGGCCGAGATGCTGGCCGGTGACCTCGGGCTGCGGCACATGCTGATGTTCGCCACCTACGGCCGGGACAAGGTCTCCTACGCGCGGCAGCGGAACGCACCGCTCGTCGCCAGGCTGGTCGCGCGGGCCCAAGCGGCCGGGCAGCTCCAGCTCGACCTGCGGCCGACCGACATACCGTTCATTATCTTCGCGCTCACCGAGGCGACCCAGTTCGTCCGGGAGGTCAGCCCCGGGATCTGGCGCCGGTACCTCAACCTCGTCCTCGACGGCCTGCGGCCGGAGCGGCAAGGTGTCACCCCGCTCCCGGTGCCTGCTCTTGCGCCAGAAGAGATGGAGGAGACCCTGCGCCAGTACGCCTTGCGGCACCGCTGACGCTATTATTCGGGCCTCAGGACCCGTTTGGATCGCATTTGCAAGTGCATGTGAAAAGTCCGGGTCATAAGGCGAGCCCACACACCCGGCGCATCGGTGCGTGACATCCGCGAGGAGACGCTTTAAGATATTCAATGCGTTTATCGCACCAGACGAGGCGGTCGATTTAACTCGTCCCTCCCCCGTCCGCTTTTCCGTCAATACGGCATTATCTTCAGGAGACTCCACGCATGAACCTCGGCTCCGGCGTGCACGACGCTAGCCGCTCAGAGCACGATGACTACGGCCGGTCCGGCAGCGTCGCAGGCCCTGACCATGACAAGCCGGCGCGGTCGCCAAGGACCCAGGAAACGGTCCAGGACATCCAGGACATCATCGACAGGCTCGCCGCCATTACCCATCAGCTTGGCCACACTGGTCGTCAGGTGCCGGGTACTGGGGTCCGGCCGGACCTTCCGGATCCGGTCACGCTAGGCCCCCGAGACCCCGCAGCAGGCGCACGCTGTCAGCGGCGCTAAGCGCGGACGCACGCAGCAGCGCGAACGCGCGAATGTAGCGGGCGACGTCCGTCTGGCTCTCCAGGTAGACGCCGCCGGATAGCGCCTCCACGTAGACCACGCCCAGGCTGGGCGCATCGGAGAACCGCAGGATCGCGAGAGATGCGCTGCCTGCAGCGGCATGCGCCCCGGCTGAGAACGGCAGGACCTGAAGGGTGAGGTCAGGAATGTCCTCGCTCAGCTGGAGGAGGTGGCGAATCTGCCCGGCCAGGACGCCGGGGCCGCCGACCGCCTGGTGCAGGGCGCCTTCGCCCAGGATGACCCACAGACGCCGGCCCGAAGGCTTCCCGGTCAGCACCCCCTGCCGCCGCACGTCCATGGCCGCGATGGCATCCTCCTGCTGCCCGCCCGCGGTGTAGCCGGGCTCGGCGGCAGCGATGGCGCGGGCGTAGTCCTCGGTTTGCAGCAGGTCGGGCACGAGCTGGGCCTCGTACGCCATGATCTCCGAGGCAACCGACTCCATGATGACGTAATCCAGGTACGCCTCGGAAAAGCTGCCCGTATACGGATGCCACCAGCCTCGCTGGCCGCCACGGCTGGCGATGGCCACCAGCGCGGCCTGATCGCTCTCCGGCACGCCGTACTCGGCCAGCAGCTCGCGTAGTTCCTTGGGCCTGATACCACGCTGGCCGGTTTCGATCCTGCTGATCTTCGAACGGTCGCACTCAAGCACGCGCGCCGCATCTTCGAGCGCGTAGCCGACATGCTCCCGGTACCGGCGCAAAGCGCCTCCGACGAGGCGGCGCCGTACGGGGGGTTCTCCGGTCACGGTTCCTGCCTTCCTGCGGTTCCTGCGCCGCATAGGCGAACGTTGTGCTACTAAGAGCAGAACGTAGCATCTGATGTAGCCCAAGGGTGGGCAACGACACGCCCGGACGCGGGTCAGGATGTCGCGGCCCGGCGAGGTGAGTTCAGCTGCCTGCCAGCACTAAGCGCTGAGCCGGTCGAGGACCGCGAGCACGCGGTTCTCGGACACGGGACCCTTGGTCCCCAGAGCCTGGGCGAAAAGGCTGACCCGGAGTTCCTCGAGCATCCAGCGCGCCTCGCGCAGGTCGCCGTCGAGCAGGACCCGTTGGGGGTATTGGCTCTCCTGGCCTGCGCCGCGCAGCTCCGTGACCGCCTGCTGGTATGCCTGTTCAACTCGCTGCGCGATAGCCATGTTCGCCGCGTCGCGCGCCGGGTTCTCCGGCAGCTTGTCCAGCCGACGTTCTATCCCCCGCAGGTAGCGAGCCAGGTGCGGGAGCCGTTGGTAGCCGGTGGCGGTGACGAACCCCGCGAAGATGAGCCCGGCCAGCTGGGCGCGCATGTCGGCTACAGCCGGCCGTGCGGCATCGCTCCGGATGCGGTCCAGGCGGCTCTCGATGGCGTGGGACAGGCGCAGCGCGGATTCCACCTGGCGCACGACATCTCCGGTCACCTCGTGCAGGCGGGACCGGACCGCAGCGCGGAGCCGCTCGAAGCCGTCACGATCCCAGGCCGGGCCGCCCGCGTCGGCCATCAGGTAATCGGCGGCGCAGCTGATGCAGTCGGCGAACATCGCCGCGACGCCGCCGTGCGGGTTGTGGCTGAGCGCCAGCTTCGCCCGCGTCGGCAAGCCATCCGCGATCGACTTGATCCCCGCAGCCGGCGACGGCGTGCCCAGCAGGATCAGCCGCCGGGTCCCCGCCCACATGGCCGTGCGCGCCGCGGCCTCGGTCTCGAACAGCCGGACGTCGACGGTGCTGCCCGCGTCGAAAAGCGCGGGGTAGGCGACCACGGTGCCCTCGGTGAAAATCTTGGGCAGTGCGCCGAAGTTCCACGAAGTCAGGCCCGAACGCGTGATCCCGCGTGCCGCCTGCGACAGCACGGCCCGCAGCCGGGGCCGGAGCTCGCGCTGCAGCTCGCCGACATCTTTGCCCTCGGCCAGGACGCGGTCCCCGTCGGTCACCCGGACCGTGATCCGCAGGTGCGGCGGCACCTTGGAGGCATCCCAGGCGTCACGCGGTACGTTGACGCCGCGCAGCGACCGCAGCTCGCGGGCGACCGCATCCCGCAGGTCCCCGGCCGGCGGCCCGAGGCGGCCGGTGACCTCCCGCGCCACATCGGGCGCGGGGACCAGGTCGCGGCGCAGCGCCTTGGGCAACGACCGGATCATCTCGGTGACCAGCTCGGTGCGCAGGCCGGGCACCTGCCAGGAGAACTCGGCCGGGTCCACCTGATTGAGCCTGCTCAGCGGGATGTCCACGGTCACGCCGTCGGCATGGCTGCCCGGCTCGAAGGCGTAGGAGAGCGGCAGCGCGCCGGCCGAGGTGACGGACTGGGTGCCGGCCGACTCGGTGGTCCAGGCGTCCGGGTAGGCGTCCGCGCTGATCTCGCTGGCGTCGTCGCTGAGCAGGTCGCTCGCGGTGAATGTCAGCAGGCCCGGATCGGCCCGGCGGGCCTGCTTCCACCACGTGTCGAAGTGCTGGGCCGAGACCACAGCCGCGGGTATCCGGGCGTCGTAGAAGGCGAAAAGCTCGTCCTCACCGACGACCAGGCCCCGGCGGCGGGCCCGATGCTCGACCTCTTCGGCCTCGGCCAGCAGGCGCCTGTTCTCGGCGAAGAACTTGTGCGAGGTCTGCCAGTCACCTTCTACCAGCGCGCGGGAGATGAACAGGTCCCGCGCCGCCGCCGGGTCGAGCGAAGCGTAGCTGACCTTGCGGTCCACCACCAGCGGCACCCCGTACAGGGTCACCTTTTCCAGCGCGACCGCGCCGCCGCGCTTCTTCTCCCAGTGCGGCTCGCTGTAACTGTGCTTGACCAGGTGCCCGGCCA
>Ga0302181_10000979_pt1 | contig 22129 bp, 19 predicted proteins | sample I_Palsa_E3_3_FD_198786 | JGI IMG/M metagenome (GOLD analysis project Ga0302181, IMG submission 198786) | Peat permafrost microbial communities from Stordalen Mire near Abisko, Sweden - I_Palsa_E3_3 | ecosystem: Environmental > Terrestrial > Soil > Palsa > Peat permafrost | place: Sweden...
GAATCGGTTCAGAGAAATGGGTCTTGGTTGCGGTCACCGGTTACAGGTCACTGGTCGCGACCCATGGCGTGAGTAGGGAACGCAACGCGATCCGACCGCGATGCAGCCTGCTCTTGAACGCCGGTTCGCCCAGGTCGAGCACGGCCGCAGCCTCCCGTGTCGAGAGGCCCTCGATGTCGCGCAGGACCACCGGCGCGCGGAGGTCGACTGGGAGCTCCCCTAACGCGCGCCGGAGCGCCGCGCGCAGCTCCTCGCGCTCGGCCTGTTCGGTCGGACCCGGTCGCCGATCGGGCAGCTCGTCCACCGGCTGCTCCTCGGTCGAGACGACCGCGCCGGCCGCTGGGCGCCGGGCCAGTCGCCGCTGTGCCTCGTTGAAGCCGATGCGGTACAGCCAGGTAAAGAAGCGCGAGCGACGCTCGAAGCGTGGGAGCGATCGCCATGCACGCAGGAAGGTCTCCTGCGCGACCTCCTGGGCCTCTGCGTCGTCGAGGCCGAAACGGCGCAGTGATGCGAACAGCCGGTCAGCGTGGCGCATCACGAGCTCCTCAAACGCCGCCATGTCACCTTCGGCCGCGCGCGCGACCAGCGTCTCCTCGCTGCACTCGCGGCTGTCCGGCAGCTCAGTCACGCGGCTCACGCGGCTCACGCGGGAGCTGGCCGAGCCGACTCCGAACCGAGGCCAGAACGGCCCCCGCCACCACCCGCTCCTCGTCGCCGCGGAGTCGCCCGAGCGCCTCGACCAGCGCGCGCAGACCGGCCAGCAACTCGCGGCACTGAGGGCAGTCTCGCGTGTGGTGTTCAACCCGCTGACGCTCGCGCGGGGCGAGTTCGCCGTCCAGATACTCCGACGCGTTCCGGGGCACCCACCGGTGGTCGCGGATGAACTCGAGGCGGCGTGGACCGGACATGATCGCCGCACACCCTAACCCGACCACGCGTAACCGTCAGCGCCGCCTAGGACGACGCTCAGGCGCGCCAGTCGCCTCACCGCGGCGCTGGCGCGTCAGGCCAGGACGCGCGTGGGCTCGCCGTCGAGAAACGCCTCGACGTCTTCGACGACCTCCCGCCACCAGCGCTCGTAGGCGCCGGTCGCGACATAACCGAGGTGCGGGCTGAGGACGGTCCGCGGCGCCGAGCGCAGCGGATGGTCGGGCGCCAGCGGCTCCTCGTCGTAGACGTCGAGCCCGGCACCGGCGATCCGGCCCTGGTTCAGCGCCGCCAACAGCGCATCGAGGTCGACCAACGGCCCGCGCGAGGTATTGATCAGGAACGCGGTCGGCTTCATCACTCCGATCTCCGCGGCCCCGATGATTCCGACCGACCGCTCGCTGAGCTTGTAATGGATCGAGACGAAGTCGGCGCGCGCGAACAGCTCTGCCTTCTCGACGCGCTCGACGCTGGCCCCGCGGGCGTCCGCGGCGCTCAGATGCTGGCTCCAGGCGATCACCTCGAGGCCGAAAACTTGGGCCACGGGCACCATCATCCGGCCGATCCGACCGAAGCCAACCAGGCCGAGGGTCCGTCCGGCGAGCTCGGGCCCGATCGTGTGCTGCCACCCGCCATGGCGGATGGAGGCGTCCTCTTCGCACAGGTGGCGAGAGGCCGCCAGCAGGAGAGCCCACGTCAGCTCGAGCGTAGAGGCCGGCGAGCCGCCGGTCCCGCACACCGTCACGCCCGCGTCGCCCAGCGCGTCGAGATCGATCGCGGCGTTGGCCATCCCGGTCGTGACGAGCAGGCGCAGGTTCGGCAGGCGCTCGATCAGCGAGCGTGGGAACGACGTGCGCTCGCGCATCGCGACGACCACGTCAAATCGTTGCAGCGCGGCGGCGAGCACATCCTCGCCGGTGATGGTGGCGGTGAACGCGGTGACCTCTACGCGGTCGCCGAGCCGCGACCACGGTCCCATCGTCCGCCCGACGTCCTGGAAATCGTCGAGCAGCGCCACCTTGGTCATGGCGTCCGGACAGCCGTCGGACGGGCGGGCCCGCCACGGGCGCGATCAGGGTTGGGTGATTTCGACCGCGCCAAAGCCGGCGAGCGGTGCGTCGACGAAGAAGATCTCCATCGTGATGTCGGGCTCGACGTGGGCTTGGCTGAGGAACGCGAGGACCTTGCGTCCGGTGAGCGCCTCAATCGTCTCGGTGTAGCGCTTCGCCATGACGCGCTGAAAGTCGTGGCGCATGTCGACCACGCGATCCGGCGCGCCGCTGTCCATGATCGTCTGCTCGAGCGCCGTGAAGCCGCTGCCGCGCATGACCACGACGATGATGTCGTCGAGGGCATAGGTCTTCGCCTTCATGGGACCGCGGCCGTAGTGCTCGCGCAGGATTCCGACGATGCTGTTCGAGATCGCCGCCAGAAGCTCGCCGCCCGCCAGCGGTTTCTTAACCTCAGGGGTGTCGGCTTCCACTTTGCTCATAATGCTGATGAACCGACCCCGAGGTGATCCAACCGCCGCCACCCCGGGCAGTCGGTGCGAGGCGTCCTCACCGGTTCTGCCCTGCCGAAAAAAAACAAGTATAAAACGGAACCGAGATGATGTCCCGCCCGTTTCCGCGATCACCCGCCTCAGCTCGACCAACGGCAAGTCGGTGAGGCGGGCCAGCTCGCCGTAGAGCGCGGGAATCGACACCCCGCGCCACGCCGCGACACTGCGACCGAGGGGTCGCGAACGCCTTCGCCGACTCGGTGGGGACGGTATCGTCGTGATCGAGCGAAGCGCGAGGAGACGACATGAAGGCAGTGAGATTTGACCGCTACGGTGGGGTCGATGTCCTGGAGGTCCGCGACGTCGAGGATCCCGTCGCCGGCCCGGGACAGGTTCTGGTCGCGGTCAAGGCGGCCGGGATCAATCCCGGTGAGATCGCGATCCGCGAGGGACGTCTTCACGAACGGTGGCCGGCGACGTTCCCCTCGGGCCAGGGCTCCGATCTGGCCGGCGTCGTGCAAGCAACGGGCGACGGAGTGAGCGCCTTCGCGATGGGCGACGAGGTGCTGGGCTGGACCGAGGAACGCGCCAGCCAGGCCGAGCTGGTGGTGGTCCCGGCCGATCAGCTGACGGCCAAGCCGGCGTCGGTTCCGTGGGAGGTGGCGGGGTCATTGTTCGTCGCCGCGCTGGCCGCCTACGCGTCCGTTCAGGCGGTCGCTCCGCAGGCGGGTGAGACGGTCGTGGTCTCGGCCGCCGCAGGCGGCGTCGGCTCGGTCGCGGTCCAGCTGGCGCGCCGCACCGGAGCCAGCGTGATCGGGCTGGCGAGCGAGCGCAACCACGACTGGCTGCGCCGTCACGACATCGTGCCGGTGACCTACGGGGACGGGCAAGCTGACCGGATCCGCGCAGCCGCCCCCGGCAGGATCGACGCGTTCGTGGACACCTTCGGAGGCGGCTACGTCGACCTGGCAGTCGAACTGGATGTGGCTCCGCAGAGGATCAATACGATCATCGACTTCGATGCGGTGGCGCGACTCGGCGTCCAGGCGCAGGGCACCCACGCGATCGCCACCGCATCGGTGCTGGCGCAGATCACGGGGCTGGTGGCCGATGGAAGCCTCGAGATACCGATTGCGCGCACCTTCCCCCTCGATCAGGTTCGGGACGCCTATACCGAGTTGGCCGAGCGCCACACCCACGGCAAGATCGTGCTCCTGCCCGGCCGAGCCAGCCTCCATGCCAGCAGCTGAGGCGATTCGCGCCCTCGTGCGGGGCGGCGTGCAGGGCGTCGGATTGCGTGACGCCACCGTCCGCCGGGCCCGCGAGCTGATGGTGACGGGCTGGGTGCGCAACGGAGACGCCGGCACCGTGCAGGTGCATGCCGAGGGCGACCGTCAGGCGGTGGCCGAGCTGGTTGAGTTCCTCCGCCACGGGCCGGCCCTCGCCGATGTCGCCGGGGTCGAGATCGAGCCGGTCGCGGTCGAGGGCCACGAGCAGTTCGCAATCCGCGGGGTGTGCGCCGGGGTGTTCGTCGTGCAAGAGCACGCGGCGACCGCGCACCATTTCGACCTGCGGCTGGAAGTCGGCGGCGTGATGCGTTCGTGGGCGGTCCCCAAAGGCCCCTCGCTCGACCCCGCGGTCAAGCGCCTCGCCGTCGAGGTCCCCGATCACGCCAAGGCGCATAACACGTTTGAGGGCAGCCTCGATGCGGGTGGGGTGATCGTCTGGGATCGCGGCACCTACGAGCAGGGCGGACGCGTCGCCTGGCCGCAAGCGCTCGACCGCGGCCATGCCGTGTTCGTGCTGCAGGGAGAGAAGCTGCGCGGCGGCTTCGCCCTGCAGCGCACCCGACCGGGCGCCAAGGCGCAATGGCTGCTGATCAAGCGGCGCGATCAGGAGGCGCGACCAGGTTCGGACATCGTGCGCGAGCGCCCAGGTTCGGTCCTCAGTGGCCGCACCCTTGACGAGATCCTCACCTGAGCCCGTCCGATCTCGCCCGAGAGCGGGCAGGCGTGGTCGAGGCCGTCCAATGACGTGTGACCGGTCAGGGCCAGACCGACCTCAGGCGTCGGCGATGCGGCGCAGCAGGGCCAGTGCCTCGTGCACCAACGCTCGCTCCTCGGCGTCCAGTTCGCGCTCCAACGCTTCAGTGAGCCAGGTTTCGCGCGAGGCGCGGGTGCTCTTCAGGGTGTCGAGTCCCGCCGCCGTGAGCTCGACGAAGGCCCGGCGCCCGTCCGCGGGATCGGGGCGGCGCGAGACCAGTCCAGCGGTCTCCAGGTCGTGGACGATCTGGGCCATCGACTGCGGGCGCATGCGCTCGCAGACGGCCAGCGCACTGATGCTCGACGGGCCGTCGCGGTCGAGTCGGCCCAGGACGGCCAGGCGTGCGACCGACGGGCCGGGCTCGGCGCGCAACCGGCGCACCACGCGCCCCAGCGTCTCGCGCAACTCGTGCGCCAGCAGCGCGGTCGTCGGCTCCATAACTGACACCCCCACAGTGTAGGGGAGCCTCGACAGGCAAACTGTTCAGGTGACCTGTGTATCGTTGTGAGTGCGGATGCGCACGCTCGACCCGGATCGCTACAAGTGGATTGCCCTGCTGAACGCCACGCTGGCAGTGCTGCTGGCCACTTTGGACGGGTCGATCACGATCATCGCGATGCCCGACATCTTCCGCGGCATCCATCTCGATCCGCTCGTCCCGGCGAACTCGTTCTACCTGTTGTGGATGATTCTCGGCTATCTCGTGGTGACCAGCGTGCTGATCGTCAGCCTCGGCCGTCTGGGGGACATGGTCGGGCGGGTCAAGATCTACCGGGTCGGCTTCATCATCTACACAGTCGCGTCGCTGCTGCTAGCCATCGACTGGATGCAGGGGACCACCGGCGCGCTGTACCTGATCGGCTTCCGGATCGCGCAGGGCGTCGGCGGGGCCTGCCTGCTGGCCAACGCGGCGGCGATCATCACCGACGCCTTCCCCGCCCACCAGCGCGGGATGGCACTCGGCATCAACAACATCGTGGGCGTCAGCGGCGTGTTCATCGGCCTGGTGCTCGGAGGCGTCCTGGCCCCCATCGACTGGCGTCTGGTGTTCCTGATCTCAGTCCCCGTCGGGATCTTCGGAACGGTTTGGGCCTACACCAGCCTGAGAGAGCTGAGCTCGCCACGGGCGGCGCCGATCGACTGGTGGGGCAACGTCACCTTCGCGCTCGGGCTGATCTTGATCATGATCGCGGTGACCTACGGCATCCGGCCGGCCGACGGGCACGCGGTCGGCTGGGGCAGCCCTCGGGTGATCGGCCTGCTGGCCGCCGGGGTTGCGTCACTGATCGCGTTCGTGGCCGTCGAGCGCCGGTCGCACGATCCGATGTTCCGCCTGCCGCTGTTCCGGATCCGCGCGTTCACGTTCGGCACGTTGTCGACCTTCCTGTCCTCGATCGCGCGGGGCGGCCTGATGTTCATGCTGATCATCTGGCTGCAGGGCATCTGGCTGCCCCAGCACGGCTACGACTTCACCCAGACTCCGCTGTGGGCGGGCATCTACATGCTGCCGCTGACGGTCGGCCTGCTGTGCGCCGGGCCGGTCTCGGGCTATCTGTCTGACCGCTTCGGCGCGCGGCCGTTCGCCACCGCCGGGATGCTGCTGACCGCGGTTGGCTTTGGGCTGCTGCTGTTGCTGCCGACAAACTTCTCCTACCTGTCCTTCGGGCTGATCCTGCTGCTGATCGGGATCTCCATGGGGCTGTTCGCCTCGCCCAACCGGGCCGCGGTGATGAACAGCCTGCCCAAAGCCGACCGCGGCGCCGGCGGGGCGATGAACCAGACCTTCCAGAACTCCGCCCAGGTGCTCTCGATCGGCGTCTTCTTCACGCTGATGATCATCGGGCTCGCCGCCACGCTCCCGGCCACCATGAGCGCCGGCCTCCACGCTCACGGCGTCTCGCTCGCCGCCGCGCACCAGGCCTCGACACTGCCGCCGGTGTCGATCCTGTTCGCCGCCTTCCTGGGCTACAACCCGATCCAGCACCTGCTCGGATCCCACGTGCTCGCGGGGCTCTCGGCGCACAACCAGGCCATCCTGACCGGCACCTCGTTCTTCCCCAACCTGATCTCGGCGCCATTCCGCAACGGCCTGCACGCGGCATTCCTGTTCGCGATCGTCGCCTGTCTGATCGCCGCTGCCGCATCCCTGATGCGGGGCGGACACCCCGCCCACGACGAGGACCCGGCGCTCGTCGCCGCGCCGATCCCCCGCCGCCTCAGGGTGGCCGAACCCGAGGAGCAGCACGCAGGTTGAGTAGACCGACTACGGCTTCGATGGGGTGCGCACCTTTAGGCGGTTGTGCGCACCCCCCCGAAGCTTCATTCTCTGGGAACCTGCTTACCTACCCCCACTGACCTGCTTGCCCCCACCTCTACAAACGGTTGCGCGGAGGAAAGGTTGGTTCAGCGGGGCAAAGTTTCACCACAGTTGTGGTTTGCACACTAAAGCCGCGCGGCGCTGATCGGCTAAGCGAGAGTCGATTGGCGCCGGATATGCGGCTCGCTTGCTCGCGCTAGCCGGCAGACTTCAGGCTGACGCTCGCGGCGCGACCGCGGCGGGAGAAGAAGTCGGCTTCGGCTTGGCCCAGCGGTGTCGCGGGCGCTGCCCCGTGAAGGTACTCGGCGGCGATCGCGCCCCAATCCGCGCCAGCCCGGAGTTGCGCGAGGACCACGGCGACGATGCCATGCATGCGGCGGATCAGAATCGAGTCTGGCGGCAGCGCGAACTGGTTGACCTGCGTCTTCATCTCTGCCCGCTGCTCGCTGTCGGGTCGCTCACGGTCCCGGTCACGAGGGGTGTGGTCGGGTGAGAAGCGTCGCTCACCCGGGACGGCATACCACTTGATCGCCCTGCGCATCAGCCTCAGCGTCCACTCAGCGTCGACCCTGTCGGCCCGGCTGGCGGGCAGATAACCGCCGGCGGTCAGCGCCGCCTTCACGGCCTCCGCGTCACGATCACGGACGGCCACGGCGATCGCCCGTTCATCGGCCACGCGGGCGAGGTCAACGTTGCGCATGAGGCCGAAGTCCAAGAAGCAGACGCGGCCGTCGGGGCTGAGGAGATAGTTACCCGGATGAGGGTCCCCGAGGGCGATCCGGTCGCGATAGAGCAGACCGAAGAAGAACCGGAAGACGATCTCGCCGTAGCGGTCGCGCTGCGCCTCACCGGACCGGCGCACGGCCTCGAAGCGATCCCCCTCGACGTATTCGGAGACGAGCACGCGCCGAGTCGAGAGCTCCGTGTAGACCCGCGGCACGCGCACGAACGGATGCCCCCGCAGCAGCCGTTCGATGCGGCGTTGACTCTGGGCCTCGAGTTCGTAGTCGAGCTCCTCCCCGATCCGCTCGCGCATCTCCGCGGCGAGCGCCTTGGCGTCCAATCCGGGGGCCAGGCGCTTGACCAGCGGCAACAGGAGCGTCGCATTGCGCAGGTCCGTCTCGACCGCCTCCGCCACCCCGGGGTACTGGATCTTCACCACCACCTCATCGCCATCGACGGTGGTGGCGCGATGAACCTGGCCGATCGAGGCGGCGGCAAAGGCACGTTCGTCGAAGTCCGTGAAGACGCGGTCCAACGGCCCGCCGAACTCGGCTCGCATGAGCCGCTCGAGGTCCGCGAACGCGACCGGGGGGACGTCGTCACGGAGCGCGGCGAACTTGCGTTGCAGCTCATCCTGCTCGGCTTCGGGCAGAGCGCCGAAGTCGACCATCGACATCATCTGGCCCACCTTCATCGCTGCGCCGCGCATCTGCCCAAGCTGGTCGACGAGCTGGTGAACGAGCGCCGCGGTCCGCTCGCTTTGGGCGGCCGCGGCGCGTTCGGGCGTCCGCATCCGGTTGGCGGTCCGCATCCCGGCCCAGCGCAGACCCTGCCCGGTGACCAGCCCGCCGACCCGCGCCGTCCGCGCGAGCCGACCCGTGGGCAGCTTTCCCGCCTCGGGCGGCGAATCGTCGGCCTGCGTACTCATCAACCGAGACTAGCGAGCCGGCATGAGCGCCAGCTCCGGGCGGGATCAGCGTGATCACGAGCGCGCCTGCGTGAGGTCGTACACGGTCTGCCCGCCGATCGTGACCGCCTGGTAGTGCGCCTTGACCCAGCTGGTAATGGCGTTGTTGCTCGAAGCACCCAGGCCCCCGACTCTCCCACCGCCGGCCGGTCCGCCGCCCACTGTCTGCCCGCCCGGGCCCGCGCCCGCGCCCGCGCCGCTGGGGGCCCGGTGAGCGCCGCCCCCCCGCCCCAAGCCGATCCTGGCCCCTCCCGGGCCAGCGGGTGCCTGGCCGCCGCCGGCGTTGCCCGTGGCGATGTAGTAATGGATCTCACCCCGGGCCACGTACTGCTTGAACTGCGCCAGCGTGAGGTTGCCCCCTTCGTTGTCGAAGCCGCCGATCGCCATCACGGGCTCGCCACCGGTGGCCAGCTCGAGCGATGCTGCGCTCTGCGAGCCCGAGACGGCCGCGACCCAGCGAAAGTGGCTCGCGTCGGACTCGAGCGCCTGGACGATGGCGCTGCTGGTGGTCTGCCCGCCGCCACCCATGCCACCGTCTCCAGCGCGAGCGCCGGCGCCCATGCCCATGCCCGTGCCTGAGTTGGGCCCGGCGGAGGGAATCGAGCCCGTGTGCGCGGTGGTGATGGTCTGGGCGGAGTAGGCGACCGGCCCGGACAGGCAGGCCACCCCAACCAGCGTGGCGGTGACGATCGCACCTCGGCGCCCGAGCCGTCGCAGGGCGGGAGCGGCGAGCAGTCCGATGACCGCGAGCACCGCGCTCGCGATGATCAGCACGCGCAGCCACGACTCCCACTGGGGCGTGCGGTCGAGCAGAACCCAGGACCAACTGGCGGTGACCAGCACGGTGAGCGCCAGCAGCGCCCTTGAGCCGGAGCGCTCACGGTTGCGCCACAGTGCCACTCCGGTGATCGCGACCAGCGCCGCGATCGCGGGAGCGAGCGCGACGGTGTAATAGGTGTGGATGATGCCGCTGCCGAAGCTGAACACGACCCCGCTGACGAGCAGCCAACCGCCCCACAGCAGCATCGCCGCTCGGGTACGGTCGGTGCGGGGCGTGCGTCGGCTGGACCACAGGCCGACGGCCAGCGCAATCAGCGCCGCGGGCAGCAGCCACGACGCCTGCCCGCCCATAGCGTCGTTGAACAGCCGCAGAAGACCGGTCGCGCCGCTGAAATTCGACCCCCCTCCCCCGCCGGGCCCACTCGCGCCGAAGATCCGCCCCAGCCCGTTGTAGCCCAGGATGAGGTTGAAGATGTTGTTGGTGGGCGAGCCGTCGATGAATGGACGCGAGCTCGACGGCCACAAGGCCACGATCCCCACCCACCACCCCGCGCTGGCGACGATCGCCAGGGTGCCGGCGAGCAGCTGCAGTAGCCGCCGGCGTAGCTCCGTCGGGGCGGCCACCAGGTAGACCAGTGCAAAGGCGGGCAGGACCAGGAATGCCTGCATCATCTTGGCCAGGAAGGCGAAACCGATCATCGCTCCGACGGCGAGAACCCAGCGCGTCGAGGCCCCCTCCAGCGCACGGACGAGGCAATAGGCGGCCGCGACGAGCAGGCACACCAGCAGCGCGTCGGGGTTGTTGAAGCGGAACATCAGCGCCGCGACCGGGGTGATCGCGAGCAGCGCCCCGGCGATCAGGCCGGCACCGGCGCCGAACCAGCGCTTGACCGCGGCGTAGAGCAGCGCGACGGCGGCAACACCTTCGAGCGCCTGTGGGATCAGCATGCTCGCGCTGCTGAAGCCGAAGATCCTCCCGGACAGCGCCATCACCCATATCGATGCCGGCGGCTTATCGACGGTGATGAAGTTCGAGGAGTCAAGCGAACCGAAGAAGAACGCCTTCCAGCTCTTGGTCCCGGCCTGCACCGCCGCGGCGTAGAAGCTGTTGGCGGTACCCGACGCGGTGAGATCCCACAGGTACGCGCCGGCGGTGCAGATGATCAGCGCGATCAGCGCCGGGCGAGCCCAGCTGGGGTCCTCCGCGCGTCCGCGGACGAGACTGCGCATCCGGCCGTGGACGTGGCCCGCTGCGGAGGTGGGTGGCAGCGGGCGAGGCAGGGTGGTGGTGCTCATCGGCCGGTTCTCCTGGATCTCGGGCGCTCGGAGCGCGACACGCGCGGGTCTGGGGTGTGATGCGGGTTTCAGCGGAACTCCGTGTCCGAACGGCGGACACTCAGAGTTCTACGGTCGTCGTGTCGGAAACCCGTGAGGAGAAGCTAAGAGAGTTCAAGCAGCGCAGTCAGCGCGGCGCCGGAGCGGTCGCCGCCTCCGGCTGGGTGCGCTCACTCGGACCGGCCGAGGATCCGAATGAGATGCGCAGGATCGCGCCGCCGTCCGGCGCGTTGGCGGCCTGGGCGAACCCGCCGTGGGCTTCGGCCGCCTGTTTGACGATCGCCAGACCAAGCCCTGATCCCGGCCTTCGCCGCGCCGCCTCGGCCCGATAGAAGCGATCGAAAACGTGTTGGAGGTCGCGTTTGTTGAAGCCGGGTCCGTGGTCGCGCACGCAGAGCACTCCATCGCGTAGGCGGACGTCGATCTGTCCATCGGGTGGGCTCCACTTGCGGGCGTTATCGATCACGTTGGCGATCGATCGGCTCACACGATCGGGCGCGTTGATGATCACCGTCGGCTCGAGGTCGAGGCGGACGTGAAGCTGTGGAGAGCGGCGCTGCGCGCGGGCCACGGCCTCGCGGACGATCTGATTCAGCTCGATCGGTTCAGTGTGCTCGCTCGGTGCCGATCCGCGCGCGAGCTCGACCACATCGGCGACGAGCTGGGTCAGCTCGTCGAGCTCGGCGATGATCGCGTGCTGAAGTCCCTGGCGCTCCTCCACCGGAAGCCGGTGGGCCTCCAGGAAGATCTGGATGTTGCTGCGCAGCGCCGCCATCGGCGTCCGTAGCTCGTGCGAAGCGTCCGCGATCAGGTGACGCTGGGCTTGAATCGAGCGCTCGAGCGCGTCGAGCGTCTGGTTGAAGCTCGCCGCCACGTCATATGGCTTGATCAGATAGTCGTCGGCCCCTGCCTCGAGGCCCTCGACGCGGTCCTCGACCGCGTCACGAGCAGTCAGCATCAGGATCGGCGTCCGATTGCCGACCCGGCGCAGCCGGCGGCAGACCTCCATTCCGTCAATGTCAGGCAGTCCGAGATCGAGCACGATCGCGTCCGGCACGTCCGCCTCGGCCTTGAGCAAACCCTCTTGCCCCGTCTGCGCGGCCAGAACCTCATAGCCTCCGAGCAGCAGCGCCCGCCGCACCGCCGCGCGCAGCGAGTCGTCGTCCTCGATTACCAGGACTCGCATCGCGAGCCCCCGCACGAGCACGTGCTCGCCCGCCCCGGTCGCCGCGGGAACGTGGCCGCCTTGCGGCCCGTGAGCCAGAACAGTCCCATGGACGCATTGGTGCTCATCGCTTGCCTCTCCCGCAAATCGTCGGGTGTCACTCGTCGCGACCACGCGCAACGGATGAGAATCATCACTGATTCGGCTCGAAGAATCGTCGGATCGCTCTAAGGAAGCTGTAAGCGCTCAGGGAGGCGGCCAGCGCGTGTGGTGCGAAAAGGTCTTCCACGCCAAGCGCACGGTCCGCTGTAGACTCGCGCCGTGCTGCACGTCGAGGGCTATTCGGCCCGAACGCTCCTGTGGCGGGTTGGTCTGGTGCTCGCGTCCGTGGCAGCGTTCGTCGGGCCTTCGTCCGCCTCTGCTCTCGTCCGCACCCCTATGAGCCGCCACGTCGGGGTGTGCAACTCCCACCGCTCACAGGCACTGAAAACCACTCGCCAGGTGCTTGTGTGGGAGAAGCGCACGGGCACCGACCCGATCAGTTTCGGGCCGCTGTCCACCCTGTACGCCTGCCTGCGCCCGGCCGGCGCGTCAATCGCGATCGGCCAGGACTCTGAGGGGAGTGGGGACACCGTGGGCAACGTGGGCACGTCCGATCTCAGCATCAGGGGAGCGCTGGTCAGCGACCTGTTCACCACTGGGCTCGCCAGTCGGGAGGCGTGCTCCATATCTGAGGGGCCCTCTGATCCTCTCTGCGCGACCGTGTCTACCGACACGGTACGGCTGTTCAATCTCTTGACGCACCGCTCGCTCCGCCAGCGGCTGGCCGCCGCCGACGTGGATTACGCGTACTCGCCGGCGGGAGCGATCGCCTGGGAGGCGCCGACCAACCCCCAGACCGCGGCCACCCCGCTGATGCTCCAGGCGGTGAGCTTCGATCCCTCGCGCCTGACAGAAGGCCGGATCGAGACCTTGGATACCGGCGCCCTCGGCCTCTCGCTGCGGTTCACCGGGCTGAGACTGCACTGGACCAACGCCGGGCAACCCAAGAGCCTGGTGCTGTCCTCCCAGTAGCAGCGAGACGAACGGTGCAACCGGATAGCGGCGGGGGACGTTCCGAGCCCGGCGCTCCCACTCGGCCCGGGGGCGTCGTCGGCCGCGCCGGCGAAAAGAGCGCCCCCGCCCGTCCTTGGGCCGGGGACGCTTATACGCACGGGATAGGGGCACGTTTCCCGCGCGCGAATCGGCACAAAGCCGACGATCTCAGATTACTCGCCCCAACCTCAGACAGCGGCAAACTTCCTGTAAGCGTGCGCAAAGACACAATGAATCCGACCGACAGGCACCCCCACGAGCGCCCGGCTGGCCGTGCTGCCCTCACATATCCGGTACGACAGGAGAATCCATGCGTTTCCCCGGCATCATTCCCGCAGTGGTCACGCCCTTTCGGGCCGACGACACGATCGACCTCGCAGCTCTGCAGTCCAACGTCGAGGCACTTGTGGCTGCGGGCGTGCACGGGCTCGTCGCCACCGGAACGATGGGCGAGAGCGCCAGCCTGGACCGAGACGAGCGACGCACCGTGATCAGCGCCGTGACGGAGGTCGTCGCGGGCCGGATTCCCGTGCTCTGCGGCATCGCCACGCCCACCGCGAAGCAGGCCATCGGCTACGCCCAGGACGCGCGTGAGGCCGGCGTCGACGGTTTGATGGTGCTCCCGCCGCTCAACTACGCCGGCGACCCGAACGAGATCGAGCTCTACTACCGGAGCATCGGCGAGCGCGCGGGGCTCCCGATCATGGCCTATAACAATCCGGCCGCCAGCGGGGTCGAACTCGGTACCGGGGTCATCGCGCGCCTCGCTGGCGAGGTCCAATCGGTGGTCGCGGTCAAGGAATGCTCGGGTGACGCCCGCAACATCGCGAGCATCATCGGCGCCACCGGCGACGACTTCGAGGTCCTCGTCGGCGGCGACGACTTCGCTCTGGAGGGCTTCTGCGCGGGAGCGACCGGCTGGGTATCCGGCGTCGCCAACGTTGTGCCGGCAGACTGCGTGCGGCTGTACGAAGCCTGCCTGGTCGGGGCTCTGACCGACGCGAGATCGCTGTATCAGCGCATGCTCCCCCTCGCGCGGCTCGACATGACCCCCAAGCTCGTGCAGTACTTCAAGCGCGCGATGGACCAGGCTGGCTTCGTGGGCGGGCTCTGCCGGGCGCCACGGCTTCCGCTGACCGACGCCGAAGAGGATCGGCTCGCCCATGCGATGCAGATGCTCCAAGCCCAGCCGGTCTCCTAGCCCGAGTCCCGACGATGCTCACCGCCACAGACCCACGCACCGGCCGCTCGCTACCGCAGATCGCCGAGACGACCGCCGCCGAGTTCGACGACGTCCTCGATGCGGCGGTGAGCGCCGCTCATGATCCGTCGTTTCTCGATGCCGGGCGCAGAGCCGACATGCTGCGGATCGCGGCGGCCCGGCTGCGCGACCGCAAGGTCGACATCCTGGCCGCCGCCGAACGCGAAACCGGTCTGCCCTCCGGGCGCCTGGGCGGGGAGCTGGAACGGACGTGCGTGCAGCTCGAGATGCTCGGTGAGGTCGCGCGGCGCGGAGAGCATCTGGAGGTGATCATCGACCGGGCCGACCCCGATGCCCAGCCAATACCGCGCCCGGACGTCCGGCGCATGCTGATTGCCCTCGGCCCGGTCGCGGTGTTCGGAGCGTCGAACTTTCCGCTCGCGTTCAGCACCGCCGGGGGCGACACCGCTTCGGCGCTGGCGGCCGGCTGCCCGGTGGTGGTCAAGGGCCATCCGGCGCATCCGCAGACCGGGCTGATCGTCGCGGCCGTGCTCGCCGAGGCCGGGCGCGTGGCCGGGCTCCCCGCCGGCGCGTTCGGGCACGTGCTCGCCGGCGGCTACGAGCTGGGCGAGCAGCTCGTGGACGACGATCGCATCGAGGCCGTCGCGTTCACCGGGTCGCTGCGCGGCGGCAAAGCGATCGCCGCGCGGGCCGCCGCTCGGCCCCGCCCGATACCGGTCTACGCCGAGATGGGCAGCCTCAACCCGGTGATCATCACCGAGGCCGCGCTGCAAACCCGCGGCGAGGAGATCGCCGACGGTCTGGTTGCTTCCGTGGCCACGTTCGGCGGCCAGTTGTGCACCAAGCCGGGTGTGGTGCTGGCGCCGACCGGCGCCGCCGGCGATGCGCTCTGCTCGGCGCTGGCGCGGCGGCTCGCCGACCGAGCGCCCGAGGTGCTGCTGACCAGCGCGATCGCGGCCGGGTTCGCGCACGGGCTGACCGCACTGCAGGAGGTCGCGGGCGTCGAGCGGCTGACCCCGCCCCACGAGAGCGCGCAGGCGGGGTTCCGCGCCGCCCCGGCCCTCTTCCGCGCTTCGCTGTCGGCGCTGCACGAGCACGTGTCACTGCGCGAGGAGCACTTCGGCCCGGCAGTGATCGTGTTCGGCTACGGCGGCGAGGGCGAGCTGCGCGACGCCCTGACCGGGCTCGGTGGGCAGCTCAGCGCGGCCGTCCACGCCGAGCCGCGCGATTACGACGGCCTGGCCTGGCTGGTGGACCTGTGTGCGCGCTGCGCCGGGCGGGTCGTGTTCAACGGATATCCGACCGGCGTCTCGGTCTGCTGGGCGATGCAACACGGGGGGCCCTACCCCGCGAGCTCGCAGGCCGGCCACACCTCGGTCGGCATGACCGCCACGCGCCGCTTCCTACGCCCGGTCGCCTTCCAGAACGCGCCCGCGGAGTTGCTCCCACTCGCACTGCGCGACGGCAATCCACTCGGGCTGTGGCGGCGGGTCAACGGCAAGCTCACAGGAAGCGCCGCGGGTCAAACGGAGTTGGATCGGCGACCGGGGGTTCCCCGCCGATCAGCTGCGCCACCAGTAGCCCGCTGATCGGGCCGAGACACACGCCCGAGCCCTCGTGTCCGGCGCTGGTCCAGACGCCGGGCGCGAGCGCTCCGACGGCCGGTAGCCGATCAGGCAACCAGGCCCTCCATCCGCACCACGCCCGGCGCACCGGCAGGTCGCGCAGCGCGGGCACGAACGCCGTCGCGCGGTCGATCATCGCGCGCGAGACCTCGGGGTCCACGGTGGCGTCGAAGCCCACCCGCTCGCGGCTTGAGCCGACGAGGATCTCATCGCCGTCGAGGGTCTGCTCGATCACGGTCGCGATCGAGAGCCCCTGATCGAGATCCTCGACCGAATCGATGTAGGCGTTCTCGATCAGCTTATGCGCGATCATCCCGGGCGGCGCAGCGAGGGCGACAAGCTGGCCTTTGCGAGGTTCGACCGGCAGCCCGGTCAGCGACTGAGCCCAGGGGCCGGTCGCCACGATCACGTGGTCGCAGCCGAGCCGCTCGCCGGTGCTCAGCGTGACGGCACCGACGGCAACGCCCGTCACCTCGACTCCAGCCCGAACGCGGATCTCGGACAGCAACGCCCTGGTCATACCCACGGGATCGACCTGGAGATCGCCTGGCTCGGGCAACGCTCGCGTCCCCGGCGTCAGCGTCGGCTCCAGGTCGCCCGAGTCTGACCCATCGGGATGATCGAGCACGAGCGCGCCCTTGCGCGTCACCCGGGCGGCTGGAAATCGCCGGCCCAGCGACTCCCATAACTCGCGCCCCGTCTGGGCGAGATCCCGCAATGGTCCGGGGCGCTTGTCGCACACGAGCACGTTGCCCTCGCCGCGACCGGTCGTCCCCTGCGAGATCCCGGCCCGGTCGAGCACGAGCACATCGAGGCCCCGCTCGGCCAGAAAGTAGGCCGCCGAGGCACCACAGATGCCGGCGCCGACGACGATCGCGTCAGCTGACACTGAACCCAAGCGGAAACGGATCATCGGGATCGAGCAGATACCGGCCGATCCCGGTGATCCACGCCCGACCGGTGATTTCCGCCACCACAGCCGGCCGGCCCGCCACCAGCGTGCGTTCGAGCAGACGGGCGGTGAAGCGACTGCCGAGAATCGACTCGTGCACGTACGGCTCACGCAGCCCGAGCGCTCCGCGGGCATATAGCGTCGCCAGTCTCGCGCTGGTGCCGGTACCACAGGGCGAGCGGTCGACGTAACCGGGATGGATGACGGTCGCCGCCCGCCCGTCGGCGCCAACCGTCGGCGGCCCGGTCCAGATCACGTGGTGACAGCCCCGAATCGCCTCGTTCTCGGGATGTACCGGCTCTGGCACCGACCGCATCAGCTCAAGCCCGGCCGCGATCAGCTCCGCGGCGGCCTCCGGTGCGACGGTCAATCCCACCGAGGCGGCCGGCGCGATCGCGCAGAAGTTACCTCCGAACGCCAGGTCATAGCGAACCCCCATCGCCTCCTGATCGAGCCCCGAGACGAACGCCGGCACATTACGTAGCGTCACCTCCCGGGCCCGACCGTGCTGCACACGGACGCGAGCCTCGACGATTCCGGCCGGAACGTCGAGCCGAACGATCGTCTCGGGTTCGGTGACCGGCACCATCCCGGTCTCGACCAGCACGGTCGCGACCCCGATCGTGCCATGCCAGCACATCGGCAGACAGCCGGTGACCTCGATGAACACCACCCCCCACGCGGCGCTGTGATCGCACGGGGGCTGCAGGATCGCGCCGGACATCGCCGCATGCCCACGCGGCTCGCGCATCAGCAACTGCCGGACATCGTCGCGCTCGCGCTCGAGATACAGCTTGCGCTCGAGCATCGTCGCGCCCGGCAGAACGCCCACACCGCCGGTGATCACCCGGGTGGGCATCCCCTCGGTGTGCGAGTCCACCGCGTCGAACACGCCGTCGTCGCGCGCCACGTCCACCACGTCCAGGTCCGGGCCCGGAAGCTCACGAACCGGTCTCGAGGGTGAGAACAGCGCGCCGGTCAGCGGCCGGTCGCTCATCAGGGATTCACGTCGCCTGAATCGATCCCCCGAATGTACTTTGCGGACGCGATGATCCGCCCCATGCTTGACCTGGCCTGCGCGGTCAGGAATACTCGCGGATCCTGTGCATGGGGCGCGAAAGGGTCACAGTGGCCACCAGCCGATCGGTCGAGCTTTGTCGTCGGTCCGGATCAGCGACGTACAGCTCACCGCCAGGCAGCGCGCATGACGCTGGAGCAAGCGACACGGGCAACGGCCGCAATCGTCGCCGTTGAAGGTGGCCTGAAGGGGACGCGCTTCGGGCTCGGCGACCGTCCGATCACGTTGGGTCGTGGGGATGAGAACGACGTGGTCCTGACCAGCGCGTTGGCCTCCCGCGTCCATGCCGAGCTCCGGCCCGAGGCCGACGGCTATGTCCTGCACGACCGCGGGAGCATCAACGGAACCCGGGTGAACGGCAAGTCCGTGACCGTCCACCAGCTCCGCTCCGACGATCAGATCGCGATCGGCGAAGAGACCTTTCGCTTCGAATCGTCTGATGCGAACGCGACGGTAGTGGCGCGGCGGCTCCCTCGCGGCGTCGCGGAGTCGCCCTCCGGGCCGGTCTTGCGCGTGACTGTCACCGGGGGCGGGCCGGTTGGACTGAGCTTTGCCTTGCTCCTGGCGGATCTGATGGGGCCGCAGGTTTCGATCACGGCGTACGATGGTCGCTGGACGCGATCCGGCGGCGAGGTCGTGTGGAAGACCCCCGAGCAGGGCAATGTGCGCCGATCCCAAGTCGTGACCGTCCAGAGCCGTCAGTACCTGAGACTCCCGACCGAGGTCCAGGAGCGCCTGTTCACCCCGGACGCCTACTGCGAGATGTGGCCCTCGGGACCGGATTCGATTGAGGGCTTGGGCCCGCGCAATATCCGCATCGCCTACATCGAAGATCAGCTGCTCGCGATCGCGAACGACAAGCCAGACCAGATCCAGCTCATTCCGGAGCCCTTCGACCCGGCCGCGGCACAAGACGAGATCGCTGAGGGGCACGTGCTCGCGATCTGCGAAGGCAGCCGCTCGCGCACGCTCGAACACTTCGCCGATAGGTTCGGCATCGGAGACCCGTCACTGTATGCGCTTGATGGCACGCATGTGCAGGACATGGTGCTCGGCCTGCGGGTGAAGTCTGAGCTCTCTGACCCCATGTCCGTCCTGCTGACCGTCGCCCAGAACCGCTTCCTGCTGAACTCGCTGCGCGGCGAGGGATTCCTGAATATGCGGTTGACCGATCAGGAGACCAAGGAAGCCGTAGGGATCGACCCGGTCCGGCAGGTGTTCACACCATGCATCCAGTCCGAACCCTGCCTGTTGGAGCGGAGGGAGACCGGCGAGTTCTTCTGTAGCGGACATCACGCCCTGTTTCTGCCGGCCCTGCTGCGAGGATCGGCGTTCTGGGAACGGGTTCACGAAGGATTGCAGTTGTTCGGCGTGCCACCGGAGAACCTGACCGCGGTGACCGGCTTCCGGCTGGATATGGTGCAGCGGCCGCGCTTCACAACCCAGTTGTATCCGACGACGGCGACGGCACCGGGGACGTTCGGGTTCCTACTCGGTGACGCTGCCAACACGATTCACTTCTGGCCGGGGCGCGGGCTGAACAGCGGCCTGGCGTCGGTGATCTCGCTGGCGCGATGCCTGGCGACGAGTTGGCGCGGAACCGCCTTACGAGACGCGGACTTCGTGCGCCACGAAGCCGTGATGGCGATGCTGCAGTATCGCCACAAGAGCCGGGCCTGGCGACAGATGGTCACGACCGACGCCTCGGGGGACGTACGCGCGATCAAGGACGTGATCGCCCAGGGAATGGCGGAAGCTGACCAGGGAGCCTTTGACCGGAAAGCGGACATCGATGCGCTCATGGAGCGCTTGGTTGGGATTCGCCTTCGGCTGGAGGCGCGCATCGACGGCCTGCCGGACGACGCGACCCTGCGCGACCACCTGGAGCGGCTCCCGGGGCAGCTTGTGCATACGCTCCTGGTCAGCGATGCCTGGGACACCCGCAACGTGGGCGGAGAGGAGGTCGATGTCGAGTGGCTCCTCAAACCGGCAGCAGCCGCCGAGCTGACGTAGCCGGCGACATCACGATCGGGCGCGAGGGCGACCGTAACGAAAGGATCTTGTCATGAAGGCGATTGCGCGTCACACCACAGGGTTGTTCACTCATGTGATCGACATCCGTGGCCATCAGCTGACCGTCGACGAGCCCATCGACCGGGGCGGCGCGGACGAGGGCCCGAGCCCACAGGAGCTTCTGGCTGCGAGCATTGCCTCCTGCACTGCGATCACACTGGGGATGTACGCCAACCGCAAGGGCTGGGATCTCGGCCAGGTCGAGGTCGAGTGCGAGTATGAGACCGCCGAACGCGGCTCCCCCACCCAGATCAACGTTGTCCTGCGACTCCCCGAAAGCTGCAGCGAGGAGCAGCTGAATGCGCTGCGGGTGATCGCGACCAAGTGTCCGGTCCATCGCCTGCTCGAGGGCGAACCGACCTTCGTGGAACGGATCGAGCTCGTGGCGCCAGTGCGGACCTGAGGCTGCAGGGGCCGTGTGCGCGGGTTTGGTTACGGCGCGGTAAAGCTCGTCAGCAGGCGCCTTTGGGCGGCCCGTCCCTGGCTGGGCTGTTTGCTGGCAATCCCGACTTCTTGGATGATGCCTCCCCGCACCTTGAGCACGCCGTCGCTGGTCTGGCCGGCAATGACATACCAGTCGTTGCTCCCGATGTGAAATGGCCTGCGGACGCCGAGCCGCCGAGCGACCGCAGCGAGACGAATTCCCGGCCGGGCTCCCTCCAGCGCATAGTACGGATTGGCAGTGAGGGCGAGGACGATCCTTCCGGCGATGCTTGCGCGCTTGCGCGGCGAGAGCCGGCTCGACAATTTCGCGGACGGGTAGCCGACGCGGATCCCCCATCCGGCGAATAAGCAGAAGTTGTCCATGTTGTTGGACGCGACGTCGAAGCGCCGCAGTGTTCGGCGGGCGCGGGCGCGCGTCCATCCGAGGCTGAGCGGGCCGAGCGTCAGACCCTCGAGTCGGCCCGTCGGCTTCGGGCAACGGAGCGTGCCGGGGATCACGGGCGTGCCAGATAGACCGTGGGAGGTGAGCCAGTTGACCACGTAGTTGACCCAGATTGGTAGCGACGTGTGGACCATGAACAGGTGCGCCGTATTGGGCAGCAGCAACTGGCTGACGTCGCAACCGCAGTGGGCCTTGTAGTAGTCGTAGTCGGCGACCGCCGAGGACGGCGGGTCAGTCGTGTCGTTCTCCCCGGAGGTGAGGAGCACCGGAATCGACGGCCCGATCATGGCGATGTAGGCGTCGTTCTGCGCGTACATCGCGCCGAGGTCGAGGATGTCTCCGTACGGCGAGTCCGGGAACGGCGACGTGCACACGATCTGCGCGGCGTACTGCACCACGCCGGGGGTATAGGTATTGAAGTCCAAGCAGTCCTGGGGGGTCTGGAAGAACTCGAAATAGTCTGGGTGGCTGGCGTCGGGCGTGAACCCACCGCCGGACAAGGATCCGCCTAACGGACTGCTGGTGGATCCGCCCGCCGAGCCGGAGATATCTGCGTCAATCATTGCTGCGACATCGTGATATTCGCCGGGGTACCCCGCGACAGTCCATCCGCCCGCGCTGTGACCAATGATGATGACCGTCGGGCTTTTTGTATTCCCGGGCGTCGACGCCCCCGAGCACTCCCCGCTCGACGTGATCCGATAGCCGCTGGTCTTCACGTCGTTGACAACATCGTGCAGCATCGAGCGGTGCGCGGAGGTGGTGAGCGTCAAGCCACCTCCCGGATGATCGTAATAACTGCTCTTCCCGTATCCCAGTCTGTCGTAGGAGAACACCACGTAACCGGCACTGGCCAGCGCTCTGGCCACCGACCAGGTCGGTGAGACGTCCCACGCCTGGGTCGAGGAGGCGATGCCGTGCACGAGCACGATCGCGGGCGTCGCAGGACTCGACGGCCCATCCGTGAAGCGCTGCCCGTACAGCAGGCTCTGGCCAGCCGCGGGGTTGGTCACGGGCAGGCAAACGGAGACGACCTTCATCTGGCTGTTGAAGACCATGCGCGGAGCGTTGGGCGGACCGGTCACCGGCAGGTTGAACGCGTGCGCGAGAGGTGACAAGACGGCGAGCGACAGACCCGCGACGAGCGCCCCGGCGACACCGAGGCGAGCAGCTTGACGTCGCGCGCGGCCGCGATCCGCGGCGGGTCGCCATTCGGAGGCCCCCGCCTGCAACGACAATGACATCACACCGACTCCTCCCGATTGACTCCGCGACGACCTCCCCAGCATTGTCAAGAATCGGCACACCTAATCCGGCGATCAACTAGACCAACGTCTAGTTTGAACGGCCCGAACCGACCAGCGCCTTGCCGCCAGCGTGGCGCCGCGCGCGAGGCGAAGTATGGGCGCGGCGACGTCGCCGTTGCTTGCGGCGCCGAGG
>Ga0302181_10000985_pt1 | contig 22042 bp, 18 predicted proteins | sample I_Palsa_E3_3_FD_198786 | JGI IMG/M metagenome (GOLD analysis project Ga0302181, IMG submission 198786) | Peat permafrost microbial communities from Stordalen Mire near Abisko, Sweden - I_Palsa_E3_3 | ecosystem: Environmental > Terrestrial > Soil > Palsa > Peat permafrost | place: Sweden...
AGCGGCCCGCTCAGCTGGGTGGCCTTGGTCAGCGCGGCCGCGATGCCGAGGAAGCCAAGCAGCGCGAGGGTGGACTCGGCCCAGTTCGAGCGCAGCGCCTCCCACCATCTGGTCTGCTCGCTGGTCTTCGGGGTGCGCAGGAAGGCTGCCTTGCGCGCGAACAGGGCGAGCACGGACGCGCGCGCCACCACCAGCGAGGTGGACTGCCAGATGAAAAACGCACCGAGGGCCTCTCGCCACGACGCGCCGGTGCCACGACGCAGCAGGGCCACCGCACGCACGAGCCCGAGCAGCACCATCACCGGCACGGTGCCGACCAGGAACAGGGTGAGCTTGCGGAACAGCTGGCCTCCCCCGGTAGCCAGGTTGAACGCGCCGGCCAGCAGGAAGATCAGGAACAGCAGGCCGAGCAGGTCCCCGTACCACTGCACGGCGCCGGCCAGGTAGGCCCACCGCTGCCCGTTGCTGAGGTGATTCTCCCGGCCCTGGCGGCCCGGAATCATCGAGCGCCAGTGCATACGCAGGAGCTGGATGCCGCCGAAGCACCACCGGTACCGCTGGCCCTTCAGCGCCTCGAACGTCAGCGGCATGATCCCGTGACCCCACGACTGGTCCACATGCAGGCCCGACCAGCCCGCTCGCAGCAGCCGAAGGGACAGTTCGGCGTCCTCGGTGATACACCATTCGTCCCAGCCGCCGAGCTCATCTAGGGCCACCCGCCGGATCAGGCCCATGGTGCCGGCGAAGATGGCCCCGTCGTGCTCGTTGCGGGAGGGCTGGGAGACGGCGAAGAAGTATTTGTAGGAGTAGTAGAGCCGCCGGTAGTACCGCGCGTACTGCCAGTCTCGGTAGTCCTGCGGCGACTGGACGAAACCGATCCAGGAATCGACGAACGCGGGAACGCAGCGGCGCAGGAACCCGGGCTCGATCTGGTAGTCCGAGTCGACGACGCCGATGACTTCGGCCTCCGCCGAGGTGAGCCTGCGCAGCGCGTAGTTCAGCGCCCCTGACTTGTACCCTGGCCAGTCATCTAGGTGCACGAACGTGACCCCATGCCGTCCGCACCAGGCCTCCACCGGACGCCACAGCTGCTCATCGTCGGTGTTGTCGTCAATGAGGATGACCTCGTACCGGGGGTAGTCGAGGCGGAGCAGCGAGCGGAGCGTCTGGATGACCATGTCCGGCGGCTCGTTGTGCGCGGGAACGTGCAGGCTGACCATGGGCAGATCGCTATCCGCTACCTTGAGCGGGGTGGTCGGCGTGATCCGCCGCCGCCAGTGCTCGGTGCCGAGCGCGTCGCAGATCTCCCACAGGTAGGCACAGCTCAGCAGGGCAGCGAATACCTCGAGCAGCCAGAGCAGCAGCCCGCCCGCGGTGCTGGCGGCCCCGAGGTGGCTGTCGAAGGTCCACTCGAGCGCGTAGACCAGGTACACCACGAACAGGAACACGCTCGAGGCCCAGCACATGTGGGCGCGGGCGGACCATCCCCTCGTCACGGGCATCCAGACCAGGCTGGCGAACACCACGCCTGCGACGCCGGCCGACAGGTTGTGTGAGGAGGCCCCGAGCACCCGCAGGATGACCGCCACCGCCATGGCCAGCATGACCGTGCCGATCACGGCCAGCGTGAACCGTCGCATCGCGGGCCAGGTACCGCCGGTCTGCGCGTACTGCCGCGCGGGCAGGAACAGGGCCGCCGACCCCAGCGGCGCGGCCACGATCCCGGCCAGCAACATTGCCTGAAGCATGGAGCTTCACCACCGCGTCCTGCGCCCAGTCCATGCCGCTGCCGCGGCTATCCGCACGATAGTGCGTCAATCATGACAGGGCGGACACTAGGGAGCGGGTGAATGGTCAGGTTGCGGCCGGCTCCAGGACGATGTCGAAATCCGTCAGGGAGAACGATCCGGTCAGGCCGTACCTGGCGGCCTGCTCCGGATCATCGACGGAGGTGAACTCCTTGATCAGGCTCTTCTTAACCGCGAATACCGCGTCCGAGGAGATGTACGGGCTGCCCGCGACGAAAATGTGCGTGGTCAGCGCGCGATGCCCGGGAGCGGTGACGATGAAATGAATATGCGCCGGACGGAACGGATGTCGCTCCGTCGCGTTCAGCAGCGCCCCGACAGGGCCGTCGGTGGGTATCGGGTAATGGCTCGGCACGATAGTGCGGAACCAGAAGGACCCGTCCGCATCCGCGGTGAACAGGCCGCGGCCATTGGCCCGCGGCTGCACATCCGGTTGCTGGACGTCATAGAACCCCTGGTCGTTGGCCTGCCAGACGTCGAGCTCGGCACCGGGCAACGGCGAGCCGTCGGCGGATAGCACCCGGCCACGGACGACGCACGGCGTTCCGGTCTCAACAAAATCGATGGTGTCGCCGAGCTCCCGGCGGGGCGACTTCACCACGTGGAAAGGGCCGAGCACGGTGGACTCAGTAGCCCCGCCGGTCCGGTTGTTGATCGTCTCCACCAGCATGGATATGCCGAGCACATCGGAAAGCAGGATGAATTCCTGCCGCTCGTCATCACATTTCTGGCCGGTCGCGGTGAGGAACTCGATCGCCTGCTCCCACTCCGCGATCGTGGGCTCAGTGTCCCTGACGAAGGCGTGCAGGTGCCTGACCAAGCTGTTCAGCAGCTCACGCAGGCGCGGGTCCGGGGTTTTCGCGAAGCTCTCGATGACCGCGTCAGCGGCTGTCTCCTCGGTGAAGTCGGTGGCCATGGCCGACAGGGTAAGTCCCAGGCCGCCCGCGGCGCTAGCCACCGGGCGGCGGCGGCGTTCCCCGCCGGGCCACATCGGAGACCGGCCCGAGATGGTGAAGCTTGTCCGGGTTGATCACCGACCTGATCGCCTGCACCAGGCCGTCGGCGATGTCGAGGGCGAAGACGTTGATGATCCGGCCTTCCCCGTCGTAGGTGACCGCCCCGGGCTGGCCGTTGACCCACGCCAGCTCCAGACGTGCGCCCATCTTCGGCCCCCACCGGGCCAGTCCGAGCATGAACCGGGCCACCCGCTGCGCGCCGTGGGAGGGCTTGGCCGCCGCCCAGGCCTTCCCGCCGCCGTCGCCGACCAGGATTACGTCCGGAGCGAGCAGCTCGAGCAGGGCGGCCAGGTCGCCGCCCCCCGCGGCGGCGAAGAACCGCCGGGCTACCTCGTCGCGCTGCTGACGTGAGGCCTCGAAGCGGGGCCCCTTGACGCCGGCCCGGCCCTCGTCGACGTGGTGCCGGGCGCGGGTGAGGATCTGGCGGCAGTTCGGCTGGGACTTGCCGGTGATCTCCGCGATCTCCCTGTAGTCGTAGCCGAACACCTCATGGAGCAGGAACACGGCGCGTTCGGTCGGTGACAGGCTTTCCAGCAGAACCAGGAAGGCCATGGACAGGGAGTCGGACATCTCCGCGTGCTCCGCTGGATCCGGCTCGTGCCCCGCGATGAGCGGCTCGGGCAGCCAGGCCCCGACGTAGGACTCGCGCCGGACCCGCGCCGACCGCAGGTAGCTGATCGCCAGCCGGGTGGTGGCCGTAGCCAGGTACGCCTTGGGTGAGGTGATGCTCGCCCCATCACGCAGGACCCGGGTCAGCCGCAAGAAGGCCTCCTGGACGATGTCCTCGGCGTCGCCGACGCTGCCGGTCATCCGGTAGGCGATCGAGAACATCAGCGGGCGGTATCCGGTGTAGTCGCTCGTGTCCACGCTTCTCCCCTCGGGCTCTTCCCGATCCCTAAGACGAGAGAGGATCGCCGGCTGTGACATCTTCGATGCGCTGCCTGAGCCCGGCAGGCAGACACTCCTCAAGCCCGTCCGCGAACAGCGGAATGCGCCACAGCGCCGGCGCCTGCCCGGCCACTCCGCTCAGCTGCATCAAGGCCTGGACGGTCACCCGAACCAGTCGTCGCGCGCTGGCGAACATCAGGAAGGCAAGCGGAAGCTCGACCAGCACGGCCGAGACGATACTCGCCACGAAACCGCGTGAGCCGTAATCCAGCGCGACGTCGAACCACGCGTCACATACCAGCAGCGTCCCCGTGATGACCATCAAGAAGATGACGATCTGACGCTGATGCCATGCCGCCCAGCCCGTCGCGGCGAACCCGGCCAGCTCGGCGATGTCCAGCCCGACCCATACGGTACGCCAGTCGTCTGAGGTGTAGTGCCCGGGCAGGGTCAGGATGAGGATCGCGATCCAAGCGGCCAGGACCGCACAGCACGCCATCATGAACAGCAGGGCGAAGCGCCTGCGGCGCCGCAGGCGCGGATCGAGCAGCGGGTGCGGCAAGTCGATGGCGGCTAGAGCGTGGGCCAGCTCACGCCGCTCCTCCTGGGTCATCCGGCGTAGTTCTGCCTCATCGATCACATAATCATTTTGCGCCAGATCCTCGTGAGGTCATCTGGCGGGCACGGTCGGCTCGCTCAAGCACGCGGCTGCCGGGAAACGCCTCTTCGAGCCCGGCGCCGACCAGCGGGGTGCGACGCAGCGAAGGGGCGTCCCCGCGCCCCTGCTCCTCCGCTGCCTCCCGGCCGTCCGGGGACTGGTCCTGGGCCGGGACGGGCATGGCCGCCTCGACCGTGGCCCTGAGCAGGCGGCGCGCCCCGGTGAAAGCCAGGAAGGCGAGCGGCAGCTCGGCGAAGACCGCGTCCGCGATGCTGAGCCACATGCTGCTTGTCGCCAGCGATGTGCCGACGTCGAACCAGGCGTCGCAGCACAGCATGGTGCCGGTGAGCATGAGCAGCAAGATCAGGATCTGCCGTTTGCGCCAGGTCGCCCAGGCCGTCAACGCGAACGCCGCGAGCAGCAGCACGTCGAAGTTCACCCACAGGGCCCGCCAGTGATGCGCGTTGAAGTGGTGCGGCAGCGTGGCGGCCAGCACGACGATCCAGCCGGCCAGGATCACGCAGCAGCCTGCTGAGATAAACAGGACCAGGCGTCGCTGGCGGCCCAGCGCGGGGTCGTTCAGGTACGGGTCAGCGGTGACCGGCTCGTCCAGGTGCGGTCCGTCGACCTCGATGAGCATGGTCGCCAGCTGGCGTCGCTCGGCTGGGCTCATCTGCCGCAGCTCGGCCTCATCTATCACGAGTTCATTGTTACCCCGCGATCCGCCACTTATCTGGGCGCTACCTGCGCACTTCCTGCGCACTTCCGGCGCACTTCCGGCGCCTTAGGTGCACGCCGGCGGGACCGGCTGCGGTGCGGGCCAGCGTAAGCTGGGAAAAGTGAGCGAGCTTGTCTATCTTGACTTCGGCGCTTCCCCGGTCGGCTATCTCGAGGGCTGGGATCTGCAGCGGCGCGTTCATTCCAGGCGGGTAGCCGACGAGATTCCCGACAGCTGCCTGCTGCTCGAGCATGCGCCCGTATACACAGCGGGCAAGCGGACGGCCGCCTCCGACCGGCCGTTCGGCGATCCGGGCGCACCGGTGATCGACGTGGACCGCGGCGGCAAGATCACCTGGCACGGGCCCGGCCAGCTGACCGGGTACCCGATCGTCAAGCTCCGCGAGCCGATCGACGTGGTCGCCTACGTGCGCGCGCTCGAGGAGGCCATGATCCTTAGCTGCGCGGAGTTCGGGGTTATCGCGGGGCGGGTGGCGGGGCGCAGCGGCGCGTGGCTGCTCGGTGACGACCGCGCTCCTGATCGCAAGGTGGGGGCGATCGGCGCGCGGGTGGCCCGGGGTGTCACCATGCACGGGTTCGCGCTGAACGTCGACTGCGACCTGTCGTGGTTCGACCGCATCGTCCCGTGCGGCATCCGTGACGCCGGCGTGAGCACGCTGTCCGCCGAGACGGGGCGCCACGTCACGGTCGCCGAGGTGACGCCGGTGATGGAGCGCCACCTAGCCGAGGTTCTCGGCTACCGCGGCTGGCGTCACGTATCGGACCCCGACGTCCTAGCAGGCCCTCGCGCCGAGCCAGCAGCCGCTTCTGTCCCGGCTTAGTGACATACCCTGGAGGAGTGGTACTCGCACCCGAAGGACGGCGCATGCTCCGCCTCGAGGCCCGCAACAGCGAGGTCCCGATCGAGCGCAAGCCGCCGTGGATCAAGACCCGGCTACGGACCGGGCCGGCCTACACCGAGCTGAAGGCCCTGGTCCGCGGCGAGGGCCTGCACACGGTCTGCGAGGAAGCCGGCTGCCCGAATATCTTCGAATGCTGGGAAGACCGCGAGGCCACCTTCCTCATCGGCGGTGACCAGTGCACCCGCAGGTGCGACTTCTGCCAGATCGACACCGGCAAGCCGCAGCCGCTTGACGAGGGCGAGCCCCGGCGGGTCGCGACCTCGGTCGCCGCGATGGGCCTGAAGTACGCGACCGTGACCGGTGTCGCGCGCGATGACCTGGCCGACGGCGGTGCCTGGCTGTACGCGCAAACCTGCCGCGAGATCCACGCCGCCATTGAAGGCTGTGGCGTGGAGTTGCTCATTCCCGACTTCAACGCCGAGCCTGGCCGGCTGGCGCAGGTCTTCGACGCTGCGCCGGAGGTCCTGGCCCACAACCTCGAGACCGTGCCGCGGATCTTCCGGCGGATCAGGCCGGGGTTCAGGTACCCGCGGTCGCTTGACGTGCTGCGCGCCGCCCGCGAAGCCGGGCTGGTCACGAAGTCCAACCTGATCCTGGGGCTGGGCGAGGAGCGCGCCGAGATCGCCGAGGCCCTGGGCGACCTGCGGTCGGCCGGCTGTGAGCTGCTGACCATCACCCAGTACCTAAGGCCCACGCCGCGGCACCATCCAGTGGAACGCTGGGTCAAGCCCGAGGAGTTCACCGAGCTGCGCGACGAGGCGATGGAACTCGGATTCGCGGGCGTGATGTCCGGGCCCCTCGTGCGCTCCTCCTACCGGGCGGGCCGACTGTACACGCAGGCCATCGAGCAACGAGCTGCTGGGACGGCGCTGGCTCCCGGGTAACGACGGCGCTGGCTTCGGGGAAACGACGGCGCTGGCTTCCGGGTAACGGGGCATTCGGGTAGGCCCGGCAGTTTCTGTCCGGGGCGCGGGAACCGTATGCTGCGGAGCATGGCACGCATGTCGAGAAAATCTGAGGCCGCTGATCCGGCCACCAATACGGGTACCGCGGTGGACCTGGCCAGCGCCGGGCGGCTGAAGCAGATGCGCATGGTGGTCGGCATGGTGCGCAAGGCCAATCCGAAGGCGCTGCCCATCGCCATCGGTGCCGGCCTCGGCACGCTGGTGATCTTGGTGATCGTCGGCCTGGTCACCGGCCTGGCCGCGCTCCTTATCCCCTTCGGCGTGCTGCTTGGCGTGCTGGTTACGGTCATCTTGTTCGGCCGGTTCGCGAGCTCGGCGCAGTACTCGGCCATTGAGGGACAGCCCGGCGCCGCGGCCGCCGTGCTTGAGAACATGCGCGGCAGCTGGACCGTGACTCCCGCGATCGCCGCCAACAGGAACATGGACGTGGTCCACCGGGCGGTAGGCAAACCCGGCGTCATCCTGGTGGGCGAAGGCTCCCCCACCCGGCTGGCGAGCCTGCTCGCCGCGGAGAAAAAGCGGGTCGCCCGGGTGGCTTACGAGGTGCCGATCATCGAGTTCCAGGTGGGGAACGACGAGGGCCAGGTCCCGATCAGCAAGCTGCAGCGGAAGATCATGCGGCTTCCGCGTAAGCTCAAGCCGGATGCGATCAGCGACATCAACCACCGGCTGAAGGCTCTTCAGCCATCTTTGCAGGCGCCCAAGGGACCGATCCCGAGGAACGCCAGGCAGCCCAAGATGCCCCGGCCTAAGGCCCGCTAGCTCCGTCAGGGGCGGGCGAGGTGGGTCGGTTCCGGCGGCGGGGGCCCCGGCAACTTCGGGGCCTGCTAGAGACGGACGACGATGGTGTCGGCGGCGCGGTCATGCAGGCCGCGCAGGTCACGGTCGGTCAGCAGCGGCGGAACCACGGTGAGCAAGATCGCGGTCCGGACCAGGGACCAGCGGAAACCGACCGGCCCGCCGTTGGTCCGGATCACCCGGATACCGAGCAGCCGCTTGCCCACGGTGCACCCGGTCAGCGCGGTGAGCATGTAGACCTCCACCGCGAAGACGACGATGGTCCAGAACTGCGAATGGGTCAGCCAGTACGCGATGAGCATGCTGAGCAGCCAGTCAATGAGCAGGGCGAGCACGCGTCGGCCCATGCTGGCGACGGACCCGGGGCCTCGTTCGGGCAGCCCGAACCGCTGGCCTGGGTAGGCCCGGGTTTCATCGGTGACCGGCGGGGCCGTCAACGGGGATTTCTTGGCCACGACACAACGGTATCCGTTCCGTGCTACAGGCCGCGCGGGGGGCCATAATAGTGTCCTGATCTTGGACGTCGAGCCGTAACATTCGTGAAACACACCAGACACGGCGCGGAAATTGCCGACGTCTAACGTCCGAATCGCGTGCCTTGAGACCGAAAATGCGTGCCCTGTACCGGGAGGGTTGATGTTCAGCAGTGCCGAGGAAGTACTCAGCTTCATCACTGAGGAAAATGTAGAGTTCATCGACGTCAGGTTCTGTGACCTGCCGGGAACGATGCAGCACTTCACCGTGCCCGCGTCGGCGTTCAGTGAGGACGTCTTCACCGACGGCCTCATGTTCGACGGCTCATCGATCCGCGGGTTCCAGGCGATCCACGAGTCCGACATGTTGCTGCTGCCCGACCCGAGCACCGCCGGGCTCGACCCGTTCCGCACGCATAAGACCCTGAACATGACGTTCTTCGTGCACGACCCGCTGACCGGGGCGCCTTACAGCAGGGACCCGCGCAACATCGCCAGGAAGGCGCAGGACTACCTGCGCGGCACCGGCATCGGCGACACGGCGTTCTTCGGCCCCGAGGCGGAGTTCTACATCTTCGACTCCGCGCGTTTCTCGACTTCCGCGAACGAGGGCTATTACTACATCGACTCGATCGAAGGCGCGTGGAACTCCGGCCTGGAGGAAGACGGCGGCAACCTGGCCTACAAGCCCAGGTACAAGGGCGGCTATTTCCCCGTCCCGCCGATGGACCACTTCGCGGACCTGCGCGCGGAAATGACGTCCAATCTGCTCGCGGCCGGCATCCAGGTCGAGATGCAGCACCACGAGGTCGGCACGGCCGGCCAGTCCGAGATCAGCATGCGCTTCGGCCCCCTGCTGGAGGAAGCCGACAAGCTCATGCTCTTCAAGTACATCATCAAGTCCACCGCCCAGGCGGCGGGCAAGACGGTGACGTTCATGCCCAAGCCGCTGTTTGGTGACAACGGCAACGGGATGCACTGCCACCAGTCGATCTGGAAGGACGGCTCGCCGCTGTTCTACGACGAGGTCGGCTACGCGGGCCTGTCCGACATGGGCCGGTACTACATCGGCGGCCTGCTCAAGCACGCGCCCTCGCTGCTGGCCTTCACCAACCCGACCGCGAACTCCTACCACCGGCTCGTCCCCGGTTTCGAGGCCCCGGTCAACCTGGTCTACTCACAGCGCAACCGCTCGGCCTGTATCCGGATCCCGATTACCGGCACGAACCCGAAGGCCAAGCGGGTCGAGTTCCGCGTCCCCGACCCGTCGGCCAACCCCTACCTCGCGTTCGCCGCGATGCTGATGGCGGGCTTGGACGGAATCAAGAACAAGATCGAGCCGGCCGAGCCGGTGGACAAGGACCTGTACGAGCTACCCCCGGACGAGGCCGCCGCCATCGCGCAGGTCCCCGGGTCCCTCGAAGCGGTGCTCAGCACCCTGGAGGCCGACCACGCCTATCTCACCGAGGGCGGCGTGTTCACCCCCGACCTCATCGAGACCTGGCTGGACTACAAGCGGACTGTCGAGCTGGACGCGCTCCGGCTGCGACCGCACCCGCACGAGTTTGAGCTCTACTTCGACTGCTGACCGTCCCAGCGTCTGAGCAGAGGTGGGCTGAGGGGGCCGCGTTTCCACGCGGCTCCCTCGCTTGCGTGTGCACCGTACGGAGACGTCGCCTTGACCGCACCACAGCCTGTTGTCCGCCCGGCGATACCCGCCGACACCGAGCAGGTCGCCGCGATCTTCGCGCACTACGTCGCGACCAGCGTCGCCACGTTCGAGGAGGTCCCGCCGACCGCCGCGGACTGGCGGCGGCGGCTCGGCGAGCTTGGCCGGCAGAACCTGCCCTTCCTGGTGGCACTGGGGGGCCAGGGGGGCCAGGCCGGCGGGGACACGGGGACCCTCTGCGGGTACGCCTACGCCAGCCCGTGGCGGCCCAAGCCTGCTTACCGCTACACCGTCGAGGACACGGTGTACATCTCCCCCGGGCACACCGGCCGCGGGCTCGGCAGCGCCCTGCTCGCCGGGCTGCTGGCCGGGTGCGCGGACGCGGGCGCGCGTCAGGTCATCGCGGTCATCGCCGACACCGGGAGCGACGCCTCGGCCGCGCTGCACCGCCGGTTCGGTTTCGCCGAGGCGGGCCGGCTGTGCGGGGTCGGCCGCAAGCACGGCCGGTGGATCGATACTGTCCTCATGCAGCGAGAGCTAGGACCTGGCCGGTGAGCCCGGCGGAGATGCACACCGCGTTCACCGCCGCGGAACAGAACTGGCAGACGCGGCTGGGCAAGCTCAGGGACGTGGTGCGCCAGGAACTGGTCACCAGGCAGCTGGGCGCGGAACTGCCACCACCGCCCGTTCCGGTCGTTGATCTTGGCTGCGGTCAGGGGACGCAAGCCTTGCGGCTGGCGCGGAGCGGCTACCAGGTGACCGGGGTTGACGCCTCGGCCGGCCTGCTGGCCCGGTTCGAACGGGACCTTGCCGCCGAGCCGGCTGAGGTCCGGGCCAGGGTGCGGGTCGAGCGCGGTCTCATCGAGCATTGGGCCGAACGGGCCGTGCTGTCACCCGCCGCCGTCGTGCTTTGCCACGGAGTGCTGATGTACCAGGCGGATCCGGACCCGGTCCTGCGTGCCATCGCCGGGCTGACGGCGCCGGGCGGGATGGTGTCGCTGCTGGTCCGCAACGGCGACGCGCTGGCCATGCGGCCGGGGCTGCTCGGCGACTGGACCGCCTGCGCGGCGGCGTTCGGCTCGGACCAGTACGCCAACAGGATCGGGGTCACCGCCCGCGCCGACCGCCTCGCCGACCTGACCGGCCGGCTGGCCGGCCACGGCCTGGAGCTCACCGCCTGGTACGGCGTGCGGGTCTTCACCGATATTGCCGCCAGCGACGCCGACCCGCCGACCCCAACGAACCCGCCGACCCCAACGGAACCCCCGGCCGACCTCGAGGCCCTGCTGGACTGCGAGGAGCGAGCCGGCCGCACCGACCCTTACCGCCGGGTCGCCGCCATGACGCACCTGATCGCGCGGCGTCCCGCCTAGGAGCGCCCTTACGGCGGCGTTCCCGCGACTTGGTTTAGCCGACCGGGACCAGCGTCAGGTAGACCATCCCGAGGATGCCGCGGTAGCCGCGCAGCCAGGACGACCGGTGCTGGTCCACCCGTTCCCGGATCTGCGCGGCTTTGGGGTGGGCCGGGTGGGCCGCGAGCCATTCCTCCTCATCGGTCTGGTAACCCGACTCGAATTCGTCCCACTCTTCGGAGTTGGCGACCTCGATCCAGGCCGGGCGGAAGCCAGCCTCGATGGCGAGGTCGACGGCGCGGGCCAGATCGGGATACTCCCCCGCCGACGCGCCGGGCCACATGGCCGCCAGTTCGGCGTCGGCCGGGGGCCGCTGCCAGAACCCCTCGCCGAGCAGCACCCGTCCGCCCGGCGTGACCAGCCGCCGCAGCACCTGCAGGCCGGCCATCGTGTGCTCAGGCGGCTGAGCCTCGCTGAGCGCGTGACTCGCCCCCACGCACAGCACGAGATCGGCAGGCCCCCGTGCCGTTCCGACACCGGATTCCCGAACGAACGTGACACGATCGCCGAGGCCGCGGGACTTGGCGTTGCCTCGCCCCCGGACCAGGTCGGCCTCGTCCGTGTCCAGGCCGAGGCCGGTGGCTTCCGGGACGGCGCCGAGGATGCGGAGCATCAGCTCGCCCCACCCGCAGCCGATGTCCAGCACCGTGCGCGGTGTGGTCCGGGTGAGCCTCTCGGTGAGCCGGGCGGCCCGGCCCTCGGAAAGAGGCCCGTGGAAGGTGAGCCGGGTCAGCGTCGGAGGGAGATCAGCGTCAGGTATTTCAGCGGCGGGTACTTCGCTTTGAGCCATATGCGCGTCACCGTAGCCCACCCGCTGTGGCCTCTGCAAACGAATTCCCCGTGGCTACGCGGCCTCGTCGGAGGCCATGGCCTCGTGGCCGACTCGCGCGCGAACGCGAGACAAACACAGTTGGACGAGAGCCGCCAGGACCTTAAGGTAAGTACTGCTGTGAGAGATAATGAGGTCATTGAGCGGATTGACGCCTTCTGCGACGCGGTCCCGCGGCGCCAGGCCAGGGCCGAGGAGTACGGGCCGCTCGTGCTGTTCGTTCCCACCGGTCCCGGCTGGCCCTACTACGCGCGGCCCAGACGAGGCTCCCGGCCGCCGGTCACCGCGGCCGGCATCCGTGCGGTCCGCGCCCGTCAGCGCGAGCTGATCATTCCCGAATCCTTCGAATGGATCGAGCAGATCGCCCCCGAGATGGCGGCCGCCGCCGCCGATGCGGGCCTTGAGGTGCAACCCCATCCCCTCATGGTGCTCGCCGAGCCGCCGCAGGCGCCGCCGGTTCCGGCTGGTATCAGCGTGCGCGTCGCCGCTCCCGAGAGCTCCGAACTCGACCGGATCTGGGCGGTACCCACCGTCGCCTTTTCTCACCCGGGCACCGAGGCCGGCCAGGCTGGCACGGCCGAGCGCGACAAGATGGCCGCGGACTACGACGGCGGCACGATCGCGATCCTGCGCGAACGGCTGCGATCCGGACAATCGGTGCTCGCCGCCGCCTTCGGCCCGGACGGCCCGGTCGCAGCGGGCAGCTGCCAGGCGGTGGACGGCGTGGCGGAGATCACCGGAGTGGGTGTGTTGCCCGCCGACCGCCGCCAGGGTCTCGGAGCGGCGGTGACCGCGCTGCTGGCGAGGGACGCCCTGGAGCGCGGGGTGCGGACCGTTTTCCTGTCCGCCAGCGACGACGCGGTGGCTCGCATCTACGCCTGGATTGGCTTCCACCAGATCGGCACCGCGATGATCGCCGAGCCCGCCGCCGGCTGATCATCGCGATGGTCGCCCCAGTTGACCGCCACCGGCGCCGGCGCTCCGCTATGGTCGTGTGGTGCTGTCGCGCTGGCAAGGCGGGTTCGCCGCGATCGTCGTTACCCTGGCGGCCGGCGCGCTGATGATCCTCGACGTGACCGATGCCGCGCTGCGGCGCTGGTGGTCAGGTCACGCGCTGAGCACGGACATGGTTTCCGGGCTGCTCGGGCTGCTCATCACGGTGCTCGTGATCGATCAGGTGGTCCGCCTGCGCCAGATCAATGACCGGGCCCGGGCCGTCGCGGCCCAGGCGGCCATCATGGTGAACCAGGCCATCCGTTCGTCGCAGGCGGTGTCCCAGACGCTGGCGAACTCGGGGGACCGGGACGCGGCGGGCGATGAGTTCCGGACCTACATGATGATGCTGCTGGTCAGCGCGCCGGTGCTGATCGACGCCAAGGCATCGCGGAATTTCCTCGAGCAGGCCCAGTACCTGGGCGGCGAGATGGCCCGCGTGCTCGGGGTGACCGCCGGGCCGCCAGGCCAGGCCGGTTTCTCTACGACCCGGCTCGATGACGCGGTACAGCGGCTCAAGGCCGCCTCGGCGCCGCTGCTCCAGGTCCTGGATCCCGAGACGCGGACCGCTGTCCGCGGAGAAGATTCCGGCTGAGAAACCGCGGACCAATCCCCCCATCCGTCCGCAGTGGGCTGACTACGCTGGAGCCAGATCATGCCAGGTAACAGCGACGGTGGCAGGGGAGGGGGCAGGGCGCGTGACCGGGATAAGAGGCAGGCACCCGGCGGGAATCCCCTCGGCGCGGAGCAGGAAAGTGGCCCTGGTGATGGCCGGCTGCCTCGCCATCGCCGCGATCGTCGGAGCCGTCGCCTGGTTCATCACCGTCCCCGGGTCGGTAGCCCAGGTGTCCCGGGGTGCTACCCGGTCCCCGCAGGCCGCGGCCACCCAAGAGCACCGGGATCCGTTCGGAACGGCTGCGGTCTCTTACCTGTCGAGGAGGACCGGCACGGTGCTGGCCGCGCTCTACGACGTCAGGACGGGCCAGACCTGGCGCCTGGGGCAGGGGCGGCCGCAAGCCGAGGCGAGCGTGGTCAAGCTCGATGTACTGGAAACACTACTGGCCGAGCGAGGCGGCGACGGCGGGCTGTCGGCTAGCGACCAGTCGCTGGCCAGGCAGATGATCGAGGACAGCGACAACGCCGCCGCGACCAGCCTGTGGTACGAGGTCGGCAGCGGGACACGGATCCGCTCGTTCAACGCCGAAGCCGGGCTGACCCAGACCACTCCGTCCTCCTGCGTCGTCTGCGCCGGTTTCTCCTGGCCGGGGTGGGGACTGAGCACCACGACCCCCGCCGATCAGATTGCCCTGCTCAGGAAGCTGATCACGCCGAGCTCGCTGCTCACAGGCGCCGAACGTGACTATGCCTTGTCACTGCTGGAGAACGTGACCCCGTCTCAGCGGTGGGGGGTCTCCGGCGGTGTTCCGGCGCACGTCACCGTGGCCCTGAAGAATGGCTGGCTGCCGCTGGCGGGCGTAGACAGCGACTGGCAGATCAACAGCGTCGGATGGATCTCGGGCGGCGGCAGGAACTACCTGATGGCCGTGCTCGTCGCCGGAAACCCGACCGAGCAGTACGGCATCGACACGATCGACCAGCTGTCCGCCATGGTCTGGCAGGACATGAACTATGCCCCGGTCAAGTAGCCGGGTCCGCCATCGGCCGATTACAGCCGCCGCGCATCCCTTTTGTCAGATTTGTTGTCTTTGCCGGAAGATTTTGGCGGTGGATCCGGGCCTGGCGGTGGATCGGGGGGATCGGGATGCACCGGATCCACCATGGAGCCCGGATCCACCACAATAACTGGAGACACCCTTCTGTTTTTGCTGCTTGCGTGGTCCCTGTGACTACTGTGGTGCCGGGCAGGTTCGTACTATTTGGCCGGTGCCCTAGGCACGCCGCCCGGTCGCTGACCGAGCCGGCCATGCCTTCCGCTAAGGCATTCGCTGCCCGGCCAGGGAGGCCCGGGGCAGGCCTGCGAGCTGGCCGCACTCCCTGGTGAGATGCGCCTGGTCGGCGTAGCCCGCTTCCGCCGCGATGGCCGCCAGGTCATGACGATGGCCGTTTCGTTCAAGACGCCCGCCGCAACGCATAGGACGACGACCTGGCGAGCTCAGCCGTAGAACAGAGGCTCCATGACTGTGCGGGCGCGGCGGGCGGCGCGGCGGTAGTCCTCCTCGAGCGCCTGCCCGGCGTCACCAGGCGGGTAGCCGAGCAGGCGGGCGACCGCGGTCAGCTCGCGGTGCTTGCCCGGCAGCATATCGCTCGGCCTGCCGCCGACCAGGACGATCGCGTTCCTGATCCGCGCGGCCAGCTCCCAGGCGGCCATCAGCGCGGCCGCGTCACGGGCGGGCAGCAAGCCCGCCTGCACGGCGGCCGCCATCGCCGCGCCGGTCCTGGTAGTGCGCAACTCGGGCAGCGCATGAGCGTGCCGCAGCTGCAGCAGCTGCACCGTCCACTCCACGTCGGACAGGCCGCCCGGCCCGAGCTTGACGTGCAGCGCCCGGTCCGCGCCGCGTGGTATCCGCTCGGCCTCCATCCGCGCCTTGACCCGGCGGATCTCGCGGACGGCGACCGCACTGATGCCTTCGGCGCCAGGGCCTTCCGGGTAGCGGAAGTCGTCGCTCATCGCGATGAACTCCGCGCCGAGCGCGGCGTCCCCGGCCACCGGCTCGGCGCGCAGCAGGGCCTGCGCCTCCCACGGCGCGGACCACCGCCGGTAGTAGCCACGGTAGGCGGCCAGGGTGCGGGCCAGCGGCCCCTGGCGTCCCTCTGGGCGCAGGTCGGAGTCCACCACCAGGGCGGGATCGGGGACCGGCAGCGCGAGCAGCCGCCGTAGCTCCACCGCCACCGCGTGGGCGACGTCCGAGGCCTGCTTCTCGGGATAGCCCGGCAGCGGGTCGTGCACGAACAGCACGTCCGCGTCGCTACCGTAACCGCATTCGTGGCCGCCGAAGCGGCCCATCGCGATCACGGCGAACCTGGTCGGCAGCGGCCCGCGCAGCTCCGCTGAGATCTTCCGCATCGCCACCGCGAGCGCGGTCTCGACCGACGCCCGGGTCACGCTGGTCAGCGCCTCCGCCGTCGCCGCCAGCGCCTTTCCGGCCGGACCGTTGACACCGAGCACGTCGGCGGCGGAGGTGCGCAACAGCTCGCGACGCCGGACCGAACGCACGGCGGTTACCGCGCCCTCCGCGTCGTCCTCGTAGCGCTGGGCCGCGGCCATCATTTCCGCGCGCAGCGCGGCCAGGCTCCTGGCGGTGAGCTCGGCGTCCTCGCCGAAGATGGCGACCGCTTCGGGCGCGCGCAGCAGCAGTCCGGCCGCGTACCGGCTGGACGCCAGCACGCAGGCCATCCGCTCAGCCGCCTTGGTCTCATCCCGCAGCAGCCTGAGGTACCAGGGCGACGACCCAAGCTCCTCGCTGACCTGGCGGAACGCCAGCAGCCCCGCGTCGGGCTCGGCGGCGTTCGCGAACCAGCCCAGCAGCACCGGCAACAGCGTGCGCTGAATGGCCGCGCGCCGTGAGACACCCGCGGTCAGCGCGTCGATATGGTGCAGTGCCCCGGCCGGGTCGACATAGCCCAGCGCCTCGAGCCGGGCCCGGGCTTCGGCAGGCGTCAGCCTGGCCGCCTCCGACGGCAGCCGGGCCACCGCTTCGAGCAGCGGCCGGTAGAACAGCTTCTCGTGCAGCCGCCTGACCTGCCTGGCGTGGCGGCGCCACAACTCGTCGAACTCGACCGCCGGATCGGGGCGGATCACGGCTTCCGCGGACTGCCACCACGGCTCGTTCGGCCCGTCAGTAAACCTCATCGCCCGGCCTAGCCTGCGAAGTACGGCCGGATCCTCTGGCAGGGTGTGCGTGCGGCTCAGCCGGTTCAGCTGCAGCAGATGTTCGGTACGGCGCAGGAAACGGTACGCGGCGGCCAGCTCCTCGGCGTCGGCGCGGCCGACATACCCGCCGGCGGCCAGGGCCGCAAGGGCGGGGAGCGTGGCGGGCGCACGCAGCGTCTCGTCGGTGCGGCCGTGCACGAGCTGCAGCAGCTGGACGGCGAACTCGATGTCCCGCAGCCCGCCCGGGCCGAGCTTGAGCTCACGCCCGGCCTCGCTGGCCGGGAGCGACTCCTCCACCCGGCGGCGCATGGCCTGCACATCCTCGACGAAATTCTCGCGGCGGGCCGCTTCCCAGACCAGCGGGCCGAGGGTGTCCGCGTAGGCCTGACCCAGCGTCATGTCACCCGCCACCGGCCGTGCCTTCAGCAGCGCCTGGAACTCCCAGGTCTTTGCCCAGCGCTCGTAGTAGGCCCGGTGGCTGGCCAGGGTGCGGACCAGGGGGCCGGCCCGGCCTTCCGGGCGTAGGTTCGGGTCGACCGGGAAGATGCTGCCTTCGGGGGTCGAGCGCGCGCACACCCCGATCAGGCCGGCGGCAAGCTTGCTCGCGGTGGCGAGCGCGGCGATCTCGTCCTCGTCCTTGACCGGCTCGGCCACGAAGATCACGTCAACGTCGCTGGCGTAGTTCAGCTCACGACCGCCGCACTTGCCCATGGCCAGCACCGCCAGCCGGCATGGCACAGCCTTAGGGGACAGCTCGGCCCGGGCCACGGCGAGGGCCGCCTCCAGCACCGCCGCCGCGATGTCGGCCAGCTCCTCGGCCACCGCGTCGACGGTCGTGACTCCGGTCATGTCCCGGGCGGCGAGATGCAGGAGGCGGCGCCGGTACGCCGCGGCCAGCGTGGCCGTGGGCTCGGTGCCGGACGCCACCGGGTTCTCCGTACCTATCGCGTCCGCGGGGATCGCGCCCACCGCGGTCAGCATGTCCTCCCGCAGTTCGGCCGGACCGGGACGGCTGACGGCGCCGCGGAGCACCGCGCAGTCTTCCGGGTGCCTGGCCAGATGATCGGCCAGGCCCGCACTGACGCCGAGCACCGCGGTCAGCCGGTCACGGAAGTCCTGCTCGCCACGCAGCGCCGTGCGCAGCGCGTCCGGACTGTCCGTAGCGGCGAAGATCCTGGCCAGCCCGGCCAGCGCCAGGTCGGGGTCGGCGACGGCGGCCAGAGCGATTACCACCACGTCGGTCCTCAGCTCGGCCGCGGTAATACCGAGATCGGTGAGCAACAGGCGTTCAGCCCGCGCGGCATCGGCGAAACCTATCCGCGCCAGCCACCCTGCCAGCGTGGTTCGCGAACCACTCACCTCAGTAAAAGTAGTTGATATCCAGCGCGAGCGCGCCGCTGGGTCGAGCTGAAGGGGCGAAAGGTAGGGTGGCGAGGTCCACCACAGGCATGGGAGCCCGGTCTTGAAATATCTGTTCATCGCGGGGAAGTGGGCCCCGGCCGCGGATGACGGCACCTCACAGACCATCAACCCGTTCGACGCCACCTCCCTGGACACCCTGGCCGAGGCGTCGGCGGCGGACGTGGACGCGGCAGTCGCGGCCGCCCGCGAGGCGTTCGACGAGGGTCCATGGCGCCGGTCCACGGTGACCGAACGCGCCGCGCTGCTCGCCAAGATCGCCGACCTGCTGCAGCGCGACCGGGAGCAGCTGGCCCGCACCGAAAGCCTGGACACCGGCAAGACGCTGAACGAGGCGCGGGCGGACGTGGACGACACGACGGCCGTCTTCCGCTATTACGCGGGAATCGCGGGCTCTCGCGCCGGCCGGGTGGTCGATCCCGGCCGGTCGCACGTGACCAGCCGGATCACGCACGAGCCGGTCGGCGTCTGTGCGCTCATCGCGCCCTGGAACTACCCGCTGCTGCAGATCTCCTGGAAGCTCGCGCCGGCGCTGGCGGCGGGCAACACGACGGTGATCAAGCCCAGCGAGCTGACCCCGCTGTCCACAGTGGCGCTGGTCGGGCTGTTCGAAGAGGCGGACGTGCCGCCGGGTGTGCTGAACCTGCTGCTCGGCCAGGGCAGCACGGCGGGCCAGGCGCTGGTCGCGCACCTTGGAGTTGACCTGATCTCGTTCACCGGCGGGCTGGCCACCGGCGAGGCAATCATGGCCGCGGCCGCGCACGGAGTCCGCCGGGTCGCGCTCGAGCTGGGCGGCAAGAACCCCAACATCGTGTTCGACGGCACCGACTTCGACACCGTGGTGGACAACGCGTTGACCGCCGCGTTCCTGCATTCCGGGCAGGTGTGCTCGGCCGGCGCGCGGCTGATCGTGCAGGATTCGCTGCACGACAGCTTCGTCGCCGAGCTGGCCGCCCGGGCCGACCGGATCCGGCTGGGCAGTGGCCTCGACCCGGAGACCGAGTGCGGCCCGCTGATCTCCGCAGCCCAGCGCGCCAAGGTGGAAAGGTACATTGCGCTGGGTCTTTCCGAGGGCGCGGAACTGCTGGCCGGAGGGAAACGGCCTGCCGACCCGGCGCTGGCCCAGGGATTCTTCCTGCGGCCGACCGTGTTCGGCGGGTGCCATCGCGAGATGACGGTGGTGCGGGACGAGGTATTCGGGCCGGTGGTGACGGTCGAGCGGTTCAGCACCGAGGACGAGGCGATCCGGCTCGGTAACGACACCAGCTACGGCCTGGCGGGAGCGGTGTGGACATCGGACGCGGGTCAGGCGGAGCGGGTAGCGGGCGCGCTGCGCCACGGCACGGTGTGGATCAACGACTACCATCCTTACCTGCCGCAGGCGGAATGGGGCGGCTTCGGCAAGTCCGGCATCGGCCGCGAACTCGGACCCTCCGGGCTGGAGGAATACCAGGAGAAGAAGCACATCTACCACAACACCAGCCCCGCGCCTGCGCACTGGTTCTCCGGGTAGAGAGCCGCCTTCTCCCCGCGTAGGAGCCGCCGCCGGACCGTCCGCTCAGCCCGGTGTGGTAGGCATTGGGTCATGGTCGATCTAATCCCGCGCGACATACTTTTCGGCAACCCGGAACGGGTCGCTCCCCGTATCTCGCCCGACGGCACCCAGCTGACCTGGATCGCGCCGCGCGACGGCGTGCTCAACGTCTGGGTCGCGCCGATCGGCCCCTCGGGGGTCGGCTGGGACGCCGCGACGGTGGTCACCGACGACACCGACCGGGGCATCCGGTCCTTCACCTGGGCGCGGGACGGCAGGCACCTGCTGTATGTGCAGGACACCGGCGGGGATGAGAACTGGCGGCTGTACGACGTCGACATGAAAACGATGGCCCGGCGTGACCTCACGCCTTTCGACGGCATCCAGGCGCGGATCATCGCCACCAGCAAGCGGCACCGCGACGAGGTGCTCGTCGGAATGAACCGCGACAACCCCCAGCTGCACGACGTCTACCGGCTGGACCTGCCGACCGGTGAGCTCGTCAAGGTGATCGAGAATCCAGGGTACGCCGGCTGGCTCGCGGACGAGGAACTGGCGGTCCGCGGTACGCTCGCCCCGCTGCCCGACGGCGGCTTCGACCTCCTGGTCCGTGACAGCGCGGACGGCGACTGGCGGACGCTGGTGACCATCACGGCCGACGACGCCCCGGCCAGCGATGTGCTGTCGTTCAGCGGCGACGGCCGCAGCCTGCTGGCGATCAGCTCGGCCGGCACGGACACCGGCAGGCTCTGCCGGATCGATCTGGCCAGCGGCGAGATCGACGTGCTGCTCGAGGATCCCGAGGCGGACGTCGCGGGCGCGATGCTGCACCCGGACACACGGGATCCGCAGATCGTCGAGGTGCTTAAGGACCGCACCGAGTATCACGTGCTCGACCCGTCGGTCGAGGCCGACTTCAAGGCGATCCGGGCGCTTCACCCCGGTGACCCGCAGCCGGTCGGCCGCGACGAGGCCGACGCCATCTGGCTGATCGCCTTCACCGACGACGCTGGGCCGGTCCAGTACTTCGCCTACGACCGGGCCAGCAGGACCGGCAGCTTTCTGTTTGACAGCCGTCCCGAGCTGTCGCGTTACGACCTGGCCAGGATGGATCCGTTCTCCTTCACCGCGCGGGACGGGCTGACGATTCACGGGTACGTCACCTTCCCGCCCGGCGTGGAACGATCCGGGCTGCCGATGGTGCTCGACGTACACGGCGGGCCGCAGGCGCGCGACGTCTGGGGCTTCAACCCCGAGGCGCAGTGGCTGGCCAACCGCGGATACATGAGCGTTCAGGTGAACTACCGCGGCTCGACCGGCTACGGCAAGTCGTTCGTGTCGGCCGGCGACCGCGAGTGGGGCGCCAAGATGCACGACGACCTGCTGGACGCGGTGCAGTACGTGGTGGACCAGGGCTGGGCCGACCCGAAGAAGGTCGCGATCTATGGCGGTTCCTACGGCGGTTACGCGGCCCTGGTCGGCGCCGCCTTCACCCCGGACGTGTTCTGCTGCGCGGTCGACATCGTCGGCCCGTCGAACCTGCAAACGCTGCTCGAGACGGTCCCGCCGTACTGGAAGCCGGTGATCGCGCAGCTGTACCGGCGGGTCGGCAACCCGGAAACAGACAAGGAGTTCCTGTGGTCGCGCTCGCCGCTATCCCGGGTGCATGACATCCGTATCCCGCTGCTGATCGCCCAGGGCGCCAACGACCCGCGGGTCAAGCAGGCCGAGTCCGAGCAGATCGTCGCCGCACTGAAAGAGGCCGGGATCGACTACGAGTACCTGCTCTTCCCCGACGAGGGCCACGGCTTCGCCAAGCCGGAGAACCGGCTGAAGTTCTACGCCGCGGCGGAGCGCTTCCTGGCCCGGCACCTCGGCGGCCGGTTCGAGGAGTAAACGTTCCGTGGCCGCGGTCAGAGCATGGGCAGGTAGCGGGCCAGCTCGTATTCGGTGACCTGGCGGCGGTACTCCTGCCATTCCTCGCGCTTGTTGCGCAGGAAGAAGTCGAAGACGTGCTCGCCCAGCGTCTCGGCGACCAGCTCGCTGTCCTGCATGACCTTAATGGCCTGGTCCAGGTCCTGGGGCAGCGGCCGGATGCCCAGCGCGCG
>Ga0302181_10000988_pt1 | contig 21957 bp, 20 predicted proteins | sample I_Palsa_E3_3_FD_198786 | JGI IMG/M metagenome (GOLD analysis project Ga0302181, IMG submission 198786) | Peat permafrost microbial communities from Stordalen Mire near Abisko, Sweden - I_Palsa_E3_3 | ecosystem: Environmental > Terrestrial > Soil > Palsa > Peat permafrost | place: Sweden...
GGGGTACGGGCGGCCGGGTGGCACTGCCGGGGCCGGGAGCTGGGTTCTGGTTGACCAGGGGACCGGAAACGTCCAGGGCGTGGTTCCGGCGGGAGAATTCTCCCGCCGGTTCCGGCCGGTGGACGTGTTCGCCGATGTGACCGGTTTTCCCGGCTATCTGGGGACGGTGACCGCGTCTGACGGTACCGCGCTGGTGGACCTGGTCCTGGATCGCAACCCGTTCATGCTGGCGAACGGGCCCCGGCGGGCGGCACGGCCCCATGCGCTTCTGGTGCCCCGCCGCCAGCGCGACGGATGGTCCTCGGCCACGGCTGCCGAACTGGCGGCCTGCCAGACGGCGATGGCCCTGGTCACCGCGTGGTACCGCAGCCTGGACGGCGGGCACGTGGTGTTCTGCGCCAACGACAGCGCACCGAACCTGGACTACCTGCGCAACGTGGAAGCCGCGACCGGGACCCCGGCCGGCACCGGCCCTGATGCGGCGGTTACCAGGAATCCCCGGCAGGACGTGCAGCACGCCCACCTGCACGCCTTCTACGCCGAACACGGCGGGACGGAGAACCACGAATCGTCGGCGCTTCAGGGGCATCCAGTCGTCGCCGAAGGTCACCGGGCGTTCAGTGCTGCCCTCAGCAGCGACGCCGTGCGGGTGGAACAGGGCAGCACGGGGCTCGCGGCCGGCGTTCGCGCCGCGGCGCATCCCTGGGGTGGTAGTTACTGCTCCTACCAGGTGGGTGTGGACGGTCCCTTGTGGGTGATGCCTGCATTGGGACCGGCCCAGGACGAGGTTAACCGGCGCCTGGCCCGGGCCGATGGCCTGGAGGCGGAACCCGACCGGGCGCTGGGCGGGGCCATCAACCTGGTGCGGCCCAGCCTGGCCGATACCGGGCGGCTCCAGGCGGCGCGACAGGCCACAGCTGACCAGCGGGCTGGTTTCGAGACCTTCGTGGCCCAGCGCGGACTGAACGCACGGTCCCTGACCGTGGGTCCTGCACCTGGAACTGGAACGCCGCGCGCTCTATAGAACCCGGTCCGCTCCTGGGTGACCGCCATGCTGGGCTATCTTCGCCACCCTCTGACACGGTACGTATATGCCCGGATCTTCAGACACGACCTGCTGTTGCCGTGGGAGCTGACCGCCGCGTGCTCGGATGGGCGGGTCGTAGCTTCGGCCGGTGTTGCCGGGCGTGCGGAAGCTGGACGCAGATGGTGTCGTAATCCCGGCAGTGGCCGGTGCGCGCGGCGGGCCAGTGACCCTTGATCATGGCGAGCGCCTGGTGGTTGCCGGGCAGCACGTCCATCGCCACCGACGTCACGCCTCGCGCCTGGGCGCTGGTGATCAGAGCTTGCACCAGCGCCGATCCCACGCCCTGGCCCTGCCAGGCGTCGGCCACCACTACGCCGATGTCGGTCATCCGGGCGCCGCGGGGACCGGTGCGGTCCGCTGCCATGGCGTGCCCGATGATGACGCGGCCCCGGGTGGCGACCACGGCGTCGGTGGTGCCGGCGCCGCCGGCCAGGAGGTGGAGCAGGGCCGGGCCGGGTGTGACCGGGCTGAAGAATCTTAGGTAGCGGGTCTGCTTGGACAGTCCCGCGAAGAAGTCGCGGAGCGCGGGCAGGTCCGCCGGGCGCGCCGGGCCGATCGCGGCGGCTGCGAGGCCGGAGGCCTGACTCACCTGGGTTCGGTTCATGGACTCAGCATCTCCCCCAGTTGCTGAGTCTGTCAACTAGATCTAGCATGCGGTTATGGAACGACCCTGGATCCTGGACTACGACACGGCCAACTGCTCGATCGGTGCGGCCGTGGCGATCATCGGGGAGCGGCAGACGTTCCTGGTCCTGCGCGAGGCCTTCAACGGCGTGCGCCGCTTCGACGACATCCAGCGCCGCACCGCGATGCCCCGCCAGGTGCTCAGCGACCGCCTGGCCCGCCTGGTGGACGAGGGCCTGCTCCGCAAGGTCCCCTACCGGTACAGCGGCCAGCGCCGCCGGGACGAGTACCGCCTCACCGGCAAGGGCCTGGACCTGTACCCCGTACTGGTGGCGCTGATGGCCTGGGGCGACCAGTACGCGACCGGTCCGGAAGGCCCGCAGGTCCTGCTCCAGCACCGCGACTGCGGGGAGCCGGTGCAGCTGCACGTGTCCTGCGGCGCCGGGCACGTCCTTGACTCAGCCCGCGAAGTCACCCCGGTGCCGGGCCCCGGCGCCCGCAAGATCGCCTAATCGCCCGGCCGGAACCGGCTCCGGTGACGCCGGTCCCGACCGCATCAAGGCACTCGGCGCCACGACCCTCCTGGCCGGGGCGGCCTAGCCAGGCGAGATCGCCAGCATGATCGCCTTCCTCGCCTCGCCTCGCCCAAGGCCAGCTACGTCACCGGCGCTGTCATCACCGCTGATGGCGGCCGTACCGCCATCTAACCCCGACGCCCGGCAACGCATCCGGGCCGCCAGGAAGACGGGACCAGGCCTACGGCCGAGCCGGACCGAGCGCCATGAAGCTCACTGACCAGCCGTCAAAGGTATTGCGCGAGTACCTGGCGCCAGTCGGCCCAGGAGATCAATCGCGGTCCCTGGGCGGTCTGGTTGTAGGGAGCGTCGAAGAGCACTTGCCGCCATGGCGGCGGTTTCACCAGGCCGTCGACGCCGGGCCGGTCGTCAACCAGAACACACCGCCGGAACGGGTCTCCCACCAGGGTCTTGTCCTTGGTGATGATGACCCTGTCCACCCAAGACTTGCCCAGGTGCTGCTCGACCCAGGCGAGCTTTTCCGGCATGCACCAGCGCGTGCCGCTCAGCGGCGAGGTGCACACGAACACCTCATGCCCCGCCTCGAGCATCTCGTCAAAAGCCCGCGGAACGCCGGTGATCACGGGCAGGCTCAGGTAGAAGCCCTCGGTTTTCATGATTGCGTCGACTGCCGGGCCCCACTCCGGCCCGTACTGCTTCCGGGCGCTGACCTCACGCCGGTTGGCGACGTCGATAAACGGTGCACCGGGATGCTCAGCCCGGAACGCGTCGAGGAGGGCTCGCTCGAAATCGGCTATGGTCCCGTCCTGATCGACCAGCACCAAGCCCACAACGCTTCCCCTCCGCCGCAGTCCCTTTGGCGTGCACCGGTCTCTCATCGGAACCCTCGTGCAGGCGCAGCCGCCAGCAAATAGACCTATCCAGTTACGGCCTCGGAAGCCCGTGCATCTTCTTGCGAGCGGGGAATACGGCCCAGGCACCCTGAAATGTTAACGGGACACGATCACTGTCGCATGGTGCCCAGCGGCGTTCTTTAGCTTGACGTCGCCGGTCAGGAGCTCACAGCCGAGTGCCTCAGCTAGCGCGATGTAGGCGGCATCGTACGCTCCCAGGTTGTGGCGCAGCTCCCACATCCGGGGGTGATAGGGCCAGACTGGATGGCGGGTGATCCGCAGGCGGGAGTAGTCGGCCAGCATCTGTTCCCCGCGGTGATCGGTGATCTTCTTTCCGGCTGCGAGGCCCCGCACGGTGGACGCAACCTCCACGTCGAGATGGTGCGGGGCATGCAGCGTGCGCGGAGCGGACAGTCGCTGCCGCAGCACGTCATCCCCCTCCCGCGCGGCCAGCGCGTCGACCACCAAGGAGCAGTCGACGACGTAGGTGAGGCTCAACGCCGTCCCTCGTCGCGCGCCGCGAGAATGTCGTCCATGGTCAGGTCCAAGGGTTCCCGATCGCGGGCGATCCGGGCGATTACCTCGGCGTTGGTCTCCGCAGCGGCATCGGCGTCCATCAGGTCGCGCAAGTAACCCGACAGCGACTGACCGAGTGATCTGGCTCGGTCGCGCAGCACCGCGAGTGTCGCCGGATCGACGTCACGGACCTGGACGATCCCCGTATCCGTAGGCTCGCTCATGCACGTAGCCTACCGTCAATCATGCACCATGCATGAACTCAGCGCCGGGCGGCGTCCGGTTAGTGGGCGGGCGGCGCACGGTCGTTGCGGGACCGGTGAACGCTAGCCGGCTCGTGCTGTGCTGGCGCTGGGAAGCAGGACGAGTTTGCCGCGGGCGTGGCCGGGTCTGCCCCGCGGTCCCGCCGAAGATCTCCAGGGTGCTGTAGGCGGTCACGATGGCCATCGGCAGTGCGGCCGCCTGGATGAAGCCGAACCCGTCGGGCATGAGCGCCCAGTGGTCCAAGATCGCATGGCCGCCCGCGCCCGCGGTCGGCTGCCCGGCGAAGTCGGGGTGCCGAAGACATGGTCACCGGCAGCGACGTCGGTGACGCCCGCACCGGCCGCGTCGACGGTTCCGGACACGTCCAGGCCGATGCCGCGGGGCAGGTTGCCGGGGAACAGCGCCCAGTCGGCCGGGTTCAGCCCGACGGCGTGAACGGTGACGCGGATTCGTCCCGGGCCGGGTGCGGGCACGACGGCGTCCTCCAGGCGGAGCACGTCCGCGGGCTCGCGGTCAGCTCGGGCAGGTAGCTGGAGATCACCCGCAGGCCGACCCGGACCTGAAGCCGCCCTGAGGCCAGGGCTGCGGTGTAGACGGTGAGCTCGCGGCGGCTGACTTGCGCATCGACCAGGCTGGTCACGCCGGCGGCCAGGAATGCTCGCTGTGCGTTATCGAGCCAGCCGGCGGCCTCGCCCGGCGCGGGCGGCAGGTGCAGGTTGGGGCCGTGGCGGCCCAGCTTGACGCCGCCGGCGCCGGTCAGCAGGTCGCAGGCGGCGTCCATGATCAGGCCGCCGGGCCGGCCGTCGGCATGACGGCCGATGTGGCCGCCGGCGATGTCCGGGGTGCTGGCGGTGATGCCGCACTGGGCCAGGCCGGCGGCGTTGAGCACGCCGCCGTGGCCGGACTGGTTCATCACGTAGATCTCGCGGTCGGCGGCCTGGTCCAGATCCGCGGCGGCGCCGTGCACGTCACGGTCCTGGTCGACGCCCGGCACACCGGGCGGCTGGCCAGGGCCGGACTCGGGATCACGGTCCGCCCAGGACATCGCCGAGCAGATCGCAGCTATACCCGACGTCACCTACGTGCTCACCGGCACCGGCCGGTTCGACGTGATAGCGGCCGCCGACACCAGCAGCGAAACGTCACTGCTCCGCACGATCGAGCAAATCAGGGTGCTGCGCGGGGTGAACCGGGTACACAGCTGGCGGCACCTGCAGATCGTCAAGGAAAGCTACCCGCGGATAACCAGCTGGACCGCCGGCAGAACGCACCGGCACCACCATCACCGTGACCGCGTCATGGCACGCGAAGCCCCCCGCGTTACCGCCTGATCACTGAATGTGCCGTTTCCTGTCAACCGGGCACCTGCCCGGCGCGTCCTACTCCGCACGCAGTCTCCGCACGCAGTGCCCGCAGCAACCCATCCGCAAAGGACGAACTGATTCAGATGACAGTTACCGAGTCGGGACTACCCGCCACCGCAGATGTTCTGGAGCCCGGCTGCCCGGATGGCCGTCTCCTCGCGCTCAGGTGCCTGGGTATCCCTCAGATGATCACGCGGGCACCGGTGAGCAGGCGCCGCGCGCTCGCGCGCAGGCTGGCCGCATTCTGCGCCCGGATCCGGCCGGGTAACACAGCCGAGCTCGCGTCATTGGTCCTGTACATGGGCGAGGAAATCGACCGGCGCGAACGGATGCTCGATGCCGCACTGCGCGCCACCCAGGTCATCGGCGGCCCACCCGATTCATGAGGTCTCGACGATGCTCGCCGAGACGATAACGCCGTTCTCGACGGTATACGTCCCCTGGAAGGAAGGACACCAGGGGACCTACGCCCGGCCTGGCGGGTATCGAGTAGGCATTGCCTCTGGGCAGGGCATACGTTACAAGCATGTGGCCCATCGACCGACCGCCGCAGTGGGTGGACCGCAGCCAGGAGCTCGCGACCCTCCGGGCCGGCGTCGAAGCTCTCCAGCATGGCGGGGGCGCGGCGGTCTGGGTCGAGGGCGAGCCCGGCATCGGCAAGTCGTCCCTGGTCGTCGAGGCCCTAGCCGGGACGAGCGAGCTGGGATGGAACATCGGGTGGGGGATCGCGGACCAGCTCGCCGAGCGGCTGCCGCTGAGCGTGATCCAGGACTGCCTGCAGGTCCGGCTCAGTTCGCCCGACCCTCGCCGCGCGCACGCCGCCAGGCTGCTGCGCAGCCAGCGTCTCGGGCTGTTCGCCGACGGCGACGCGTCGGTTTCTAGTGTCGAGGTCCTGGTGGCACTGGCGGACGAGCTGTGCGCAACCGCCCCGACAGTGATGGTCATCGACGACTTGCAGTGGGCCGATGACGCGTCGCTGCTCGTCTGGCACCAGCTCGCCGGCTCCATTGATCAGCTGCGGCTGTTGCTGATCGCGACGTGCCGGTCGGATCCGAGCCGGCCGGAGGTGCAGCAGGTACGCACGTCCCTGGCCCGCCGCGGCGGGGCGGTGGTCACGCTCGGGCCGCTGCACGAGGCCGATGTGGCCACCCTGATAACGGCCATGCTCGGCACGCCGCCTGCGGGTACGCTGCGTCAGCTGACCGGTCAGGCCGCTGGAAATCCCCTGTACCTGCGCGAGCTGGTCGACGCCCTGGCGCGTGAGCGGGCCGCCGGCGGCGTCTGGTCGGCCCAGGAACAACTGCCGGCGTCGCTGGCTGCCGTGCTGAATGACCGGCTCAGCTCCGTCTCGGCTGAGACGGCGCAGATCCTCCAGACGGCCGCGCTGCTGGGCGGAAAGTTCACGGTCACCCACCTGGCCGTGCTGCTGCGTAGGCCGGTGTCGGAACTGGCCGCTGGGCTGCAGGAGGCCGTGGCGGCCCGCATCCTGGTCGGCTCGGGTTCCGAACTGGCGTTCCGGCATCAGCTGATCCATCAAGCGCTCTATGCGAGCATGCCGACGGCACTGCGCACGGCGCTGCACGCCGAGGCGGCGCAAGAGCTCGCGGCCACGGATGCGGATGCCCTGAGCGTCGCGCAGCAGCTTTTCGCGGCGGGACAGCCAGGTGCGGGCTGGGCTCGAGCCTGGCTTCTCCGGACCGCGCCCACGCTGACCACGCAGGCACCGCAACTGGCGGCCGACTTGCTGCGGCGGGAACTGGACGAAACCTCCAGCGGCAATGAAACCTGGGACGGGCTCACCGCCAGCCTGGCCCGGGCCCTGCTCGCGGCCGGCTCCTATGACGAGGCGGCCCAGCAGGCCCGAGCGGCGCTGCCGGTGATGGCTGACCCGGTGCGGCGGGCCGAGACGTACTCGGTGCTCGCGCGGGCTCAGGTCAGTGCGGGCCGCAGCGATGAAGCGATCGCCGCCATCGGCCAGGGGCTGGCGGCCGGCCTGCCTCGCACCTGGCAGGCCCGGATGCTGGCCTTGCTGGCGATGCTCGAGCGGGCCGATACCGGTGAGCTGGACACGGCGGACGTGACCGCCCGGCAGGCCCTCAATGTCGCCGAGGAGACGGGCGACGCGTTCGCGACCGCCCACGCCCTGACCGACCTGTGGCTGAGCCATGGCGTCAGGCGTGACCATGCCGCCGCGCTCGACTACGTCGACCGGGCACTGCGCGTGCTCGGCGACGATCCCGGCTACGCGGACCTGCGCTCGTTCGCCGTCGATGGCCGTATTTTCACCTTGCAGAACCTGGACCGCTGGCCGGAAGCGGAGTCGACCCTCCGGCAGGCTCGTGCATCCGCCCAGCGCAGCGGCGGTCCCGATCGTACGACCTGGGTCGCCGCGGCCGTGCTGCGGTACTGGCTTGGCCAGTGGGACGACGCGCTGGCGGAGCTGAGCACCGATGAGGGCGATGCTCCCGGGCTCACGTATACGTTTCTGCGCGAGCGCTGGCCAGCGCTGCTCGTCCACGGTGTGGCCGCGCTCATTGCCGGACGGCGGGACCAGCGTACGACGGCCGATCAGCATCTCCGCGCGGGCCTGGCTCTCCCCGTCCTGAGGATCCCCGACCGGGAGAACAGGGACTTTCTCGTCGCCGCGCACGCCGTGGCGCTGGAGCAGCGCGGCGAGGCCCATCAGGCCATGCAGGTGCTGGCCGCGATCGTGCCCCGGCACGACGGCGAGATGACCCTGACCCACCAGTGGCTGCCGGATCTCGTGCGGCTCGCGACCGCCGCCGGCGACCGGCAGATCGCGCAGACCGCGGCCCGGGCCTGCCAGGCGGAGGCCGCGGCGGAAACCCGGCCGGCTCGGGCGGCCGCGGCTAGCCTGCGGTGTCAGGGCCTGCTCGAATCTGATCCGGTCCCGCTCCGGGACGCCGTCGCGCACTACCGAACGATCGGCCCGGCCGCGGAATTGCCTGCCGCCGTGGAGGACCTAGCGGCCGTGCTGGCCGAGCGTGGCCAGCACGAGGAGGCCCGGGCCGCGCTGAACGAGGCCGTCAGTTTGTATGAGGGCCTGAATGCCCGCTGGGACATCCGCCGGGCCGACAGCCGGCTTCGCCGCCATGGCATCAGGCGCGGCGTCCGCGGTCCGCGCGGTCCGCGGGCCGCCTCCGGCTGGGGGGCGCTCACGCCGACGGAGGTCAAGATCGCCGCCCTGGTCGCCCGGGGCGACTCAACGTCGGAGATCGCCCGCAGCATGTTTTTGTCCCGGCGCACGGTGCAGACTTATATCTCGCACATCCTGGCCAAGCTCGGTGCCAAGAGCAGGGTAGAGATCGTCCGCGAAGCGCTGCGCCACGGCATTGCCCCGTAGGGGCGACGCACAGGACCGCGCGAACAAGAAGCGGCCGCGGCAAGGTGTCGTCAGATGACGACTATTCATCGCCCGGCCCAGGGGATTCCCTTGAAGGGTGACACGCAGAGGCGGCACGGAGGCATGGGCGCGCTAGCCACGCACCCGGTTGTCCCGCCCGAACTGAGACCCTTCCAAGCCGGTCTTGACGGGCCAGGCGACGGTGCCGTCGGCTTCCGGGCGCTCAGCGGCGTCATTCCACCTGGCGACAAGCCCGGAACCCTTGATATGCCGGCCGCTCCTGCCAGCAGAGCAGGAGTCGTGTCCCGGTGCCCGCTGTTCGGGCGGCTGGCCGAAGCGCAACGGGTCGTTCAGATATCGGCGCCGGCGGGGAGCGGGAAGACGGTGCTGATGCGGTCCTGGATCGCCGAGGCCGGCCTGGCCGCCCGCGCCGCGTGGGTATCGGTGGACAGCGAGCAGCGTGACCCGCAAGGGTTCTGGATCTCGGTAGCCGACGCGCTGTGGGGCACCACGGCCGGATCGGCGCTGGTGCGGCCGCTGACCGCGGCGCCAGGTCTGGACGGCTGGGCGGTGGTAGAGCGGCTGCTCAAGGACCTGGCCCCGCTGCAAGACCGGCTGTGGCTGATGATCGACGATGCGCACCTGCTGGACTCACGTGAGGTGCTGCCCCAGCTGGAGCTCTTGCTGTTGCGCGCGCCGCAGGAGCTGCGGTTCGTCCTGGCGACCCGGTACGACCTGAGGCTGGGGCTGCACCGGCTGCGGCTGGAGGAGGAGCTGACCGAGATCCGCGCGGTCGATCTGCGGTTCAGCCTGGCCGAGGCGCGGGCGCTGTTCGGCGCGACCGGGGTCGAATTGCCGGCCGGCCCGCTGGCCCGGCTGCACGAGCGGACCGAGGGCTGGGCGGCCGGGCTGCGGCTGGCGGCGCTGTCGCTGGCCGGGCACCCGGACCCGGAGCAGTTCGCCGCGGAGTTCTCCGGCACCGATCGGACGGTAGCTGAATTCCTGCTGGCCGAGGTGCTAGACCGGCAGAGCGAGGCGGTGCGGCTGCTGCTGCTGCGCACCTCAGTGCTGGACCGGGTGTGCGGCCCGCTGGCGGACGTGCTGACCGGCAGCTCGGGCGGGGAACGGATCTTGCAGGATCTGGAGCAGGCCGGCGCGTTCGTGGTCTCGCTGGACGCGGGCAGGTCGTGGTTTCGCTATCACCAGCTGTTCGCGGATCTGCTGCAACTGGAACTGCGCCGCACCGAGCCGAATGAACGGGCCGCGCTGCACCGCGCTGCCGCCGGGTGGCTGGCCGGGCACGGGCACCCGGTGGAGGCGGTCCGCCAAGCGCAGGCCGCCGAGGACTGGGCGATGGCGGCCCGGCTGCTGTCGGACCACTGGCTCGACCTTTACCTCGGCGGCCGGGGCGCTACTTTGGTCGGGTTGCTGGGCAGGTTCCCCCGCCGGGTCGTCGCGGCCAGCCCGGAGCTCACCACCGTGCAGGTGGCCGGCGACCTGATCCGGGGATCCCTGGAAGACGCCGGACGTCACCTGGCCCAGGCCACTGGCGCGCTGACGGCGGTGCCCGCGGACCGCCGCGGACGCGTGCAGGTCATGCTGGCGGTGCTGCGGCTGTTCCTGGCCCGGCGCCTCGTGGACTTCCCCGTCGTGGTCGAGGAAGCTCAGCGGCTGCTCAGCATCACGGAGGCTGCCCATCCCGCGCACCTCGGGCCGGTGGAGGATCTGCGCGCCGTGGCGTTCATCAGCCTTGGCATTGCCGAGACATGGGCCCTGGCGTTCGAGGACGCGGAACGGCATTTGAAGCAAGGCGTTGCCCTGGCGCGCCAGATCGGGCGACCGTATCTGGAGTTGCACGGCTTGGCCCATGGCGCGCACGGAATGCTGCTGTTCCGGCCCGATGCGTCGCGAGGGGAGTGGAGCGGGCAGGCGATCGAGCTGGCCGAACGGCATGGCTGGGGCGAGGAGCCACTCGCCGGGATGGCCTACGCCCAACTCGGAATCGTGCTGCTGTACCAGGGACGGCTGGATGAGGCCGAGCCGTGGCTGGAGCGCGCCGAGCGCACCCTGCGCACCGAGGTGGAACCGGCCGCCGGGATGAGCCTGCGTTATGCCCGCGCGGTCCTGGAGCTGGCCCGGGGCCGTGATACCGACGCGCTGGCGGCGTTCCGCGTCGCCGATAAGCTGGCCGCGACCCTGGTCAGGCCGCAGACCTGCGTGACGTCGATGCGATCACGGATGCTGCAGACGCTGGTACGGCTGGGCCAGACCGGACGCGCCGAGCAGACGCTCGCCAAACTGGGCCCGGACGAGCGAGCCAGCGTGGAAATGCGGACCGCAGCGGCGGCGCTGCGGCTGGCCACCGGCGACCCGCAGGCGGCGGCTGATGCGCTCGCGCCCGTCCTGGACGGCTCGGTCTCCGGGGTCGGCCGGGTGCGGATGATAACGGCGCTGCTGCTGGAGGCAAGAGCCTGCGACGCGCTGGGCGACCAGGTCGGGGCCGGACGTGTCCTGGAGCAGGCGCTGGATATCACCGAGTCCAACGGCATAGTCCTGCCATTCCTCCTGGATCCCGTCCCAGCTCTGCTCGAGCGCCATCGCCGGAGCGGCACCGCTCACCCCGCCCTGATCTCCAGGATCCTGAACCCGGTAACCCCCTTTCGGGGGCCGGGGGGGCACGGGGGGGCGGGCAGCCCCCCCGTAATCAGGGGGGGTCTGGGGGGGATCGTCCCCCCGAGAATTACAGAACAACTCACCGACAGCGAGACCCGCGTCCTGCGCTACCTGCCGACTCACCTCACGGGGCACGAGATCGCGAATGAGCTATTCCTCTCGGTGAACACCGTCAGTACCCACACGCGTCACCTGTACGCCAAGCTCGGCGTCCACAGCCGCCACGAGGCGGTGGACCGCGCCCGCGCCCTGGGCCTGCTCGCGCCCTCTACGCGCAGGCTTAAGGCGGAGTTACCAGGCAGCCCGATCCGCATCGGGTACTCCCTTCGGCCCTCATACTCCGGCCGGCAGGCCCAGGTGCTCGGCCAGCCACGGCCCGGTCGCGCTGCCCGGGTCCCGCGCCACGTCCTCTGGCGTGCCCGCGGCCAGGATGCGCCCGCCGTCCGGGCCGCCGCCCGGCCCCATGTCGATGAGATGGTCGGCTGCGGCGAGCAGGTCGAGGTCGTGGTCGATGACGATGATCGTGGCGCCGGCCTCAAGCAGCCGGTCGAACACGCCGACCAGCGTGGCCACGTCGAGCGGGTGCAGGCCGGTGGACGGCTCGTCGAACACGTACAGCGCACCGCGCTGGCTGGCGCGCAACCGGGAAGCGATCCGCAGTCGCTGCGACTCGCCGCCGGACAGGGACGGCGTCGGCTCGCCGAGCCGCAGGTATCCCAGGCCGACCTCGCTGACGGGCCGCAGCGCCGCGATCACCGGAGCCTGCTCAGCGAACTGTTTCAGGGCGTCGTCGACGGTCAGGCCGAGCACGTCGGCGATGGTCAGGCCGTCGACCCGGACGGCCAGGGTGGCGTCGTTGAACCGGGCGCCGTGGCAGGTGGGGCAGCCGACGGTGATGTCGGGCAGGTACTGGACGTCGAGGTCGATGTCGCCGAGTCCGCGGCAGGTCGGGCACTGCCCCTCGCCGGTGTTGAACGAGAAGTGCCCGGGTTTCCAGCGCCGCCGCCGGGCGTAGGCGGACTCGGCGAACACGCGGCGGATCTGGTCGAACGTCCCGGAGTAGGTCGCGGGGGTCGACCGCGCGTTCTGGCCGATGGGCGAGGCGTCGACCTGGACCACCTGGCGGATGCCGCCGAGGTCCAGGCGACGGACATGCGCGGGCAGTGCGGAGGCGCTCAGCAGCGCCCGCACGGCCGGGATGAGGCTGTCCAGGACCAGGGCGGTCTTGCCGGCCCCGGACGGCCCGGCCAGCGCGGTCAGCCGGTGCAGCGGGAAGGCGGCGGTAACGTCGTGCAGGTTGTACAGGTCGCCGACTTCCAGGACGATCTGCCCGTCGGGACCGGGCCGTGCCGGACGGTCCCGGGTCACGGCCGCGGCCCCGGCCAGGAACGGGCCGATGACCGAGTGCGGGTCGGTTTCCAGCTGGCCCGGGGTGCCCTCGGCGATCACCGTGCCGCCCTGGGCGCCAGCCGCGGGGCCGAGTTCGATGACCCAGTCCGCGGAACGGACGACCTCCCGCTCATGCTCCACCACGACCACGGAGTTGCCGTTCCCGGCCAGGGCCGCGAGCGTCTTGCGCAGCCCGGCGACATTGCTCGGGTGCAGCCCGACCGACGGCTCGTCCAGCACATATAGCATGCCCGTGGTGCTGGCGCGAACCGTCGAGGTGAGCTCGATCCGCTGTCGTTCCCCTGTCGACAGCGAGGCACCGGCCCGGTCGAGGGTCAGGTAGCCCAGCCCGACGTCGAGCAGCGGCGTGAGCCTGCCGTTCAGTTCGGCGAGCAGACCTGCCGTGATCCGGCTCAGCTCGGCGGGCAGTCCCGCGGGCAGCCCGGCCGTGAAGCCCTGCAGCTCGTCCAGGGTGAGCGCGCTGACCTCGGCGAGGTTGCGGCCGCCGAGCCGCGAAGCCAGCGCCTCGGGCCGCAACCGGGTGCCGTGGCAGACCGAGCAGACGCGGGTGACGAGGAAGCGCTGCACCAGGCGGCGGGTGCGCTCGTTGTTACTGCGTAGCGAGCGTTCGACGGCGGCGATCGCGTTGTCGTAGTTGACCGACAGCTGCACGGTCCGCGCGTTCCGGCCCGAGTGCAGCGTCACCTGCTGCCGCACCGGCTCACCGCGCAGCACGATGTCACGCTCGTGATCGGTCAAGGACCGGTAGGGGACGTCCAGCCGGACCCCCAGTTCGCCCGCGGCGTACATCGACAGCCGCCGCCCGCCGGAGTTCCACGGCAGCACCGCGCCTTCGGCGATCGTCTTGTCCGGATCGGGAACCAGGGTGGCGACGTCGACTTCGGACCGTACGCCCAGGCCCTGGCAGGCGGGGCAGGCGCCGTAGGAGTTGAAGGCGAAGGATTCGGCGCTCGGATGCTCGAAATGCGCGCCGCACACCGGGCAGATGATCTCCTCGCTGAACGCGGCGATCGACGGCTCGACGCGGTGGCCGTTCGGGCATAGGTGCGAGCCCAGCCGTGACATCATCAGGCGCAGCACGTTGAGCACCTCGGACATGGTGCCGACCGTGCTGCGCGGCCCTGGTACCGGCGGGCGCTGCCGCAGGGCCAGCGCAGGCGGCAGGTGGTCGATCCGGTCCACGTCCGGCCGCTGCGCCTGGCTCAGCCGTCGGCGGCTGTAGGTGCTCAGGCTGTCCAGGAACCGGTGCATGCCCTCCGCGTACAGCGTGCCGATGGCCAGCGACGTCTTGCCCGACCCGGACACCCCGACCACCGCGACCGTCCGCCACAGCGGCACGTCCACGTCGACGTCGCGCAGGTTGTTGTGCCGCGCCCCGCGCACGGCGATGACCGTGGGCAAGGTTCCCGGCACGGGGATATCAGAGGCCGCCATACCAGCCAACTTACGGCCGCCGGCCGGCGGCCGCTCGGCCGGGACGGCCGAATGACGCTGCGCCGGCTCCCGGGAGCCGGCGCAGCGCTATCGGCGCGCACGGGCGGTGCATCGTGGTCAGGGATGGACGGGTCCGCTGGGCCCCTTGTCGAGCCGCAGTGACTGCATGATGGCGAACGTGGTCGTGGTGGTGAATTCCTCGATGTCCGCGGCGGCCAGCACGCCGGTGTACTTGGCGATGACGGGCGCGGCCGCGGCCTCGGTGACGGCGTTGAGGTGTCCCTTTATCCCGAGCCAGACATTCGCTCCGGCATTGACGTAGAAGGGCACCGGGTTGACCGACGCCAGTGCCTCCCTCGAACTGGCCTCGATGTCAGCGATGTACTGCTGGTGCACCGCGACGTCGTCGCGGGTGGCCAGCCGGCCCACGTGCCCGGAGATGAGGTGCGTCCAGGGATAGGACAGCGCGGTGGCCGGGGCCCCCATGTAGCCGATAACGTCTTCGCTGAGGTTGAGGTTGAGGTTGTAAATGGGCACCCAGCCGGCGTTGACGACATCGATGAACATGAGGGTGTCGTGGTCAGGGAAGTGGATGTAGATGTTGTCCGGCGTGTGGTTGGGGCCGTGCCAGGCCAGCTCGACCCGCTCGCCTCCCACCTCCAGGGTGTAGCGGTCGGCGAACGTCACCTCCGGCGCCGGCCGGGACGGGTCGTCGTCGCGCAGCAGCAGCCGCCGGGTGTCCTCGTGCCCGATCCGGACCACGTCCGCGAACAGGGAGGATGCGGCGCCGTGGTCGGCGTGGTGGTGTGAGTAAACCAGGTGGGTCACTCGGTTGCTCACGCCCTCGGCGGCGGCGATCTCATCGACGGCGCGCTGCAGGTTGTGACCGATGGACGGGGGCGCGTCGAACAGCACGACGCCGTCCGGTGTGGTCAGGAACGCCGAGTTGTAGACGCCGTCGGTAACCCAGTACAGGTTCCGCTCGACGCGTCCGACGTAATAGCCCTGATCGTTAAGGGCCGGGCCGAGCGCTGACGGGGGGACGGGCGCGTAGTCGGGCACGTCGTCGGATGCTGGTGATGTCACGGTATCTCCCTTGAATCTCGCACGTCCCTGGTGGCCGTGCCGTCGCGACGGATCCAGGCTTGCCGTTAGACAGGTGAAAGGCCCTCACCGGATCTTGGTGATTCGCGCGCCGCTGACAGCAGATCACCAGGATCAGGTGACAGCCGCTCACCGTGACGGCTAGTACCGTCGGTCACATCCGTTTCGCTAAGAGAAGGAGCCCTCTCATGACCAGCGCCCCAGTGCGAGACCCGCTCGCCGGCCGCCTGTTGAAGGAGCAGTAGAGCTCATGGCCGAGCTCACCGCGATTTCGGGCATAGGCCCGTGGACCGTGCAAGGCGCCATGCTCCTCGCGCTGCAGCGCGAGGACGTCGTCCTGCCGGGCGACCTGGCGCTCCGCAAGGCCATCCGGGCCGCCTATCAGCTGGACCACCTGCCCAGCCAGCAGGAGGTCCTGGCTGTCGCCGAGAAATGGCGGCCCTACCGCAGCCTGGCGACGAGCTACCTGTTCTCCGCCGCCTTCGAGCCAGCCGAGGCACCACCGGTCGCCCGGCACAGCAACGGCTGAATTTGACATCCTCCAGCCGTCACCGTCATGTGCCTTCTCCCTTCGAATCCAGGTATTCCGCTGTTCACGCAAGCGGGCAACCGGGTGATTGCAAAAGACATGACGGCTTTCTTGTCATAGGCCAGGCATATATAGACGGAGCGAGACCGGTGCGATAGGAGGCGTCGATAGCCCGATAGACGGTGGCTCCTGGCACGTAATGGGGATCGGTGCTGAACTGGGAATGGAAGCGTCGTAAGCGGCAATTTCCCCGCTCTCGACGTGGAACAAGACCGTTGCGTGGCGACGCGCTCACGGGGACAGGAGCCTGGCCAGTTGTCCAAACTCGACCCGACCCAGACCATTATCACCCTTCCAGGCGATATCCCGTGGCGTGTGCCGGACCTGGCACCGCCGAACAGCGTGGCGGAGGCCGTGATGCTCGGCTCGTTTGTGCACGGTTCGATGGCCAACGCCCTCCCATGGCGGTGGGCGCCCAGGTCGCACACCCTGGCCGTCAGGTGGTTTCCCTGTCCGGCGATGGCGGGCCGGCCATGCTGCTCGGCGAGCTGCTCACCGTCAACATCTCCAGCCTCGGGATGGTCCGGCTGGAGATGATGGTGGCCAGCGACCCGCCGTTCGAGACCGACCACGCCCAGGTAGATTTCGCCGCGATCGCCGTCGGCGCCGGTTTCTTCACCTGGCGCGTAACCAAACCCGGCGAGCTGCGCGACGCCGCGCAGGCCGTTTTCGCCCACGACGGTCCCGCGCTGCTTGACGTAGTCACCACGCCTGACGCGCTTGAGGTGCCATCGCCTATCACCGCGGAGGAGGCCCGCGGGTTCGCGCTCTCCCTGGGGAAGATGGTGCTCGGCGGCGGTGTCGGCCAGGTAGCCGAACTAGCGCGACGCAACGTGAATAACATTCCGCGGTAGCCCGGCCCGCAGCCGCACGGCAGTGCGCTCGTGCTCGGTCGTGCCGCCCCAGATGCCATAGACCTGCCCTGTCCGCAGCGCGAACGCCAGACATTCGCGCCGAACCGGGCAGGTCGCGCAGATCGCTTTGGCCTTCGCCGCCTGTTCCCGGGCCGGGCCGGAATCCGAGATCGGAAAGAACAGATCGGGGTCGGCGGACCGGCAGGCGCCAGCCGACCGCCACTGTCCGCGGGTGATGAGCGGAGGCACCGAGGGCTCGTCGGCCCGCGGTCGGCGTTCGGGGACTCCGCTCACCAGCCCGCCTCCTCGACATCGGCTGTCGCACAGACCATCGCGGTTGACATCATCCAGTTCACCGTGCCGGGCCGCGGCGGCATAGTAGGCGCTGGCTGTCGTGGCATAGCCGTCAGTTATGGGTCTGCGCCGCGCGCAGGACCGATCCCGGACATCAGGGAACTCACGCCGAGCCTGCGGCCGACGCGGTCACGCGTCCGGAGGCGACGGCGGCGGCGAGGGCCTGGTGGTCACGCTCGTTCTGGTCAGCGTAGGCGGTGGCAAACTCGGCGATGGCCTGGTCGAAGACGGCGGATTGACCGAGGTAAGCGGCGATGGCGATCCGGTCCCCGGACCGGGCGTGCGCTCGGGCCAGCGTCCAGCCGCATAGCTCGCCGTAGGCGCGCATTCCCGCCGCGGTCATCGCTTCGATGTCGGCGGAGAACTTCCCGTCCCGTAGCTGGCGGATGTAAAAGTCATGCGGTCGGCCGTCGGGATCGACCTGGGTGCGCTGCCAGCCGAGGAAGATGTCGCTAGCGGCCTGCATGAGGCGCTGCCCGGCCACCACCCGCTGGCCGTGGTTGGCGTATTCGCTGGCCCCGGCGAAGTCCTCAAGTACGGACCGTTCGGCCTCCTTCACCTGCAAGAACAGCGGGTCCGAGGCGTCGCGCCCGAGCATCAGGACGATCCAGCAGCGGGTCCCGACGCTGCCGACGCCGACCACCTTGCGGGCCATGTCGGCGAACTCGAACTGCTCAAGTAGGTAGCGGCGGTCGGTTTCCAGGGTCCGCCGGTAGCCGCCGATCAGCTTCCTGAGCTCGGTTTCCAGCTTTCCCCGGTCGGTAGAGTCCGCGACCAGGTCCGACAGCGGCACGACCAGGGGCGGGTCGGCCACGATCCGCGGCTTGCCGTCGACCTGCTGGGTCAGCTTTTCGAGCGCCTGCAGGCTGTCCCGGGTCCGCGCCTTGGCCACGGCCCCGTCCGCCTGCCGCTGCTCACGGGCGGCAAGCTGGGACCGGAACTGCTCGCGCAGCGTCCCGGTTTCCGCTCGCGCGTACCACACGGCGAGGTCACCCTGACCAGCGAAAACGCGCATCGCGTCGCGGTACCGGCCGACCGCCGCGGTCACCACCTTGCGGCGCAGCCCGGACCGGTAGCCGTTGCCGCGCCCGGCCACCTCAAGGCTGGCCGCCAGCCGCTTGACGTCCCATTCCCAGGGGCCCGGCAGCGTCTCATCGAAATCGTTGAGGTCGAAGACCAAGGCACGTTCGGGTGAGGCGTAGACGCCGAAGTTGGATAGATGCGCGTCGCCGCAGGACTGCACGGCCAGTCCCGATACGGGCGTGCCCGCGAGGTCGGCGGCCATCGACAGGGCCGCGCCACGGAAGTAGCTGAAGGGCGAGACCAGCATCCGTCCGTAGCGGACCGGTACCAGGTCGGGCAGTCGCGTGGCGGCCTGGCGTTCCAGCAGGCCCACCGGATCCGGCCGGTCCGCAGGCGGGTCGTAGACGGCATGGCTGTCCCTGGGCACCGCAGACCGGGCCGCCTTGCCCCGCTCGGCCCGTTCGGCAGGGCTCAGCCGTCCGGCCGCCGAGTCCAGGGCGAACCGACGGCTGGACCCCGGCGGCACCGAGTCACGCCTAGCTTTCATGCACTCAACCTTCCGCGGTCAGAGGGCGCCTGGGCAAGATGCGTGACCGATAAGCGCATAGTTTTCAGCACGCTACAAGCACTTCGTCATCGATTCCGGCCCCGGCCCCGGCACGGGCTAGTGCGCCGAGGCCGGCCGCCCGGTGTACGGCCCGTCAGCCGGTGACGTACAGGCCGTCGACTACGTCGTAGACGCCGGTGGCCATCCACGCCGCGTCGACCACCGCGTCGTGCTCGGCAAAGGTGCGGACGTGGCCGGTCAGCGTCACTGTGTTCCCGCTGGTGTCCACGGCCACGTCGCTGTCGTCGGGAATCAGTGCATAGCGGTCCAGGGCATCCTGGACGTTCAGGGTGACATCGACCGAATCCGCGTCGGTGCTGATCGCGATGTCGTCCTTGACGTTGCGGACGCCGGTCAGATGGGTCACCGCCTGCTCGGCCGCGGTTCGCCCGGTGCCGTAGGTCACGATGCCGGTGAGGGTGATGTTGCCGTCCTTCGCGGTTGCCTCCACGCCGTCCGGCACGGCGACGTTCACCGTGAGCGCGTTGTTCGCCGTCGTGGTCAGCGTCGCGTCGTCACGGTAGTCCCCGGCCGGCAGCACGACCTCCAGGTGGTTCTGCAGCTTCTTCACGCCGGCGACGCGCTGCGCCGCCGCGCCTGCCCCCAGATACTGGGGGTAGCTGGGCACGGTGCCGTTCAGCGCCACGTCCCCGTTGATGTTCTTCACCGAGATATCCGAGTCGTCGACGAGCGGGTCGTAGCTGAGCTCGCGTTCCACTGCGTCCCGGATGTCCTTGGTCTGGCTCATGTGCTGCGTCCTTCCGGTAGCGGGCCAGGTGTACATCTCTCTTCGGCCAGTCCACCTGGCCGGCCAGGAATTGAAAAAGCGATGCTGGCTGTCGCGCCATAGACGCGCTCTATCAGCAGGGGCACGAAGGATTCCGCGTCGTGAGTCCCTTTCATCCTGGTATCAGAGATAGAAGTCGGCATCGCCAAATTTGGGGTATTTCTGTCCCCAGGCCGACGACGGTGCAGTGCGATCGTGACAGCGGCTCAGCAGTCGAGGCGGCGGACTCCGAGCAGTTCGAGGCCCAGCGCTTCGATCTGGGCGAGCAACCCGTAGAGCGCCGACTGGTCGGCCAGCGGTCCGGTGAGCACGGTCTGCGTTCCGTGCGCCTGGGCTTGCAGATCGGGGAACGCGCCGAGCAGTGTGCCGCCCAGCTGCCCGCGGACGCGGATCTCGTAGCAGACCGATCTGGTCGCTTCATCCATGACGTCAGGTCCGTTTCTGTTCGCCGTCCCAGCCGAGCGGTACTTCATGGTTCCGCCTGGCTGGGTGAGCCGGCATCGCGCGATTCTGGTGATCACAGACGGCGGGATGTGCCCGCGGACTAATCCGAGGCGGCGTCTTCGTGACGAGCGGCTAAATGGGCGAACGGGGGTCGCGCCTTATGCTCGGCTCAACGAGATGATCATGAATCCAGACGGTGACAGGATCAGGCATGCTGATGCGGCGCTCCCAGACCCTTTGGCCGCCGATACTGCCGGTGCACCTGTTCCTGCGGTCATCAAGGGCGGGATCGTATCCCGCCTCGCGTTGTTCGAGCAGCTTGGCCGAGCCGGGCGGATTACCCAGGTGTCGGCGCCGGCGGGGAGCGGGAAGACGCTCTTGCTGCGGTCCTGGATCGGCACCGCGGGCCTGGCCGAGAGCACCGCATGGGTATCGGTGCAGAGGGAAGAGCGTAATCCGCAGCGGTTCTGGGGTTCGGTACTGAGGGCGCTCCAGCAGACCGCAGCCGGTTCTGCCGTGGTTCGGCCCTTGACCGCGGCGCCTGACCTGGATGACTGGGCGGTTGTCGAGCGGTTGCTGGAGGACCTGGAGTCGCTGCAGGAACGGGCGTGGCTGGTGATCGACGATGTACACGAGCTGCGTTCAGCCGAGGCGCTGCGCCAGCTTGAGCTGCTGCTGATGCGGGCCCCGCCGGAGCTGCGGTGCGTGCTCGCCACCCGGCATGACATGCGGCTCGGGCTGCACCGTCTGCGGCTGTCAGGCGAGGTGACCGAGATTCGGGCGGCCAACCTTCGGTTCACCCTCGATGAGACCCGGGCGCTGTTCGCCGCAGCCGGCCTGGAGCTGCCGTCCTCTGCCCTCACGTTGCTGCACGCGCGGACCGAGGGCTGGGCGGCCGGGCTGCGGCTGGCCGCCTTGTCGCTGGCCGGGCACCCGGATCCGGAGCGGTTCGCGGCTGAGTTCTCCGGCAGCGAGCGGACCGTCGCCGAGTACCTGCTGGCCGAGGTCCTGGAGCGGCAGACCGAGGAGGTGCGGCGGCTGCTGCTGCGAACCTCGATACTCGAGCGGGTCAGCGGGGAACTAGCCGACCTGCTGACCGGAGGTTCAGGCGCAGAGCGGATCTTGCAGGATCTGGAGGAGTCCGGCGCGTTCGTTGTTTCGCTGGACGGGCGCCGGTCGTGGTTCCGCTATCACCGCCTGTTTGCCGACCTGCTCCAGCTGGAGCTGCGGCATACCGAGCCGGGCGAAGTGCCCGCGCTGCACGCCACGGCCGCCAGATGGTACGCCGGGCACGGATACCCCGCCGAGGCGGTCCGTCACGCCCAAACGGCGCGGGACTGGAGCCTGGCCGCACGCCTGCTGTCGGACCACTGGGTCGACCTTGATCTTGGCGGGCAGGCCGCCACCGCGCGCGAGCTCCTCACCGCATTCCCGGCCGAGGTCGCCGCGGCCGACGCGGAACTCACCGCGCTGACCGCAGCGGCCGAACTGGCCAACGGATCGCTGGAGGAGGCAGGACGGCAGCTTGCGCTGGCCGTTGAGCGGTCCGCGTCGATACCCGCAGATCGGCGCGGACGCCTCGAGGTCATGCTCACGGTCTTGCAGCTGTACCTGGCCCGGCAGCGCGGAGACCTGCCGGCGGTAGTGGAGGCGGCGGACCGGTTGCTCGGCACTATCGGCAGGCTGGACGAACCGCAGCTCAGTCTGAGCGAAGACCTGCGAGCGCTGGCGCTGATCAGCCTCGGCATCGCCGAAGTCTGGGCGCTCCGCTTCAAGGACGCGGACCAGCACCTCGACCAAGGCGTGGCTCTTGCGCACTGGATCGGACGGCCGTATCTCGAGCTCACGGCCCTTGCCCATGGGGCGGAACTCGCCGCCCTCCGGTCCTATACGCGCGGAGCGCAGCGCAGCAGGCAGGCCATCGACCTGGCCCGGCAGCACGGCTGGAGCGACGAGCCGTTCGTCGCCGTGGCCTACACGGTGCTCGGCGGCGCGATGGTCTCCCAGGGGCGGCTGGCCGAGGGTGAGCG
>Ga0302181_10000989_pt1 | contig 21948 bp, 17 predicted proteins | sample I_Palsa_E3_3_FD_198786 | JGI IMG/M metagenome (GOLD analysis project Ga0302181, IMG submission 198786) | Peat permafrost microbial communities from Stordalen Mire near Abisko, Sweden - I_Palsa_E3_3 | ecosystem: Environmental > Terrestrial > Soil > Palsa > Peat permafrost | place: Sweden...
CGCTGACGGCCACGTAGCACGCGAAGATGTCGACCGTGGAATCCCAGGGGTTCCCGAACACCGGTCGGGCCAGCGCCGCTTTCAGGGCCGAAGGCGTGAGCGCCGTGCGGACTGAGGTCGTGTTCTCCGTTGCCATCTCCAGATCTCCAGTCTCAAAAGCAGAACGTTCGAGAACCCCCGCGGTTCGGAAGGCTACCGCGCGCCGAGCTCACCACGCCGGGCGGGCCGCGCCGCACTGCGGATCGGGCTCGCCCGTGCCTCGGCGGTTCGCTGACGCCGGAAGTGCTCCAGGATGAGCACGCTGACCAGCGCCGCATACAGACACCACAATGACGTCAGCTCATCGACACGGACGAGCGCGGTCGCGATCGCCCCGACGAGCCCGACCAGACCGAACCAGCGCAGGTACCGACGGCTGGAAAGCAGGGCCGGGCCGCAGGTCACGGAGACGTACAGCGCTCCAATCAGGAGGTCATTTGGTGTGTGCGTGGTGTAGTCGATGCAGTGGGCTTCCAGCTGCGCCCCCACCGGATAGGCGGTGACCTGCCACAGCAGGTAGGCGCCCAGGAGCAGGCCAACGTAAACCAACGGCCACATCCATCGCGCACGGCGCCGGTTCGGCTCCAGGATCGTGAACCCCAACGGGACGATCGCAGGCAGGACCGCGTGCGCATAGACGATGTAGGCCTCCTTCGCCGTGGACCCGACGGCGCTTGAGACCTGGCCGCGAAGCCCCAACCAGACAAATCCCTCCACGAGTTGGTGCAGGCCAAACAGCAGCGGTAGCGCACCAACGATCAACTCGCGACGTGCGCGCACCCGACGCAGAGTCTCGATCCCCACCCCGGCAACCACGGCACCGGCCGTGAAATCAGCGTACGGCGAGAAGCACATCGGCGCTGCACCCAAACGCCTGACGGTCGTTCTGGCGGTCCCGCCAGCGGGTGCCCGAGCCTGCACCGACGGAAGCCGGATGAGGCGACGCTCGACGGTCGCGCTTAGCGGCGCTCAAGCGCGAGGCGAACTCCGAGGCCGATGAGCACGATCCCGGTCAAGCTGTCCAGTGCCGCCCTCACCCGAGGGCGGGTGAGCACGCCGGAAATCCTCGCCGCGAGCAGGGCATAGCTGCAGAGCCACGCGAGTGTCATTACGACGAACAGTCCGCCGAGCAACAGGAACGGCACCAGGACCGGCTGTCGGGGCGAGACGAACTGCGGCAGCAGACTGGTGAAGAACACCGCAATCTTGGGATTGCCCAGGTTGCTCAGCAGGCCCTGCCGGAATCCGAGCAGCGCGCCGACGCGGTTGGTCCGATCGCGTGCTCCCACCGGATCGGGGGCAGAATGCCGTCCGGCCGCGCGGAGCGCTTGGGCCCCGAGCCAGATCAGGTAGGCCGCGCCGACCAGTTTCAGGATCGTGAACGCCAGCGCAGATTCACGGATCACCGCGGCGACGCCAAACGCCGCGGCGAGCGTCCAGATCACCAGACCCGTGTTGACGCCCAACGACGTACCCAGAGCCGCGTCACGTCCGTGCACGACCGCGTTCTTGGTCACCAGGACCGTGTCAGGCCCCGGCGCGATGATCACCAGCAGCGCGATCCCGACAAACGTCCACCACTGAATGCCCACGACGGAATCGTCTCACACCAGCTCAGCTCGATCGTGTCCGCGTCGGTGCCGGGGCGAGTTTCCGGGTCACACGCTCAGGCAGCACCAGCCAGCACATGTACGAGATCCCAAATCGGGCCGGGCGACCGCGATTTGTGCGATCACGCACGTCAGGCATGCGCGATCGCCCGAATCCGACGCGCGCGACGTGATTTGGGTTGTGATGCAGGTCCGCGACTGGGCGGAGTGCTCCCGTTGATCAGCTACGCTCCCGCCACCCGCCACCCGCCGCCGGACCGGGGACGAGTGTGATGAGCCGCTTTTCGATTCAGACACCCGCGGTGGTGATCATCGTGATCGCCCTGGCCGGCTGTGGTGCCCAGGCGCGGACATCCACTACGAGCGCGGCCGCGGCCGCAGCGTCGTTGCCACAACGCCACCCGCAGGTGATCGAGCCCGCCGCCGGGGTGCAGGCGGTGGCCTCAAGCGACCCGGGCAGCCCGGTCGTCGGCGACGTCAACGCCCACGCCCCTCCGCTGTCCGAGATCAGGCGCGAACTGGCGCAGCTGAACCTGTGCGGCGGTGCAATTGACAGCGCGGACGCTGCGCCGGTCATCACATCGTCAGGCCCCGGTTTCACGGCCGACCCGGGCACCAGTCAAACCGAGGGGCAACTGCCTGAGATCACCGCGGACCTCAATGCGCTCGGCAAGGCCCTGGGTGTGACGATCTACGGGATCAGCGGCTACCGGACCCCCGCGCACAGCGTCGCGGTCGGCGGCTACGCCGACGATCCGCACACCAAAGGCGAAGCCGAGGACATCGGCGTCAACAGCCTGCTGCGCTCCAGCGCCGCTCAGATCAGCGAGGCCGAACTCGCGCAGTACGGCCTCTATCGACCGTTTGATCCGTCGGACGGTCCCGACAATCCGGAGGTCAACCACGTGCAGTTGATCCCGGCTGGCGGCCCGCTGTCGCTCGCGCAGTCAACCACCGCCTTTGATCCCGACCCAACCTGTCGATGAGTCCATCCACCCCGATTGACTTGACATCGGGCTCGGCTTGAGGTCTGGTTCGGTCATCGTGGAGGTTCGGATTCGTCTTGGCAGCGGAATCGCGCGGCTCGCGCCGGCGCCCGTGTTCGCGCTCGAGTTGCCTGAGGACGCGACAGTCCAAGATGTCTACGACCTCCTGGGCGCCCGCAACCCCGACCTCGCGCCCGCGCTTCGCTGTGCCCTGCCGGTTGTTCAGGGCTCGCACGTCGAGCGGGAACAGGCGCTCATGCCGGGCGACGAGGTCGCTCTGCTGGTGCCCGTTTCGGGAGGCTGACTCGTCTGCTGATCCGTATCGATCTGAAAGGGAGCAATTCATGGCCATTGAACCGGCTGATGTCCTGGCCCACGACGTTCACCAGACGGTCTTCGTGGACACCTTCACCAACGGCCTGCTCGGGCCGGAGGTGGCGATGCTTGGACCGGTCGCAAACGGCGGCCATATCGTCTGGAACTCGACTCCTGGCTGCTGGGGGCCGATGATCACGCCGTCGATTCGTGGCGGACACGAGGTCAGCCAGCCCGTGGCGGTCGCGGATGCGCAGGTCGGCGACGCGATTGCGATTCGCATCAAGGACGTCGAGGTGACCTCGCTCGCCACGGCGTCGGGTAACGACCAGGCAATGGAGGGCCGCTTCAACGGCGACCCGTATTGCGCTCCCGTCTGCGCTGGCTGTGGGATCGAGTGGCCCGAGACTCGGCTCGAGGGGATCGGGCCGGAGGCCGTCCGGTGTGCGAACTGCGGCGCGGACGCCACCCCGTTCACATTCACGAACGGGTACACGATTGCCTTCGACGAACTGCGCACCGTCGGCCTGACCGTGCCCCAAGATGCAGCTGAGTCCTTCGCGCGCGAGGCCGCGCGTTTCGCGGCGCTGCCCGACAACTCGGTTCAGAATCCGATCCTCACATTCGCGCCGCATGACATCGTCGCCCTTGCGACGCGGCTGCGGCCGTTCTTGGGTCAGATCGGGACCTCGCCATCGATCGCCATTCCCGACTCACACAATGCCGGCGACTTTGGCTCGTTCCTGATCGGTGCGCCGCACCGCTACGCGCTGAGCGCATCCGAACTCCGGGCGCACAAGACCGATGGACACATGGACGTCGACTCCGTGCGCGCGGGAGCAATCCTGATCTGTCCGGTCAAGCTGCCCGGCGGCGGCGTGTACCTGGGCGACATGCACGCCCTCCAGGGAGACGGCGAGATCGCGGGACACACCTGTGACGTGTCGGGCACCGTAACCCTCCAGGTCGATGTGCTCAAGGGCGTGCCTATCGACGGTCCCGTCCTGTTTCCGCTCGCCGAAGATCTGCCCTTCCTGGCCAAGCCGCTGTCCGGAGAGGAGCAGATCCGCGCGCTCGCACTGGGTCGTCGCTACGGCGTCAGCAAGCTCGAGGAGTCGCTGCCCATCTCAGTGATTGGTACCGGCCCCGACCTTAACAGCGCCACCGACAACGGTCTCGCGCGAGCTGCCGAATTGCTCGAGCTGTCCGTGCCCGAGATCAAGAATCGCGCCACGATTTCGGGAGCCATCGAGATCGGCCGTCACCCCGGCGTGGTCCAGGTGACGTTCCGGGCTCCGATCGAGCGACTCGAGACCGCCGGGTTGCTCGGCTACGCCACTGAGCAGTACGGCGGCGGCTAGACCGTGGAGCGGGCAGCGACGCGAGCAGCCCGGGAAAATTCTTTAGCGCTGGGTTCACATAAAGCCTTGTCGCAGGAGTACAGTCGTGCTGGGCTGGCCCTGCGGCCAGGATTCTCAACCCGGGCCCTGGTGCCACCGACGGCGTTACGAGCGCCACGAGGCGGGAGGCAGGGGTTACTGGTTTTGACTGCGGGGCCGGTGTCGTTACTTCTAGGGGCGTTGAGCCTGGTTGGCCAGGCGGCCACGTCCCGCCACGTTCGCGGGTTCTCACCCCTGTTCCTGCCGGGCGGACATCACAGACGGGTGGGAAGGCGCGACGATCGTTGATGCCGCTGACCAGATGTCAGCCATAGAACTGCAGGAGTTCGAAGAGGTCAAGGCACTGATCGCGCGAGGACAGCATCTCGGCGTGCTCACGTACGCCGAGATCGCCACGGCCACGGTCGAGCTTGAGCTCAACGAAGCCGACGTCGAGGAGTTGCACACCGTTTTGGACGGCTGTGAAATTGAGCTGGTCGAGGCCGCCGAACTCGATGCGAGCATGACCGTCGGGCGGGGGCGGAGCCCCAGCACAGGGCGCCGAGCGGCACTGGATCTCAAGCCGGAGATGAGCACCGACTCGCTCCAGCTGTTCCTGAAGGACATCGGCAGAGTGCCGCTGCTGAGCGCCCGCGAGGAGATTGATCTAGCCAAGCGGATCGAGCGGGGCGACCTGGACGCCAAGCGCAAGATGGTCGAGGCGAACCTCCGTCTCGTCGTGTCGATCGCGAAGAACTACCGTAACCAGGGCCTGCCGTTCCTGGACCTGATCCAGGAGGGCACGATCGGCCTCGTCCGCGCGGCGGAGAAGTTTGACTACCGCAAGGGGTTTAAGTTCTCCACCTACGCCACCTGGTGGATCCGGCAGGCGGCCTCTCGCGCGCTGGCTGACAAGGCCCGCACGATCCGGATTCCCGCTCACATCGTCGAGAAGCTCAACAAGATCCGGCACGCGGAGCGGAGCCTGGTCACCGTACTCGGCCGCGAGCCGACCGCCGACGAGATCGCCGACCTCATCACGGGCCTCGATTCCGACGAGGTCGAGGCGATCAAGTTCTCCGCGCGGGCGCCGATTTCGCTCGAGAAGCCGGTCGGCGAAGAGGAGGGCTCCGAGTTCGGTCAGTTCCTCGCCGACGAGCAGGCCGAGTCTCCCTACGATCGCGCCGTGAAGATTCTCACCAACGAGGCCCTGCGAGACGCGCTCGAGAATCTCAACTACCGCGGGCGCCGTGTGCTCGAGTTGCGCTATGGGCTCGGCGGCGAGCACCCGTGCACGCTTGACGAGGTCGGGCGGACCTTCAACGTCACCCGCGAGCGGATCCGCCAAATCGAGAACCAGTCGATCAAGCAGCTCCAGAACCTCTACCGAGCCCAGCAGCTGTACGACGATGTGGGGTCGCGGAACTGAGCTGGGGTTCAAGTGCGGGTCCGTTCGTGCGCGGCGGAGGATCTCACCTCAGGGCTGACGGAGTCGCCGTACTCAGCATCGGCATAACGTACGCCCGGCCACTGCCAGCGCCGAGCCAGGGAGAACCGAGATGAGCGTGATACGGGTCGAGGACCTGCTGGAGATCGAGGCCATCAAGCAGCTGAAGGCACGTTATTGCCTCGGTGTCGACGGCAAGGATTGGCCGCTGTTCCGCAGTTGCTTTGCCGAAGACGCTCGGCTCGGCGGTGGGCTTCCCGACGGCGGTGCCGGCGAGCCGGATCTTGTCGGTCCCGACGAGTGGGTGGCGGCGGTCGCAGCAACGGTCGGAACCGTCAAAACGCTCCACACGGTCCACGCCTCGATCGTTGAGATCACTGGCCCGGGCCGGGCGCGCGGCCTGTGGCAGTACACCCAGCGCGGCTGGGGGCGGACGGGCGGCTACTACACCGAGGAATACACCAAGCCGGGTGAATCCTGGAAGATCGCGTCGATGCGGATCACGCCGATCTTTGCCAATCCGGGCGACGACGAGACCGAGTGCACCCCCGGAAGCTTCGCTGCGGTCGCCGACCGATGGCCGCCGCTGATCGCGCCCTGGCTGACCCCGTGAGGGTGCGGCTAGGCTTTCCCGGATTGGGCTCCCGCCGTCACTTCAAGCCACGCCTCGAGTGTGCCGGTGTGAAAGTCAGCCGCGGCGAACCACGGCTCGCCGAGCAGCTCTCCGAGCAGCGGCGTCGTCGTGCTGATCCCCTCGATCACCACCTCGCCGAGCGCTCGCCGCGCGCGCTCGATGGCCGTCTCGCGGTCGTCCGCCCAAACGATGACCTTTGCGATCAGCGAGTCATAGAACGGCGTCACCACGGCTCCCGGCTCGATCCAGCTGTCGACGCGGACCCACGGGCCCGATGGCAGCGAGAGTTCGGCCACCGTGCCCGGTGAGGGCTGGAAGCGGTTGGCCGGATCCTCCGCGTTGATCCGCACCTCCAGCGCACAGCCGCGTGGGGTGACGTCAGTCTGGCGCAGGCGCAGCGGCTCGCCCGCCGCGATGCGCAACTGTTCAGCCACGAGGTCCACCCCGGTGACCAACTCGGTGACCGGGTGCTCGACCTGGATTCGAGTGTTCATCTCAATGAAGAAGAACTCGCCGGTCTCCTCATCAACCAGGAATTCAACGGTGCCGGCGCTGCGGTAGCCGATCGCTTCGCATAATGCGATTGCTGCCTCCAACAAACCCCTCCGGGTTCGCGGCGCCAACCGAGGGGCGGGCGTCTCTTCACAGATCTTTTGGCGCCGGCGTTGCAGCGAACATTCGCGCTCGTAGAGGTGCAGGCACCGATCTCCGTCTCCCAGGACCTGAACCTCGACATGGCGGGCGGGCGAAATGAACCGCTCGACATAGATCCGGTGGTCGTCGAAGGCCGCCGAGGCCTCGCGCGATGCCTGCGCGAAGACCGATCGCACATCGGTCTCATGCTCGGCGATCCGGATGCCGCGTCCGCCCCCGCCTCCCGCGGCCTTGAGCGCCACCGGGTAGCCGATCTCCCTTGCGCAGGCCGCCGCAGCCTCGACGTCGTCGATGGCGCCGGGGCTGCCCGGAATGGTGGGCACGCCAGCCGCCCGAGCCGCCTCGCGTGCCCGTGCCTTGTCGCCCATCAGGGCAATGTGCTCCGAACGCGGCCCGACGAAGCGAAGACCGGCATCCTCGCAGGCGCGGGCGAAGTCGGAGCGCTCGGCCAGGAATCCGTAACCGGGGTGGACGGCCTCCGCAGCGGTGGCACGCGCCGCCGCGACAATTCGCGCGACGTCAAGGTAGCTGTGTCCGGCCGGCGGCGGGCCGATCTCGACCGCCGCGTCGGCCATCCGGACGTGCAGCGCCCCGGCGTCCGCGGTGCTGTGCACCGCCACTGCCTCCAGCCCCAGGTCGTGGGCGGCGCGGATGATGCGCACCGCGATCTCCCCGCGGTTTGCCACCAGGACCCGCTTCATGCCGAGACGGGGCCACAGCTCACGCACCGTGCTGTCCACCCCAACGGCAGCACCTGGACCACCAGCTTGCGGCCACACGTGACGCAGAACCGAGCTGGATCGGTCGCCGCTCGCCGGGCGCGACAGCGGCGGTGCTCGCCGCTAGCGAGCAGCTTGCCGCAACTATCGCAGTACCGAGCTTCCGTCATAAGGTCGCCGAGAGCGCCTTGACCGGCATCGCCAGATCGGCCAGCAGCTCGAGGTCCTGCGCTGGATCGCGGCCGAGCGTGGTCAGATAGTTGCCGACGATGACCGCGTTGATGCCGCCGAGCATCCCTTTGCGGGCGCCGAGATCTCCGAGCGTCAGCTCGCGCCCACCTGCGAAGCGCAGCACGGTCCGAGGCAACGCCAGCCGGAACGCCGCCACCGCAAGCAGGGCTTCACGCGCGTCCAGTGGCTCGAGCGCGGCAAATGGGGTGCCGGGTCGTGGATCGAGGAAGTTCAGCGGCACCTCGTGCGGCGCCAGGGCGCCGAGTTGCGCCGCCAGCTCCGCGCGTTGGGGCAGCGATTCGCCCATCCCCACGATGGCCCCGCAGCACACCTCCATCCCGTGCTCGCGTACGAGCTGCAAGGTCTCCCACCGCTCCTCCCAGGTGTGGGTCGTGACCACCTCGGGAAAGTACGACCGCGCGGTCTCCAGGTTGTGGTTGTACCGGTGGACGCCGAGCGCGGCCAGCTCCTGCGCCTGGGCGCGGGTGAGGATGCCCAGCGAGCACGCGACGTTGATGCTGACGGCCCGGCGGATCGCTTCCACGCCGTCGCGAACCTGGGCCATCAGGCGCTCGTCGGGGCAGCGGACGGCGGCCACGATGCAGAACTCGGTCGCGCCGGTCTGCGCCGTCTGACGCGCCGCCTCCACCAGCGAGGGGAGGTCGAGCCTGGCCGCCCGGACGGGCGTGTCGAACCGGCCCGATTGCGCGCAGAAGTGGCAATCCTCAGGGCAGCCACCGGTTTTCAGGCTCACGATGCCCTCCACCTCCACCTCGGGACCGCACCACCGCATGCGCACCTCGTGGGCCAGGGCCAGGACGTCGTCGAGCCGGTCCTCGCCTAGGTTCAGGACCTCGAGGACCAACTCCTCGCCGAGTCCCTCGCCTCGCTGCAGGACCCGCTCACGGGCGAGCTCCAGGACAGTGCATTCGGTCACGCGGTCACCTCGGGTGTCGTGGCAGCGTCATCCGGGAACGGCTTCTGGGGGCTGATCTTCACCGGACCGCGATCGGCCGTCGGCGGGTTTGCCGTGGGCATGACACGATGATTGCAGTTCCCGGATCGTCAACCTCGCGATCAGATCGGAGTGTCCGCTTGCGTCTGGCTCGCCCACTCGGGCGGCTCACCGGTGTCGTGATGATCGCGGCTCTGGCCGGGTGCGCGGCCGCCGGCCCGACGAGCGACGCCGCCGGCGCCGGGACGGTCCACGACGCCGCATTGCGCGCAGCGCGGAAATCTCAACGCGGTGCACGCGCGCACAGCACGCAGGTAGCCGCCAGCGCCTCGCTGGGACTGGTGACCGAGCCGGCGGCCGGAGACGAGCCGTTCGTGACGATGATCGACGCCGCGCGAGCCAGTGTGCAGATGACGATGTACGAGCTCACAGACCGGCGAATCGAATCGGCGCTTGTGGCCGACGCCAAGCGCGCGGTCAGCGTGGAGGTCCTGTTGAGCGACGGCTATTACGGCTCGGGTTCGGACACGAACATCGCCGCCTATGACTTCCTGGCCGACCACGGCGTGCGGGTTCGCTGGTCGCCGGCGTACTTCGCGCTCACTCATCAGAAGACGCTGACGGTCGACGGTCGGGAATCGGCGATCATGAGCTTGAATCTCACCAGTACCACCGATACGCGCGATTTCGCGATCATCGACAGTCGCCCCGGCGACGTCGAGGCGATCCAGCGAACGTTCGAGGCAGACTTCGCGCATCAGCGGCTCACCCCGCCCGCGGGGTCGGGCGATCTGGTGTGGTCTCCGGGTGCGGCGACGAGCGTCCTGGCCCTGATCAACGGCGCGCGCGAGTCGATCGACCTTGAGAACGAGGAGATGGCCTACGCGCCCGCCACCCGCGCCCTCTGCCTCGCCGCGCCCCATGTCGATGTCCGCATCGTGATGACCTATAGCGCCGACTCCCGCCGCGCGCTCGCGCAGCTGGCCAGCTGCGGGGCCCACGTCCACCTGCTGTACGGCCAGCGGCCGCTGTACATCCACGCCAAGATCCTGCTGGTCGACGGGCGCGTCGCGCTCGTCGGGTCGCAGAACCTCTCCTCGACCTCGCTGCTGTACAACCGCGAGCTCGCGATCCGGATCACCAGCCCGGCGATCCTGCGTTCGCTCGCGGGAACGTTCGCTGGCGACGACGCCGCCCGCTGACGGGCAATCGTTCGCACTGACGCAAAGGGATGCCGGGCCGGCGGCAACACAACTATCTCGCCCGCCGAGTGGCCGGAAGTGCTAAACCACGCATATACGACGAGGGGTTCGCGCGGGGCACCAACGCATCGCGCGAGTGCGAGGCGAGCAGCCGAGAGGAGCCAGAGATGACCGCCAGCGACGATCCGACCCAGGGGCGCAGGGTGGGCGAGGAACCGTATGAGGACCCGACTCAAGGTCGCGAGATTGGAGAGCGGCCGGGCGAGGACCCGACTGCCGGGCGCGAGATTGGAGAGCGGCCGGGCGAGGATCCGACTGAGGGTCGCGAGATTGGAGAGCGGCCGGGCGAGGACCCGACTGCCGGGCGCGAGATCGGAGAGCGGCCGGACGAGGACCCGACGCAAGGTCGCACGGTCGGAGAACAACCGGACGAGGACCCGACTCGGGGTCGGTAGGTTCGAAAGCGCTGCACGGAGGGCAATCGGCGCGGGCCCGGTGATCCTGTGGGGTCAGGCGGCTCGCGCCGTGAACGGCGATCAGCAGGGCCCCGTCGAACGCCGCGTTCGATCCATCGTTCGATAGTCGGTCGCCGCGGGTGGCGAGTTCCGAGGGCGGCCGCCGTTTGGGTTTGACGGCCCGCCGGGCAGGGTCGGTACGCTCGACCACCTGCCCGCCATCCGTGATCGTACGCCGCTGCCAGCAACCCACCCGCCATGTCCGCCGCGATCCGGCCCGGCGGTGTTGACATGAACGATCTCGGCACGCCAGAGCGGTTCGTGCTCCGGTTGATGGGGGGCGTACGGTGGTTGGGACGCGTGCTGAGCGGCCAGGTCGTCGAGTTCGTGGGCGGACCCGCCCGGGCGCGCGTGATCGTGCTATTCGGCTGTGTGCTCGCCCTCAGCAGCGCGCAGATCGCCACCGTCGGGGCGATCGCGCCCCAATTGGAGAGCTCGCTGCATATCGGCAACACGAAGATCGGCCTGCTCAACTCGGTCGCGCTGCTCGTGGCCGCGGTGGCCGTGATTCCGGCCGGCCTGCTGGTCGATCGGGTGCGTCGCGTGCCGATGCTGGCGGCGAGTATCGTGCTCTGGAGCGTGGCGACCCTGCTGGGTGGACTCGCGCATTCCTATTCGGGTCTGTTGCTCACCCGCGTCGGACTCGGCGCCGTGGCCGCGACGGCGGGACCGGCGATCGCGTCACTGACCGGCGACTACTTCCCCTCGCGCGAGCGGGGGCGCGTGTACGGCTACATCCTCAGCGGCGAGATCGCCGGTACCGCGGTGGGCTTTATCGTCAGCGGTACGGTCGCGAGCGTGTTCTCGTGGCGGGCTGCGTTCTGGCTGCTCGCGCTGCCCGGCTTCCTGCTCGCCCGCGCGCTGTGGCGCACCGTGCCCGAACCGCGACGCGGTGGGCAGAGCCGCCTCGAGCCCGGCACACAGGATCTCACGGTCGCGCGCGCCGACGCAGATCGGGCGGCCGAGGCGGCTGGCGACGACGATCCCGCAGCCCGCGAGCAGGATTTCGCGCGCGAAGCCGCGACCCGGCGCGGCTTCGCACCCAACCCGAAGCTCGTGTTGCGCACAGACCCCAATCGGATGTCGCTGCGCGAGGCGGTTCGCTACATCCTGCGCGTTCCCACCAACATGCTGCTGATCATCGGATCGTCGCTGGGATATTTCTTCTTCGCGGGATTGCAGACGTTCGCTGTGGTGTTCGTGCGCGGGCACTATCACGCCAGTCAGGCGACGGCCACGCTCGTCCTCGGCCTGCTCGTCCTCGGCGCGCTCGTGGGCACGCTGGTCAGCGGACCGATCACCGACGCGCTCGTCCGTCGCAGCCAGCTCGAGGCCCGGGTGTGGGTCCCGGCGGTGTGCTACGTGGGCGCCGCGGCGTGCCTCATCCCCGGCCTGCTGAGCAGCCAGCTCACTCCGGCGATCTGGTTCTACGTCGCCGGCGCAGCGCTCATCTCGGCCGCCAATCCGCCGCTGGATGCCGCCCGGCTCGACATCATGCCCTCAGGCCTGTGGGGACGAGCCGAGAGCACACGCACATTCCTGCGCTCGCTTGCCACCGCGATCGCGCCGCTGGTGTTCGGTGCCCTCGCCGACCTCGTCGCCGGCTTCGTGCCTCAGCAGACTCCCGTGGGAACCCATACCCACGGGGTCGTCTCCTCCGCCGGTGCGACGGGTCTCCAGGTCAGTTTCCTGATCATGCTGAGCTCGCTCGCCGCGGCCGGCGTGTTCCTGCTGCGGGCACGCAAGACCTATCCCACCGACGTCGCCACCGCCGGCGAGGCCTGGACTCCATCGTCCTCCACCCCCGCCACGGGGAGCAGCCAATCGGCGCCGGCAAGCTGACGTGGTTGGCCGCGGTCGCAGATGGGCATGATGGGGACACGATGCGCGCGTTTACCTGTCCCGATTGCCGTCATCTCGTGGTGTTCGAGAACCTCGTGTGCCTGAACTCGCAGACCGCGCTCGGCTTCGACTGGCAGGTGCGTGAGTTCGCGCCGCTGAGTGCTGGGGTTCCGTGTGCCAACCGTGAGTTCGCCTCGTGCAACGGCTTGGCGAATGCGAGCGGCTATTGCGTGAGCTGTGCGCTGACGCGCACCCGCGCCGGTGATGACGACGAGGACGGCCGTGAGCGGTTTGCCAAGGCCGAGGTGGCCAAGCGGCGGCTGGTGTTCGAACTGCTCGAGCTCGGGTTGCCCGTGGTCGGTTACCTCGAGCGCCCGGGCGGCCTCGCCTTCGACTTGCTCAACAGCGAGGGGGGAGAAGTGACGACCGGACACGCCGACGGCCTGATCACGCTCGACCTGGCGGAGGCCGACGACGCTCACCGCGAGCGGCTCCGCACCGAGATGCAGGAGCCCTACCGGACGCTGCTCGGGCACATGCGCCACGAGATCGCCCATTACTACGAGCCAATCCTGTGCCCCGAGGGTTCCTGGGCTCGCGCCCGCTACCGCGAGCTGTTCGGCGACGAGCGCGCCGACTACCAGGCGGCGCTCGACCGTCACTACCGCAACGGGCCGCCCATCGATTGGTCGAGCCGATACGTCACGGCCTACGCAACGATGCACCCGTGGGAGGACTGGGCCGAGACCTTCGCGCATTACCTGCACATCCGCGACACGTTGCAAACCTCGGTGGCCTATGGCGTGACGGTCGTCGGACCGGAGGTGTTCAACACCGACGAGTCTCCGCTGTACTCGTTCCCCGCTGTCGTGTCAGGCGGCATCCGAGAACTGCTCGACACCTGGTTGCCGATGACCTACGCGCTCAACGCGCTCAACCGCAGCATGGGGGCGAGCGACATCTATCCGTTCGTGCTCGGACCGGCAGTGATCGAAAAGCTCGGCTTCATCGACGAGCTCGTGCGTGACATCTGACCGGCGGCAGGGACATTCGCTTCCAGTTTTTTAGATTTAGACGCCGATCACCGCCAAGCCTTCCCGGCGGCGATCGGATGCTCAGACCTTCAGCGTGAGGCTGAACCGAGTCGTGGTCTGACTCGCGTTGGTTGCCTTGACCACGAGCGGGAACCACTTGACCCGCTTGTGCGCGAGCGCCCGCGTCAGACCGTTGGTCATGGCCAGCGCGACGCTGGAGATCGTCACCTGGACCTCGTTCGCCGAGCCTTTGAGCGCGATCGTCAGTGTCCCGGCCCTCACCCTCGCGGTGAACTTCAGCGAGCTGCCACCGGGTCCCGTCAATGCGATCCCGTCCACCAGACTTCGCGACCGGGTGGAGAAGCGCAGCCCGTCGGGTAACCCGATCACGAGTCTCTTCAGCCACGGCGAGCCGTCCGCCGCCGCCACCATCAACGACACCGTGGTTGCACCCTGACCGATCCCGGAGACCGACGCGCGCTCGACGCTGGCCGCGGCACGGACGATCCATCTGAACGCTGCCGTCGACGATCCGCCACCCGGAGCGGTCGCTTTGACAGCCACGATCGATGTTCCCGCCGCCGTCGGCCTACCGGAGATCAGCCCGCTGGAGGCGTTGATCGCTACGCCGTGCGGCAGCCCGCTCGCGCCGTAGCTCAACCCGCCGCCGTGGCTGTCGTGCGCGTGGAGCTGCAGCTTCACCGATTTGCCGACGATTCCGGTCTGGTTGGCAGGGTGGTCGAGGACCACCGACGCTGGCGTGGCTGTCCCGACCGGTGCGGGGATGACGTTCCAAGCGAACGCTGCGCTGGCAGTGGCTTCGTCGGCTGAGGACACGACCACGGTGACGCCCCATGTGCCGGCGCCCGTCGGCGCCCCCGACACGACTCCCGTGGAGCGGTTGATCGACAACCCGGCCGGCAAGCCAGTCGCGGCATATTGCAGACTGGCCCCGGCCGAGCTCGCGCTGGTGAGGCGGAGTTTCACCGAGCCATCGACAGTGGAGGTTTGTGGGCCCGGATTGGCGACAGTGACCTTGTCGCAGAGGGCGTCGCCGAGCTTCGACGCGACCGGACTGCCGAGCCCAGTCGCCATGTCGTAGGCCACGCCAGCCGGGAACAAGCCGGCGTGCCCCGAGAGGAAGTCGTTGTTGCCCGAGGTGATGTCGTTGAAGATGCTCGCGTCAGCGCTGCTGCCCGCGGCGCGATAGAGGGCGGGATTCGCAAAGCCGATCGGCGACCCACCGCACGCCGGCGAGGCGTTTGCCAGCGCGGCCAACGACGCCCACGTTGGCGCTGCGCCGCTGGTCCCGTAGATGCCGACCCAGCCGCCGTCCCAATACATCAGGTATCGGGACTCGTCACTCGCGTCGGCGGCGACGTCAGGCACCTCACGGCAATCGGCGCCGACGGGCGCCCCGCACGGCGACCCTGACGAGTTCGGATTGATCACGTTCAGGGCTGCCGGTGCACCGGACTGGTAGGCAGGCATTGGCCAGAAGCTCGAGATCCCGCCACCGCTGGCGCCGTAGCCGGAGTCGTCCCAGGCGCTCTCTCGGGGAGGCGGTCCGAGCGCGCTCAGCGTCGTCCCACCCGCGTCGGTGACGAACGGCTGGCTCCCCGGGTCATCCACCGCCAAAGCATCGGCGCTCGACCCGGTGGCCGATCCGTAGCAATCCTCAGATCCGTCGTCGCCGGAGGCCGCGAAGATTGATTGGCCCTGTGTGGCGGCCTCCTCGAACAGCGTGTTCTCAGCCAGGACCTGACTCTCGGGGGAGGTGGACGTGCTGGGCTCACACTCGCCCCACGAGGTCGAGATGACCTGCGCGCGATCCTGGCTGATGATCGCGTTGAACGTGTCGTACGGGCCGTACCCGGGTGCGCCGGAGGCGTTGTTCGGGCCCTGGTAGACGATGACGCTGGCCTGCGGCGCCAGCCCGATCACGTCCTCGATGTCGAGTTCGGACTCGAGGCCGTCATCGCCGGAGACGGGCGCGGGCGGTCCCCCGTCCACCTCCTGGTAGCTCACGGCTGCGCTCGTCCCGTAACAACTCTGATAGGCGGCGATATCCGCCGGAAAATTGCCCTCGAGCTCATACAGCGCGACAGTTTGCCCGACCCCAAAATCGCCCCCGGCGTAGAAGCCTGAGAAGTCGTACGCGGAAGCGATCTGATCCGCCGTGTACGCGCTCTGGGCAGGAGCGGCCGCGGTCGCCGCCGAGCATGGTTGCGGCCCCCCGGTGTCGGCCCTGGGCGCGATCAGATGGCCGGCGCCGGTCGGGCGCGACCGCAAGGCGAGTGGCTGGGGCAGCGAGACCGTGTCGAGCCCGAGCACGCCTTGCACGTGACCGGCCACGCTGGCGTCAAGCGCCGGGGCGGAGGTGTTCGCGTAGGCAGCCCGGCTCCCGGGCACGACGACACGCTCGAACGAGGTCGAGAAGGCCTTGGCCAGCTGACCCGCGCTGCCGGCGACCCGGATTGCCAGTCCGTTGGCGCTCACGGCCTGGGGGTGGAGCCCGTGCGCCCGCAACGACGCGGAGACCGCAGCGATCTGCGCGGTGCTCGGGCCGAACCGCTGCGCGAACTGCGCCGGCGTGATGTAGTCGTGGAACACGCCCGAGCCGGCCGTCGCGACCGCGGTCGCATAGGCCGCCAGGGCGGCGGGATCACGGGGTTTCAGGGTCACCGTGGCGCCGATCTGGGTGCCGCGGGGCAACGGACCCACGACCCGTGCACCCGGCGCCAGATGCGGCACCGTTCCGACCCGGATCCGCGTCGCCGACCACGCGGCGGACGGCTGGATCGATAGGGCGATCGTCAGGGCACCCCCACACATGTACAGGACCAGCACCCCGCGCACGCGAAGCCTCGAGTACGTCCAGAGCATCAACACCGCGCGCCAGGCTACCGAGTCAGCGCCTGGACGCTCGTGCCGACACGATGTGACGCGGACCGTCCTCTCGATCTCACCCTCGACGTTGCGGAGTCAACCGTTGCTACTGGCGCGACGGTTCAAAAGCCTTTTTCAGCTATCCCTCGCGGGAGCGGGGTCGGCCGCGCTCAGGTTGCTCGGCTCGAGCCCGACCAGTTCGCTGACGGTGTTCGTGGCGTCGACGATGTCGTCGAGCTGAGCCATGAGCACTGCGTCCGCCGGGTCACCGGCCGTCTCACCGCTGAGCGTCTGGTAGAGAGCCCGTAAGGGCGGCAGCGCCGCGGTCTGAGCGCCGTCTGGCCCGAGGGCTTGGGTGATCTTCGCCAGGTACTGGTCGAGTGTCGAGGCGAGCGGCTGCAGTTCGGGACGCGGGGCTCGGGGGGTGTGCCGTTGGGCCTCGAGCCGGATTACGTGAGCCGCGTGGACGAGCCGGCGCAGACCCGCGAGCAGGCCGCGGCTCTGCTCGGCGTCGATTCGGCGAGTCATCGGTTCGGTGAGCGAGCGGGTGACCGTGGCCTCAGCGTTCGTCCAGGCCAGACGGGCACGGCGCGCCACCGATGACACGGCGTCCGGCGGCATTGTGACCCCTCCGATCAGGGGGTCGAGCACCGCTGCGAGATAGGACCGCTGGGCGCTGACGAGGTGGGCCAGCGCTTGGCGCGCGGGAACGCGCGACCAGGTTGGCCAGATGGCGTAGGCGAGCAGACCGATGGCGCCGCCGATGATCGTGTCGAGCCCTCGCGCGACCGCGGTGGCGAGCGTGTCGGCCGTGACCACATTGAGCAAGAAGACGATCATCCCCGTGAGGAAGGCGATGCCGGCAGCGAAGCTGGCGGGGAAGATCGCATAGGCCCCCCAGGCGAGCAGGCCAACCAACGCGACAGTGCCCCAGCCGCTTGGATGCAGCCCGACGATCAGCAGGCCGGCGACCACAGCGCCGACGCACGTTCCCAGGACGCGCTCGGCTCCGCGGGTGAACGTGGCACCGAATTCGGGCTTGAGCACTGCGGCGGCGGCGACAACCATCCAGTAGCTGCGCTGGATCGGCAGATGCTCGGCCAGCAATTCGGTCGCGCTCACGACGACCGCCAGCCGAACGGCGTGCCGTCCGGCCACCGAGTGCGGGGAGGCATTCGCGCGCAGCTGGTCGATGCGCTCACGAAGACGGTCCGACGTCCCTGCCCACCCCGATGGAATCGAGGCCAGCCGATTCCACCGATTCCGCAGCCCCAGCAGTCCCCGGTAGGTCTGTCCAGCCGGAAGCCTCAATGGCATTCGGGCCAGCGAATTCCCCGATGCCCCGGTGAGGAAACCGACCGCCGCACGCACCTGTCCGGCGAGCGCGGCGGCATGCTCGACCACCCGGGGCGCGAGTGGCGCCGGGTCATGTTCGGCCGCCGCGGTGACCGCCTCCAGTGGGCCGCTGAGGGCACCGGCGGCCGATCCGAGGCGAAGTACCGCACTGTCGTCGTCACCGTCGATCGCGTCGGCGATTCCCTGCAGCACCGCCGCTGCGCTGTCACGGAAACGAGTGGTGGCACGGTGCAGAGCGCTGTCGAATGTCCGGTGGGCCCGCGCGTACTGGTCGACCAGGAGTCCCAAACCCACCAGTTCCAGGCGGATTCGACGTCCTTCGGTGACGAGGTTCGAGAACGCCAGCGCCGCGGCATCACCGATCAACGCGGGAGACCTCAATGTGGATTGCGCGTCGTCGAGACTGGCGGACACGGGCACGGACGGACCCCCGGACGCCGCCAACGACGCCAGTCGGCCATACGCCACAACCAGCGCGGCGCGCTGCGGGCGCAGTCCCGGGGACAGGCCGACCAGACCGCAGGACAGCACCTGAACCAATCCGCCCGCAACCACCAGACCGGCGAGCCCGGCTGCCGCCGGTAGCGGCTGGGGGAAGCGGCCGAAGACGATGATGGCGATGATGGCCTGGAGCCCGACGGTCCCGCCGCGGGGTCCCAGCGCCACCAGCAGGCCCGCGACAAAACTCCACCCGGCCACGACGGCGAAATGGAGCCCGGCGTATTGACCCGTGGCCGCGCCGGCAAACGTTGACAGGCCCATCACCGCGGTCGTCGTGGCCATCGTGCCCAACGGTGGCCGGCCCCCGCCGGCCCGCCACGCGACGCCGACCAGCATCGCGCCGGCGCCCATTGTCACAGCGGCGACACGGTCGCCAACCGCGGTCCCCGTCGCGAGCAGCGCGACCACCGGGATCGCGGCCACGAGGCCGTCACGCAGCGACACCGCCGACCGATCAATGCGCCCGGCTTGTCGAACCGCTTGGCCGATCACGGCGGGGGCGCCGTCCGCCCAGGGCCGACGCGGAGTGCTGAACGCTCGTTTCATCCGAACCCAAGCGGATCTTGACGACCCGCCCGCGGCTTCGCGTACCGGCCCTGGTCAGGCGCGACGGCTACGCGCGCGCCCCGCCAGGAGGTCCTGGTCGGCGCGGTTGATCAGCTCCTGCGGGCCCTCACCGTCGCGCAGCTCGCCCAGCCCGAAGCTGACCGATCGCACGGTCGGGCCGGCCCGCAGTTCGGTGCCCAGGCGCTCAAAGCGCCGCCGCGCCTCAGCGGCATCGACGCCCGAGAGTACGCACAGAAACTCATCGCCGCCGAGGCGCATGAGCAGATCGTAGGGGCGCATATCGCGTCTGAGGCGGGCCACGATGTTCCGCAGTAGCTCGTCACCCGCCTGATGGCCGTGCTCGTCGTTGACTGCCTTCAAGCCGTCCACGTCGACATACGCCGCCACCAGGGTCTCGCCGGTTCGGCGCGCGCGGTCGATCTCGCGCTGGAGGTCCTCCAGCCCGACGCCGCGCCGGCGGGCACCGGTCAGCTCGTCCGTCGCGGCGAATTCGCGGTCCCGTTTGGACTCCTGGCGGTCGCCGGCCCCGAAGGCGCGATCGACCCCGGCGAGGGTACGGTCACGCTTGGCGCGCTCACGACTGCGGGCCGCGCGCTGGCGGCCGCTCTGGCCGCGCTCCCGCAACTCCTGCACCCGCAGCGTTCGCCGGTCCAGGACTTCCTCGCTGCCCTCCAGATCGAGCACCGTCTGGTCGGCGATGTCGGCCTCGAGGTCACGCTCGACTGCACGCTGGTCGCGTTTGCCGGCCGCTTGGTCGCGCCGCCCGGCCATCTCGTCGCGACGATGACGGATCCCCAGGAGCTGCTGGTCGGGCTGGCCGATCTGAGCGTCCGGAACGTCTTCCGGCGCTGCTACGCCGCGGTTCTGCGCTGCTTCTGCATCCGTGCCATGAACCGCCATCCATCCCCAATCATCGTCGAGAACAACCTACGGTACACGCTCCGGCTCAGATGCGAGGGTCGTGTTGCACCACCCGCACCACGACTCGGGCTGGGCGAGTCGGCGCGGCCAGGGACAGAAAATCGCGCAGGGGCGCGCGGTGAGAGCAGAATGGGCAGATCAGCGGGTGGCTCGGCGACAGCGGCCCCTGGGTGAGCGCGACCGGAGCATCGCAGCGGGCGCAGGCCAGGGTTCCGGCGCCGAGTCGCCCCGAGCGGGCGTCCCGCCGCTGCTCACGAGCCCCTGGGGCGGGCGCCACCGGGCCCAGCCGGCCGGTGTGCGAGTCGTCGATGCCGCGGAGGAAGCTCACCGGGACATACAACGTAGCAGCGCAATTCGTGCGCGACGCAGCCCGGTAGGCGGTGCGCAATGTAGCGTGGCGGGAGGCCCCCCAATCGGCGGGCTGCTCGGCCACGGAATGGAGGATCACCAATGTGCACGTCGATATTCGAACCCCCCGCGATTGACAGGGCGCCCTGAGATGGCGAGCGAAATCCTCAATCACGCGTTCCGTCTGGCCTCCCGGCCGGTTGGGCTGCCGACGCGCGAAAACTGGGACTTCACCGAGCAGCCGGTCGGCGAACCCGCTGACGGCGAAGCACTGGTGCGGGTGCTCTACCTCTCGCTTGATCCCGCCATGCGAGGTTGGATGAACGACGCACGTTCCTACGTCGCCCCGGTGGCGATCGGTGAGGTGATGCGGGCTTTCGCGATCGGTCGCGTGATCGACTCACGCCACCCCGAGCTTAAGGTCGGGGATCACGTGTCGGGATTGCTGGGGGTGCAGGAGTACGCGGTCGTCGATCGCCGCGGCCTGCACAAGATCGATCCCGCGCTGGCACCGCTGCCCGTCTACCTCAGTGCTCTGGGGATGCCGGGAATGACGGCGTACTTTGGCCTGTTCGATGTCGGCCGGCCTGAGCCGGGACAGACGGTGGTGGTCTCAGGCGCCGCCGGTGCGGTGGGGGGGCTGGTCGGACAGCTCGCGAAGCTCAAGGGTGCGCGCGTGATCGGCATCGCGGGCGGACCCGAGAAATGCCGCTATGTGGTCGACCAACTCGGCTTCGATGCCGCCATCGACTACAAGGCAGAAAACGTCGCGTCCGCGCTTCGTCGGCATTGTCCGGACGGTATCGACGTCTACTTCGACAACGTCGGCGGCGAGATCCTGGACGCGGCGTTGGCCCGCCTGGCGCGCAACGCACGGGTCGTGATCTGCGGGGCGATCTCTCAGTACAACGCCACCGAGGGCATCGCCGGGCCCCGGAATTACATGTCCCTGTTGGTCAATCGGGCCAGCATGACCGGGTTCATGGTCATGGACTACGTCAACCGCTATGGCGAGGCCGGGCGGGAGATGGCCGGTTGGCTGGAGCGCGGCGAGCTGCAGAGCCAGGAGGACATCGTGACTGGACTGAGCACCTTCCCGGAGACGCTGCTGAGGCTGTTTACCGGCGAGCACAATGGCAAACTGATTCTCCGGGTCGCCGAGGACTGACACTCAGCCGATGCCGGACCCGGTTGGGCATCTGCGACCCTTGTGGTCCTTGACCGACGAACGCTGGAGCGCCATGAAGCTCAATTCACAGTCATACACTTGGCCGATGATGGCCAGCCCGCGGCACGAGCCAGGGCGGCGGTGATGTCGTTCATTTCCCGCGGCTTTCATGGTCGCCGCCCGCCCGTCGATCCGGCTCGGGTGCCGCCGGGGCAGTACGTGACGACCGATTTTCCGGTGCTGTCTGCGGGACCGACGCCGCACACGCCGTTGGACGGGTGGAGCTTCGCGATCCGCGGTGCCGTGGACACGGAACGTTCCTGGACGTGGGAGGAGTTCGCCGCTCTGCCGCGCGAGACGCCGACGGTCGACATTCATTGCGTGACGAAGTGGTCAAAGCTCGACACGGTGTGGAGCGGCGTGTCGATCGATACGTTGCTGGAGGGTGTGTCGACCGAGGCCGGGTTTGTCACCGCGTTTTGCGACGGGGGCTACACGACGAATGTGCCGTTGAAGGATCTGACCGGTGGCCGGGCGTGGGTCGCGCTGGGCTTCGGCGGCGAGCCTTTGCCGAGCGAGCATGGCGGCCCGGCGCGGCTGCTGGTCCCGCACTTGTACTTTTGGAAGAGCGCCAAG
>Ga0302181_10000991_pt1 | contig 21934 bp, 19 predicted proteins | sample I_Palsa_E3_3_FD_198786 | JGI IMG/M metagenome (GOLD analysis project Ga0302181, IMG submission 198786) | Peat permafrost microbial communities from Stordalen Mire near Abisko, Sweden - I_Palsa_E3_3 | ecosystem: Environmental > Terrestrial > Soil > Palsa > Peat permafrost | place: Sweden...
GATCACTCAGCGCAAACGCCGCCGTCCCGCCACCATCCTGCTCACCCAAAAGCCTCGATCCCCGCGGACGCCAGTTCAAAACGCCAATCGTGCCAAGGCGTCGCGGACGTGCCTGCACGTCCGCGACGCCCAGCCACCCCGCAACCCTACTGGGTATTCGGATCGAGAGCGTCCCGCAATCCATCGCCGACGTAGTTAATGGACAACACGGTGACGAGAATGCACAGCCCCGGGAAGATCGCCGCCCACGGCGCGATCGTGATGTTCGATTGCGCGTTGGCCAGCATGTTGCCCCACGACGCCGTCGGCGGCTGAATCCCGAATCCGAGAAACGACAGCGTCGACTCGAGGATGATGACGTTGGCGACCTCGAGCGTCGCCTGCACGATGATCGGCGCGATGGCGTTGGGCAGCAGGTGGCGGAAGATGATGCGCCCATCATTGTTACCGAGTGCGCGCGCCGCCTCGGCGAACTCGCGCTCCCGCAGCGACAGGAAGGACGCGCGCACGAGCCGCGCGACCGTCGGCCACGACAGCCCTCCGATGATCAGCACGATGACACCGAAGTTGAGCGCCGCCTTGTTCGAGGTTCCGGCGACGATCGCGGTGATCACCAGCAAGAGCGGAAGGAGCGGAATCGACAACACGACGTCCGTTATGCGCATGATGACAAAATCGACCCAGCCGCCGTAGTACCCGGAGATCGCGCCCAAAACCGTGCCGATACTGATCTCCATCAGGACCGCGAAGAGGGCGACCGTCAGCGAGATGCGCGCGCCGAACATCAGCCGCGAGAGCAGATCGCGCCCGTTCTCGTCGCTGCCGAGGAGGTGACCGGCCACGCCGGGCGCGAGCGGATAGCCCTGCCAATGGACTTGGTCGATGAAGTTCGGATCGGCCGGAGCCAGCAGGTTGGCGAAGGCCGCGACGAAGCCCATGAGGATGAGCACGGCGATGCCGATCAACGCCACGCGATGGCGCCGGAAGCGGCGCCACACCGTGTTCCGCGAGAGCGGCGTGTCGTCTTCGACCGTGACGGCGGCCGGATGCAGCGGCAGACTGGCGGCCATCAGCTGTACTTCACGCGCGGGTCGAGCCACGCGTAGCACACGTCCGCCAGCAGGTTACAGAAGATGACCAAAAACGAGACCATCATCATGTATCCCATCAGCAGGGCGAAATCGAATTGTCCCAGGGCGTTGATGAACAAACGCCCCATCCCCGGCCACGCGAAGATCGTTTCGGTAACGACCGCGCCCGAAACAAGACTCGGAAGCGACAGCGCAACGATCGTGACCAGTGGGATCAGCGCGTTCTTGAAACCGTGTTTGAAGATGACGCCCATACGCGAGACGCCTTTGGCCGCCGCCGTACGCATGTAATCGGTGCGGATCACTTCGAGCATCGAGCTGCGCATAAAACGGCTGTACCCGGCGATGAACGCCAGCGACAAGACGATCGCCGGCAGGATGATGTGCCGCGCCACTTCACCGATCCCGCAGACGTCCGTCTCGCATATCCCCGCCGACGGCAGTTGGATGCGGTAGCCGAACAGTAACGGCACCCCGTACACGGCAAACAGCAGCTGCAGCATGATTGCAAACCAGAACGTCGGCATCGACTGCCCGAAGAACGCGAACGTCGTGATCAAATAGTCCAGCCACGAGTATTGCCGCACGGCGCTGATGATCCCGAACGCGATGCCGACCGCGAGCGAGAATACGAACGAGACACCCATCAGATAAAGCGTAGCGGGCAAGCGCTCGAGAATCGCCTGCGTGACCGGCTCGGAGTTCGACATCGACCAGCCGAAATCACCGACGACCACGCGGGTAAGCCAGTGCCAATACTGGATGGGGACGGGCTGGTCGAGACCGAGATTGTGCTTCAGCCGAGCGATGTCGGCTTCGGTGATGTGCGGATTTTGCAGGTACGGCGTGAGCGGTCCGCCCGGCGCCTGCTGCAGGATCGCGAAAAGCACTATCGAGACCAGGAGCAGGATCGGAATGTTCTGCAGCGTCCGGCGGACGACGTACGTGAACAGGTGGACCTCCAAACGGGACGTGCGCGGCCTGTTTCGGGCGGCCCGCAATTGTTCCTCGAAAACGCTTACGCGGCGGCCTTCGTTCCGAGCCTGAGAATCGCGCGCGCTTGGGCGGGCGTTGCGACGGGCCGGTCCAGCTCGGCGGCGATCCGCGCGACGCGCGCGACGAGCTCCTCGTTGCGCGCCAATTGGCCCTTGCGGTAGTACAGGTTGTCCTCGAGGCCGACGCGGACGTGTCCGCCCATCGTGATCGCCACGACCGCAAGCGGCAGTTGCATCCGGCCCGTCGCTGCGACCGACCAGGTGCAGCCGGCGGGCAGCGCGCGCACGCAGTCGACGAGATTCTCGACGGTCGCTTCGAGCGCACCCGGGACGCCGAGCACGAAATCGACGTGCGCCGGGAAGCGAATCAGGTCTTCGGCCGCAAGGCGCTTGGCATTGGCGATGTGACCAAGGTCGAAGATCTCGAGTTCCGGCGTGACGCCGTAGCGCTGCATCTGCAGCGCGAGCGCGCGCATGAGCGGGAAACTGTTCTCGAACACGTCGTCGCCGAAGTTGACCGTGCCGCAGGTGAGCGTCGCCATCTCGGGCCGCAGCACGAGCGGCGCCGCGCGTTCCTCGGGCGTCATCCCGATCGCGCCGCCGGTCGAAAACTGCACGATCAGATCGCCGGCGGCGCGGATGGCGGCCTGCGCGGCGCGGAAGCGCTCGACGTCGTGCGTGTTCGTCCCGTCGTCGTTGCGGCAATGCACGTGGACGATCGCGGCACCGGCCGTGCGCACGGCGAGCGCCGTCTCTCCGAGCTGCTGCGGGGTGATCGGAAGGTAGGGCGTCTGATCGGGCGTGACCTCGGCACCGACCGGTGCGACGGTGATGATCAGCGGATCCACGCCGCAATCTTGCGGGCCGCCCGCGCCTTCCCCCGCCGGTCGGCATGACGTGGCGGACGCGGCGCGAACCGCGCGTCGGTGAACCCCGCGTCCCCGAAGAGGCCTACGCGCGCGGTCGCCCGCTCGACGCGCGCGATGATCGCGACGCCCCATGGTCTGGCGACGGCTGCCGGCCGCGACGTGCTGCGGCGCGGCGGCAACGCCGTCGACGCGGCAATCGCCGCCAACGCCGTACTGTGCGTGGTGTACCCGGCGAGCTGCGGCCTCGGCGGCGACGCGTTGTGGCTGGTCAACGATCCGCGCGCGGCGCGGACGATCGCCTACAACGGAAGCGGACGGACGCCGCGTGCGGCCGCGGGCGAGCGGCTCCCCGGCGGCGTGGTTCCTCAGCGCGGCGCGCTCAGCGTCACCGTCCCCGGCGCGGTACGTTCGTGGGAAGACGTGCTGCGCGCGCACGGCACCCGCGCGCTCGACGAACTCCTCGCCGAGGCCGAAACGTACGCGCGCGACGGGTTCGCCGTCGGCGATGTCGTCGCCGCGTATCTCGAGGCCTTCGCGCCGCTGCTGCGCGCGGACGCGGCCGCGATGCGCATCTTCTTGGCCGGCGGCGTGCCGCGCGCGGGCGACGTGCTGCGCAACCCCGATCTCGCCGACACGCTGGCGGCGATTCGAGCGGGCGGTGCCGACGCGTTCTACAGGGGGCGTATCGCGGAATGCATCGTGCGCAGCCTGCAGGCCGGCGGCAACGCGATGGCGCTCGACGATCTCGCCGCGCACCGCACCGACACGACGGTGCCGCTGCCTCTGGCCTGGCATGGCGGCGAAGTGCTCGTGCATCCGCCGAATTCGCAGGGCGCGTGTCTGTCGCTCGGACTCGGCATGCTGCGCGAGGACGGCGGGGCGGCCGAACCGCTGTGGAATCACCTCGCGATCGAGGCGATGAAGCGCGCGTTCGCGATTCGCGACGCCACCTTCTGCGATCCCGCCTTTCATACCAGCGGCATCGAAGCGCGTTTAACGCCGGAGGCGCTGCGTGCGCTGCGTGCGACGATCGATCCCGACCGCGCCCAGCCGGTCGCGACCGGCACCGATCGCGGCGGCACGATTGCCGTCTGCGTCGTCGACGCCGACGGCATGGCCGTGTGCCTGATCGAGAGTCTGTTCATGAGTTTTGGCTCCGGGATCGTCGCCGACGGAACCGGCGTCGTGCTGCACAACCGCGGCTCGTTCTTCGCTGCCGATCCCGCCTCGCCGAATGCGTTCGAGCCCGCCAAACGCCCGCTGCACACGCTGGCGCCGGCGATGATGCTGCGCGACGGACTGCCGGCGATCGTCTTCGGAACGATGGGCGGCAACGCTCAACCGCAGATTCAACTGCAGTTCCTTCACCATCTGCTCGAGCGCAAACTCGACGTGCAGGAAGCGATCGACGCGCCGCGCTGGTCGTACGGACGGCATCTCATCCCGGGACGGCCCGAACTGGCGCTCGAGCCGACGGTCTTCCTCGAGTCGCGCTTCGACCCGGCGATCGTCGCGGATCTCGAGCGACGCGGTCAACGCATCTCGTTCGGCGGTCCGTACGAGAACGCGCTCGGTCACCTGCAAGCGATCGTCATCGACCGCGCGGCGGGGACGCTTGCCGGCGGCGCCGACCCGCGCGCAGATTCGGTTGCGCTCGGGCTCTAGCCTCGCGCGGGTGGTTCGTCCGCCGGGCGTTCGTACAACGCGCGGGCGCGCGCGACGACCGTTCGGTCGAAACCGAGCAGTTCGGCCAGCGCGAGAGCGTCGGAGGCAGAATCGGGAGCCTCCGCGGCGACGATGCGATAGTCCATCGCGGCGTTGATCGCGTCGAGCGCGGCATCGAGGTCGCGCGCATCGAGCGCGGCGAACGTCGCGACCGACAGGCCGGCGATCCGCAGATGGGTTACCTTCGCTGCCTCTGCCACGCCGTCGAAGTGCGTCGCCGCGAGCGCGAACGCGCCGCGCGAACGGAGCGCCTCGAGAAGAGCGATCAGCAACGCGCGGCCCTCCCGCGGCCCCGTCGTGCGCGCGAACTCATCGACGAGGATGAGGCAGCGTGCCGACGCCGTCGCCAGGACGTCGCGCGCACGTACGACCTCATCCGCGTACGACGAGAGCAGCCGCGTTTGACGAGCCGAATCGTCGCCGCCCAGCCAGACGATGCGCTCGAGCAGCGGCAGCCGGGCGGCGCGCGCCGGCGGCGGGATGCCGAGCGCTGCGCACGCGCACAGGAAACCGGTCGTCGCGAGCGCGGCGCTCTTGCCGCCCATGTTGGGGCCGGTCAGCACGGCGACGCCCGGCAGTTCCAGCGTGAGCGGCGTGTAGCGCCGGCCGCGCGCGGCCAGCTGCTCGGCGAGCGGCGCGAGGATGCCGTCTTCGAACGCGATCGCTGAGGCGAACTCCGGAACGCAACCGCCCCAGCGCTGGACGAACGCTGCGCGTGCCAGAACGTGGTCGAGCGCGCCGAGGGCGCGCGTCGCGGCGATGACGTCATCGTGTTCGGCTGCGATGCGCGTCGAAAGCTCGCGGCGGGCCGCTTCTTCCGCCGCGGCAACACGCGCGAACCCGCCGTCGCGCGCATCGGTCTGCAGCTCAAAGGTAACGACGCGGTAGGCGGGCGTTTCGCGCACCAGGCGCAGTTCGGGCGGCAGCGGATCCGGATGCAGGTCGCGCATGACGACGAACTCGTCGCCGGGCGGAACGACGCCGAGCGTTTCGCGCACACGTTCGGCAATGCTGCGTCGCTGAAGCTCGAGGTCGTTCTCGGCCCGCAGCAGCTCCGCGCGCGCGGCCCGGAGTCCGCTGCCAAACGCATCGGCGAGATAAAATCCGTCCCCGTCGCGTCCCGGCGCAAGCAACGAGCGCAGCCGCTCGACGCGCGTCGGCGTCCGCTCGTGCGTACCGCCGGCGTCGTTCCACAGGCGCGCCAACTCGTCGAGCGTGCCGGCGAAGCGCGCGAGCTCGTAGAAATCGACGTCGCCGAGCACGTCGCCCGCTCGCGCACGAACGACGATCGGCGTTGGCTCGGGTACGGCACGGAGGGCGCCGCGCAGCCGGTCGAGGGCGGCCGGTGCGAGCTGCTGCGCGAGCGCGACGCACTCCGCGATCTCTTCGCTCGCGCGCCCTTCATCGCCGGGTCCGTATGCCGGCGCCGTCTCGTCGTAGCGGCGGCCGAACGCACCGGCCGGGGCGACGGCCGCGCGGAGCCAGTCGTCGCCGATGCGTGCGGCAGTGACATCGTCGATGCTCACGGCGTCGCACCGTTCGGCATCGGCGTTGCGGCAAGATCGCTCACAACGTCGAAAGCCGGCAGCCCCGTCGCCTGCGCAACAGCCTTCACCAGCAGCTCGGCGGAAAGGGCAACGCCGCGGCCGAGCGGCGACGTCGTGCACGCCACGATGCGCAGCGGACGTTCGCAGCGCAGGTCGACGGCGTCGCGCAGCGCCGCGAGCAGCGCGCCCCGCACGGTGACGCGCGTCGGATCGTTCACGACGACCGTCGCTCCCGCCGCGTGCGCGATCAGGTCTTGCGCGCTGCCGGCGTCCAGCGCGCCGTCGATCGCGACGACGCGCGCACGCTCGCGCGACGGATCTCGACCCGGCAGCTGCAAGCGCGCAACCGTCTCGGCGGCCGTCGCCGCGACCGCGCTCACCGTCGCTCCGCTCGCGGCACCCGCCGCCAGCACGATCGCGTCGTCCCCGCCGGCCAGCGGCGCGATGCGGTCGATCGCGCCGTCGACGAGCACCGGGCCATCCGTCAGCGCAGTCAAGCGCCGAACGACGGACCGCATCGCGCGCGCGGTCGGCGGGCCGCCGATCTCGCACGTCACCGGCAGCATCGCGCGCGCGAACACGACCGCGCCGAGCGCGGTCGGGCCGCCGGATTCGAGAATCGCAAGCGCCGGCGTGCGCGGCACCAGGCCCGCGGGAAGCGCGACGAGCGTCCCGGCCGCGAAGCGCACGCGCGGTTTCGCCTCGCCGTCCAACGCGTCGGCGGGTTCACCATCGCGCCCCAGCGACGTGACGGCGATAGCGATACCACGCCGTCCGGCGACCGCGCAGAGCGCGTTGAAGGCCGTCGTCTTGCCGGTGTTCTTCGCGGTGCCGACGACGACCACGCTGCGCGCGCAGCGGGTCGCGAGATCGTAGAGCCGCTCAGATGCCGAGTGCGAAATACTTGAGGCCGGCAAAAGTTACCCCGGTGAGCACCAAGACGATCCCCGCCCAGAGTGCCGCGCGTTCTTCCGCGACGGTGCCCAGCTGTCGCCCGAGCGCAAGCCCGAGCGTGGTCGCCAAAATCGACGCCGCTCCGATGAAGCACAGGCTGATCACGAGCGGCACGCCGATATACAGGATCGAGAAACCGATGCCGAGCGAATCCAGGCTGATCGAAAGCGCGCCGAGGATCAGTCCCCAACCGCGCGATAAGTCGAAGCCGCCGCCCTCCTCGGTTCCGTGGAAGGTCTCGTAGATCATGTACGCGCCCACGCCGACCAGCGCGGCGAAACCGAGATAGCCGGCCGACGTGCCGAGGAACCTCCCCGCGACCTGCCCGATGCCGGCGCCGATGAGCGTCATGGCAACCTCGGCAAACGCGAACGCCGCGCCGATGCGCCACTTCACGGCTGCGGAGTTGCCGCGCATCCCGACGCCGACGCACACGGCAAAGACGTCGAGCGCGAGCGATAGCGCGACGACGGCGATCTTGAGGTACGCGGCGAGCGTCATCGACGCCCGCGCGGCCGCGACGCTAGGTTCCCAGCGCCGCCTGGAGAGGGTCGATCAGCAGCCGGCTGACGACCGCGCGGAAGTCGCCGAGCGCAAATGGCTTGTACAAGAACGCGTTGGCTCCGGCCGCCCGCGCGAGCGGGTCCAGCACTTCGCCTTCGTGGCCGGTGATCATGACGATCGGGAGTTCGGCCGTGTCCGGATTTTCGCGCACGCGCGTGATCAAGTCGATGCCCGTGATCCCGGGCAGCATGAAATCGCTGATCAACAAATCGTACTGCTCGTCGCTCTCGATGCGGCGCAGCGCGCTTTCGCCGTCGTGACAGACGGTAAGATCGTAGGGTCCTCGCGCCAAAATCGTTTTGATGAGCGAGCAGATTTCGAGGTCGTCGTCCGCGACGAGCACGCGCCATTGCATATGCGAGCACTTCTCTGCACGCATTGCCCCGCCTACCCCGAGACATAAAGAGCTTGCAAAGCGACGGTGTTACTTCTCTTAACGTTTGTGCGGCGAGGGCCGCTCAGACCGATTCCCGAAACGGTGGGCTCGTGGCGATCCTTGACGCAATTCAAACACCGGCTTTTCAACAACGTTTCTTTTTTCTCGCAAAACGTTTCATTGCGGGCGAATCGGTCGAGGAAGCGATGTCCGTGGTCGCGACGCTGCAAGCCGCGGGCATGACCGCGACGCTCGACTTCCTCGGCGAAGACGTCACCTCGCGTGCGGAGGCCGAACGGACCCGGAATGCCTATGGCCTTCTGCTCGACGCGATCCGCGAGCACGACTTCGCGGCGAACGTCTCGCTGAAGCTCACCGCGATGGGGCTTCTCTTCGACGAAGATCTGGCCGCCAACAGTTTGCGCGAGATCGTACGCCTGGCGGCGCGCAATCCGGATCCTTTTGTCCGCATCGACATGGAAGGCTCGGCCCTCGTCGACGCGACCCTGCGCGTCTTCGAGACCGTCTACGCCGAGAGCCCGCACGTCGGGCCGGTGCTCCAAGCGTACTTGAAGCGAACCCCGGACGACGTGGAACGCATGATCGCGCTCGGCGCACGCGTCAGGCTCTGTAAGGGCGCGTACGCCGAGCTGCCGTCGATCGCGTACCGCGACATGCCGACCATTCGCCGTTCGTTCCTGCGCTGCGCGGAAGCGCTGCTCGAGCGCGGGCACTATCCCGGGATCGCGACCCACGACGAACGGCTGATCGATGCGGTCGAGAAGTTCGTCGGCGAGCGCGGCATCGCTCGCGAGCGGTTCGAATTTCAGATGCTCTACGGCGTGCGCCCCGAGCTGCAGCGCCGTCTGGTCGCAGCGGGATACCGGCTGCGCATCTACGTTCCGTACGGAACGCATTGGGCCGGATACTTCTACCGGCGCATCACCGAACGCCCGGAAAACGCGCTGTTCGCACTCCGCTCCCTGCTCGCCCGATAACCAGCGACGCAGCCCCGACGAAGTCGAATCCACTCAGTTGTCCGCCAGTCGCTCGACCCGCGTCATGCGATCGCTCTCGATGAGACGGCCGAGTACCGAGAACCCGGACGTGACCTCGCCGAAGACGGTGAAGTCGCGATCCAGGTGCAGCTGCGGCGAGATCGTGATGTAGAACTGCGTGCCGGCCGAGTCCCGAATCGCGGTCGGATTGGCACCTTCGGTGTAATTGAGTCCCATCGAGATGACGCCCGCGCGCTGCTCGAGCGGATTCTCTTCGGCCGGGATCGTGTAGCCGGCGTCGCCCTCGCCGTTGTCGTGCGGATCGCCGGTCTGCGCCACGAAGTCGGGGACGATGCGGAACCACCGCAGCCCGTCGTAGTAGCCGCGGTCGACGAGGTTGAGGAAGTTCGCGACCGTCAGCGGCGCCCACTCGGGATAGAGCCGCACGACGATCGCGCCTTTGGTCGTCCCGATGCGCACGCGCGGATGGGGCCCCGGCATCGGTCCGTCGAGCAGCGCGCTCGACGTCGCGCGCAGCGGGTGATCGAGGCGTGCCTCGGCGGCCGTCGGACGACGCGGCGGCCCTAGGCCGCTCGGCCTGGGCAGCGCGGGCTCGAGATTCGGCGGCTCGGGCGTTGGGGTGACGACGCCCTCGGGAATCGCCGTAAGGTGCGCGGTCCGCTGGCCACCTTCGAGGACGACGATGCTTTCGTGCACTTGTTCGCGCACGCGCCACGACGGATCGGTCAAGAGCGGTTCGAGCAGCGCGACGGCATGCGGGTCCTTTCGCCGCGCAGCCAGATCGGCAAACTGGATCCGCACCACCTCGTCGCGGTCGCTCAGCCCGGCGCGGACGAGCGCAGGCGACGGGGCCAGGGGAAAGGAGCGGCGCAGCGCCCAGGCTTCGTGCCAGCGTACCGTGCGATCGCGTTCCACCGTGAAGGCGTGCGCGAGCCGCGCGCCGATCGCCGGCGCATCTTCGGCATCCCGCCAGCCCGAGAGCGCTGCGGCGGCGCGGCTCCGTACGATGGGATCGCGATCGCCGGCGACGATCGCGGAGAGCGGGGCTTCCAGTTCGCCTGCGCCGGGTGTTTTGGCGCTCTCGGCGCGCCAGGCGGCGTCCACGGCGGCGACCCGGACGGCGGACGCCGGGTCCGTAAGGCTACGCTGCAAGGCCTCGCTCGATATGGGGGTCTTTCCAGCCAGCAGGCCGTATCCATACACAGCGAGAGCCCGAACTGAAACGTCTCGAGCGGCGGTAGCGTTATGTAGGGGCCCGGCCGCGCGAGCGTCCGCGGTCCTGCCGAGCGCCAAAGCCGCCCGTCCCGCGAGATTCGGGTCCGGCGACACGAGCGCCGCCGTCAGCTCCTCGGAGAATGTCCGGGCACTTTCGAGTTCTACGATCCGCCGGTACCCTGGCTGCTCGCCCGGAGCAGACTCGACCGGCAATGCGAGCGCCGCGATCGCCAGGATCAGCGCGGCAAGGCCCAAGCGAACGGGGGCGCGCACGGCGCTCCGGCAGACAACTTCCATGGGTTCGCTTACGTTACTCCGCTAGAACGTTTTTCATCCACGAGGTTCACCCCAACATAATGTCAACCCCAGAACGGAAGCCCGGAAGCGGCATGAGTGTCCGCGAGGCCGGCCAAAAAGGCGGCGAGACCGTCAAGAAAAAGTACGGCCCCGAGTTTTACGAGATGATCGGGCGCAAGGGTGGTCAAGCCACCAAGAAGGCGCACGGCCATGCCTTTTATGAAGCCATCGGAAAAAAAGGCGGCAAAAAGGGCGGCGAGGCCACGCGCGACCGCTATGGTCCCGAATTCTACGAAACGATCGGGCAAAAGGGCGGCCAGAAGGTCAAAGCTCTGATCGAGCAGGGCAAGAAGGCGGCGGCCGAAGCCGCCGAGGCGGAAAAGAAAGCTTCCTAGGCGATGCCCGGCGTCCGCCGGACGATCGTCGTCGCTACCGGCTTCGCCGCGCTTTGCGCGGCGTGGGCCGCCGCGGAAGCTCCGCCCCAAGTCTTGCCGGCCGGAACTCCGGTCGTGTTTGTCGCGGACGGACACCTGGACGCGACACCGCGTGAGGGGACGACGCTCGTCGTCCACCTGCGCGATCCTCTCGTTCTCGACGGCGTCGTCGTGGCGCCCGCAGGGACGCGCGCGCAGCTGCTGGTCGAGTATTCGTTCGAGCCCGAACTGCGCCACACGCCGCAGGTGACGCTCGGCCATTTCACGATCCCGGCCGGGCTGATGCCGGTGCGCCCCGACCGTGCGATCACGCTGCCGATCTCGATCGGCGACACGATCGACGCGAAAACGCAGGCCCAAGTCGTACGCATCGGCCAGCGCGTTTCGATCCGCGTCCCGTTCCCGTTCAAGCTGTCGACCGACCGGCCCGCGGCATACTACACGGCGACGCCCGCCCGCACGGCGCCGCCGCACGTGCTCGTCCCGCGAAACCGGCGCGCACCGCCGACGCCGCTTCCCAGCAGCGCGGCCTCACCCGGCGCCGCGACACCGGGCCCCGCACCGCCGACCGTCTTGCCGACACCCATCCCCGCAGCGGCTTCTTCGACGCCTTCGCCCGCGCCATAAACGGCATCCGCGATGAGCCGCGGCGCGCGAGGCCGAACGGCGCTGCATGCATACGCAACGCTTCGTTCTCGTCGCCGCGCTGTTCGCGCTCGCCTCATCCGGAATCGCCGGCGCGCAGTCCACGGCGGCGCCGACGCCGGCACCGCCGCCCAACGCGGCGGAGGCAACGTTCCTCGCGACGATCATGCGCGACTTGCCGGCCCGCTACCCGACACCCGAAGCCGCCGACAAAGCGGGATACGTCCGGTTCTCCAACGAGGATGACACAGGCGCGATCAGCTACGCCAACATCAGGGCGTGGAATTCGACCGACCCCGACGTGCCCGCGCAGCTCTGGTACGACGTCCACGGCCGGCTGATCGGCGCCGACTACAGCGTGCGTCAGGCCGAAGCGCCTAACGGTCCGGCCTTGTTCGGCATCGATCCCAAACGCTTCCAAAAGGTCGGCGCGCACGTCCACTACGTCACCTGCTCGACGATGCACGGGATGGGGACGTCGTCGTGCGTGTACGGGAAAGCCGTCGGCGCGAAGAAATACGCGACCGTCGGCGACGTCGAACATCCGACGGCCCAAGGGCTGGTCACATTGGGCGTCGTCAAGGACCCCGCCGACGTGACGACGGTGTTCCTGTACCCGGCGATTTACGACGTCTCGGTCTGGGTCGTTCGCAATCCGCTCGGACAGTTTGCGGATCATAACCCCAACGTGATCCCGAGCCCGCACGCCGGCAAAGGCGACGACATGTAGTGGCCTCGGCTATGCAGGGGCACGGCCCAGCCTACGATAATGACGCCTCCGGCCATCATCTTTGATGTGAGGTGCGTCTTGCTGCTTACGCAACGTCGTTTCTTGCCGAGCGTTGTTCTTGCATCGCTGCTGTCGGCATGTTCGGGCGGTGGCGCCGGCTTGGCGCCCGCGCAGAATCACGCGACCAGCGCGGCGAGGACGACCAAAGCCACATTCACGATCCGGTGGACGAACGCGAGCGCACCGGCCTCGGTCCGGCATAAGGACACGATCTCGCCGTCGGCTGCCAGCATCTCCGTCACGATCAACGGCGCGCTGAATACGATCGCGAACCGCAACACCCAGCCCAGCCAGACGATCACCCTGGTCGCGCCGGTCGGTCAAGATCTGTTTCTGTTCCAAGTGTACGACCTGCCGAACGGAACCGGCCACCTGCTCGGGACCGCAACGGTGACGCAACTCATCGTGGACGGTGTAGCCAACACGGTCACGGCGGTCATCCAAGCCGTGTGTGCAGTGACGAACGTGCAAGTGCTGAGCGCGAGTCCGCTTATCCAAACGACATCGGCGGCGTCGGGGATCTACGCCGCCAGCTTGCAGTCGATCGAGCTCGTCGGGCCACAACCGGCGACGCTGCAGGTCGGACCCGAAGACGTCGATGGGAACGTCATCATCGCCGGGCCTGCCGGCGCGGTCGCGTACTCGCCGATCGCCACACAGGCGACCGTAACGCCGATTAACGGCACCCAGATCAGCCTCGCCCCAGCGGAGGTTTCACCAACTGCGGCCGCGGCCACACTTACCGTCGCAGCGCCAAGCTGTCCGACGACGACCGTCGCAATCAAGTCGTCGCCGGCGATCTTTCTGGAATACACGTCAGGCCTCGAGACGATCATCGCCTATGACTTTTACGCTAATCTACTTGCAGTAATATATGTCGGCGGTACGCAGTTGGTCGGCTACGACTCGCGCTCCAATCAACTGATTCTGTACGTTCCCAGCAGCGGCGCGGTCTATTCGATCGCGCAAAACCTGACGAACGAGCAGTACCTGTACACGGTGCCTTCGAACGCGCTCGTCACATGGTCCAACTACGCGGATTCCGTTTTCGGCGCATTATATTTCGGCGGAGGTACGCAGTATTTTACCTACAACGGGGGCGTGCAACCGGTCGCAGGCCCGACGTCGGGTGTGCCCGTCGCGGTGACGTCGGCGACGATGTCGTCAAATCCCGCCGTGTTCGCAACGAACGGAACGACGATCTACGCTTTCTCGCTCGCCAGCGGTACGCAGACGGGCAGTTTCACCGCGTCGTATCCGGTCATTGGATTGGCGACCGATGATACGTTCCAGAACGGAACGCTCTATTCGTTCAACTCGGGGGGCAGCCCCGATCTCTATACGGACTATGCGGAGAACCTGGGCTACGTGTGCTGCTCGTTCAACCTCATCGACCCCATAGCGGAATCATTCGCGACCGACACCGGCAGCTTTAACACGCTCTACAGCTTCCTCGCAAATGGCGACGTCTACGCGTTCAATTCTTCCACCCACACTTCGCTAAGCATCCTCCCGACCTTTAGCTTCGGGACCCCGGTAGCGATCGTCGTCGCCTCGACCAACGAACATTAGAACCGGCCCTCTCCGTTTACGCACCTACCCATGAAGGTGGATTCGGCGAAGCCGAATCCACCTATTCGTTGGACCAGTAGTCTTTGAGGGCTTTGCCGCGGCTGGGGTGGCGCAGCTTCCGTAGCGCCTTCGCTTCGATCTGGCGGATGCGCTCGCGGGTGACGCCGAATTCCTGGCCGACTTCCTCGAGCGTGCGCTGGTGGCCGTCTTCCAGACCGAAGCGCAGCACCAGCACCTTGCGTTCGCGCTCGGTGAGGTTCTTGAGCACGTCCTGCATCTTCTCTTTGAGCAGCATGACGCTGGCGGCTTCGGCCGGCGCAACGGCTTCCTGATCTTCGATGAAGTCGCCGAGGTGCGAGTCCTCTTCTTCGCCGATCGGGGTCTCGAGCGAGATCGGTTCCTGCGAGATCTTGATGACCTCACGAACCTTTTCGGGCGTGAGTCCCATCTCGTTGGCGATCTCTTCGACCGTCGGATCGCGCCCCAGCTCCTGGAGCAGCTGACGGCTGATCTTGATCAGACGATTGATCGTCTCGACCATGTGGACAGGGATGCGGATCGTGCGCGCCTGATCGGCGAGCGCCCGCGTGATCGCCTGGCGGATCCACCACGTCGCGTAGGTCGAGAACTTGTAGCCTTTACGGTAGTCGAACTTCTCGACAGCGCGGATCAGCCCGAGATTGCCTTCCTGGATCAGATCGAGGAACAGCATGCCGCGGCCGACGTACTTCTTCGCGATCGAAACGACCAGCCGCAGGTTGGCCTCGGTGAGCTTGCGCTTCGAGTCTTCGCCTTCGAGGACGATCCGATTATCGGCAGTGCCGTTCTTCAGCGCCTCTTTCTCACCGGACTCGATCGACATCGCCAAGCGGCGTTCGTCTTCCATCGAGAGCAGCGGGACGCGGCCGATCTCCTTGAGGTACATCCGGACCGGGTCATCGAGGGCGAGACCAGCCGGAATCGTTTCCTCTTTCTCGGTGTCGTCGGCGGGTTTCTCACCCTTCGCCTGCTCTTCGACGATCTCGATGCCGAGCGATGCGATCTCTTCGAGGAGGTCGTCCATGCGCTCCGGCGCGACGTCTTCGACGTTGTCGAAAACGGTGTTAATTTCTTCGTACGTGAGGGTGCCGCGCTTCTTCCCGCGCTCGAGCAGTTTCTTGATCTGTTCGTCGAGCGAGAGTTGCGGCGCCTCGGCGGTTGCGGCGGCGGATTTCTTTGTGCGAGCCATGCTGGTCTTCACCCCCTTTCTATTCGGGCTCCGGAGCGGAGAAGTAACGTTCTCCTGCGGATTATCCTTTTTTGAGCTGGACGGCGAGCGCGACGTGCTCGGCGCGGAGATCGTCCGGCACCGGACGGTCCGCGTCGACGAGCTGCGTGAGCTCCGCGTCGAGCTCGCGATATCGGCGTTCCGCGTCGTCCCTGGCAAAACGCGCAACGACGCGATCGAGCTTCGCTCGCCGGTCTTCCGCGTCCGCCAACCGGACTGACCCGGACACCGACGCGAGGGTCGCCGCCGCGTCTTCGTCTCCTTGAAACACGGCGAAGACGTCGGACGGTTGCACCAGCGAGCGAGCGTGCGCGCGGAGCGCTTCCCACACGTGCCGGAACTGCGGCGTGGCGAAACGTTCGGCGGGGATGCGCTCGGCGTACTCCGCAACCAAGGCGGGATCGTCGAGGGCGATCGCCAGCACCTCGCGCTCGAACGACGGGCGTTCTGTGACGGCGGGTACAACATGCCGCGACGCGTTCGCATCGCTGCCGCGCGGGACGAAGTGCACGGGATTGACCATCAGACGCGCGCGGCGCAGGTCGTCGACGGCGAGGCCGAGCCGTTGCGCTGCGTACACGCGCCAGCGGTCCTGCTCTTCGGGCGGAGCGAGCCGCCGGATCGTCTCTTCCGCCCAGCGCGCGAGTGCGGCGCCGTTGCCGTGCGGGCCGCGCCGCTCGATTTCCGCGTCGATGCGGACCTGCGTCGCCGGCAGCGCGCGTTCCAGCAAGTTCCCGAAGGCCGCGGCGCCGTTGCGACGGATGAATTCGTCCGGATCCTTGCCCTCGGGGATACGCACGGCGAACGCCGCGACGCCTTCCGTGCTCAGCGCGTCGATCGATTTCAGCGTTGCATCCACGCCGGCGGCATCGGCATCGAAGCACAGCAGCGCCCGACTCGCGACGCGGGCGATCTCGCGGGCTTGTTCGGCCGTGAACGCGGTTCCGAGCGCGGCGACGGTGTTGGGAAACCCGGCTTGATGCAGCGCGATGCAGTCGAGATAGCCTTCGACCACGATGACGGTCTCCTCGCGCGCCGCGGCGCGCCGCGCGACGTTGAGCGCGAACAGAAACCGGCCTTTGGTGTAGACGGGCGTCGTCGCGGTATTGAGATACTTCGGTTCCGCATCGCCGAGCGCGCGACCGCCGAAGGCGATCGTCTCACCGGTGTTGGCCAAGGTGGGGATCATCAGCCGGTCGCGATAGAAGTCGTAAAAGCCGCCGCGCTGGCTAGGCTTGAGGAGGCCGGCCGTCGCCGCCAGCGCGGGATCGACGTCGTTGCGGCGCAGTTCCTCGACCAATCCATCCCAGCCGGCCGGAGCGTAGCCGAGCGAAAACGCGGCGATCGTCGCCTCGCTGATCCCGCGCCCGGCACAGTACGCGCGCGCCGCTGCGCCTTCGCCGGGCGCGAGCAGCATGCGATGGAACCACGCTCGCGCGACGTCGTTGGCGTGGTAGATCGCCTCGCGCTCGCTGCGCGCACGAGCCGCCCGCGGATCCTCGTTCTCGACCTCGATGCCGACCCGTTTTGCGAGCAGCCGGAGCGCGTCGGCGAAGCCGATGCTTTCCTGCTTCTGCACGAACGTAAGGACGTCTCCGCCGACGCCGCAGCCGAAGCATTTGAAGAATCCGCGATCGGGGTGGACGTGGAACGACGGCGATTTCTCGCCGTGAAACGGGCACAGACCAACGAGATCGTTGCCGCGCTTGCGCAGCGTGACGTACGCCCCGATCACCTCGCCGATGTCGGTGCGAGCGAGAATCTCACGCTTGATACCATCGTCCACTCGCACGTTCGCAAGGGCTTCGGCGTTCGGCGAGGCGGCTCCGCCGCCGGCGAACGGAGGGTAAGGCGGGGCGGCCGGTGGAGAGCAGCGCAGTGAGGCGAACGGCACGGCGGTGAAGCCGAAACGCATCTACGATCCGATCCACGGCTTCATCGAACTCGACGCGGGCGAAGTCGGGCTGCTCTCGCTGAGCCCGGTGCAGCGCTTGCGGCGACTGCGGCAACTTGGGCTCGCGTACGTCGCTTTTCCGTCCGCCGAGCACTCGCGATTCTCGCACGCGCTGGGCGCGCTCGCGATCGGCAGCCGCGTGTTCGACGAACTGCGCGTCCACTCGCCGGGCGCGTTCGACTCCGAGCGCGAGTTCGCCGCGCAGCGACGACTGCTGCGCGCTGCGCTGCTCCTGCACGACGTCGGGCACGGCCCGTTCTCCCACGCCAGCGAGGCGGTGCTCGGCGTGCGGCACGAACGTCGAACCGAGGCGATTCTGGCCCAGCCGGACGTGCACGACGCGATCGCGGCGCTCAACGTCGACCCGGCGGCGGTGCTCGGGCTCATCACCGGTGATGCCGGCGCCGATCCCGTCCTGCGGGAACTGGTGAGCGGGCCGAACCTCGACGCCGACCGCATGGACTATCTGCTGCGCGACGCGTACTTCACCGGCGTCTCGGGCGGCACGTTCGATGCCGGACAACTGATCGGGTCGCTGCGCATTCTCGAGATCGACGGGCGGCCGCAGCTCGGCGTCGACGGACGCGGCGTCGTCGCGCTCGAGTCGTTCGTCCTGGCGCGCTACATGATGTTCGCCAGCGTGTACTTCCATCACACGACGCGCGCGTTCGAGCGCATCCTCAACGACGTCCTGCGCATCTTGTGGCCCGACCCGCGCGCGCTCGACGCGATCGACGAGTTTCTGGCCTGGGACGACTTCCGCGTGCTCGCCGACCTGCGCGACCTCGACGACCCCGGCGCGCGCGCCTTACGCGAGCGTCACACGATCTACGGACTGGCCGCGGAATTCAATGCCGAGCGCGACCTCCGCGTCTTTGAACGCTGCGAGCGCGCGCTGCGCGAGCGCTGGGGCGCCGAGGTCTGGAGCGATTCGCAGGAACAGCTCATCCATCGCCTCCCGCTGGGTACCGGGGGAGCCGCGCCGACGGTACGCGTGCAGCTGATGGGCCGCGTGGTCGATGCGCGCACCGCTTCGGATCTGATTCACCGCTTCTCCGGCAAAGCGTACTGGCGCAAACTCTTCGTGCGCAGCGACCGTGTGCCGGTCGACCAGGCGCGCGCGATCTGCGCCGCGCTCATCGCCGAGGGCGACGAAGCGCGGCGCTCCTAGCGCTTACGAGCGCGTCAGCGTGATGGCGACGGCGTTCGGTTTGAGCAGTTGGGGAAACTTCTTGCGCAGTTGCTGGAGCTTCGGGATGTCGTTGTACACGATGTACGGATAGTCGGGGTGCTGCGCGAGAAAGTGCTGATGATACGCTTCGGCCGGGTAGAACGCGACGAACGGGACGACCGTGGTGACGATCGGCCCGGAGAACGTCTTGGCCGCGGTCAGCGCTGCGATCGTCTGCTCGGCGACGTGCCTCTGCGCGTCGCTCGTGTAGAAGATCGTGGAGCGGTATTGGGTGCCGTCATCGGGCCCTTGACGATTCTTTTCGGTCGGATCGTGGGCCACCGTGAAATAGACGTCGAGCAGCTGCTGGTACGAGATCTGGTTTGGATCGAACGTGATCTCGACCGATTCCGCGTGACCGGTCATCCCGGTGCTGACGACCTCGTAGTGCGCCGTCGCGGCGCTGCCGCCGGAAAACCCGGAGACGACATTCGAGACGCCGTGGAGCGACTCAAAGACCGCCTCCATCCCCCAGAAGCAGCCGCCGGCCAAGACTGCTCGCTCGGTATGCACAGGAGAGGCGAAAGCCGGTCCGCCCGTTCCCAGCAGGGAGAGCGCGGTGAACAGGACGGCGAGGCGGCTCATTATCATCGATCTGAGCATACTCCTATGGAACGCGCGCGTCCGCAAGCTGGATTACGGCGGCGCGAGTTGACGGCTACGGCCCCGCCGTGGCACCATCGGACGCACATGACTGCTGGGGCCTGGTTTTACTACTTCGCCGCTTCCGAAGCGTTTCGGCGCGCCAGGCCTTTGCCGTAACCGGTCCAGCGACCGAACAGCAAGAGCCTCTCGCCGGTGCGAGAGGCTCTTGTGCTTGATGGGAGACCGATGACCAGTCCGCAGCCCGCCGCCGCGCCGGCCCGCACCCTCACCATGACCGCCGCCTTCGAGGGGATCGAAGGCTCGTATTCGGCCGAGGTTCTGCGGGCCTATGCCGAGCGGCGCGGCGTCGTCTTCGTCCCGCTCGGCTGCGCTTCGTATCGCAGCGTCGCCCATGCCGTGTTGTCGGGACAGGCCGACTTGGGACTGCTGCCGATCGACAACGCGATCGCCGGCACGATTCGCGAAGGCTACGACACGCTGGCCGAATACGAACTCGACCTGTTGGCCGAGATCACGATGCGGATGGAGCACCGGTTGCTCGGCGTCCCCGGCGCCACGCTGGAAGGGCTGCGCGAGATCGATTCCCATCCGATCGTCCTGGCCGAATGCGGCCGCTTTCTCTCGACGCTCGCCGACGTGCGGCGCGTGCCGGTACCGGACACCGGCGTCGCCGCGCGCGACGTCGCGGCCGCAGGCAACATCGCACGGGGCGCGATCGCCTCGCATGACGCCGGCGAACGCTACGGGCTGATCGAACTGGCATCGACGATCGCCGATCATCCCGACAACTTTACGCGCTTCATCCTGTTCCGGGCGCCGAAGGCGGAGGGACCAGCTGCAGAGTTCGAGCCGGCCGAATCGTTCGCCGATCGCAAGACGTCGCTCGTCTTCGCGGTCCCCGATGCGCCCGGCGCGCTCGGTCGCGCGCTGTCCGTCTTCGGCGCGCACGGGCTCAACGTGTCGAAGCTCGACTCCAAACTGCGGCTCGGCGCCGACGCGCAGTACGCATTCTACGCAGACGCCGACGGTGACGTCCGCGACGAAGCCTTCGCGCACGCGCTGCGCGAACTGCGCGAGGTCACCGTCGCGCTGCACGTGATCGGCAGTTACGACGCGGCGAGCGCGCCGCCGCGTCAGGCGCGTCGTCCCGGCGTCGTGGTCGACAACGCACCGCCCGTCGTGCCGCAGCCGGCGCAGGTCCCCTTCCCGCGCGCGCAGCGCCACGGCGAACACGCGCGCAGCCGCGTCGCGGTCGGAGACGTCATTATCGGCGACGGCACGTTCACGATCATCGGCGGTCCGTGCAGCGTCGAGTCGCGCGAGCAGATCCTCGCGACCGCCGACGCCGTGGCCGCAGCCGGCGGCGTGATGCTGCGCGGCGGGGCGTTCAAACCCCGCACATCACCGTATGCGTTTCAGGGCTTGGGCTGGGAAGGCGTCGCGCTCTTGGCCGAAGCCGGGCGCGCTTCCGGACTGCCGACGGTCAGCGAGGTCATGAGCATCGACCAAGTCGAGCGCATGGCGGCGTCGGTCGATCTGCTGCAAATCGGTGCGCGCAACATGCAGAACTTCGATTTGCTCAAAGCAGTCGGGAAAACGTCGCGCCCGGTGCTCCTCAAACGCGGGATGGCGGCGTCGATCGACGAGCTGCTTGCGGCCGCCGAATACGTGCTTTCGGAAGGCAACCCGAACGTGATCCTCTGCGAACGCGGGATTCGGACCTTCGAAACGGCGACACGCAACACGCTCGATCTCTCAGCGGTCCCGGTCCTGCGCGAGCGAACGCACTTGCCGGTGCTGGTCGACCCGTCGCACGGGGTCGGCGTGCGCCGTTGGATCGCGCCGCTCTGCCGCGCGGCAAAGGCGGTCGGCGCGCACGGACTGCTGATCGAAGTGCACCCGAACCCGGCCGAGGCCAAGTGCGACGCCGATCAGGCGCTGACGTTCTCCGACTTCGCGCAGCTCGTCCGCGAACTGGCGGCGATCCCCGCCATGACGTAGTGGGTCCGGCTGCGCCGAACCTGTCGCGTTTTCGCCTCGCGAAAGCCGCCTTCGGTCAGCAGATCTGAAGGCCGCTCGGCGCCGGGAAGCGAGCGGTTGAAGCCGACCATGAAGCGCCGTCGTCGTCGGAGGTGTAGAGACATCCCGACCAATCGATGAGGGCCACCACCGCATCGCGTGTTGCGATACAGCCGGTATCAACTTTGCCGTCCGTCCACCGCGGCATGCCGCCGCCGATCGGCTGCAGCGGGCCGTTCCCGTCGATCGGGCGACGATACACGGCGCCTTGCGCCGCAAACGGGTCGGTCGACGCCGATACGAACATGTCGTGTCTCCCGCACGCGACGGCCGAACAATGCGCGGCGTGAAGCCCGTCGTCTTCGATCGTCCACGTCGCGCCTGCGTCGCGACTCACGCACAGACCCACCGCCGCCGCCGCAAGCACGATCTCGCGCCGTTCTGGATGCGCCGAGACGTCGTGCACGTCGCTCTCGACATCGATCGTCGGCCGCCACGTGACGCCGCCATCGGTCGAGCGCGGAATTCCGCCGACGTGGACGTTGGCGAGCAGCGCTTCGCCGTCGCACGTCGCCGTCATCGAACGAATGCCGAGCGGCGGACCCATCACCTTGCCGTCGACGATCGCCGTCCCCGCGTACCACGCTTCGCGGCCAGCTACGATATCAAAACCCGGCAACCGCTGGAGCGTGCCGCCGGCATCGAGGCGCAGCATCTGCGCCTCGTCTGTTCCAACGAAGAGCTCGTCTCCGATCTGCACGCAG
>Ga0302181_10000995_pt1 | contig 21864 bp, 16 predicted proteins | sample I_Palsa_E3_3_FD_198786 | JGI IMG/M metagenome (GOLD analysis project Ga0302181, IMG submission 198786) | Peat permafrost microbial communities from Stordalen Mire near Abisko, Sweden - I_Palsa_E3_3 | ecosystem: Environmental > Terrestrial > Soil > Palsa > Peat permafrost | place: Sweden...
CGAGGGCCGCGAGGACAATCACTTTCCGATGCGCCCGCCCCGGGTGCTGTGGGACATCCGCCAGGCCCTGGACCGCGAGGACCTGCTGGTCTCCGATGTCGGCCTGCACAAGCTCTGGATCGGAAGGATGTTCCCGGCCCACGAGCCGGGAACGGTGCTGATCGCCAACGGGCTGGCGGGGATGGGGTTTGCCCTGCCCACCGCGATCGCGGCGAAGCTCGTCGATCCCGACCGCAAGGTCGTCGCGGTCAGCGGCGACGGCGGCTTCCTGATGAATTGCCAGGAGCTCGAGACGGCGGTTCGCCTCGGCACGGCCGTGGTCAACGTGGTGTGGGAGAACGGCCAGTTCGGCTCGATCGCCTGGAAGCAGGACAAGAAGTTTGGCCGCCATTTCGACGTCGGGTTTGGCAACCCGGACTTCGTCAAGCTGGCCGAGTCATTCGGGATGCCGGCGTGGCGCTGCGCAAACGCGAACGAATTCGCCCCCCGGCTGACGCAGGCGCTCGCGCTCGACGTGCCGTCACTGATCGTGGTTCCGATCGACTATTCGATCGACGTGGCCAAGGGCTTGATCGGACTCGGCACCGAGACCGTCGCTACGTAGAGCTGGGTGTCGTCGGGCCCGCGAACCTCGCCGTTTCGCGTCCGAGCGGTGGACGCGAAACGGCAAAGTTCGAGCGAGGGGGTCCCGTCATCCCCCAGCGCGGGCGCCGCCGCCACTCCCAGCCGGCTAGAGGTTGCCCTGGGCCATCTTGCGCAGGTCCATCGCCTTGTCGTAGGTCTCCGGGTCGACGCCCTTCTCGTAGGCGACCTCGCGCAGCAGGCGGCCTGAGCTGGCCGCCTCCTTGACGATCTCCGCCGCCTTGTCGTAGCCGATGTAGGGGTTCAGCGCGGTGGCGGCGGCGAGGGTCGATTCGGCGGATCGATGGCAGCCCTCCTCGTTGGCCCGGATCCCGTCGACGCACTTCTCGGCGAAGACGCGCGAGCTCGCGGCGAGCAGGCGGATCGACTCGAGCAGGTTGCGCGCGATCAACGGCACCCGCACGTTGAGCTCGAAATGGCCCTGCGAGCCGGCGATGGTGATCGCCATGTCGTTGCCGATCACCTGGGCCGCGACCTGGACCACGACCTCGGGAATGACCGGGTTGACCTTGCCAGGCATGATCGAAGAGCCCTTCTGGAGCTCGGGCAGCAGCAGCTCGCCGATGCCGGCCCGCGGCCCAGACGCCATCAGCGCGAGGTCGTTGGAGATCTTCGTCAGCGAGACCGCGAGCACCTTCAGCGCCCCCGACAGCTCGACCAGCGCGTCCCGGTTGGCCTGCGCTTCGAACGGATCCTCGGGCGCGCGGATCTCCAGCCCGCTCGTCTCGGTCAGCCGCGCGCGCACTCGGATGGCGAACTCCTTGTGCGTGTTCAGGCCGGTGCCGGTCGCCGTACCCCCGAGCGGAATCTGAGCCACCTGCGGCAGGGCACCGCGGATTCGGCGCGCCCCGAGGCGTACCTGAGCCGCGTACCCGGAGAACTCCTGCCCAAGCGTGACCGGGACAGCGTCCATCAGGTGCGTGCGCCCGGACTTCACGATGTCCCTGAACTCGACCGCCTTGAGCTGAAGTGAGGCCTCGAGCCGCTCGAGCGCGGGCAGCAGATCGTTGGTGGCCTCGTCCAAGGCGGCGAGGTGGACCGCCGAGGGAAACACGTCGTTGGACGATTGGCCCATGTTGACGTGATCGTTCGCGTGAGCGCCCTCGCCGGCGAGGGTGGCGATCACCTCGTTGGCGTTCATGTTGGTCGAGGTGCCAGATCCGGTCTGGAAGACGTCGATCGGGAACTGGTCGTCGAACTCCCCGTCGGCAATCCGATCCGCGGCGGCAGCGATCCGCTCGGCATGCTCCGGATCGAGGAGACCGAGCTCGCTGTTGACGCGCGCGGCCGCGCCCTTGATCCGCCCGAGCCAGCGGAGCACCGGCACCGGGACGGTCTCGCCGGAGACGGGGAAATTGGCGACCGCCTTGGTCGTCTCACCACCCCAGAGCTGCTCCGTCTCTCCCACGCCCATGGCTGTCCTTTCGCTCGCTTAGGTTGCCGCTTGAACGCTACCCCACCGGTCGTCAGGGCACGGCCTACCCGCAGAAGGCGATCAGCTCGCGAGCGAGGCCCACCGGGTCGTCGTAGGCCATCAGGAAGCCCGTGCCGCGAAGCGTGCGGAGCTGAGCGTCCGGCAGCAGGTCCAGTGCCTCCTGCGCGCCCTGCAGCGGGTGGGCGGGGTCCGCATCGGCCCAGAGCAGAAGGACCGGCATCTGCATCCGTGGGTAGGCGTCAAGCAGCTGGCGCTGCGCCTCGACGGGCCAGCGCCGGGCGAACTTCGCCCACGAGCGCGCGCGATTGCCGTTCCCGCCGACGTCGGCGAACGCATGGCGCACGAGATCACGGGCGGCCGGGTTGCGCTGGGCCGAGAGGCGTTCGCCGACCGAGGGGCGGAACACCAGCCTGGCGCCGTGGGCGAGGACTCGGTCCAATCCCGGCACGACCGCGACGCGACACGCCGCCCGCCATGCGGCCCGCTGGGTGGAAAACTCGTCCCGTCGGTGCAGCCGGCTCGGCATCAGCACGATTCGCCGGGGTTCCAGGCGGCCGGTGCTGACCGCCAGCAGAGCGAGCTCGGCGCCGATGTCGTGTCCGGCCACCATTGAGCGCGGACCCGCCACCTCGCGGCAGAACCCCGCCAGCACCTCGGCGAGCCAGTCCGGCGTGTAGGGATGGCGGGGACGATCCTCGGAGTCTCCATGCAGCGGGAGATCGGGCAGCACGACACGGAAGCGGGCCGATAGCGGTGCCACAATCGGTTCCCATTCTCGATGCGAGAGTCCGAGTGAGTGCAGGAGCACGACGGCCGGCCCGGTGCCGGTTTCGCGGTACGCGACGCGGGCGCCGTCGTGGTGGTGGTAGAGCCGCAAACGCATTGCAGATGGATCGTCGCACTCGCGCGCCAGACGGTCATCGAGTCGGCCGTTGCCGCGCCCGCTGCGACCCCTCGGACGATCCGAATCGCTCGCGTTGGCGCCGCCCTTGACCGTGCGGTATCATAGTTGTGCAATTGCTGCGGGAGCTTCGTTAACGTTGACGAAAACCTGTGGCGTTGCTCCTCCCTATGGATCAACTCAAGACAAGTCCGCTGGGCCTCTCAACTTCGCAGGCGGCCCACGCGCTCGGTGTCTCTCTCGGCACTATCCGTCGCTGGTCGGATATGGGCCATCTGCAGTCGTACCGCACGCCAGGCGGACAGCGCCGCTTCAGTCAAACTCAGATCGATGAGTTCATCGGTTCGCTGGAGCAGCAGCAGGGCGTCGACACGGTCTCAGAACGCAAGACCGGCTGAGAGCGACCGAGACCCGAACGGTCCGAGCGATTTCGCTCGGCTGTAGTGTCGCGGCGTGGGACTAGCCGCCCGCGCCCGCTTCCTTGATTCGGCGCTCCATGTTGAGCTCGGTGTCGAAGTCGGCGGTGTCGGCGTGCCGATAGCCGACGCCTTCGCCGCTGAGCAGTCCGGCCAGTACCTCGACATAGCGCGCGTCCAGTTGCGTGCCGGCGACCCGACGCAGCTCGGTGAGCGCCTCGAACGAGCTCATCCGCGTGCGGTAGGTGTCGCTGGCCGTGAGCGTGTCGTAGACCTCGGCCACCGAAATGATCTTGGCGATCTCCGAGATCTCAGCCGCTTCCAGGCCGTTCGGATAGCCACGTCCGTCGATTCGCTCGTGATGTGCGAGCACGATCTCCGCGACCGGGCCGTAGATCCCCAGGTCCTTCAACATGTCGGCCCCGAGCTCGGGGTGACGGTGGATCGCCTTCCAATCCTCGTCGGTCAGGGTTCGCCCGCGCTCGGCGACCCGGTCCGAGAGGGCGAAATGTCCGATGTCATGGAGCAGCCCGGCGGTGTGAGCGAGCTCGCCCTCCTGCTCGCTCATTCCAACCGCGAGCGCAATATCGCGCCCAAAGCGTGCCACCGCGGCGGCATGCCGTGCCGACCGCTGGTCGCGAATATCAAGCGAGCGCATCAACCCGGCGAGCACGCCCCAGGACAGGGACACATACTGCTGAGCTCTTTGCCGGGACTGGTCGAGCAGATGAGCCATGTATGAGAACGCGAACACGGCCACAAGAGCAAAAGCGATCCCCCCATCACCAACCTTCAGCGTGATGCTCACGCCGGCGACCGCCATCAGAATGCTCAGTCCAGCGCTGGGAAGGGCTCCGATCAACACCCCAACCCCTGGTTGCTCTGCCAGCGGGAAAACGATCCGCCGGAGCGAGGAAAAGATTCCAAAGCTGAGCACGAAGAAGGCAAACCCGGCGAGAGCGACAGCCAGGTAGAACTCAGGGGTATCGGCCGGACGCGCCACGAGCAACCGGATGAGCAGTGCGGCCAGGACCGCGGGCACCAGGGTGGCCGGAAGATTGATGAACAGAATCGATCGCCCCGGGGTTCTCAGCCTGGCCGCCGCGGACAGCTCGGAAACGATGGCGGCCACCGCGGCCGACACGGGTCCGAGAAACGCCGCCGCGAGCACGATGACGATGAACGAGGCGGAAACCGACACGCCGCCGCGTTCGCCCGCCACCAATATTCCGGCTCCAACCGCGGCGATGCCGAAGATCACACTGAGCGAGTTGACGCGCTCGGATGGCCCGTCAGCAATCGCAATCGCGAGGGCAACCAGGCTAGCCGATATCAGGCCACCAGCCAACCAGCCACGCCAGACCACGCGACTCGAATCTCCCGCGCTACGGCGGAGCATACGTGGACGGTAGCGCCAAATCCGCGGCACTACCAGCATGTTTTGTTTTAGCGACCGTTACGCCAAGCCATGACTACCTCCCGCCTTGCGAATAGGGTTACGGTGCAACCAGGACAGTAGTCGCGAAATCGGCTCGCGGTGGAACGATGTGGACGGGAACACTCGTTTCCAACACGTGGCCAGCCAGTGGTTCCGGCTTCGGTGCCGCTCGTGAAAGCCTTGAGACTGGTGGAGGGTTTGCACAAGTTATGCTCGATTACCTGTGCAATTTTTTGGTGGACAGCTCCAAGTAGCAGTGGTTCGCACCACCGTTTCGGTGCATGCGTTATCTGAAGACGAGCGAAGCGGCGGCGTTGCTCAACGTCAGCCCGAACACGCTGCGGGCGTGGGAGCGCCGGTTTGGGTTCCCGAAACCGCAGCGCTCGCCCGGCAAGCACCGACTGTTCACACACGGCGAGGTCGCTGCGCTCAGAGACGCCCTCCAGGAGGGATTGTCGATCTCCTCGGCGGTCTCGCGAGCCCGCGAGGGCCTGGCGGCTGACACCAATTCGCTGGTCGGCGCGCTGGTTTCCTATGAACCGGAGCGGGCTGACGCGGCGATCGAGGCGGCGCTCGCGTTGCGCTCGGTCGAGCGCTCGGTCGAGGAGGTCCTGCTGCCGGCACTCGATGAGATCGCCCGCCGATATAGCGTCGAGTCCGCAGCGTGGGCGTTTGCCGCCCACTGGGGAGCGGACTGGCTGCGCCGGGCGATGCGACTGGCGCCGCCGCCAGTGCGTCCGGTCTCGATCGTGGTCGGAGACGCGTCGAGGGACGAGCTCGATCCGGACGCTCCGTACATCCGCGCGCTCGAGCTGCTCTGTGCGCGGGCCGGCATCAACGTGCTCAGTCTCTCGGCGCGCGGGGTGGCGGGAATCGGAGACGTGGTGGCGATCCACCGCCCGAATCTGGTCGTCGTGGCCGGCGGTCACCTGGACGACGACACGGTGGCTCGATGGGCCTACGCGATCAGGCTCGCGGCCGGTCCGATGTCGGTCGCGATCTATCGACGGGGTGGCCAGCGGGTTCGCATGCGCACGACCGGAACGAGCATTCTGCCTTCGGGGGCGGGGGAGGCGCAGCGCCGTGTACTTGAACTGATCGAGGCCGAGCAGGCCGCGATGATCACCGCCTCGGCCGCCGACCGACCCGATTCGCCAACCGGAACCCGCACGGCGAGCCTGTGACCGGGCCGGCGCCCTGCGGTTCGGTTCGAGCCCGCCGTGTCAGAGTGGCTGACGGGCGGGTTCGGTTCGTCCGCAGCGGAGCCCGTGCGACGTCGGTGGCCGAGTTCCTGTCTGTGCACGATCTCGACCAAACTGCAGGGCTGATTGCTGGGCTTGCCTTGCTGCGCCGTTGGCGCGATAAACAGAACCAATGAGCGGGATTCGCACGAACGCTGCTGCGGTGATGCTCGACATCAGCCCCAACACACTGCGCAGCTGGGAGCGTCGGTATGGATTCCCGCGACCGCAGCGCACCAGTGGCGGCCATCGGCAGTACGCGTTGCCTGAGATCGAGGCGCTGCGGCTCACGCTGGCGGAGACGCTCAACGTCTCCTCGGCCATCTCACTCGCTCGCGAACGGGGGGCCGGACCGTCGACCTGCGCCCGCCTCACGAGCGCGTTTGCGGCCTTCGACGAGGACCGAGCCAACCGTCTGCTGGAGGAGAGCCTGGGGCTCCGATCCGTCGAGCGCACGATCGAGGAGGTCCTGCTGGCCGCGGTGGCGGCCCACTCACAGCCGGATCACCACACGGCCGAGTACGAGTTCGGCTGGCGCCACGCCACTGGCTGGCTGTCAGCTCAGAGACGGCTCGCCCCGCCGGCGACCCAGCCTGAGGGGATCCTGATCTTCGACGCCTCGGCGGCATGCGAGCTCGATGCGGTGCACGCCCAGGCGCTGGAAGTGGTGCTCAGACGGGCCGGGCTCCGCACGCTGTCGCTCACCCCGGCAATCGAGCCGAGCCGTCTGGGCCGTGCGCTACGCGCGCTCGATCCCCAAGCGGTGATCCTGACCGGCCGGCGGGTTTCGCTCGATTCGATCGGGCGGCTCGTGTACGCGGTGCGGTCAATCGCGCGCGAGGTCGCCGTGTTCGACTACCGGGGTGCGGTCCCGGACACCGGGGCGAGCACGGTCTCTCGTCTGGGTGATTCGCCGATCGCGGCTCGCGACGCGCTGCTGTCCAGGCTCGAGGCCGCGCGGGCGGGCATTCCCATGCCGCGCGTCGCCGCTGGGGGCCGCTCGAATGCGTCCGTATTTCCGACGGCGCCCACTTAGAGCCCGTCCAGTCCTCAGACGCCGGACCTGGGCAGTCGCCTAAGATCGGCCAGATGCTGCTGCCCCAGCGTTCCGTCGATCCCCGGGCGTCCTTTCCGGAACTCGAGCAGCGCGTGCTCGAGCGCTGGCGCGAGCGCGGCGTGTTCGCCGAGTCGGTGCGCAGGCGTACCGGTGCGCCTCGCTGGGGGTTCTACGAAGGCCCGCCCACCGCCAACGGTCCACCCGGCACTCATCACGTCCTCTCGCGCGTGTTCAAGGACATCTTCCCTCGCTACAAGACGATGCGCGGTTTCTATGTCGAGCGCAAGGGCGGCTGGGATTGCCATGGGCTGCCAGTTGAGCTGGCGGTCGAGGCCGAGCTGGGGATGACGTCCAAGGAGGACATCGAGCGCTATGGAATTGCCGAGTTCAATGCCATCTGCCGCGAGCGGGTCCTCAGCCATGTCGAGGACTGGAACCGGCTGACGGAGCGCATCGGCTTCTGGATCGATCTCGACGACGCGTTTCGGACGCTCGATCCCGAGTACATCGAATCGGTCTGGTGGGCGCTGAAGACGATCCACGACCGGGGGCTGCTGTACCAGAAGCTGAAAGTGGTCCCCTACTGCCCGCGCTGCGGGACCGCCCTGTCAAGCCACGAGCTGGGACAGCCTGGTGTGTACCAGGACGTGCTGGACCCCTCGGTCTACGTTCGGCTTGCCGTCACCGATTCGAGCGGGCCTGCTCAGCCCGGCGACGACCTGCTGGTGTGGACGACGACGCCGTGGACACTGGTCTCCAACGCAGCGGTCGCGGTGGACCCCGAGCTCACCTACGTCCGCGCCCGAACCCGAGACGGCCGGGTGCAGATCGTCGCCGAGGCGCTCCTGCACCGGGTACTCGGCCCAGGAGCCGACGTGCTCGAGCGTTTCTCCGGACGCGCGCTGGACGGAGTCGGTTACGAGCCGCCGTTCCCGTTTATCTCCAGCCAGGCGTACGGCGAGGCCGGGCACACGGTGCTGATGGCCGACTTCGTGACGGCACAGGACGGCACCGGCCTCGTGCATACCGCGATCGCGTTTGGCGAGGACGACTTCCGGCTCGGAGAGCAGTACGGCCTCAACGTGATCAACCCGGTGCGGCCCGACGGCACCTACGACGAGCGGATCGGGCCGTATGCAGGCAGGTGGGTGAAGGACGCCGATGCGGATCTGATCGAGGATCTGCGTGCGCGGGGAAAGGTGCTTCGCGCTGAGACCTACGAGCACTCATACCCGCATTGCTGGCGCTGCGGCACTCCGCTGCTCTATTACGCCAAGCCCTCCTGGTACATCGCCACGAGCCAGATCAAGGATCGGCTGCTGGCCGCCAATGAGACCATCAACTGGTATCCGGGCCACGTCAAGCACGGGCGGTTTGGCAATTGGCTGGAGGGCAACGTCGATTGGGCATTGTCGCGCGAGCGCTACTGGGGGACGCCGCTCCCCGTCTGGGTGTGCGCCAAGGACCACGTCCACGTGATCGGTTCGTTCGCCGAACTGCGCGAGCGGTCAGGCACCGGCGTGCAGGACCCGCACCGCCCGTTCGTCGACGAGATCACCTTCCCCTGCCCGGACTGCGGCGAGCGGATGCGCCGGGTGCCCGAGGTGATCGACGTGTGGTTCGACTCCGGCTCGATGCCGTTCGCCCAATACCACGCCCCCCACGCCGGTACCGAGCGGTTCGAGCAACACTTCCCGGCCGACTTCATCTGCGAGGCGCTCGACCAGACGCGCGGCTGGTTCTACTCGATGCTCGCGGTCTCGACGCTGCTGTTCGACCGCTCCTCCTACCGCAACGTCGTCTGTCTCGGGCTGATCCTCGACGAGCAGGGCCGCAAGATGTCGAAATCGGTCGGCAACACCGTCGAGCCACAGGAGGTGATCGACCGCTACGGCGCCGACGCACTGCGGTGGTACTTCTTTACCTCCAAGCAGCCGTGGGACGGCTACCGGTTCTCGCTGGAGACGATCGGCGAAGCCGTCCGCCAGTTCCTGCTGCAGCTCTGGAACACCTACTCCTTCTACGTGCTCTACGCCCAGGCGAACACGTCCGAAATTTCCCTGGGGGGAACGTCCGAGATCCCCCGGGGTCAGGAAATTTCGAATAGGGAGATTTCCCAGGGGGAAATCTCCCGGAGTTTGCTCGATCAGTGGGTGCTGTCGCGGCTCCAGGCCACAGTCCAGATCGTGGGGGAGCGCCTGGACGACTTCGACGCGACCACGGCCGGACGGGCGATCCAGGCGTTCGTTGACGAACTGTCCAACTGGTACGTGCGGCGTTCGCGGCGGCGCTTCTGGGTGGGCGACCCGGTCGCCTTCGCGACCCTGCAGGAGTGCCTGGTGACTGTGGCGCAGCTGCTCGCGCCGTTCACGCCGTTCATCGCCGACGAGATCTACGACAACCTGGTCGGCGCCGAACCGAGCGTGCATCTGTGCGACTTCCCGGTGGCCAGGGAACGTGACCGAGAGCTCGAGCACGCCATGGCCGTGGCGCGTGAGACGGTACGGCTGGGGCTCGCCGCCCGCGGGCAGGCCAAGCTCAAGGTGCGCCAGCCCCTGCGCGCTGCGGTGGTGGTGGCGACCGGCCGCGAGCGCGAGGCGATCGAGCGGCTCGAGTCTCTGGTCCGCGAGGAGCTGAACGTGCGCGAGCTGAAGTTCGTCTCCGAGGCCGACGAGCTGGGCCAGGTGGAACTGAAACCCAACTACCGGACCCTGGGTCCCCGATACGGCAAGCAGATGCCGCTCGTGGCCGCCGCGGTGAACGGCTTGGACGCGGCCCATGCGGCGTCGGCGCTTCGCAACGGCCAGTCGATTGCCATCTCGGTCGGAGGCCAAGATCATCGGCTCGGTGCCGAGGACCTGCTGGTCACGATGAAACCACTCGAGGGCTATCAGGTGGAGCGCGAGGGATCTCACGCGGTCGCACTCGCGCTCTCGATCGACGAGCAGCTGCGGGTCGAAGGGTGGGCCCGTGAGATCGTCCATGCCGTCCAAGCGGCCCGGCGCGACGCCGGACTGGACGTGACCGATCGAATCACGCTGACGCTCGACGGCGACGAGGGGTTGGTCAAGGCCGCGAGAGCCCACGAGGCCTATGTCGCGGGCGAAACGCTCGCGACCAAGGTCAGCTACGAATCGCTCGACGGCGACGCCCACGCCGTCACCATCGACGGGCTACCGCTCCGCTTGGATCTGGTGAAATCGTGAAATCGTGAAATCGGCTAAAGCCGATTCCATTGGGTAATCGGCTGGCGCCGATTACCCGGGGCGGTTCGCCGCAGCGTTGACGTACCGCTGATGCGGGATCGGCTGGCGCCGATTACCCGGGGCGGTTCGCCGCAGCGTTGACGTACCGCTGATGCGGGATCGGCTGGCGCCGATTACCCGGGCTGGTGGCTGCCGGCCCGGTTACGCGAGGGCGGGCTCGAGCTGCTCTTCGAGCTTGCGCTTGGGGTAGGCGCCGACGACGGTCTTGGCGACCGCGCCGTGACGGAACAGGATCAGCGTGGGGATCGACATCACGTTGAACGCGACCGCCGTCTCCTGGTTCTCGTCGATGTTCAGCTTGACGACCTTCAGCGCCTCGCCGCGCTCCTTGGCGATCTCTTCGATCACCGGTGAGACCATGCGGCACGGACCGCACCACGGGGCCCAGAAATCAACCAGCACCGGGAGGTCGCTCTCGATGACCTCGGCCTGAAAGTTGTTGTCGGTGACCTCTGTGACGGTGCCTGACATGGAATCTCCTTGGGGTGCCTTCGTGCGTGCTGCCGAGAGTGGGCTTGCTTACTTCAGAAAGTATAGCGTGGCGTCACAATAGCCTATCGACGTACGATGGCAGACCCGACAAACTCCGACATCGCCGCCGCGCTCGACGAGCTTGGCGATCTCTACGAGCTCGATGGGGCGATCAACTATCGAGTGATCGCCTACCGTAACGCAGCCAAGGCGGTCCGTGATGCGCCGGTGTCGGTGTCGGCACTCGCGCGCCAGCGGCGGGCGACCGAGCTTCCCGGGATCGGGCAGACGATTCAGGAGAAAGTGCTGGCCCTGGCCGATGACGGAGCGATTCCGGCGGCCGTCAGGCTGCGGGCGAAGTTCCCACCCGGTCTGCTCGACATCACCCACCTCCCAGGCCTGGGGCCCAAGCGCGCTCGCAGGCTGTTCGATGAGCTCGCGATCGACTCGCTGGAGTCGCTCACGGCCGCCGCGCAAGCCCATCGGATCCGATCGCTGAAGGGCTTCGGGCCCAAGGCCGAGGAGAGCATGCTGGCGGCGGCACAGGCCGCCGCCGCGCAGGCCCCTGGCCACGACGGCGCGGCTCGGCGCGTCGTACTCGACCGAGCGCTGGCCGTGGGCGAGGAGCTTGTCGCCGCCCTGCGAGAGCATCCGGCTGCGGCTCACGTGGAGCTGGCCGGCTCGGCGCGGCGGATGACTGACAGTGTCAAGGACCTGGACGTGATCGCGACGGCCCGTGAACCCGGTGCACTGGCCCAGGCGGCAGCCGAGCTCGACCTCGTCGAGGTGGCCCAGACCCCGAGCGAGTCCGGGGTGCGCCTGCGAACCCACACCGGCCTGCGGGTGGACCTGCGGATCGTCGCGCCGGATCAGTTCGGAAACTTGCTCCAGCACTTCACCGGTTCCAAGGAGCACAACATGGCCCTGCGCGAGGCCGCCGTGCGCAAGGGCCTCCACGTGTCCGAGTACGGCATCCTCGACGACGCCACCGGCCAGACACACAGGTGCGCCACGGAGGCGGAGGTCTATGCGCTGCTGGGCCTCCAATACATCGAGCCTGAGTTACGGGAGAATCGCGGGGAGCTCGAGGCGGCGGCCGCGGGGACGCTGCCGGACCTCGTGCGGCGCTCAGATTTGCGCGGCGATCTCCACTGCCATACCACGGCCTCTGACGGAACCGCCTCGATCGAGGAGATGGGGGTAGCCGCCCGCGACGCCGGTTACGAGTACCTGGCCATCACCGACCACTCGGCGAGCTTCGGATTCGGCGACCAGGTCTCGCCCGACCGCCTGCGGGAGCAGGTGGCCCAGATCAGGTCAGTGTCCGTGGATGGCCTCGAGTTGCTGGCGGGCTCCGAGGTCAACATCCTTCCCAATGGGTCGCTCGATTACGACGACACACTGTTGGCCGAGCTTGACTGGGTGATCGCGAGCGTGCATTCCTCCTTTCAGATGGATTCGGAGGCGATGACCGCCCGTATCGTGAGCGCGATCGAACATCCGCTGGTCGACGCGATCGGGCATCTGTCCGGGCGCAAGATCGAGCAACGCCCGCCGTACGCCTTCGATATCGAGCGAGTGATCGAAGCCGCCGCACGGACCGGGACGATGCTCGAGATCAACTCGAGCCCCGACCGGCGTGACATCAACGATGTCAACGCGCGGGCTGCCGCCGCCGCCCGCATTCCGATCGTGATCAACTGCGACGCTCACCGAGTCCGCGGATTCGAGGTCGCCCGCTACGGGATCGCCACCGCGAGGCGGGCGTGGCTGACCGCCGATGATGTCGCCAATACCAAGCCATGGGCGCAGGTCGCGGCGCTGCGCCCACGCCATCGGCACGCCCAGTAAGTGGTCTCAACTGAGGCTGTCTGACGCTTGTCGCTCGTGGCTTGACCGATCTAGCCGGCGCGTGACCGACACGATCTAGTGCCGGGCGCGAGCGCGGCGGGGAGGCGCGGTGGGCGGGGCGGCCGCGGAACCGGGCTTCACTCCCGGCTGGCGCGAGCGCCCACCGCGCTGAATGGCCACGAACCAGACCAGGCCGACGATGCACAGGATCAACGCGACCCAGAAGTTGAGCCTCTGCCCGAAGATGTGGTGGGCCGGGTCGATCCGCAGCGTCTCCTCGAAGATCCGAAAGCCCGAGTAGCCGGCGACATAGAGGGCGAACAGGCCTGGCGCCCTGATCTTGCGGTGGTTCCCGAGCCAGACCAGAAACGCGGCCAGCGACAGGTTCCAAATCATCTCGTACAGGAATGTGGGCTGAAACGTCGCGTATTGCAGGTAGCCGACCGGCCGGTGGACGACGTCGATTTCGAGTCCCCAGGGCAGCTTGGTTGGACCGCCGAACAGCTCCTGGTTGAAGTAGTTGCCGATCCGACCGATCGCCTGCGCGACGAGCAGTCCCGGCGCGGTCGCATCCATGAACAGGGGAATATCGGCACCGCGGCGCCTCAGCACCCATAGTCCGACCAGCGTGCCGGCCGCAATACCGCCCCAGATCCCCAGACCCCCATCCCAGATCGCGAACGGGCCCCACCAATGGTCGGGCACCAAGTTCGAGCTTGTGATGTCGAAGTAGATTCGGCCACCGACCAAGCCCGCGGGGAACGCCCACATCGCGCACTCGTAGACGAGATCACGGTTTCCGCCCAGCTTCTCCCACCTTCGACGGGTGACCAGGATCGCCGCGGCCACCGCGAACACGTAGGCGATCCCGTACGCGTGCAGGAAGAACGGCCCGATGCTCACACCGTTCTCATGCGGGCTGGGAATGAAGGCGAGCGGACTCACGTGCCGCATCCTGGCAGCAATCGCGGCAGCACGCGCTGGGCGATCGTGCGGTCCACGGCGGCGCGTCGAAACGGCGCCAACAGCTCGGTGGCGCGGTCGCTGTACCCGTAGACCGGATCGTCGAGTGCGGTCCGCAGGGCCACCGCGAGGTCGTCGTCCACCAGCCTCGGGTCGAGCGTGCGCGCGAGCCCGAGAGCCGGGTACGGCCCGGGCGCCGGCGTGCTCACGAGCATGCAACCGTCGGCCAGCGCCTCGAGCGGAGCGATTCCGTAGTCCTCGCGTCGCGGCGCCGCGACGAACACGCGCGCCCGGCGCAACAGCGCGCGGTATTCGTCCGGGGCGAGTCGGCCGGCCACCTGGACGCCCGGGAGGCTCGGCACCCGATCTGTCCCGGCCACGACCAGCGTCTCCGCGCCGCGCCGGGCGCGGCCCCAGGCGGCGAGGACCAGCTCCAGCTGGCGCTTCTCGGGGTCCCCGGCGTAGGCCAGCGCCGCGATGTCACGGGGTTGGTGCGGGTTGCCCGAGCGCTCGACGGGGACCGGCACCACGACGACGTCAGCGTGCGGTCCCCGCAGCGGTGACAGGGACGTTTCGCTCATCGTGAGCACCAATGGGGCCCGCGCCAACCGCCGGCGCTCGACCACCCGCTGCCAGATGCCGTGGCGTCCGGGTCGGTTCTCGGCCGCGATCGAGTCGAGCCATACCGCCCCGGGCCGCGGCCACAACAGCGCTGCCGTGATCGAGCAGTAGACGATCGCCGCCGGTTGATGCGTGGCCACGGCGCGCAGGCACACGCGGCGCGCAGCCCACGCCTGCACCAGATCGGTGAGCGCGAACGTCCGCACCGGCGGCGTCGGTCCGGTGATCACCGTCTGGACGCGCGCGCCCGCGCGGGCAAACGCGGCGCTCAACTCGGTGGCGGCGGCGCGCCAGCCGCTGGTGGCGCCGATCGAGACCACCAGCACATCCGTCTCGGAGCCGGAGCGCTCGAACGCTGCCGAGGCGATGGATACGGCGGGCGCCACGACGTCGTCTCCGCCGTATCGACCACTAAGCCCGCGGCCTGACCGGCCGGGAGCCCGAAGCACCGTTGAGCTCACGCAGGTTCGACCGGAATCCGGGCGTGCGCACCAGTCTGATCGGCCGCAGCGGCGAGGTCTGCTCGACATAGAAGCGAGCCCCGTCGCGCTCCTCGATCGCGGTCACCGCCGAGGCCTGGCGGCGCCAGGCCAGCGACCAGATGACCGCGAATCCGGCCGCGATCGCGGGGACCTGGGGCAGAATCACACCCAGCGCCCCCGCGCCCAGCGTCGAGACCAGCAGCGGCCAGAGCCGGTTCAGCACGGTGCGGCCGGGATTGACCTCGGGCAACGAGGTCTGCGTGCGCGCACTGGCCAACAACGATGCGATCGGCGGCGAGGTCTCACCGCGGCGGCCGAGCCACACTCCGGTCAGTGCTGCGATCACCCACCAGCCCGCCGCGACGGGAACGACCAGCTGCTCGCCGGAACCGGCGGCACCGGCCAAGGTGACCGCGGCGAGCGCGCTGGCGGCCGCCGCGCTGATCAACACGGTTGTGCGAAGGAAGTCTGCGAACCGCACCGTCGGTCACTCGGCGACGAGGGCCGCGAGCAATTCCCGAATGCCATCGGGTCCATCGACGACGAGGTCGGCTTGCTCGGTGATCTCCGACGGCCCTTCCTCCGAGCTCACTCCGACGCGCAGCGCCCGCGCGAGGCGACCCTCGGCCACCAGTTCGGTGAGCGCTCGGAATGCGTCCAGATCGGTCGTGTCGTCCCCGGCATACAGGGCGGCGTCGATGCCGGCGCCGGCTTCGGCCAGAAATGCCTTGATCCCTCTGCCCTTGTCGATCTTGATCGGCGGTCGCACCTCCAGCACCTTGCGTCCCCAATGGGTGCGCAGCCCCACGGCCTGAGCGCGCGCGGCCACGGCGTCGATGGCGGCGCGCGCCGCGTCCTCGTCGGGAGCACCCCGCCAATGGAAGGCGACGATCGCGCCTTTGTCCTCGAGTCGCACCCGTCGCTTGCGCAGGTCGGTGGTGTCCGCCTCGCGGCCGAATTCGTGAATGCGGCGAACCCAGTCCTCGATCTCGGGATCGAGCACCGCCTCGGTCCAGCCGGCCCGAAGCAGCTCCACGCCATGGGTGCCGAGGTAGGAGATCGTTCCGATTGAGACCATCGCCCGCGCCTCCGACGCCCGGCGTCCACTGACGCAGGCGACGAGCCCGTAGCGCCGGGCCACGGCGATCAGGAGCTGGCGCGTGGTCTCCGGCACGTTCGCGTCGGCCGCGTGCTGGACGATCGGCGCGAGCGTGCCGTCGATGTCGAGCAGGATCGCGACGCGTTCAGGGTTCGCGCGGAGCGGCGCGAGCGCGTCTGAGAAGAGCGCTGACGTCACGGTTCTAGTATGCCCGCTGCGGACCCGATGCGGAAACGTGGCTCGTGCCGAGCCCTAAACTGAGCCGGCGTGGAGACTATCCCCGACCGGGTCGAGCCGAGCCCAGATCCAGCCGGAATCGCGAGATTGCAGGCACCGCGGCCCGCCCGCCGCGTCGCCGCCCGGTCGGCGTTCACGCTCGAGGACCTCCGCTGGGTCGTCCTCGTGTACCTCGGCACGCGGTTTCTGCTCGTGCTCGTCGCCCTGGTGGATGGAGCGGTCAGGCACCACAACTTCACTCACGAACTGGCCAATTGGGACGGCCTGTGGTACCGGGAACTGGCCAACAAGGGCTATCCGACCCATGCCTACCAAGCGCAGACGACGCTCGGATTCTTTCCCCTCTACCCGATCGTCATCTGGTTCGTCGCGCACAGCTTCGGCTGGTTGACGACGCATGGCTCGATCTGGTCGATCACGGTGGCCGGCGTCGTCGTGTCCGGCCTCGGCGGGTTGGTGGCCGCGATTCTCGTGTACCGCCTGGCCAGCGGATGGTGGGACAAGCCGAGTGCTCGCCGCGCCACCGCGCTGTTCTGCCTGTTCCCGGGGTCGGTCGTGTTCTCGATGGTCTACGCCGAGGGGCTGCTGATCCCGTTGGCCGCCGGGTGCATCTACGCGCTGCAGCGACGGCGATGGGTGCTGGCCGGCGTCCTGGCCGGGTTCGCGACCGCGGTCCAACCGGACGCGTTGGTCCTCGTGCCGGTGTGCGCCGCCTCGGCGCTGCTCGAGCTGCGTCGGAGCGGTTGGCGAGATCGGGGGGCTCGTCGGAGCCTCCTGGCGCCGCTGCTGTCGCTGACCGGCGTGACGGCGGTGGCGCTGTTCCTCTGGGCCTGGGCGGGCACGCCGTTTGCGACCTTTCGGGCGCAGCACCGCGGCTGGGGCGAGAAGACCGACGCGCTCGCCCTCTGGCATCTGGTCAAGCGCCTGGCGCGCCAGATCTCGTTCACGCACTTCAACCATCCGACGATCAACCTCAATCTCGTCGTCGGGCTGCTCGGCGCCGTCGTGCTCGTTGTGATGCTCGGGTTTCTGTTCAGAGCCAGACGCCAGGTGTCGGTTGAGGCGATCGTGTGGACCCTGGGGATCGCCTTCCTCGCCGTCACCTCCGAGTTCACCCCGCCCAATCCCCGTCTGCTCCTCACCGCCTTCCCGGCCCTCCTCGCCGTCGGGCACTACGTCAAGGGCAGGGCGTTCTCGGTCCTGCTGTGGGCCAACGGCGCGTTGCTGGTCGGGTTGAGCTTCCTGACCTTCGTCGGCATCACGCTGCGCCCCTGATTGCGCGCTCCTCAGCGCGTCAGCAGCTCGACGTGCACCGGGCTGGCATACCCGAACGAGACAGTGCCGCGGCGGGCGTACTCCTGCGCCAGCGCGGAGCGCAGATTCAGATAGCGAGCGTAGTTGGCCCGGGAGCCCGAGGGGCCCGTCCGCTGGCCCTCGTGACTGGAGACCAACCACAGCCGGGGGCAGCGCGACGGGAGCGCCGAGAGCTCCGATCGCGGGAGCGCGACATAGTCCTCGACGTAGGGCCGCACCTCACCCCAGGGCACCACCGGCAGGATCGAGGCAGGCGCGCGGCCGGCTGCGGTCGGGTCGGTTCCGATGTAGTACTGGAACGCCATGCGGCCATCAGAGGGATAGAACGCGATGCAGTCGCGCGGTTGGGCCCGAGCCAGGACATACGCGGTCGCCTGGCGCCAGCCCTCTGGCGAGACGCCGTAGCTCGGTGCCAGCTGCAACGCCCGCAACGCGAGCACCACCGCCAGCACCGACCACCCGAGCCACGCCGGCACGCGTCGGTGCGTGATGCCCACGGCCAGGAGCAAGGCCACCGCGGGCACACACATGAGCAGGTTGCGAGGCAGGAAGATCGACTGTCCGAGCAGCGATTCCAGCCAGGCGAGTGCCACCGGCACGACGAGCCAGGACACCACCAGCGTCTGCCCCCACGCGGCCCGTCGATCGGCCCCGGGGCGAAGCCCGCGCACGATCAGCCCGGCGCTGAGGACAAGCAGCAGCACGGTCAGCCCGAGCAGGACGAAGGTGGTCGACGTGGGTCGGAAGTTCGGTTGCAGGCCCGCCGAGGTCAGCGCCTCGAGGACCTGCTTCTCGGGGGTGAACGACGGGCGTGGCACCCAGAACAGCTGGCCCGATCCGCGGGCCAGGGCGAGCACCAACAACGGCGTGCAGCACACCCCGGCGACGGCGAGCGCCGAGAGGACCGGGCGTGCCGCTCGCCGGCGCCAGATCAACATGATCAGCTGCGCGGGCACGACCAGGATGGCGACGAAGCTCGAGTACACCGCCAATGTCATCGCCAGGGCGTAGCCGATCCAGGGCCAGCGCTGGCGGCGCCCGTCGCGCTGGGCATCCACCAGCGCCACGAAGGCGAGGAACGACGCCGACACCAGCGCCACCATCGGCGCATAGCCGCGGGCATCCTGCCCCCAGGCGACCAGCGGCAGGCTCACGGCGGTCAACAGGCCCGATGCGAACGCGACGCGGCGGCCGAACAGCCGCAGCCCGATGAGACCGATGAGCGCCACCGTGGCCGTTATGGCCAGCGCCGACGGCAGCCGGATCAACAGCGTGCTGTTGCCGAACAGGCCAATCAGGACGTGCAACAGCGCGTAATAGCCGGACATGTTGCCGCCGTCGTGGGCGATCGCCGAGCCGAGCGCGCTGCCGTGCTGGGCGGCGATCGTGACGCTCGCCGCCTCGTCGAAGCCCAGACTGGGGCCGGTGATCTCGTACAAGCACAGCGCCGCCGCCAGCACGGTGGGGACCGCGACCGCAGCGCCGTCGGCCCGACGCTCGCGCCGCGCTTCGCGACTGGCGCCGGATGGCGCTGCAGCTGCGGACACGCGTGGGGGCTGGTCCTTCGCGGGGGATGAATCGGCGCGCGTTAGCACCGTGTCGAACGACTCCTGCTCATGCGTCCGGGATCAGGATCTGGCGAGTACCGGGGGAGCGCCGCCGGACACAGATGGAGCTCGCCCGGCGGTCCCGTGGTCGTCGTGTCCTCGCCTCCAGGTGTACCAGGCCGCGCCGGCCAGAAGGGCGTACACGGTGACGACGACCGGCGAGGCCTGGATCGGCACCGCCAGGCTGCCGCTCGGCTTGACCAAGAAGACCGACACCGCGATGGCGAACGCGAACGCGCGCGAACGCTGCGGGCCCGGACACGCTGCCAGCAGCACGAGCCCCCAGGTGAAGTACCACGGCCACGCGGCGGGGCCCCCGGCGGCCGCGGCCAGGAGCAGAACCCCGAGCGAGAGGACCATGTTCTCCAATCGCACCCGCCAGAGCAGCACCGCACCGAGCCCGGCGGTGAGAGCGAACGCGATCAGGCCGCAGGCCGATTCGAGTCCATGCGCCCCGACCGTGATACCGACATCGTGGAGCAGCGAGCTGATCGTCCGTCCGACACCGGTCGCTGGGGTGATGGCGAGCCGCACCTTGGCGGGCGTCGAGAACAGCGTGGTGGAGATCCAGCTGATCCCGAGCCCGGTGGCCAAGCTCACCGCAGCGATGAGCCCGACCGCGGTCACCGCACCCTGAGCCAGGAACCGCCACCTGAGCGTCGGAGTCGGTATCGACCGGGCCCACGCCACCGCAATGAATATGGCTGCGATGGCCGCGGGAATCTTGATCGTCGCGGCGAGCGCGCACGCCGCGATGCCGAACCCTGGATGACGCTCCAGGGCCAGTGTGACCCCGGCGACCATGAGCCCAATCATCAGCGCGTCGTTGTGGCCGGCGGCGACAAGCTCGAGCAGGACAAGCGGGCTGAGGATCGCCAGCCAGGTCGCCCGGACCGGGTCGGCTCCAAGCGCTCGGGCCAAGCGGGGAATGCACACCGCCAACAGGCCGATCCCGGCGAGCAGAGTGATGCGGACGAGCAGCACGCCGGCGATCAGGTGCGACCCGGTGATGCTGACGATCAGGCTGATCAGGGCCAGAAACAGCGGACCGTAGGGTGCGGTGGTATGGCGCCAGAACGGGAACACCGCTTGCAGCAGATGAGCGTGACCGAGATGACCGAGGACGACCGGCGTGTCGTGGTAGGGGCTGAGGCCCAGATGCAAGATGGTCCCCTGCGCCAGATAGCTGTAGACGTCCCGGCTGAACAGGGCCGGTCCGACCGCGAGCGGCGCCAGCCACAACGTGCCGAGAATCCAGAGCTCGCACTGGCGAACCCCGCCCGGACGGTCGAGAACCCGGCCCAAGCCGAGCCAGGCACCGGACAGCGCGAGCATCCCGACGTACAGGGCAACCAGGTTGGCGCTGTGGGAGGCGGGGAACGTGAGGGCATACCACCAGGTGATCACGCCGCCGTTGACGATCCGCGGGCCGGTCAGCGCGACGAGCAGCGAACCGGCCAGTCCGAGGCAGCCCCATGGCCACACGCGACCAAACAATCCGAAACCCCTAGCCGATCCTCACGCTGGCGAGCAGCGGCTGAAAATACCGCTGGTCGACCTGAGTCAGTGTGGCCGCCGGCGTGATGCAATCGAAGACGTAGATATCACGGCCTTGAAAGAAGAATCCGATGTGGCCACCCTGGGTGTCATCGATTCTCAACAGCCCGATGCCGGCCACATTGGCCCCTGGCTGGGCCTCGATCGCCAGGACCTCGTAATGCTTCGCCAGGCTGGCCGCAAAGGCCGAGCGCATGCGGACGTAGGCGAGCTGGGCTTGCTGGGAGCTGCTGGCCGGGCCGACGCCACGTTCCCATACCAGCGCGCAGCGCGTCTCTGACGGGCCGGGGTTGGTCCCGAAGTCGGCCACGGTTCCCGAGAGCGTGAGCGGTTGCCAACTGGCGGGGTAGGCGAAGCTGATCCCGAGCTTGAGGTCCGTGAACGTCTTGGTGGTCGGGGCGGCGGGGGGTTTCGGCGTCGTCGCCGTGGTTGTGGAAGTGGTCGTGTGATGGCCGCCGGAGCTGAACGCGCCGCTCGCGGCGAGCGCAAGCGCGGCGATCACCACCACCGCGCCGGCGCCCAGCGCAGCGATCAGCCCCCGCGAGCGGGATGTCCGTGGCCGGTCCGCCGGTGGGCGAACGGGCGGCGAGCCGGGCGGCGGGGCAGGCGACGCGATCTCGGTGCTCGCACCCTGCCCGCCAGCGTCACGGACGGTCGGAGCGGCTCGGCCGGTCGCGACGCTGTGCTCCGACAGGCTCGCGTGCTGACGCTGCGCGGCGGCGAGCGCGTCCCGGCCGAGGTCGCCGGCGGACTGATAGCGCTGATCGGGATCCTTCGCCATTGCGCGGGCGATCACGGCGTCGAACTCGCCCGGCAGCGACGGGACCAACTCACGCACCGACGGCGGCCCGCTCGACATGTGCGCCCACATGATCGCCACGTCATCCTGCCGCGGGAACGGAACGCTGCCGGTCAGCATGTTGTACAGAACACAGCCGGCCGCATACACGTCTGTCCGCGCGTCCACGCGACGCCCCTCGAACTGCTCCGGCGCCGCAAAGTCGATCGTCCCGACAAACATGCCGGTGCGGGTCACACCGCCCCCCACCGCGAACTTGGCCAATCCGAAATCGGTCAGATACACGTGATCCCCGCCGCCCTCACGCGCGATCAGCACGTTGGCCGGCTTCACGTCGCGGTGCACCAGGCCGCGCGCGTGCGCGGCATCCAACGCCGAGGTCAACTGAGCCACGATCCCCACCGCCCGCTCCGGCGCCACCCGCCCCTCAGCCGCGATCACCCGCCCCAGGTCGGTCCCCTGCACGA
>Ga0302181_10000998_pt1 | contig 21834 bp, 24 predicted proteins | sample I_Palsa_E3_3_FD_198786 | JGI IMG/M metagenome (GOLD analysis project Ga0302181, IMG submission 198786) | Peat permafrost microbial communities from Stordalen Mire near Abisko, Sweden - I_Palsa_E3_3 | ecosystem: Environmental > Terrestrial > Soil > Palsa > Peat permafrost | place: Sweden...
CACCGGTATCGCCATTCACCACCGGCCGTTCGGCGCCGTGCTGGCCTTCTCCCGCGAGATGGGACGACGGCTCGACGGGCTGATCGAGCCCGGCCACTTCGCTGCGGCTGACCGCCGCGGCACGACAGGAAGGACTATGTAATGCCCATGATCGACGTGTACGCCACGGCGGGCACCTTCACCGACAAGCACCAGCTCGCCGCGGATCTCGCGGCGACCCTGATGGCCATCGAGAAGGTCCCGGACATCCCGATGTTCCGCCAGAACACGGCCGGCTTCGTCCACGAGCTGCCGGCCGGCGACCTGTCCAATGTCGACGGTGCGTCCAACTACGTCCGGGTGCAGGTGCTGACCAACGCGGGTGCTCTGGACCGCGACAAGCAGCTCGCGGTGGTGAGCCAGTTCACTCACATCGTCGCGGACGCCGCGGGCGACCCGGCGCTCGCCGACCGCACCTGGGTGCTCCTGACCGAGGCCGTGCCCGGGGGGTGGGGGCTGAGCGGTCACGCGAACACCAACGACGAACTTGTCGCCGCGGCCCGCAAGCAGATCGCGGAGCTGCAGGCCAAGGCCAGGGGCCCTGCCTCCTAGGTCGCTGCGTTACTGCTGCCTCAGCCCCCGCCGGGAACCAGCATGGTCCCTGCGGGGCTGGGAGGTGATCCCGAGTCTGGGAGCGAACTGATCCCGTTCTGCCCGGCACGGATGGATGTGCTATTTCTCAACTCCCGGTTGGGGTCAGCACGATGGCGAGCTGTGCGCAGGCCGCCTGGACCAGCTCCTGGTTTGTGCTGGCGTGGCCGGCCAGGCCCCATCCGCCGTCCAACGCCTCAGTGAGCAGGACCCAGGTTCGGCCGGCCATTGACGGGTCCCCGGCGGCGGCAGCCACGATGACGGTGAGTCGTGCGACGACGGCCAGCTGCTTGTCACGGTCAAGAGCGTCGGAGTTGGTGGGGACCTGGATCCGGACACTGGTGCCGTCGGCGTCCACGTTGGCCAGGCAGTGGGCAGGCAGCAGGTGGATGAAGGCCGCGGTGTTTGCCCGGAACCGGGGTACCTGCTCGACTTTCCTCATCGCGCTCGCCAGGTCAGCAGCGAGCTGGTGCTCGTCGGCGAAGGTTCCTGGGGCGGCGTTTAGGTCGATTATCGGCATCAGTCGGACCTCCTCTTGACCCGCTTCCCCGAATCGGGGTTCTCAGACGACGATGACCGGACGCACCCGTCCCCGCACGACACGTTCGTGTCATTCCTCGGCGAATTGCCGCTTCGTGGGTGCCACCACCAAGACCCTTTCGCCGTTCGCCGTGACATCGGATCGGCGTCGCGGTAGGCAGCGGCGTCACGCCAGCTCATGAGCACATCGCGCTGGGTTCTCGCGGTCCGGGTCAGCAGACGATGCGCAGGGCCAACTGCGGCGGGCAGCCGCGCCCTACCAGCCGGGCAATCTGATGCCAGTCGATCCGGTCGGCGTAGGCTTCGGCCAGCGCCTGGGGGATGCCCAGGCGGGTGAGTTGCGAAACGCGCCAGTCATGCACAGGCGGCTCGTAAGGCCCGATGATGTTGTCGCTGATAGCGGGCGGTTCCATCGCTCCTCCTTCTAGCTTCAATCGTTCAGGGCTTCTGAGGTCCGGTTACTGATTGTGCTGGTGCCCGGTTTCGGGTCTGGTGTCGGGTTTGCTGTCGGCGGTGGGACGGGCGGCGGCCCCCGGGATGCCCGGGTGCGCACCGGCTCCGACCGCGCCGGGGTAGTCCTCCTCTCGTGCTGGCGGGATGGCTCCTGCTGGTCAGGTGGGTGCCCGCAGAGCGCACAGCCTGTGCCAGCAGGTGAGGAACGCGTCCTTCCAGGGCCAGCTGGGGCTGATCTTGAGGATGCGCTCCCGGGCGTGCCGGGCGTGCCGGGCGGGGATGTGCCAGATCCGTAGCGGAGCGAACCGGGGTCCGCGTCATACAGGTCCGGGTCGTCACCGAAGCCGAGGAGGCGGGTCCAGGCGGTCAGGTCGGCGGCGATGTTCGCGGCGATGACCCAGCCGCGGTTGACCTGCCAGGTGGGAGGTTCCGCAGGCCCATGGCCTTGGCCGTGCGGACGCCGGCGGTCTCCACGACGGCGTGCTCGCGGTGCACGGTGTCGATGTACTGCGCATGATGGCTGCCCGGGACGCCGGCGATCCCGGTACCGGGGATGTTCGTGCAGGTGATGGAGTACTTCCAGCCGGTCTTCTTCTCGTAGTCCGTCAGGTTCCTCAGGTGACGGCGGGACGGCTTCACCCGGCGGGCGATCCGGCGCGGATCTTCAGATGATGGCGGGGACAACAGCCTCGATCAGGTGGGGTCCGGGCTCGGTCAGCGCTCGTGTCAGGTGCTCGGCGAGTTCTTCGGATGTGGCGGCGTGCGCCGCGGGGACGCCCATGGATCGGGCCAGTCCGGTGAAGTCGAGCGGTGCTCCGCCGAGGTTGATCAGGGGGCTGTCGTGCAGCTCGTTCTGGCCTGGTTCCCGGAGGTGTTCCCATTCCTCGCGCAGGATGCCGTAGGAACTGTTCTTGAGGATGACCGTGGTGATGTTCAGGTGCTCGCGGGCGTGTGTCCACAGGGCGGAGATCGTGTACATCGCGGATCCGTCGCCGTCGAGGAGGATGACCGGCCGATCTGGTGCGGCGATCGCGGCGCCGGCCGCCAGGGGCAGCCCCATTCCCATCGCGGTTCCGGTCAGGGCGAGCAGGTCGTGGCGCGGGGCGCCCGCGGTCGCGGCGGGGACCTCCTGGCCGGAGCTGATCGACTCATCGACGATAATGGCGTCCTCCGGCAGGAGCGCTCCCAGTACCTGTGGCCACGAGTGCAAGGTGAGCGGCCCGGATGGCATCGCGGGACGCGCAGCGGCCGCCACCGTCGCGGCCGTGCCGGGCGCGACGATCGCGGCCAGGTCGGTGAGCGCGCGGGCGGTGTCTTCGCCGGGGGCCGCGAGCGTGACCGTGGTGGCGTCAGCGGGTACCGGTGAGCTCGGCTGGCCCAAGTAGGCGAAGCCCGTCACCACCGGCTCGTGCACCCCGGCCAGCAGGACGTGGCTGGCGCCCTTGAGCTGTGCCGCGGCCTGCTCGGGATAGAACCCCAGCCGCGGGAAGCCGGGCAGGCCAGCGCCGTGCTCGAGCCGGGCCGGGGACGTCTCGGTGAAAACCGGGATTCCGGTGGCCGCAGCGATGCGGCTCGCCGCCCGCAGACCCTCCTCACGGCAGGCGGCCCCGCCGAGCAGCAGCACTGTCTGCGCGGCCCGGCCGGCCAGGGCGGCGATCCGCTCAATGCGCTCCCCGGGCACGGTACTGGCCGGTGATGGCGGCACCGGGGCCGCCATCGTCTCGGTCGGCGACCAGGACACGTCCGCGGGCATGATGACAGTGGAGATGCGCCCGGGTGCCGACGCCGCGTCGGCCACCGCCGACGCGGCGCAGGAACTGACCTGCTCGGCGATCCGCGGCGTGCGGACTGCGCTGTCGAGCGCGCGCGCGACGGCGGCGATGTCGGACTCCAGCGGCGGATCGAAACGCTTGTGGTAGGTGGCGTGGTCACCGATCAGGCTGACGATCGGCGTGCGCGCCCGGCGGGCGTTGTGAAAGTTGGCCCAGGCATTGCCCTGACCGGGGCCCAGATGCACCAGCGTGGCGGCGGGCCGCCCGGCGATGCGGCCGTAGCCGTCGGCGGCGCCGCTCACCACTCCTTCGAACAGGCCCAGGACTGACCTCAGGCCGGGAGTCGCCTCCGCTGCCTCTACCAGGTGCAGCTCGGTCGTTCCCGGGTTCGTGAACAAGGTGGTGATCCCCGATTCGACTAGCGTGCGCATCAGAGCGCTTGCACCATCCATGGCCATTGGTCCTTTCAGGAGGTCCGTGCGGTCGCCGAGCTGTTAGCTTCTCTGCTCGCGATTTCAGTCGTTAACTCTCGCCGAGGAAGCCGGCCAGGGCCTTAAGGACCAGGTCTGGTGCTTCCTCGGGCGGGAAGTGGCCGGCGGGCAGGGCGGTGCCGCGGTAGTCCGCGCGCGAGGCCGCGATCGTGCTGGCTGGCCGGTGATCTCGGTCCACGAGGCCACGATCTGCTTGATCAGTTTCTGCTTTTGCTCCAGGGCCCGTCCGGCGCGGATCGACCCGGTGATCCCGGAGATCTTGGGGTCGGGTCGTTCGGCACTGAAGGCGATGCCTAGCGGCAGTTCGTTAAGAATGTGTGGACGAAGATCCGCGGTGCTCCGGTGGCGTCCACGTGGGCGTCGGTGATGGCGGCGGCCATCTTCGTCTTCATTTCCTCGGTGAGAAGTCCGCGTTGGAATGAGCATTGGTAGACGGGCATGGGATTCCTCCTAGATGGCCGGATAGATATACGCGGGAATGACGTATGTCCACTGATCAGCCAACGCCGCACGGGGATTTCGAGCCATCACGTGAATCGGTAATCCGCTGCCTGGCGAGGGCTCACCTGAATACATGAGAGACAGGCAGCACCGGGCCGCGGTAAAGGTGGACTGGTGGCCGACGGGAACCAGGTGCCGGTACTCAGTCTTGGCGTCTGGCAGGTGCCAGACGGGAGTGCGTGCCTCGACGCCGTGCGCTGGGCGCTCGAGGAAGCCCCTGAGAACGGGCCCGGCCCTGATGCTCGGTGTATTACTCGGGCGGGGCCAATGCCAGCGGCTTTAGGGCGAAGTGATTCGAGGGGCTCATGGTCACTGGTCACGCTGGGTCATTGTCCCTGGCTGGGGACGTGTTGTGCCGACGTCCGGCGGGATGGGCGAGGCTCCTGGTAGAAGGGGGATTCTCGACGTCGCCCTTCCAGCCAGGAGCCTCTTGTGAATGTCTACCGTGTTCCGCCGCGTGCCGCCAGCGAAGGCGCTGATGACAGGGAGGTTCCGGGAGGCGGGCTGACGGTCGCGTTCCGGCTGGCGGACGTGGTATCGCCGCTGCGGAATGGCAGGCCGGCCGGGGACGGCGGCCGTTCGGCGCTCGTGATCGGGGGGACGGAGCGGATCCGCACGGGTGAGGTGACGGTGTTCTGCAAGGTCGTGGCGGTCGCGCCGGCCCGGGTCCGGCGGGACGGGCAGGTCCAGGCGCAGGGCAGCCCCGCCGAGCGCGCCACGCTCGGCCCGGCGGAGGAATGGCTGGACCGCCAGGCGGGGCGGGGGGTGATCGACCGGGTCGCGGAGCGGGCCGTGCTGCGGGAGAAGTACGTGAAAGGGGAACGGAAACGGCTGCTGACCAGGGCGTTCATGATCCGTGTCATCGTTTTGATGACGCTGGTGCCGGACGCTGACGTCCGCGAGGCGCTCATCGCGGTGGCCGGGGACCTGGCCATGGTGCCGTGGGCGCGGGCCTGGGTGCCGGCGTCGGCGCGGGCGTGCGGGGACTGGCGGAACGCGCTCGGCCCGGAGCCGCTGGAGGAACTGCAGGCCATCGTGCTCCGCGCCTCCTGGGCCGAGCACGAGGACCGGGACTGGCGGGCGGTCATCATCGGGCGGACGCGGCCGCTGAAGACGGGGTCGCTGGACGGGACGCTGATCCGGGTCCCGGACACCCCCGCGAACCGGGGCGCGTTCGGCTCCGTCGGCACCGGCGACGACTCGTCCCCATTCCCGCAGGTTAGAGCACTGCCCTTGAACGACGCCTCGACCCGGGCGCTGCTGGGGATGCCGCACGGCCCCGCCGGGACGGACAAGGCCGCCGCCGAGCAGAAGCTCCTGGACACCGCCCTGCGGGACTACCCGCACCTGTTCACCAAGGACCGGCTGTGGCTGATGGACCGCAACTACCACGGCGCGGCCCGGATCGCGCGGCTCATCGCCTGCACCCACGTGCTGATCCGCCTGAAAAGCGACATCCCGCTGCAGCGGACCTCGCCGGTCCTGGCGGACGGTTCCTATCTCGCGGAGCTGTCCGGCGACGGCGTCACCGTGGCCGTCCGCGTCATCGAGTACTACGCCGACGTCGAGGGCCAGGACGTGCCGGAGATGTTCTGCCTGGTCACCGACCTCATGGACATCACGGAACACCCGGGCCCGGAGCTGGCCGCGCTCTATAAGCGGCGGTGGGACGGGTCGGAGACCGCGCTGCGCGAGGCCAGGGCATCCCTGGACGGCGCCGGCCCGGGAACCGGCCCGATGCTCCGCTCCGGCAGCCCGGACCTGGGTCCGGCAGGAACTCGCCGCATGGGCCGCCGGCACCGAGATGACCCGCGGCGTCGCCGCAAGTCGAAATCGCCCAGCAGCTTCGGCCACGCCACCGCCAAGGACACCCTCACCCGCATCGCCCCCGCCGTCATCACCATGGCCAACCAGACCGCCTGACCAGCGCAAACACTGACAGGCAATCCCGGCCAGGCATCCGCCGGCCCGTGGAGCCGACCGTCACCCGGCACGACACGCCGGCCTCCGGCATGCCCGCACCCAGAAACTACCCACCGTTACCAAACCCCGGAAACCGGCACTGACACCCAATACCTAAACCCCATGGCATTGCGGGCGGGGCGCTCGCTTCGCTGTGGGCCGCTGGTGTGTTGCCTTTCGCTGAACCATCAAACCGGGACCGTTTGGTCAAGGTTCAAGGAGCGTCTCCAATTGGTTAATGCTGCGGTTGAAAAGACTCTAACCCAATTGATCGTCACGTACAGCGCCCTGGCAGCACCGTCGAACGTCGCCGCGGGCCTGGAACCGGACAACGCCGATACGACCCTGCTTGAGACGATTGTCCATCTCGTGTCCGAGGGAAGTATGCAGCTGGCGGCGCGCGATTATCAGGGGGCCTTGGCAAAGTACGCGACCGCAGAGTCCCTGATATATGCCCATATCGATCCGCAGTGGGATCCGGGCCTCGGCGCCGTACTGGGTGTCGACCCACCGCGGGATCCGGTGCTGTTCGACTCGCTTCTGTCTGCCAGTTTCTCAATGGCTCAACATCCTGCCTGTCCCGGTCCCGACGAGTCCGGTCAGACCTTCCGTGGAGCCTGCGGCGCAGGTGCCGCTCAACGTGTCGGCGCTGCACGGCGCCGGTTTGACCTTGGTGAGCAGCAATCCGGCGGCAACGGCCGAGTCTGTGGCCGACATGCGCTTGGCGAGTATCTACGACTCGCAGGGGAATGCTGCCGCGGGCGCGGTGGCCGCCGCCCGTGCTGAGACGCTCGACGCGGCGACGGCTTCAAAGCTCAGGACGGCCATCGGCATCTCAGTGGCAGTTGAGCGACCCTAGTGGCCTCAATTCGTTCCAGAACAGCATGCCAGAGCCGGACGGCCAGAGATCAATCACCTGAAGCGGATGGCCCGTAACAAAGTCCCTGCGAGCCGGCGGGTTGCGTTGCCTGATGGCCTCCAGCTCTGAAAAAGTTGCGAGCCGGCGAGCATGGAGGCAGTGAGTGCGCGAGATCGAGCTTAAGTACCGAGTCGAAGACCTGGAAGCACTGCTGGTCGCGCTGAAGTCCCGGGGCATTGAGCTGAGCGAGCCGGTCTTCCAGGACGACCAGGCATACGCGCTTGCCGGGTGGCAGTTCGGCGACAGCAAGCTCGGCGTCTCCTTCCTCCGCCTGCGCACGGTGCAGGGCCGTCACTACTTCACGCTGAAGCAGCCCGCCGGCAGCGCTCAGGATTGCCTGGAATACGAGACGCAGGTCACTGACCGCCAGGCCATGCACCATGCGGCCCTGCATATGGGCTATCGCCCGACCGTCCGGATCGCGAAAACCCGCCGTACGGCTACCCTGGATGGCTGCTCGTTGTGCATCGACGACGTTGAGGGTGTTGGCGAATTCCTCGAACTTGAGCGCATGGCTCCCGATCATGCCGATGCCCAGACCATCCAAGCTGACCTTGCTGCTTTCGTCAGATCGCTGGGCATTACCGCCATCCGGACCGACCAGACGTACGACTCGCTGGTCCACGCCACTCTCAGGAATAACCAAGATAAGGTCACGCCTGAGCTCTCCGAATTAATCCTGGTTAGCAGTACATGAGTTCCCTTCCTCGGCGAGCTACTCGCAGAGGCCATGCGATATCGCTAGGCAGCGCCGCGAGGTAGAACGCTGCCTCTTGCGCCAAGTCCAAACAACGCTGATAACGTCACATACGATGAACAGCATGGATGGCACTCAGGTGAAGGTCAGCCGCCGCGGTGATTACGCGATCGTCCGCCTGGTCCCAGACGACCCGATCGAGGCGCTCCGCGGGGCTTACGCAACGCCCGGACCTGCCACTGACGCCGCCCGGGCCGCTGACCGAGCCGCCGAGGCAGCCAGTGATGACCGCAGGCAGGGCGCGACCGCGTGACCGTCCTCGACGCCTACGCGGGTGATCGCTTACCTGCGCGGCGAACCCTGCGCGGACGAGGTATCCGATCTGCTGCGCGGCCCTGCCATCCTCACCTGCATCAACACTGCCGAAGTCCGCGACCAGATGGTCCGCGTCTTCGGGGCGGACGCCGACGGCAGGAAGCCGATCTGGCCCTGCTCTGCCATGTCGGACTGACCGTGCAGGCCGTCGCGCATGAGCTCGGCATGCAGGCCGGACGCATCCGCGCGCGCCGCTACCATCGCGAGCGCGGCGGTAAGCCTCGCCGATTGCGTCGCCGCGGCGGCTGCCCTCGCCATCGACTCCCCGCTCGCCACCTCCGACCCCGCGCTCGCCGAAGTCCTGCGATCCGAAGGCGGCAAAGTCCACCCGCTCCCGGACAGCAAGGGCCAACGCCCCTAGCGGGGTCTGACATTGCGGCCTCCTGTGGGCCCGCGGAAAGCGGACCGCACGCCGAGCGGCCCCCGCATGAGCGGGGACGCCCGCGAGTCCGTCCGGCTAAGCTCGGCCAGGCAGTGGCCGAGGGACAGCACGGTGACCGCAATGAGCTGACGGCCAGCAGCAGCTCTCTATCACCGCTACTTGATATAAAATTAGATCGGTATCAGACATCACTATCTGGGAGGATCTGATGTCGAGGACGGTGGTGGACCTTGATGATGAGGCCTTGTTGCTGGCGAGCGAGGAACTGGGCACCAAGACCAAGGTGGCGACCGTGAACGCCGCACTGCGCCGCGTGGCCAACCAGCGGGCGGCGGCCCACATGCTTGAGCTCCTCGACGAGACCGCCGCCGACCTTTCCGATGAGGCGCTGCGCGGCGCGTGGCGGGACGGCGGGCGCGGTTGAGCGTGCTGCTCGCGGACAAGTCCGCGCTGGAGTGGGTCAGGCGAGACAAACGCGCGCGGGCCGCGTTCCTGAGCCTGCGCACCGCACACGTCATGGCCGCGTGCGATATGACAGCGCTGGAGATCTGCTACTCCGCGCGGAACCAGGCAGATCTGGAAGCGCTGCTCGGCGGCCAGCGGGCACTGGAATGGCTGCCGGTCAACGAGGCGGTGATGGACCGGGCACTGGAGGTCCAGCGGCTGCTCGCCGCGCACAGCGGCAACGGCCGCCGGCGCCCGATCCCGGACCTGATCATCGCCGCGACCGCCGAACTGCATGGAGCCGAGGTGCTGCACGTCGACAGCGACTATGACATGATCGCCCGGGTCACCGACCAGCCGATGCGACGCCTGTTCGATCCCGGCCCCACATGACCACGCGCCGCACCAAGGTCGCCCGGCACGGTGGAAACCCGTGAAAGTGAACAGGCCGACCGCCGAGCCTGGCGCTGTCAGATCGGCCGTTGACTTGCACCGCACCGGCCGCACGAGTAACGGGCGCAAACCGGCATCCCCTGAGGGCGCAGCAACGAGCCCAGACTGCGGCGGGTCCGGCGTTAGAAGCCGAGCGCGGCACGCAGGCCCGCTTCAATTCTCGCCATCTCATTACGGCTGAGCGCTCCCCGGTCACGGGTAATCTCAGCTGGGTAAAGCTCAACGATGTTGTCACATACCGCGTATCCGGTGAATATATCCGTCTGGTCCACCTGCACGACAGCTGGCCGGGGAGTCCGTCGCATGTCCGAGAGTAAGAGCATCATAGGCCGGTGGCGTATCACAGAGATGGACAACTGGGATCAGGAGGCCGTCGACTTGGTCCAGCCCGGCTTCATCGAGTTCGATGATAACGGCCTCGGCGGTCTGGGCTTCATCGTGGTGACGGGAGAACTCGACTGCCGCGACGCAGATCGTGATGGCAGGCTGGGCGTCGAGTTCTCGTGGCAAGGCTCCGACGAGGGCGACGACGTGAGCGGCCGCGGCTGGGCGGCGCTCAACCCCGATGGCACGCTCGAGGGTCACATCTACTTCCACCTTGGTGATGATTCCGCGTTCCGGGCCGAGCGGTTCAGCGGAGTCGTCCGGTGAGCGTCCCCATCGAACTCGCGATGGAGGAAGCTCTCCGCCCAGGCCGCTACATCTCCGAACGCGCGTCCTTCTCCCTTGTCAACGAGCTCGAATCGGTCGCCGCGCGGATCCCGGAGGCCGACCCTGAATGCGCCGTCGGGCTGTACGAGACGTTCATCGCCGCCTGCTATGAGAAGGCCGACGAGGTCGATGACTCGAGCGGGTATTTCGGCATGTTCGGCGGCAGCTTGTTCGCCCGCTGGGTGACCGCCCGGCAGGCAGTCTCCGCCGACCCGGCGGAGACCGTGACCCGGCTGCTCGGGTGGATGGCGAGGGACCAGTATGGGTTCTGGTCGTACGTTGAGGACGACATCGCGTCGGCCCTCGACGAGGCAGGGCGGGCGGCGTGTGCCGGCCACCTCAAGCGCCTCCTCGACACCGGAACGGAGCCAGCGTTTATCCAGCGCCAGATCGACGCTCTGCTTCGTGCTGTCTACATCGCCAAGCGCGATGCCGGTGCGTACATTGCGCTGGCGGAACGATCCGGCCTGACCGCCAAGGACTGCCTCGCGATGGCTACCATCGTGGCCGCGAAGGACGACCCCGCGGCGGCGCTGACCTGGACCGAACGCGGCCTCGGCATCGAGACCAGCTACGACCTCCGGGCGAAGCATCGCGAACTGCTGACCGTGCTCGGCCGCCATGACGAAGCCATCCAGAACGAATGGTCGCACTTCATCCAGGTCCCGACCATCTACAGCTACCGGACCCTCATCGAGCTCGTTCCCGAGACCGCGCGCGCGTCCTGGCACGACAGGGCGATCGAGGCGGCCGTTCGGTCGGGCGCCTCGCTATCGGTGCTGCTCCCGCTACTGGTCGACACGGAGGAGACCGCGCGTCTTGCCTGCGTCATCGACCAGTGCACCGACGTCCACCTGAGTCACACGGGCTACCGCACCGTTGAGGCGGCGGAAGCCCTCGATGAGTCCTACCCGGAACAAGCCGCCCGGTTGTGGCGCGCGCTCGGTCTGGACATCGTGAACGCGGGCAAGAGCAAGCAGTACGCCTCTGCGGTGGAATACTTCGGCCGAGCGCAGAGGTGCTTCGCCGTGGCCGGGCTCCCGGACTGCTGGGACCAACTCGTGGACCAGGTGCGCGCGAACCACTACCGCAAGGCCGGCTTCATCCGCGAGTTCGAGAAGGTCGTCACGGGGGTGCCTGCCGAGCCGGAGCCAAGCTTCCTGGAGAAGGCCCGCGCCCGCTGGGCACCGCCGGAATGATTTCCCCGGCCGCGCCGAACGCGGTGTGCCGGGGTGCCGGTATCCGGGAACATGGTGGAATGTCCGATGACGAACTGCTGGAACGCGTCCGCGAGCTTCGAGGTCGCGGACGGTCGCCGAAGGAGATCGCTCGCGCCCTCAAGGTGCCGCCCGCGACTGTAACGCCGCTGATCCGGCGGCTCGCCGCTGCCGAGCCCCGGGAGAAAGAGGCGCCGCTCATCGGCTGCTGGGTCAACCAGGGCTGGTCGTCGAGCGTGCGGTTCACTGGTCACCCGGAGTGGCCGGACACCGGGCCAGCCGAGACCGGGCCAGCCGAGACCGGGGCATCTGGGCTGGTCACCATCGTCGTTGCCCGTGAGCGGGGCAGTTCGGTGCGCGTGTGCGAGTTCCTAGTCGACACCTGGTGCCTGGGTGTGAAGAACGCCCTGGGGCCGAAGCCGGTCGAGAGGAGGAAGCTCCCGTCGTTTTGTGCTGATGCCTTCCGCAGTTATCCGGGGGAACCCGTGGAGGTGCCGCTGGTTCTCGCCCAGCGGATCGTGTTCGGCGCGGTCGGGTACGCTCGCGGGCTCGGGTTCGAGCCGCACGCGGACTTCGCCAAGGCCGCGGGGCATCTCGGTGAGTGGGACGGCGTGTGCGACCTGGAGTTCGGCAGGGACGGGATGCCCATGTACATCGAAGGCCCGCATGACGACACGTGGCGCATCATGCACACGCTCCGCCGGAACGTCGGCGACGGCAACTTCCATTACCTGGTGGGCCTGCGGTCCTTACGGCACGGGAATCGGAACTCGCGAGCTCCTGATCGTCTTCCACGACCAGCAGCGTGAACGTGATCTCCTCCGCCTCGGCGACCAGCTCAGGGTGCCGGAGGAGCAACTCGGACAGCAGTGATGGTGACCTGCAGGTCCGCCCCCTCATAGGACCGCTTGAAGTAAGAGATGTCCGCCTTGATTTCCTTCAGGTAGAGGATCCGCTCCTCCTCGGTGAGGTGCTTCTCGATGCGTCGCGAGTCGATGTCGTAGAAGGTGATCCGCTCCAGGATGTTCTCCGGCGTGTCGTGGACGGCGACGGTCACGCCGGGCACGCGCCGGACGACTCGGAGGAAGGCGTCACGCAGGCCGCTGGGCGGCAGCGCGATCACGCAGTCGGGGTTGGCGGTCGCGATACGGTCCAGCACCACGGCGCAGTCCTTCCGGTAGTCGTAACTGGTGAGGAACCGGGCCTGAAGCCGCTCGATGGATATCCCGAAATGTCATTCGATCTCATCGTCGAGGTCAAAGAAGCGCGAGTCCCGCGGGGCCGCCGTCATCGTCGTGTCCGACGGCTCCGATAGAATAACGATATGGACACCTATAGTCTCGCCGACACAGCGCGGCGGCTCGGGACTTCGTCTCCGCGTGTACGGCGCGCGGTGGATCGTCTGGGCTTGCCGATTGAGCAAGATACGTCAGGTGTCTTCCATCTGACCGAGGCGCAGGTCGGCGAGCTGGCCCGCGAGCTGGGGGTCATTCCGCTGATACCTGGCATGTCACGGATGGATACTCAGGTGCTCGCCGCCCTGTCGCGGTCCCCGCGCGGCGTTTCCTCGGTGCGTGAAGCCGCCCGGCGGGCAGGAGTCAGTCCCACCGCCGCGGGACGCGCATTGACGCGGCTAGTAGCCAGGGGCCTCGTCGCGCGGACACCGATGATGATCGCCAGAGGACAGGCCAGCGAAGTGACGGTCTACCAAGTGCGGTTCGGATCGGACGAGTGGCTCGTGCTCGCCCCCGTCGTGGCGAAGGTCCAGTTGCCGGATCGCACTGATGGATCGCGTGCCAAACGGGTTCCCCCTCACCTGCTGCACCTGTTCTGGAACACAGCCCCCGCTCAGCTCGATGTCGCGACCTCGGCGCCGTATATCGCCAGGCGTCTGATCACGACATTCGACCCGGACGGCCTAGCCTGGGGTACGGTCAACCTGCCCGCCAGCGCTTGGGAACACGCGGCAGCCACCCGCGGCCTTGAGCCGGCCCGGCGCGCGCTCGCGCACAACCTGGCTAGGTATGCGCATGCTGTCTGAGCGCATCCTCGGTATCCTGCCGCCGGATACGGCATTGACGTGGGAGACCATCGCCCGGATCGTCCCTCCCACTGCATATCTCGGCGGAGGTACGGCTATTGCCGTCCACCTCGCGCACCGGGTGAGCCGGGACCTGGATTTCTTCTTCCACCATAACAGCGTCGATCTGGACGAGCTGACCATCATGCTGTCCGCGGCCGGACCGTTCGCAATCACCGAACGCGCGCCCGGGACGCTCAACGGCGTGTTCTCCGCCACCAGGGTGCAGTTCCTGCACGCGGACGAGGTACGCCCGCAGCGGCTGCTCGAAAGCCCCACGCAAGTCGACGGGCTCCGCATCGCGCAGATCAGCGACCTCATGGCGATGAAGCTCAAGGTGGTAGGCGACCGTGGCGAACTCCGCGACTACTTCGACCTCATGACCATCGAGCAGCAAACGCGTCGCACGGTCGATGAAGGCCTAGCGCTGTTTATCGAACGCTTCCAGCCTGAATACCCCGACCAGGCCATCAACCACATCCTGCTCGGCCTCGGCTACTTCGACGACGTCGACCCCGACGAAACCCTCCCCGCACCGCGCCAGCAGGTCGTTGACTACTGGACGCGCCGACAGCGCGAAATCATCGCCGCACGCAGCCGCTAACCGCCAAACTCCTGGCCAGCCGGTTACCCGCCGCCGTCACCATGGCCTTGGTCCTCCCGTGGGCTATCCGCGAGGTCAGCGCAGTTGCCATGGGTGGACCATCGCAGTTCCTTGAGCGCCGCAGTCATGGCGCCATCCCCCCGGCCAGGTTCAGCATTTTTCCGGAACGACAGTGGTGCCTGTCCCAGGGCAAGCCGGCTCCCCGTGGCGGGCGCTGACCGCTGGCCTATCTTCCCGTCTCCGGCCCGCGGCCCATGTTCAGCAGCCGTTGTTCGAAATCGGCCCACGTCTTGCTCCACTCCGCGAACGGGCCGAGGACCTGCTCCAGAGCGGCAAGCTGCTCGTCGTACGAGGACAGCTGGGCCTTCAGCGCCTCTATGCTGCGTCGCTGGGTGGCGATGTTATCGGTGATCGAGGTCATCTGCGCCACAGAAAAGGCGCCAGGCAGCGCAGGCAGCGCAACTGCACCAGGGGTCGACGGGGGACTCCCGCCGAATCGGCCGAGGTCCTGCAGCCTCTCGGTGGCTGCCCGAAGTTGACCGATGTATTCCTCGAACCAGGGAATCACACCGAATGTGCCCTGCTCCTCATCGGCCATCGAGGTAATCCTTTCCGGGTCGGCAACCGCTGCTACCAGCCAACCTTCCCGATTACCCGCAGTTAATGCGTCTCTTGGCCCGGTCGTGGCGGATGGGCCGCTTGCACCCCGGTGGCATCGCTGTCGCAGCTATCCGCACAATGGAACTGTGGTGCCGCTGACTGCCCGAGCGTCATAGAGTTTCGCGTCAGTGATTCCGCGGACAGTGCTCCCGGGCCAGCCAGCCGCTGCGCGAAGAAAGGTGTCACCGTGACCGAGACCCGAACGCTCGCGTTTGCCGGTGCGCGCGGAGACCGGCTGGCCGGGCGCCTTGACTTGCCGGACCGGAAGCCACGGGCCGTGGTGCTGGTCGCCCACTGCTTCAGCGGCGGTAACGCAGGCCCCGCCTCGGCCCAGATCGCGCGCAGCTTCAACGAGCTAAGCATGGCCGTGCTCAGCCTGGACTTTGCTCGCGCTCCTCACGCCGATGAGAAGTCGGCCAGTGTCGATGACCTGGCCATCGCCGCCACCCAGCTCCGTTCCACGGTGGCCGCGCCGAGCATCCTCGTCGGCCATTCACTCGGCGGGCCAGCGGTCTTGGCGATCGCCGACCAGGTGCCCGAGGCACGCGCCGTTGTGACCCTCGCCACGCCGGCCGACGCAGCTGGTCTAGGCCAGATCGGCGCGCAGGCACAGCGCCAGCGCATCGCCGCGTTGCGCCGGGCGCTGCTGGTCATGCACTCGCCGGACGACGAGGTCGTGACCTTCGGCAATGCCGAGGTCATCTTCGAGGCGGCGCGCCACCCCAAGTCCTTCATCAGCCTGGACGGCGCGGATCATGGGCTGACCCGTCCCGCCGATGTCAGCTATGCGGCCAGCGTCATGGCCACGTGGGCGGCGCGCTACCTGCCCGCACCGCAGCGCCCGGACAGCGGGACATCGCCAGCCGGGCCTGCCGGCCATGATGACGTGGTCGTGACCGAGTCCGACGCTCGCCCGTACGGCCAGCGCATTATCGCCGGCGGCCACCAGCTGGTCGCCGACGAGCCGGCCGCCATCGGCGGCGCCGACAGTGGCCCCACCCCCTACGACCTGCTCCTCGCCGGTCTTGGCGCCTGCACCGCTATCACGGTACGCATGTACGCCCAGCGCAAGGGCTGGCCGCTGCGTCAGATCACGGTGCGGCTGCGCCATCAGCGCATCCACGGCAAGGACTGCGCCGACTGCGAAACAAGGACTGGCCAGATGGACCAGATTGAGCGCGAGCTGCAGTTCGAGGGTGAGCTCACCGACTCCCAGCGCGCCCGGCTTCTGGACATTGCCGAACGCTGCCCGGTTCATCGCACGCTGCATTCCGAGGTGCTCGTCTCAACCGCCGAGAGCGGCCCGGCCAGCTAAAAATGCTGGCCGTGTGGCCGGCCCAGTGCGGCGCTCGGGATCCTCCGGTCAACCACGTCGCTCGCGACCTCGGAGAGCCTGCGGTTGTGGTAGTGCGCGTAGTTCCTCAGCAGGTTGAATGCGTCGTCGACGGTCATGGTGAGGTACTCGGAGAGCATTCCCTTGGCCTGCTCGATGATCACCCGGCTGTTCAGTGCCGCCTGCAGCTGCGAGGCCAGCAGGTTGCGTTCCCGGGCCGCCCGTTCCTGGATCAGCCCGATCGCCGCCATCTCCGCCATGGCTTGCGCTATCGCCAGCTCGGTGCCGGTGAACGGCTCGTCGCTGCCGCGGAACAGGTTCAGAGCGCCGATCACGTCGGTGCGTACTCGCAGCGGGACCGCGCACATGAGCTGGAAGCCCGCATCGCAGGCTTCCGGCGCGAAGACCGGCCAGCGGGCGCGGCTGTCGGCCGCGTTGGCCTGGACGGTCCGGCCGGAGGAGTACGCATCCAGGCACGGTCCCTGCGCGCCCTGGAGCTCGAAGAGCTCAAGCAGCCGCATCCGCTCATCTGAAGAGGCGATCAGCCGCAGCCCGCCGCGCCCGTCGGCCAGCATCACCCCGGCCGCTGCGGCCCGGAGAATCTGCACCGAGTCCGCGGACAGGCCATGCAGGAAATCAACCACGTCAAAGTCGCTGGCCAGCGTATCCGCCAAGCGGACGAAGGCCCGGGCCAGCACGGCCTCGCGGGCAACCTCATCCCCCCGGCCACCCGGACCGGAATCCCCGGGCCAGACAGGGCGCCCCGCGCCGGTCTCAGTCATCGAACCGCACCCGCCGTTCCACCACGTCCCGGGCCAGGTCGTACATCGCACGCCCGCTCGCGAACGCAGCGGCACGCAGCCGGGCCAGCGCGTTGGCGATGGACTCATCCAGCTGCGCGGCGATCATCCCGGTCGCCTGATGGACCACGATCCGGTCCGTGCCCGCCGTCGCCAGCAGCTCCGGCAGACCCGGCCCGCCCGGGGCGTACTGCTGGTACAGCACGGCATCACGGGCGATGTCCGCCGCCACCAGAGCATCCGCCATGTGTTCGTCGCTGAGCATGCCGGTCCGGTCACGGCACAAGTCGAGCGTGCCGATACCGCCGGGCCCCACGGTCAACGGCAGGGAGAACTCGGCGTGCACGCCGGCCGCCAGGGCCGCCGCCGCGAAAGCCGGCCAGCGGTTGGCGCTCTCCGCTGACAGATCCGGCAGCAGCACCGGCATCCCGTAGGCATGGGCATGCAGGCACGGGCCCTCACCCAGCTCCAGCTGCAGCCCGGTAACCGTCCGGGCGTGCCGCCCCGCCACGGCCAGCACACTGGCCGACTCCGCCCCTGACATCAGCACCAGGGCGCACCCCGACAGGGCCATCTCATCCACCGCGAACCGGCAGAGCCGCTGAACCAGCCCGTCCGCACCGGCCGTGGCGCCCTCCCCGGTCACCGCCGCCATGATGCGCGTCCGCCGTCCGTCCTCCCGCACATCGCCTCCTCGCCGCACCACGACGCAGCATCGGGGTGTCCTTCCTCACCGTAACCCTCCAAACCCAGATCCGGTGCACGGTACAAGGCCCGGCATCGGCGCGATGGCCGCCGCGTGGGAGCCGCCGTGGCTAATCGGGAATCACTGGTCTTGCTTGGGCGCGCCGTGCCGTTGCCTGATGTCGGGCTTGAGGAGTTTGCCTGAGGCGGTGTGCGGCAGCGCGTCGACGAACACGATGGTCTTGGGGATCTTGTACCGGGCCAGCCGGCCGTCGAGGTAGGCGATCAGTTCCGCCTCGGTGACCTGCTGCCCGCCGCGCCGGATCACGACGGCCCGGGGGACCTCTCCCCACCTGGCGTCGGGGACGCCGATGACGGCGCACTCGGCGACGGCCGGATGGGCGTACAGGGCCTGTTCGACCTCGGCGGGATAGACGTTCTCGCCCCCGGAGATGATCATGTCTTTGAGGCGGTCGACGATGTACAGGTAGCCCTCGTCGTCGACCTGCGCGAGGTCGCCGGTGCGCAGCCATCCGTCGCCGGCCAACGCAGCCTGGCTGGCGGCTGGCTGCTGCCAGTAGCCGGGAGTCACGTTGGGGCCTTGCACCAGCACTTCCCCCCGTTCCCCGGGGGACACGTCCGCGAGGTCGGACCTGACCACGCGGACGTCGGTGAAGAAGCAGGCGGTGCCGGCCGATCCGATCTTGCGGATGCCGTCCGCGGCACGCAGCATCGTCGCGCCGGGCGAAGCCTCGGTCAGCCCGTAGCCCTGGACGATCATCAGCCCGCGGTCGAGGTAGGTCTGCAGCAGTGAGACCGGCAACGGTGCGCCGCCGCTCAGGGCGCTGCGCAGGGTGGACATGGTGGCGTGCGGCCAGCGCGCCGACTGGGTCAGGGCCAGGTACATCGAGGTGACGCCGAAGAGCATGGTCACGCCGTACTCCTCGATCAGGCCGATCGCGCGGTCCGGGTCGAACTTGGCCTCGATCAGCGCGGTCCCGCCCTTGAGCAGGGTGGGGAACAGGACCTGGTTCAGCGCCGCGGTGTGGAACAGCGGGGCGGTCACCAGGGCTACCTCGTCACTGCGGACATCGACGTCCACCAGCAGGTTGTACACGTTCCAGATGATGTTCCCGTGGGTGAGCATGACCCCCTTGGGACGTCCGGTCGTGCCGGAGGTGTACTGGATCATGAACAGGTCGTCATGACCGACCGGCTCATCGAACGGCACCATGCGCTCCGACCACAGCTCGCCGGGGCCGCCGGGGCCGCCGGGGCCGCCGGGGCCGCCGGGGCCGTCCCGGCGCACCGCGTCGGCGGGCACGATATCGACCGGCAGCCGCTGCACCTGCGGCGCGCTGATGACGTCATCGAAGCCCGGTGCCGCGATCAGCAGCTTCGCGCCGCTGTCGGTCAGGATGTACGCCGTCTCCGGTGGCGCCAGCCGGGTGTTGAGCGGGATGAACACGGCCCCCAGCTTCGCCGTCGCGAACATCGTCTCAACCAGCTCGATGGAGTTAAGCCCCAGGAAAGCCACCCGGTCACCGCGGGTGACGCCGCGGGCCGCCAGCCCGTGCGCCAGCCGGGTCGTGTCCTCGGCCAGCTCCGCGTAGGTCCTGACCTCACCGGCACCGATGAGGGCGGCGTGGCCGGGGGTCATCCGCGCCCGCCTGGCCGGCCACGAGCCGAGTCCCTGATCCCGCATGGTCGCGTCTCCCTCGTCGACAGCTCAGCCCAGGCCGGTCATTCCTCCAGGGACTCCTCGGTGACCAGCGGCTCGTGTGCGCGGCCGCGCAGCACGGTCACCGCGAGCAGGCCTGCCACGAGCGCGGCTACGCCGCAGATAATATAACCGACGGAATAGGCGTGACCGAGCGCGTGGAACGCGACGTCCTTGAGCGGGTTGAGGGGCACCGGTTTACCGTTCGGTCCCGGTACCGTCGCAGGGACGGCGTTGGCCCCGAGCGGCCCGGAGTTGACCGCGTGTACCGCAGCCGAGACCGAGGCGCGCTGGGCGGCCGGCACGTGGGCCGGCGCCTGGTTGAACGCGGCCAGGGCCTGGCGCAGCGCTGGGCTCGCGGCGATCTTGTCGTGGATTGCGGCGGCCGCCGAGCTCAGCGCGATCGCGCCGATCACCGCGGGCCCGAGCGTGAACCCGAAGTCCCGGAGCTGGCTGGTGGTCCCGGAAGCCATGCCCTCCAGGTGATTCGGTACCGTGTCGACGGCCACCGCGGTGACCGAGGACAAGGCGAACGCGAAGCCGACTCCGACGAGGATCAGCGGAACGATGATCGGCACCATCGACAGGTCATCGACTGATTGGGTCGCAATCCACAGGTCTCCCGCGCCGATGAGCAGGAACCCGCCGCCGAGCGCCCAGCGCGGGTTGAACTCGCGGATGGCCCGCGCCGTTACCGGCATCAGCAGTAGCGCGAACCCCTGCAGCAGCACGAAGGCGATCGAGCTCTTGAGCGGCGTGAAGCCCTGGATCGCCGACAGGCGGATGCTGGTCGCGTAAGCCGTGCCGAGAAACGCGAACATGCCGATGACGGTCAGCACCGAGTTCGCGGCGAAGGCCGTGTTGCGGAACAGGTCCAGGCGCAGCAGCGGCGCGGACGAGCGGTGCTCGGCGACGATGAACAATACGATGAAGACCGCCGCCAGGATGAAGCCGCCGATCACCACCCCGCTCGACCAGCCGGCGGTGGAGGCGTCGATCACGGCATACAGCAGGGCGAACAGCGCGACCGCGATGGTGATCTGCCCCGGCCAGTCGAGCGAGCGCCCCTCCGGCGCGGAAGAGTTCTGCGCGGTGAACGCCACCAGGGTGCTGATTACCGCCAGGATGCACACCGTCACGAACGCCCAGCGCCACGCCGCATTCGGATCAGAGCCCCAACTGATCTTGGTGACCAGGCCGCCAAGCACCGGGGAGAGGAAGCCACCCGACGACAGCGCTCCGGCCCAGATGGCGATGCCGCGGGCGCGGGCTTGGACGGTGTGAGTTCCGGCCGCCACCATCGCCAGCGAGGTCGGGAACAGCACGGCGGCCCCGATGCCGGCGACTACCTGACCGATCCACAGGACCGCCACCCGGCCGCCCGTCGAGGTCGCCGCACCCGGGGTCAGGACGCTGACGATCTCGCCCACCGCAAGCAGAGCGCTGCCGCCGATGAGCAGCCGCTTGCGGCCGAACAGGTCGCCCATCACCCCGAACGTCAGCTCAAGCAGGCTGACCGGCACGAGGAACGCGTCCGAGATCCAGGTCAGCTGGAACGATGTCGTGCCCAGGTCCTGCTGGAACAGGCCGTTGAGCACGGCGGGGATGGCGAGTCCGATCTGGCCCACGGACGCCGCGATGGCCGTGGCGATGACCGTCGCGGTGGTGAGATGCGGGGTGTGCACGGTGACGCGGGGCCCGCCCCGGGTCGTAAACGCCTTTGCCATGGATCCCTCCCACAATGACGGCGCCGGACGGCGCCGGCCATAGATACGGCGCTGCTGACCATGCTGACCCTCTGCATGGTCGCGACGGCCAGCAGGGAGCACACTCCAAATTCCACCAGGTGGAAGTGCTTCCGGTGCCAGATAGGGCGTCTCCTAGGTCACTGAGCGGAAGGCCGCATGCGTACAGCGACTGGCTGGCCAACACTTGACCGGTGAGCGAGCAGGGTCACCGGAACTCCTTGGCGGAGCACTGAAATGACAGCCTCCCAGTCCCATACCGATCAGAGCTGGCTGGATGAGATCTCGGTCGGGCAACTCGAGAACGATCCCTACCCCGTGTTCGAACGGCTCCGCCGGGAAGCCCCGATCGCATGGATTCCGTCGGTGCAAGCCAACATCGCCAGCACCTGGCAGGAATGCTGGGAGATCGCCAGCGACTTCGATAACTTCGGCGGCACGACCGACCCGGCCAACGAGCACGTATTCGGCCAGCCCAACATCCTCAGCGTCGACGGCGATCTGGCCGCCGGCCTGCGCGCGATGATCGATCCGCAGCTGCGTCCCCGTGCCGTCCGGAGTTATATCGAAGACCTGGTCCGGCCCATCGTCCGCAAATATGTGGCCGTCCTGCCCGAAACCGGCCCGGCCGAGCTGATGGCTCAGTACTTCGAGCCGATCA
>Ga0302181_10000999_pt1 | contig 21834 bp, 18 predicted proteins | sample I_Palsa_E3_3_FD_198786 | JGI IMG/M metagenome (GOLD analysis project Ga0302181, IMG submission 198786) | Peat permafrost microbial communities from Stordalen Mire near Abisko, Sweden - I_Palsa_E3_3 | ecosystem: Environmental > Terrestrial > Soil > Palsa > Peat permafrost | place: Sweden...
CGTCGCGTCGGCCGTCGCGTAGCGATCGATCACCGCGGCGGCGGGCTCGAGCCGCAGCGACTCGTCGATCGCGGCGTCCAGCCGGCGTGGATCGTCTCGTACGCCGGCGACCAGCTCGGGCCGCTGGAGGAGATGCAAGATCACGTTGGCGATCATGCCCTCGGTCGTCTCGATCCCCCCGAACAGCAGCACCGCTGCGTTGGAGACGATCTGCTCATGCGACAGGACTGAGCCCGCACCCGCGCCCGTACTCGTGCTCGCGGTTGAGCCGGAGATCGCGCCTGAGCCTGAGCCCTCGGTTGCGCCCGAGCTTGAGCTTGCGGTCGAGCCCGATCTCGAAGCCGCGGAGGCAAGCAGCGATGAGTCGCGGCCATCCGTGATCACGGCCTGGAGGCGCTCCCGCAACCCGCTGAATGCAGCGTCGCCCTCAGGAGTTGGCGGCTCGCCGGCGGTGATGCGGGTCACCGAGGTGACGATCGCGTCGTACCACGCGAGCACGGCGGGCACCTCGCGTCGGTCGAGTCCAAGCGCGCGGGTGACGATCGCTGCGGCCAGCGGGCCGGCGAACGAACGTCGCAGCTCGGCGGCGCCCGCCGGGCCGAGCCCGTCGATCAGCCGCTCCGCCTCGTCCGCCGTGTCCCCGGCGAAGCGTTCCTGAACCGCGACAGCGCGAAACGGGCCGACGAACGGGGCGCGGTGCCGGATGTGCTGGTCGCCGTCGAGGCTCAGCATGCTCGGGCCGATGACCTGCGCGGTGGAGAAGCGCGGGTCATCGACGGTGAACCTGCCGGCGTCGCGCATCACCTCGAGCGCGAGCTCGTGCCGAGTGACGAGCCAACCGTCAAGGGCCGGGATCCACGACACCGGCTCGTGTTGCCGTAGCCGGGCCAGGACCGGATACGGGTGGCGATCGAGCTGCGCCAGTTCGACGTCAGCGCCCAGCGGGAACATCGTCTGGCGGTCCACGCGGCCAGCATGTCAGGCCGGTTCACGGCCTGGCGGCGGTTGGCAGCCCAAATCGATCAGGTGGCGCACGAAAGCGATCCGATCGCGGTCGGGGTGAAACGGATCCAGGCCGTCGCTGAGCAGCGCCGAGACGCGCTCGAGGTCGTAGAGCAGTCCCAGCTTGCCCGGCGGGTCGTCCCATTCGCCGGAGTCGTAGCGCTCTGTCCACGCGGCCAGTGCGGCCAGCGCCTCGACCTGAACCTGATCCTCCCACCACCCCGATCTGACCGCGAGGCGGTATCGCTCGCGCAGGGCGCAGACATCGCTCCACAGCTGCTCGAACCAGAGCCAGCGCTCCTTGGCGTACAGCCCCTGCCAGTTCAGCGGCCAGCGGCGCGCGTCGCCCTGCACCGGGCCCTCGTCGTCCGGGCCATCCCAGTACCCGTCGTTTGCCTCCTGCCAGTTCATGTTGCGCGCGCAAGCTTCCGCAGCCGCCGGTCTGCGAACCACATCCGGAGCCGGATCTCCGCGGGCGCGAGCCGCCCATACAGCAGCAGCGCACGACCCTCCGGAAGCTCGCGCAGCGCCTCGGGCGCGACCAGCGGGCGGCGGCGGTGGCCGGTCGAGCGCGAGGTTCCGCCGGCGCCGACCGTGCGGGTGAGCTCGCGCACCTCCTCGTCGCCGGCCAGCCCGGCGAAGTAGCGCAGCGTCTCGAGGTCAGCCACGCCGGGGAGCAGCATCCGGGCGCGATGGCTGTTGACGACCGTCTCGGCCTGCTGGCCGTAGCGGCTGCGCGCCTGAGCGAGGTCGTGGAAGATCGTTACGAGTTGGATGTTGTGGCTCGGAGCCGTCGAGGCGATTTCGGCCAGGTTCGGGAGCGGGGCCACGTTTCCCGCCTCGTCGAGGCACAGGAGCAGGGGAAGCTCCAACCGTCCGCCTCCGATCGTGGCGCGCTCGTAGGCGCGGTCGACGATCTCCGAGAGCAGCGCGAGAAACAGTGGCCGCAGCAGCTTCGAGGCCTTCGCGTCGCCGATCAGGTACAACGTCGCCGGCTCATCCAGGAACGGATCGGGGGCGATCTGGCACGAGCGCGCCGAGCGCGCGACACGGGCAAAGCGATACGCCCGCAGCAGTGCCTGCGCGGTCGCCTCGATGGAGGAGCGGGTCCGGTCGGCTTGGGACTCGAACGCGCGCAGCGCATCGTAGGCGGCGTGCGCGTCGGCGATCGCCGTCGGCTCGCCGGAGGACTCGGCGAGGCGTCGCACCGCTTCGTCGAGCTCACGGGTGCCCTGGCCGTAGGCCCAGCGCACGACCGTGTCCATGCCGGCTCCAGTCGCCGCGGCGGTGAACAGGAGTGGGGCCAGACGTTGCTCGGCCGCGATGGCCCAGAAGTCGCCACCCTCGACGCCGCGCTGATCGAGCTCGCCGGCCGCGGCCAGCCTCCACGCGACTTCCAGCGCACCGTCCCAACTGCGAGCAGCGCGCAGCGGAGACCACGTGTGCGACGGCATCGCGGCGAGCGCGAAGGGGTCGAAGATGAACACACGCCCGAGCGTCTGGCGGCGGGCCAGGGTGGCCGCTAACAGGTCGGTCTTGATCGATGAGGCGACCGCCGGGCCATTCCATTCGAGCAGCGCTGGCACCGCGAGGCCGGCCGACTTCCCCGATTGGGGCGGCCCGAACGCGACGAGCGCATGCCGTTCCTCGGCGTGCAGGAGGCGGCCTCGGTGGCGCCCCAGCGTGAGGCGCCCCGGGCCACCTGGTGTCAGGCTGTGGCTGGGCCCCCGCGTCCGTCCGCGGTTGCGTCGGTGGGTCAGGTATCCGGCCAGCCTCGCGCCGAGGTGCGCGGTACGTCGTGACGCCCGCAGTGTGCGCAGATCGCCCGACCCCGCCCATCGTGCTCCGTCGCGCCGCCGGCGCGCGCCGCCGCCACGGCACAGGCGGGCGACCACGCCGGCCGATAGCCCGGCAGCGATCCCGAGCAGCCCGAGCGCGGCGTAGAACCCGAGCGGACCTGGCAACCGGGCGCGTGCGCTGGCCGGCCAGGCCGCGGCCGGGTCCGCCAGGTGAGCGGGCAGGGCAAGCAGGACGCTCGGCACCTGGCCGGCGCCAATGTCGGCCGGGCCGCGGCCGAACACGGTCCCGGCGACCGCGCCCCACAGCCACACGGCCATGCCCACGGCCAGTCCCGTGCCGATCACCGACAGGGCGCCGAGGTCGGAGAGCCCGTCGGGGCGGCTGTCGCTCATCCTCGGCTGCGCCTGGTGCTCGTGGCATTCATGCCGGTGTCGGTGTTGGTGAGGGTCGCCTCGTGGCGGGAGCGGTAGTGCTGCACCACGAACGAGCGGGTTCCGACGCGCCACAGCGCCTGGCCGGCCGACAGCATCGAGATCAGCTCAGCCTCGCTCTGTGAGAGCCCGAGCAGGCTCCGCGTCAGCGCCACCTGACTCTCGTCCTGGTGATAGATGACCCGGGTCGAGGCGTCAGCGATCAGCCCCTCGGCGATGCGGGCGGCACGGGAGCCCGCATCGCCGGCGGCTTGGAGGTCGGCGAGCTTGTGGAGCACGACGAGATTCATCACACCGAACTGTCGTGCGAGCTTGAAGTTCGATTGGAACCACTCGCCCAGTCCGGTGTGCTGAACGATCTTCCACGACTCGTCGGCCACGTTGATCAGCCGCTCGCGGCCGGGCCGCTCGGCCATTCGCGCCAACAGCGCGCTCATCCACGCCGTCGCGCAGGCCATGAGAATTCCGACCGCCGGGGAGTCGCGGACGGCGTGGAGGTCGAGCACGAGCAGCTTGGCGTCGAGGTCCAAGCCCGGCGTCGTCGGGCCGTCGAACATGCCTCGCAGCGGCCCTTCACACAGATCCTGGATCGCCAGTGCAGCGCGCCGGGCGTCCGCGGCGAGCCGCTGCGGCGTGGTCTGCAGCCGCTGGGCCATGTCCCCGCTGGGCTCGAACAGGACGGCCGAGACGTCAGGCAGAGACGGCTCGCTGACTCCGCTCTCGCGGACTGCGCGTAGCGCCTCGCGGAGCCCCGCCGCCTCGACCTGGGTCAGCGAGTCGCCGAGCGCGGTGACCGTGACGGCGCGCAGCAGCTCCAGCTGAGCGTGCTCCTCGGGACGCGAGGCGAGGGGGTTGAGGCGGACGCCGGCGCCGGGAACCAGCGAGATCGGCTGCACGCCGACCGCTTCGCAGAGCGGGCCGTATTCGCGCTTGATGTCGAGCACGAACGCCCGCCGGCCGAACAGCAGCATTCGCCACAGGAGGGTCTTGACCAGTGCGCTCTTGCCCTGTCCGAGCTTTCCCAGCACGATCGCGTTTGGGTCATCGAGCACCCCGTCGGCGTACAGGACCCACGGGTCGTAGCAGAACGCCTCGCCGCTGAAGTCGCGTCCGATGAAGACTCCGCGGCCGCCGAGACCGCTGGCCGCGATGAATGGATAGATGGCTTGGGCATGCCGGGTGGTTGACCGGTGCCCGGGCCGCTCGGCGCTGCGGCGGCTCATCTCAGCCCTCGGCACAGCGGCAGCGTGAAGGTGAACGCGTCGGCCTGCTGCCCGTACATGCGGTGCAGCTCCAGTCGTGCGCGCGCGGCGTGCTCGAGCACCTCCGAGCTGGCCGACCGGAGGTCGTCGCGGTCCCGTCCCGAGACGGTGATGAAGCCGCTGAAGCGGACTTCGCCGTAACCCGCGGCGATTTCTGACTCGCGGCGCATCGTCGCATCCACGGCCTGGCGCTGGCGTGCCGTCTCGGACTGGCCAAACCGCGTTCGCAGTTCGTGGTCGGCTCGGTCCCGGGTGATCGCAGCTTCGACCTCCCTGGTTGAGCGCCCGGCCGGGATCGGCTCGAACGTGACCGACACCGTGCGCACGGCGCTTGAGCGCCCAATCAGCGCGTCCATGAACATCGGTGAGACGTCAATTCTCGGCCAGCCGCCGATCCAGTAGGTGGCGTGAACCGCGCCGTCGCTCTGATAGTGGTCCCACGCCTCGCGCGCCCCGAGCGGCCACGCGTTGGTCTCGGCCAAGCCGTCGCGTTCGGGGTCGGCCGTCTCCAGCGCGGCCAACTCGGCGCGCGCGTAGGGGTCGAAGGCAGTCCGCACAGCCCGCGCGAGCTGACCGGGGCTCAGCGCTCCGAGCACCGTCACCTCGGCGGCGTCCAGTCCGTGTGCGACACGCTCGGTCTGCTCGATCAGCGACCGCATCACGGCGGGGGCGCCGCGATCTCGGACTCGTCGCGCGTCGACCTGCACGGCGAGCAGGATCTCGTGCTCCTGCGTGACCCGGGCTGTGGTCCCGATCAGCTCCAGGTAGGACTCGATCAGCGGCGTGCCGCGCAGTGGAATCGCCGGGTCGCGCTCGGCATGCACCCAGCGCGCCAGCTCATCTCCCTGGGCCGGTGCGGTCCGCTCGATCCATTGCAGCCGCCTGATCTCAGAGCCGGCGGCGCCCGAGAGCACCAATCCCCAGCGCGCCAGCCGCCGCTCCTGGGCTTCGGGGTCAAGCAGCGAGAAGGCCACCACCCGGCAGGCCAGGACCGCGGTCAACCGCCGCCCTGACCGTTCGGATAGCGCACCGATCGGCCGATCACGATAGGCGGCCTCGACGATCCGCGTGCCGCGCAAGGCGGCCGGCAGCTCGGGCTCCGGGCCAGCGAGGCCAGGTCCGCTCGACGTGCCCGGCCCCCGAACCCGCACGCCACGGCTCGGAGCCCCAGACCGGAAGTGGACCCGACGGCGGGCGTAGCGGACCGCGAACGACGCGCCGATCGGCGCCCACTCCTCCATCGTCCGGCCGCCCAGCGGCGCGACGGCCAACCCGACCGTGGCACCGAACAGCAGGACGGCGATCAGCGCTCCGCTGGTCGAAGGCGACTGGTCGAGCACGACGATGGCCAGAAGGCCCCCCAGCGCCAGCATCGCCGCTTGACCGGGACGGACCGGACCGAGGATCCCGCGCCGCTCCAGCGGGCCAAATCGGTACGTGACGCGCGGCTCGCTCACAGCAGCCCCCGGTCCTGATCCTGCGCGGGCGGCCGCGGATCGTGGTCCTCACCGGTGCCCGGGCCTTCGGAACTCGAACTCGGCCGCACAGAGCTGCGACCGGAGTCCACGTCGTCGTCGGCGTCTCGCTGTCCCCACGGCAGTTGCGGTCCCTGGAGATGCTCGAGGTCGAGCGGCAGCGGCGGCAAGGTCTCATCCGGCGCGTGCCACACCGGAGCCGAACCCGAGCCTCGATCGGCACCGGGAGGGGTGGCACCGTGCGGGCCACCGTCATCAGCGCTGAGGACATCGGCACCCCCATGGTTCGTCACGCCGCCGCCCGAACCGGGGTCCGCAGCAGTGTCCGCCAGAGTCGCTGGCCGGGCCGACAGATCCGGCGCCCCGGCTGGGGCCCCGGCCGACTCAGAGGTCTCCTGCAATTGACGCTGCATGCGGGTGGTCAGCCCGACCGCCCAGTCCGCTCCCATATGTGCGCCCGTGTCCGCCGCCAGCGCTGAGCCGCGCAACGCCCCAGCTTCGTGGCGCAGGGAACCGGCGGCTCCGCTCGCCAGTTCGCTGAGCGGCATGAGGCGAACCAACGCCCACGGCGCGAATGCCGCCAGCGTCACGAGCACGATCCCGGCCAGGAAGCCGGTGACGCTGTGACCGACGCTCTGGCTCATCGCGGCTCCGCCCAGCGCGAGCACGGCCACGATGGCGAATTTCGACAGGATCAGAGCGATCAGCAGCTCCACCGTCCGAATCGCCCAGACCCGCCGGGCCGGCCACACCAAAGCGGCGAACACCAGCGGCAGCATCAGCACGATCACGTACACCGCCGCCTCGCGCATGAGCAGCTCGATCCACAACGCGAGCGTTCCGGCGGCAGTCAGCAAGCCGACCAGGAAGGCGACAAAGGGCGAGCCGGAGAGAAGCGTCAGGCTGCCGATGCTCAGGCTCGCCCGATCGAGGAAGTGCGCGCCGGCGTTACCCGCCGCCGAGGAGACGATCGCCGCCATCTCATCAGAGGCCGCCAACAACAGCGTGGTCAGGGGGGCAGCCACGCTCACCGCCAGCAGTGCCAGCGGCAGATAACCGAGCGTGGCGCGAGCCAGCAGCGACAGGTCGGAGCGCATCACCGCCTGAACCGCCGCCGCGAACAGGAACGGAAGCGTCAACAAGGCCGCGACACCCGCCATCCGCCAATAGGCCGAGGAGAACCACGTGCTCTGAAGCTGCGGTCTGGTCGTCGCAGCCAGCACCTTGGCGGTCTCGTGCAGAGCGAACTTGGCGCCGCCAAGGACCCACACTCCGATCGCGGCCAGCCCGACCGCGGTCGAGGCCGCGGAGCCGCCGCCGCTTCCGCCGCCCAGCGCCGCCTTGACCGCGCCAGCCACGTGTCCCCCGGCCAGCTTCTTCCCCGCTGACACGATCCGGCCTGGGTGCTGGGCGACGGTGCACACCTTCCCCACGAGTCCACTGAACCAGCCTCCGACCGAGCAGATCGGCTTGACCGGATTAAGCGCCGAGGCGGGGGCCGGAGCCACGGCCAACGCGCAGCCCGCGGCCACGGCCACGAGCGCGACCGTCCTGGTGAGGCGGAGCCGAGGGTTGATCACTTTGCGGTCGTCCCGAGATGCTGGAAGAAGTTCACCAGCCCGGGTGCGGCCCCGACCACCAGCGCCGAGGCGCCCGAGATCAGGGCCGCCATACGACCGCGCGCGGCGTAATGGTGATTCTGGGTGTGGGATGCCACCGCCCACAGTGCGGCACCGATAAACGCGCCCAGCAGCGCGATCGAGAGTGCCCACGCCTCGGCTCCATTGACGAGCTGCTGGAGCACGTTGCTGCCGGGCAGGCCGGTGAGGTCGGGGTGGGCGGTGACCGCCAAGGGCGACATCACGGCACCGAGGGGCAAGAGAGACAACGCGGATCCTCCTCACACTAATTGAGTCATATTGAGACGATCACAACCTAGCAAGACTCATTGAGTTCTGCTAGTCTTGTTCGTATCAAATTAGCTTCAATTAGCTTCAACTCAATTATGAGAGGAGTATCCAGTGGCATGTCGTCGGCGCGGGGCAGATGAGGATGGCGGCGGGTGCGACTGTCCGGGAGGACGGCGATGACGGGGCTCCCGGCGGCCCGGGCGCGCGGCGACGAGGACGAGCTGTATCGGCTCCATCATCGAGGGCTCTTGCACGCCGTCGCGAGGTCGGTCAATGCATCGCACGAGTTGATCGAGGACGCGTGCCAGAGCGCGTGGGTGACCTTGTTGCGTTGCCAACCGGAGCGCTCACCGGCGCTGTTCGCGTGGTTGCGGACGGTGGCCGTGCACCAGGCCTACCGCCTCTCGCGCCAAGAGCGCCGCAGCGTGCGGTTCGAGGACCTGGCCGGCGATCATGAGTGGGAGGCGCTGCTCGGGCTCTCGCCCCCGCTGGAGAACGCCATCGAGGCCCGTCGCGCGCTGGAGGCGCTGGCCGCGCTGCCCGTCGGACAGCGTGACGACCTCGCGCTGCTGGTCGCGGGGTTCAGCTACCAGGAAATCGCACAGCGAGACCGCCGCCAGCGGTCAGTCAACAACGTCAACAAGCACCTGACCAAGGCCAGGGCACGGATCCGCAGGCTGGAAGCGGCAACGACGTAGCCCGCGAGGGTCTTATCGACGCGCGCGTCCGCGCTTGCGGCGCCGTCGCTCGGCCGCGCTGAGCTTGCGCGGTTTGGTGCGCTTTGACCCCGGCAGCTCGCGGCCATCCTGGCGGCCGCTGGTGTTGGCGGGACCGTGGTGATGAATCGGGGCTCGCCGCCTGGCGTCGCGCCAGATGAAGAACGAGATTCCGCTCAGCACGACCACCGCGCCAAGCGTGATCACGATCGCGCCCGAGCCGCTGAGGCCGCTACCGCTCGAGGTGCTGCTCGAGACGTCGGTGATGACCGTGGGGGTGGTGGCGGTCGGGGTTGACGCCGACGAGAGCGGAACCCCGGGCGACAGCGGATTGCCAGGTGATTGCGCAAGCACGGCCGACGGCAGCGCCAGCGCCAGCGCTACGGCCACCGCCACCGCCATTCTCACCAGGGAACCGGCGCGACCGGCTCCCGGCAACGCTCGAGACGACCCGTCCACTGTCACCGTTCCGACGCGAGCGGCTGCTCCATCGCCGGCGTCTGGGGAGGATCGCGGTAGGGGTCCTCGTTCTCGGTGTGCTCTTCGTGGTAGACACTCTCGACGTTGACCGCCCAGATGTCGTGGTTGGTCCCGAGCAGGATGTTGTCCACCGCCCGCATCGCCGTGAGCATCGAGTGATCGGAGTTGTTGTAGCGGTGCAGGCCGTTGCGCCCGACCTGAATCAGGTTGTCGATCCCGGACAGCCAGCCCCGAATCGTCATCACTCGCTCGCCGTACTCGACGTCGTAGATCGGATAGGCCTTGTGCACGCGGACCACGAAACCAAACTTCACGTGGTCGGCGTTGGCCAAACCGAGCTTCTGGATCTCGTACTTGGCGAGTTCCACCAGGGCGTCGTCGGACATGCTCCACAGCTCGTCGCCCTCGAAGCAGAAGTACTCCATCCCGATCGAGGCATCGGTGTCGTTGGGAACCATCCACGGGCTCCACGAGCGGAAGTTCTGGATCCTCAGCACCTTGACTCCGGGCACGTGGATGTAGATCCAGTTGTCCGGGAACGGGCTGTCGCCCTCGATCACCAGTGACACGGTGAGGAAGTCCCGGTAGCGCAACCCACGCGCCGCGTCACGGACGTCGACCGGCGCCTCAGGGTCGGCGATGCCGACCGTGGTGCGCAACGGCAGCGACGAGATCACGTGCGACGGGGTCAGCGTCTCGCCCCCGGCGACGACCTCCACCACCTGCCCGCCTTCGATGCGCAGCCGCGTCACGGGAGCGTTCAGACGCACCTCGCCGCCGTGGGCGCGGATGTCGTCGGTCATCTGCTCCCACATCTGCCCCGGCCCGTAGCGGGGATAGTTGAACTCGGAGATCAGCGACTTGATCTTGTTGCCCTTGTTGCCGAAGAACGCCGCCTTGGCCGCGCTGAAGAAGGACAGACCCTTGATCCGCTGCGCGGCCCATTCAGCTCGGATCTCGTCGGTGGAGACGCCCCACAGCTTCTCGGTGTAGGTCTTGAAGAAGTGCTGGTAGAGCCGCTTGCCGAAGCGGTTGGAGACCCACTGCTCGAAGCTGTCCTCGCGTCCTTTGGGTTTGAGCGCCGCCCACAGGTACGACAGGCCGCACCGCGTCAGCTCGACCGGCCCGAGCTTCTTGATCACGTCCATGCCCTCGAGCGGGTACTCGAGGAACTTGTCGTTCCAGTAGATCCGGGACTGCCGCGGGCGCTTGAGGAACTCCTCCTTCATGATCTCGTGCCAGAGATCATCGACCTCCTGCACCTTGGTGAAGAACCGGTGCCCGCCGAGGTCGAAGCGGTAGCCGTCGCGGACCTCGGTCCGCGCGAGGCCGCCCACCTGGTCGGTGGACTCCAGCACGATCACCGGCTTGCCCTGCTTGGCCAGCAGGTAGCCGGCGGTGAGCCCCGCTGGGCCGCCGCCCAGCACGACGACCGGGTGCTCGGCGGTGATCTCGGCGCCAGGGGCGGATGCGTCTGGGGGCTGCGGGTCTGTCATCTCAGGTGCTCAGGAGACCTTCTGGTAGAGGATCGCGCTGTCGGCCACGCAACAGGCGCCGCGGTAGTTGTGCGGTGCCACCGCGATCGGCTTGAGGCTTGCATCGCCCGCCAGCAGCGCTCCCCACTGGGCGGATCGCCGTCGCACGAGCTGCGTCCACGACGCCTGCCAACTCTGCGCCCCCTCGGTCAGGGGCCGCACGTAGAGCACCTGCTGTCCCGGCTTGACGGTGGCAATCAGGCGGCCGAACACGGACGCCGCGTTGGCAGCCTGCAGGCGCGGGAGGGCGTGGACCCAGTTCACCGATTGTGGGTCTCGGCTGGGGCCCAGGACGCTGGCGAAACGCAGTCCCGCGGGCAGGTAGTACCAGTTGAGCGGGACCTGCTCGGGCTGGCCGACGATGACCAGGTCACCCTTGTGCAGCAGCGGCCCCATTTCACCGGCCACATCACGCATGTCGCTCTTGTACTGCGGCGTGAACGACGATGGATTGGCCCAGAACACCACCGTCAGCACGAGCGCGATCAGCCCGACTCCCTTGGAGCGGGACAGGCCGAGGGCGGCGAGCAGGAGCAGGGCGCCGACGATGGGAGCGAAGTAGCGGTACTGCCAGGCGGGCGAGAAGCGCGAGACGAGCCACCCGCAGGCGAGCGTCCCGATCGGGATCAGGATCATCACCCACATCGCGAGCGACTCACGGCTGCGCCACTTGCTGCGCGAGAACAGGCCGGCCAGGCCGATGCTCGAGCCGAGCACGAGCGCGACCGTGGCGCGATCGCCGCCCATCAGGTTGCGCGAAATCTGAACCGGTGCCCCGAAGTTGGGAGCGGTGTCCCACGGCGAGCCGGTGTGTGTGGCCTGGTAGAGCAGCGTCGGCACCCAGGGCAGGAACAGGACGATCGCGGCACCGAACGCCAGGACGGCGTCCTTGAACAGCGCCCGTGGTTCTGGGCTCGCGCGCCAGACGGGAATGAACGCGACGGCGGCGCCGACGCCGAAGAAGATGCCCCACGCATGTGTGTAGAGCATCAGGGCTTGGCAGACCGAGAACAGGATCAGGTAGCGACGCCGGCGGTAGACGAAGCCGTGGATGAAGCCCGCGGTGGCGAGAAGTCCGAGCAGCGCCATCAGCGTGTACATGCGGGTCTCTTGGCTGTACGCGGTGATGAACGGGTTCAGCGCGAACAGCACGGCGGCGATGACCGCCGCCCACCGACCGAACAGGCTCCACGCCGCCCACGCTCCCAGTGGGACCGTGACCAGGCCGAACAGCAACGACAGCGCGTGCGTCTCGGACTCCGTCGAGCCGAACACGCTCATCCACACGTGGAGCATCAGGTAGTAGAGCGGCGGCGAACCGTCGTGCCGGAGCACCCCGGGAATGGACACGAGCGAATGGGACGAGATCCCGACCGACAGCGCCTCGTCCATCCAGAACTGTCCGCTCAAAAAGCGCGTGCGCATGAACGCCGAGAGCAGCGTCAGCGCCACCAGGACGAACGTCATGATCGCCCACATGGGGATGCGCCGCAGCCGCGAGGGCATCCGCAGCTCGAAGTTCGGTAGCGGAGGACTGGGCGGACGGCTGGGGGCGGTGACGGTGGCCATCTAGCGCTCTCTCGAACTCATCGCGTACCTCAGGTTACCCGCGGCAATTGGTAAACAGCCGGAACGTGCGCACGTGGCCGGCATAGCGGTAGTGGACGTTCGGCCACGCATGCACGATCGGGAGCAGCGCTGAGTTGCTCTGGGCTCGGGTTTGCAGGATCACATTTGGAGCCGGAGGCGGCGGTGCTCCGGCCGCCGGCGAGGCCTCGATGTCGAGCGTGTGCACGCCAAGCGTCCACGCCACCATCGGGACCTGGAAGCCCTCGGTCATCACGGTGCCGCAGCGCCGCAGCTTGGCCGCACCACCGTAGTCGTCGACCACCCGGGTCACGTCCTCGCGCAGCTTGGCCTGGTACACCAGCGCGTGGTGGGTGCGGGGGATGTCGATCAGATTGCCACCGACCCACGAGGGCAACAGCAGGAAGCAGGTCCCCAGCACGGCGACGGCGGACCAGTTGCTCACCTGTCCCCGGAGCCGGTCTCCCGGCCCCGATCCGGGTCTGACGGTGCGTCGCAGGCCGGTGGCCAGAGCGAGCGCGGCCCATCCCCATCCGACCGCCCCGGCGATCTCGATCAGGGCCGAACCGAGCACGAGGTAGCGGTTGTTGCCCGAGAAGCCGGCCTGGGTCAGCACCGCGATCACGACGAACCAGGCGACCCCGGCGATACCCATCACCGCGACCGCCGCCTCCGCACGGGCCCACGCGCTGCCGAGAACGGCGGTGCCGGTCGACCGCCAGCCCCGCCACAGGTCGACTCCGGCCACCGCGACCGCAATCGCCGCGACGACCTTGATGCGCAGCAGGATGGTCGGCCAGGCGTGGTCGACGAGCTCGGTGCAGAACGGGCACTTGGCGAACGCGGGGCTATTGGAACGCGGCTGTTGGGCCCGGGTGACGCCGCGGAAGAAGTGGCCCGAGCCCCAGTATTCGGGCAGGAACCAGAGCACCGGGATGAGCACGAACAGGCCAATCACGAGTTTGCGTGCTCCCGGATCCTTCCACCACAGGTAGAGGCCGTACGGCCCCCAGAAGAGCCAGATCTCGGGTCGGTCGAGCGCTGCGGCGAATCCGATCGCGAACGCCTGCCGGGGCTTGCCGTCGAGGTGGCGCTCGACCGCAATCAGGACCAGTGCGGTCATCAGCCCTTCGGAGTAGCCCAGTGCGTTGTCGCTGATGAAGCCGCCGGAGAAGGCCAGGCCGATGGCGGCGATCAGTCCGGCCAGCAGCGCTGGGCCGAGCGCCGTGATGCGATCGAGACTCCTCGACGCTGCGGTGAACCGAGTCGCCACTTGACGCGTCAGGCGCACCGAGAGCTTGAACACCATCGCCACCGCCATTAACGCGCCGGCGCGCGCGACGACCAGCCAGAGGTCAGGCGCCGCCCGGCCGAACGGTGCGAACAGGGTGGTGAAGATAACCGGCAGGGGCTTCCAGGTCGGGCCGCCGGTGGTCTGCAGGTTGAGGTGCACGATCTCGCGCCCCCACACGATCCAGGCCCATGGGTCATAGCTCGGCGTGGAGGGGATCAGCAGCGACAGGGCTGCGATCACGAGCGCCACGCCCGCGAGGGCACCATAAAACCGCGGGCCCGACGGAGACCAGCGCGAGCCCTCGGCGGGGGCCTTGATCCGCGCGGACGGCGGTGTCGGCGCAGCCAGCTCCGTGGTTGACGCGAACAGCAAATTGGCGAGCGGTCGTCGGGCCACGATCGTCGGGCTAGCCCTTGACCCCGACGGCCAGGCAGTCCTCAACCAGCTGGAGTTCGCTGTCCGAGGCCTGGTTTGGGAACAGCAGCGCGCTGCCGATCACCTCGGCGCCCGGATCGTGTCCAGCAATCTGAACCGCCTGCGCGGCGCCCGGGGTGGGCTCGAAGGTGATCGACGGCCCAGTCGGCAGTGCGCCCACCTGCAGTCCTGTCCTCCCCACGGGCACGACCACCAGATGATCCTGCCTGATGCACTGCAGGTGCATTGTGCGGGGGTCATCTACTCCTTGACGGCTCTTGATCGCCGCCTGAGGAGTTCCGGCGACCGGCTTGGCGGTGCTTCCGCAGGCTGACAGCGACAGCACGGCCAGCCCCGCGGCCATCGCGAGCTTCGCGGAGGACATGTGGCGAGAGGGTAGAGGATCATCCAGCCGGTGATTGCACTAGCGGCCTTAGCGGGGCCCCTGCCCAAGGCTGGGGTGGTGGCCGTGGCCGGGCTCGTCGCGGTCGTTCTGTTGGCGAACGATCGACGAATACGCGCGCTCGGAGCGCTCGGGGCGCTGTTGCTGGCACCGGTGCTGCTGCTGGACGACATCTGGAGCTCGCCGCAGCTGCGCCTGGTGCATCGTCACCCACTACCGGCCCTCGTGGGAGCGCTCGTGGCGTTGGCGGCGCTCGCGGCGTTGGCGGCGCTGATCGCGCGTCGCCCCGGACTGTTCGGGGCCCTGGCGGTTCTCGCGCTCCCCTTCCGGGTGCCGATCCAAGCCGGCGGGACGACGTCGAACCTGCTGGTACCGCTGTACTTGGTGGTGGCCGCGGGCGCGCTGGCGCAGATCGTTCCCGCGCTGGTCGGTCGTGAGCCAGGCCGAGGCCAGGACGGCGCCGGCGCGCCCGCCTACCGGTCGGGATGGATCGAACGCCTGCTGGCGCTGTATGTCGTGCTCTATGGCCTGCAGGCGATCTACTCCCCGGACTTCGAGAAGGCCCTGCAGCAGATGGTCTTCTTCTACGTCCCGTTCGCGCTGCTGTACTGGCTGCTGCGGGGGCTGCGCTGGACCCCGCGGCTCGTGCGCACGTGTGTGCAACTGACCGCCGCTCTGGCCGTCCTGTTCACGGCGATCGGCGTGGTCGAGTACGCGACCAAGACGATCATCCTGAATCCGAAGCTCGTCGTGGCCAACGACCTGCACACGTATTTCACCGTCAACTCGGTCTTCTTCGATCCCGACATCTTCGGTCGCTACCTGGCGCTGGTGATGATCCTGCTGGCGGTGCTGCTCCTCTACGAGCGCCCGAAGCGCGAGCAACTCGGCGTCATGGTGGTGCTGGCCATCCTCTGGGGCGGACTCGTGTTGACGCTCTCGCGGTCAAGCCTCGGAGCGCTGCTGGTCGGCCTCGGCGTGCTGGCGGCACTGCGCTGGCGGCCATCACGGGCGCTGGTCGTCGCCGTGGCGGTGATCGCGCTCGGCGTGGCGGCGGTGGCGATCTCGCCGAACACGTTCGGCTTGAACCAGGGCGTCAACGGTGCCTCGAGCGGACGGGGTGGACTGGTCAGCGGCGGCGTCGCCCTGTTTGGCGATCGGCCGCTGTGGGGGTATGGATCGGGATCGTTCGTGGACGAATACCGCGCCCACCACCCCCGCAGCTCGAGCGTGCTGTCTGCCTCGCACACGATCCCGGTCACGATCGCGGCTGAGCAGGGCCTGATCGGTTTGCTCGCCTACATCGCACTCGTGCTGATGGCGTTGGTGACCCTGCTGCGGGGGGCGCGGGGTGACCCGGTTCGCGGCGCAGTGGGAGCCGCGTTTGCCGCGCTCGTATTCCACACCATGCTGTACGCGGACTTCCTTGAGGATCCCGTCGCCTGGGCGCTGTTGGGCGTGGGCGCCGCACTGGCCGCCAGCCGGCTACAGCGGCGTGGTGTACGCCCCGGTGATCCCGCCGTCGACCATGAACGTGGTGGCGGTGACGAAGCTCGACTCGTCGCTGGCTAGGAACAGCGCCACGTTGGCGATCTCCTCCACGCGCGCGAAGCGGCCCATCGGCACATGCACCAGCCGGCGGGCGGCCTGCTCGGGATCCGTGGCGTACAACTCCGCCAGCAGCGGTGTGTCGACCGGCCCGGGGCAGAGCGCGTTGACCCGTACGCCGCGGCGGGCAAATTCGACGCCGAGCTCGCGCGACAGCGCCAGCACGCCCCCCTTCGATGCCGTATAGGAAATCTGAGATGTCGCCGAACCCAGCACGGCGACGAACGACGCGGTGTTGATCACCGACCCGCGGGAGGGCGGATCGTTATCGAGCAGGTGCCGGATACCGTGCTTGCAGCATAGGAACACGCTGCGCAGGTTGGCCGTTTGCACTCGCTCCCACGCCTCCACGCTCGTGTCCAATACAGAGGCATCTTCGGGCGGCGAGATGCCCGCATTGTTGAACAGGACGTCGATCCGGCCCAGTTCGGCTCGTGCGCGCGCGAACAGTCCCGCGACGCTCGGCTCGTCGGCGACGTCGGCGGTCAACGCGAGCTCGCCGACGGAGTGCTCTCGCTGGTCGACCCCGACGACGCGCGCGCCCTCGCGCTCGAACACCGCGGCGGTCGCCGCGCCGATGCCCCCGGCGGCACCGGTGATCACGCATACCTTGCCCTGAAGCCTCATGTGGTCGCGTAGAAGATCGATTTGACTTCGGTGTACGCGTCGAGCGCGTGAGCGCCCAACTCGCGGCCGTAACCCGATTGCTTGAAGCCACCGAAGGGAGTCGCCACCCGCACCGACGTGTTGGAGTTGATCGACAGCACACCGGCGTCGAGGGCGCGGGCGACGCGCAGCGCCCGAGCGCCGTCGCGGGTCCAGATCGAGCCCGAGAGCCCATAGATCGTGTCGTTGGCCAAGCTCACTGCCTCGGCCTCGTCGTGGAACGGGATCACGGTCGCCACCGGGCCGAAGATCTCCTCCCGGGCGGCGCGCGCGTCTGGGTGGACCGGGCAGAGCACGGCGGGGGCGAACCAGTAGCCGGGCCCCTCGGGCGCGGTGCCGCGGATCGCCACCGGAGCGTCGCCATCCAGGTACGACGCCACGGTCGCTCGTTGCGCCGCGGAGATCAGCGGCCCCATCTCGGTGCTCTCCTGCAGCGGGTCCCCGACCGTGATCGCCATCACCGAGCGCTCGAGCTCGGCCATGAATTCGTCCATCACCTCGGCCTCCACGAGGATCCTGGAGCGCGCGCAGCAGTCTTGGCCCGCGTTGCCGAACACGGCCATCGGTGCCGCAGCAGCCGCAGCGGCCAGATCGGCGTCCGCGAACACCACGTTTGGGGACTTCCCCCCGAGTTCAAGCGTCACGCGCTTGATCGTGCCCGCGGCGCCGGCGGCGATCGACCGGCCGACCTCGGTTGAGCCGGTGAACGCGATCTTGGCCACGTCCGGGTGCTCCACCAGCCGGCGGCCGCACGTGCTGCCGGGGCCGACCACGATGTTGATTACGCCGTCCGGAATACCCGCGCCAGCGGCGATGTCGGCAAACGCGAGTGCGGTCAGGGGCGTCAGCTCGGCCGGTTTGAGCACGACTGTGTTGCCGGCCGCCAGGGCCGGCGCCAGCTTCCAGGCGGCGATCGTGAGCGGGAAGTTCCACGGCACGATCAGCCCGACCACCCCCAGCGGCTCCCGCACCGTGAAGGCCTGGCCTCCGGCGACGGGGATCGTGTCGCCGAGCAAGCGCTCCGGCGCTCCGGCGTAGTAACGGAACGTCTGCACGACCATGTCCATCTCGCCGCGGGCGTCCCCGATCGGCTTGCCCACGTTGCGGGCCTCCAGCAGCGCCAGCTCCTCGCGCCGGGCGGCGAGCGCGTCCGCCAGCACGCGCAGGTGCTCGGCCCGCGCCCCGGGGGCGAGCGCACGCCAGGCGGTGAAGGCGGCCTTGGCCCGGGCGACCGCGGCGTCGACATCGTCTGGATCCGCCCGCGGCACCTGCTCAAGCACCGTCTCGGTGGCCGGCTCGATGACGGTCAGCACTTCGGACACGTGACCTCTGGACGCTGATTGAGAGCCGGCCATCACGCCGACGCTACACCAGCCGCTGTCGGTTCGTCGATCGTCCGCACCGGGCCCCGGAAATGGTTCTTCGCATACGCCTGCCACCAGAGCTCGACGGCGATGAACACGACCAGCATCACCAGCGGCGCGTAGTTGAACGCCGACCAGCTGAACTGGCTGGAGAACGGCACGGCCGCCGGTGTGAACGGCAGGATGAACAGGATCACGCAGATCGCCACCCAGACGATCGCGATCAGGTTGATCCACTTGTACTTCGGTCCGAGGGTCCAGGATCCGGTCTGGAAGCTGTCACCCTTGCGCCAGCGCAGGAAGATGGGGATCGTGTAGGCGATGTAGAGGCTGATGGTGGTGATCGCGGTGACGGCATAGAAGGCGACGGGGGTGCCGACCTTGTTGCCCTTGACTGCCGGGATCGTGATGATCAGTGCGAACGCGCATACGAACAGCACCGACCAGGTCGGCACGCGCTCAGAGTTGAGTTGTCGCCACAGCCGGTGACCGGGGACGGCGTGGTCGCGGGAGAACGCATAGTTCATCCGCGACGCTGCGGTGACACAGCCCATGCCGCAGAACAGCTGCCCGATGGTCGCGATCAACAGCACCGCCTTGGCCGCGGCCGAACTCAGCGCCGTCTCGAGCACCGCCTGCGCGGTCCCACCGGCCGAGTCGATCCCCTTGACGTGCGTGGCCGCGAACAGCAGTGCGAGCAAGACCACCCAGCCGACGGCGGCAGAGTAGAAGATCGATTTCCACAGACCCTTGGCCGCCGCCTGCGAGGCGTCCTGCGTCTCCTCCGACAGATGCGCCGAGGCGTCGTAGCCGGTGAACGTGTACATCGTCAGCAGGAATCCCAGCGGAAGGATGTAGTACCAGTACATGTCCTGGTTGAAGCCCGACAGATTGATCCTGTGCCCGAACACGAACGAGAGGCTCTGGTGGTGCGCAGGCACGGCGATCAGGATCACGACGATCACGAGCACGCCGAGCACGTGCCACCAGACAGAGATCCGGTTGAACAGCGACACCAGCGGCGAGGAGAACACGTTCAAGAGGCCGTGAAAGAGCAGAATGAGCGCGAACAGCGCGAACGTGTGGGTCAAGATGTGAGACGGGACCGTGGTGCCGAAATTGAGGATGAAGTGCAAGCCGTAGAGCCCGAGTGTCGCGTTCAGGAAGATCGCGCACGCGTAGTCGACCGACGCGACGATCGCCACCAGGCCGAGCAGATTGAACCAACCGGTGAACCACGCCCAGCGCACGCCGCCCAATTGATACGCCCAGTAGTAGATCCCGCCGGCGGTCGGATACGCGGACGCCAGTTCGGCCATCGAGAAACCCACCATCAGCACGAGCAGGCTGATCAGCGGCCAGCCGATCGAGATCGCCACGGGACCGCCATTGATCCAGGCCTGGCTGAAGGTCGTGAACGGACCGGCGAGGACCGAGATGATCGTGAACGAGATCGCGAAGTTCGAGAACGCGCTCCAGCCGCGGCGCAGCTCCTGCTTGTAGCCCAGCTCAGCCAGCCTCTGCTCGTCGGTGGTCAGCGGCTCTGCAACGGTCGCCATACGGCCTCCTCGGTATAAGGTCTGGTGCTCCGTCCTTCAGCGCGGAAAACATACGCTCACGCGCGGGCGGAAGTCAAGGTCTGCTGATCAGACCTTCGGAAGCAGGCCAGCCAGGACCTGCTCGGTGCCATGCAGATGCTCGGCCATCTCACGCCCGGCCAGCGCCCCGTCGTGGCGGCGGATCGCCACCACGAGACGCCGATGTTGGGAGTTGGCGGAATCGAGTACTTCGGGGGGGTGGGCGATCAATGAGATCAGTCCGGTCATCGCTCCCTGCGCCTCGGTCATCGCGGTCACCAGCCGTGGGCTCCGGGTCGCCTCCGCCAGTGCCACGTGAAACCGGACGTCGGCCTGGCGGTAGGCGGGAAAGTCCTCCAGCATGCCGTCCAATGCGACCACCAGGTCGCTGAGCACGTCCAGCACTTCCGGTTGCGCGCGCTCCGCCGCCAGGACGGCAATGCCGACCTCGACGGCCATGCGCTCGTCGCACACGTCGCGCCACGCGGCGAGCACGTCAGGCGATGGCGGGCTGGCCGGTGGCTGTGGGTCGGCCACGAACGTTCCCCCGCCCCGGCCACGGGTGGCGTGCAGGTGGCCGCTCTGGGCGAGCGCCAGCAGCGCCTGGCGCAGCGTCGAGCGCGCAATCCCCAGCTTGGTGCACAGCTCGCGCTCGGCCGGCAGCCGCGTTCCGGGAGGCAGCAGCCCGAGCTTGATGGCAGTGCCGAGGCGCTCGACTGTCTCTTCGAACGCGGTTTGCGAACGCACCGGAGCGAACACCGTGTCGAGCGAGGCGACCGAGTCCAGCATCGCCGCCAGCCCGTCGCCGGGCCGGTTCACAGCCGCTCGAAGCCCCGGAATCGCTCCCAGTCGGTGACGGCGGAGTTGAATGCCGCCAGCTCGACGTCAGCTGCGTTGACGTAGTGGTCGACGACCGCGTCGCCGAACGCCGCGCGAGCCACGTCGCTGGTGGCGAACAGATCCCGCGCCTCATGCAGCGTCGACGGCAGGCGGGGCTTGTCCTGAGCGAGATATGCGTTGCCCTGATACGCGGGCTCGAGCTCGAGCCGCGACTGCAGGCCGTGCAGTCCCGCGGCGATGATCGCGCTGAGCGCCAGATAGGGGTTGAGATCCGAGCCGCCGGTGCGGTTCTCAAACCGCAGGCCGGCTCCGTGCCCGACCACCCGCAGCGAGCAGGTCCGGTTGTCCGGGCCCCAGGCCACCGTGGTGGGAGCGAACGAGCCCTCGGCATAGCGCTTGTAGGAGTTGACGTTCGGCGCCAGCATGAGCGTCAGCTCGCGCAGGCAGGCGAGTTGCCCGGCCAGGAAGGTGTCGAACACGGCGCGCTCGCGCGCGAACAGGGCGCCCTGCTCATCGGCGAGCGAGAAGTGGATGTGACACGAGCTCCCCTCGCGCTCGTTGAACTTGGCGATGAAGCTGATCGACATCCCTTCCTGCGCCGCGATCTCCTTGGCCGCGTTCTTGTAGATCGCGTGATCGTCAGCCGTGCGCAACGCGTCGCCGTAGCGGAAGTTGATCTCGTGCTGGCCGAAGTTGCACTCACCCTTGGAGTTCTCGACGGCGATCCCCGCCGCCTCCATCGCGTTGCGGATACGACGGATCAGCGGCTCCACCCGCGCCGTGCCGAGCAGCGAGTAATCGACGTTGTAGAGGTTCGCCGGCGCCAGGTCGCGGTACCCCTTGTGCCAGGCCTCCTCATAGGAGTCGCGGAACATCATGAACTCGAGTTCGGTGCTCGCGTTCGCAGTCCAGCCCCGCTCGTCCAGCCGGGCGAGCTGGGCGCGCAGCATCTGGCGCGGGGAGGCCACGACGTCGGTCCCGTCCTCCCAGGCCAGATCCGCCAGGCACATCGCCGTGCCCACCTGCCAGGGCACGGGACGCAACGTGCTCAGATCCGGCCGCATCACGAAGTCGCCGTATCCGCGCTCCCACGACGACATCTCGTAGCCGTCCACGGTCGACATGTCGACGTCCACGGCGAGCAGATAGTTGCAGCCCTCGGCGCCGTGCGGGGCGACCTCCTCCAGGAAGTGACGGGCGGTGAAGCGCTTGCCCTGGAGCCGGCCCTGCATGTCGGTCAGCGCCAGCAGGACCGTGTCGATCTCGCCTGCTGCGACCTTCGCCTCGAGTTCCTCGAGTGTCATGCGTGCACCCCTCGGTCGACCTTCAACTCCAACTTCTCCAGCCTCACGGCCGATGAAGGTATAGGAACCGAGCCTCAAACGCTAGTTTTCCCGCCCATGGCTGATCTCAGTGCGATCATCGCGCGGCTTGAGCCGCGGCTGGGCGCCGCCGCCGCCCCGCCGGTGC
>Ga0302181_10001001_pt1 | contig 21804 bp, 20 predicted proteins | sample I_Palsa_E3_3_FD_198786 | JGI IMG/M metagenome (GOLD analysis project Ga0302181, IMG submission 198786) | Peat permafrost microbial communities from Stordalen Mire near Abisko, Sweden - I_Palsa_E3_3 | ecosystem: Environmental > Terrestrial > Soil > Palsa > Peat permafrost | place: Sweden...
GCTGGCCAACCTTGTTGGAAAGCGTGTTGGGTGCAAGCCCTCGCGAGTTCGAATCTCGCATCCTCCGCCACCCCGAACTGCGGAAACACCCGTCCTGGCCGCCGCGGAACAGGCGCCTGGCGGTGCCGTGAACTAATTTAATGGCTCATTTGACGGGCCGTGCGCATGCCCGTGGCAGCATCACGCGCCGCTGCGAGCGCTGGATCGAACCCCGAGACGGGCCCGAGTGGGCGACCCCTGTGCTCCCTTCAGGGCCTGACCAGCGCCTTGCCGAGCTTTCCACCGTCGAGCAACGAGAGCAGTGCCCGCGGCGCGCTTTCCAGGCCGTCGAACTCGGTCACCTCGCAGCGGAGCGTGCCATCCTCGACGAGCGGGAGGGTCTCTTCCTCAAATGCGGCTCTGCGGTGGAGGTGATCGAGAACCAGGAAGCCCTCGACTCGAAGGCGCTTGACGATGAGGTGCGTGAGGTTGCCCGGCCCGGGTCCTGGCGGTTTCCCGTAGCCCGAGATCATCCCGCAGATGGCAGCCCGGCCGCCGATGCGAAGAAGGTCGATTGCTGCCTCGAGGTGATCACCGCCAACGTTGTCGAAATAGAGATCGATACCCTCCGGCGCAACCGCGCGCAGCTGATCGGTGAGATGACCGGCCCCATAGTCGACGGCCGCGTCGAGCCCGAGAATGTCAGTAAGGTACCGCGCCTTGCCGTCCCCCCTGGCGCTTCCTACTACCAGCGAGGCGCCGCGGGCCTTTGCCATCTGGGCCGCGACTGATCCGACGGCACCGGCTGCGGCGGACACCCAGACCCGGTCACCCGGTCGCATCCGCGCAATATCGGCCAGGCCGATGTAGGCGGTCAGTCCCGGAACGCCCAGGACGTGCAGCCAGGTGTGCGGAGGCAGGCCGTGGCGTGGCTCGATGCGCGTCGCAGCAGTCGCATCGAGCACGGCGTAGTCACGCCACCCTCCCCAGCAGACCGCCCAGTCACCTTCTGACCAGTCGTCCGCGGTGGATTGCACGACCTGGCTGACGGCCCTCGCCTCTACCGGGACCCCAAGCTCGAAAGCCGGCGCGTATGTGTCCACGAAGAGCCGGGGGATCATCGACGGATCGACGCTGAAACAGTCGGCCCGGACAAGCAACTGACCTTGCTGGAGGGCTGGCAGTTCGCGCTCGACAAGCGTGAAGCAATCCGGGCCGATCCGTTCCTGCGGTCGACGCGAGAGCACCAGCTCGCGGGCGGTCACCATCGAGACGTCCCGCAAGGCATCGCATCACGAGTGGGCCGGTCGGATGCCAGCGGCACCCGTCCCGGGATGACCATCACGACTGCGTTCATGACTTCGCAGGCTAGGCTACGCAGCCGGCCTGCGGTTGACCGCAAGCGCACGGCTCATTTCCCGCGCGCACCGGCTGCTGCCGACGGCGCCGGCCGCTGCGGCTCAGGGACGCGATGTGCGCGGCAGCGCTCCCGCGTGTCGGTCGGCCGTTCGCCGAAATGCTCCCGGTAGGCGTTGCTGAAGGTACTGGCGTTGCTGAACCCCGACGAGGTGGCGACGCTGGCCACCGTGCGGTGGTCCCAGCCGGGGTGCTGCAGCCTCAGCCGGGCGAGCTCGAGCCGTTCTTCCCGGATTAGCAGGGACGGCGTCGTGCCGACACGCTGGAGCTGCGCCTGGATCTGGCGTAGCGACCAGCCGAGCTCTGCGGCGACTGTCGCGCCCGTCAGTGAGATGTCATGAGCGTTCGCGCGCACGAAGCAGCGGATCGTTGCGATGAGATCATCCTGAGATTCGCACGCCGGCGGCAGCAGCGCCCCTCCGTAGGCGAGGCACAGCAGGTCCACGGCCCGGTCGGCGGCAGCGTCGAAATCCAGCCCGCTGATCGTGTGCGCCTGGCCGCGCAAGCTTCTCAGGAGGTCGGCCACGACCCGGCCCATGCCATGGCCGGCATTAAGCGCGATGGTCCGGGCCGGCCTTCCGCCGATGCGGGCGTCGATGCGGGCCTGGGGTATCACTAGCGCAAGGCACGAGAAGTTGCTGCTGTGCCACATGTCCATCGGCGCATCCAGGCTGACGAGCGACATGCCGCCTGGCTCGAGCGTCACCGTCGTGTGCGCCTGGCGGACAGTCATTGACCCGGTGACAGGGACCAGCAATTCGTAGGCCAAGTGCGGATCCTGCTGAACCTGGCGGCCGGTCCGCTTGATGAACTCCTCGTCGCCCCACCATCGCACCAGCTGGTAGGCGCCGGTGTGCTGGTGCTCGATCCGTCCGCGGTAGTCGTCGGGCACTCGGATCGCCATCCGGGCATGGATCGAGGAGACGATCTCGCTCCACCACTCGGCTCGCTCCGTTACCGCCACGTTGCTGCAGCGGTATGAGTCACGTGCGTACACGGCGGACCTCGCTAACACCGGACCTGACCGCAGAATAACGCCAGAACTCGGATAACTACAGGCCGTGCTCGGGCCCCGGCAGCAGCCTCCTACCAGGTCCAGTCGTAGGTGGCGCCGGCCCGCTGTGCGAGTGGTTTGAGCATGCCCTCTTCATACACCGGGACGGAGTCGTAGCCATCGAGCGGGGCGGCGGTCATGACCTGGCCGAACAGCTGCGGGTCCAGATGCGGTTCCGGGATGCCGGCGGCCATCGCGTACCGCTGAAGATGGTTGCGGAGGAACTCGGAGTTGCAGGGCGCCATCCCGAAATTCGCGGGATGGGTCATTGCCTCCCGCAGGGATATGAACTCCACTCCTCGCTCAGTGAAGGCGTCCAGGATCGCGCCCAGCGTGTCCATCGCGATCGTCGTGCCGTGGATCAGCCAGATAAGAGGGATGTCCTGGCCGAACAGCTTTCTGGCCAGCTCCGCGTGTGCTGCCAGCTGCTCGATTGCCGAGGAGATGTAGGTTTCCTGCAGCATGCGCTGCGCGTCCTGGTCCCCGGACACGACGGCACGGTAATAAGGCACGATCCACGCGAAGTCGCTGAACCATGCGGTGATCGGCGCGTTCTGGTAACCGGACGCACGAATGTGGTCCTCGACCTGCCCGTGCTTGGTCTCAGTCTCGCCGACCATGTCCATGGCGTACCGGAAGTAGCGCTCGGGGGCCAGCTCGATGAGGCTGCCGATGAGGCCCTCGGCCTTGTCGATGTCGGCGCAGTACTGGTCGCCCGACATCCATCGCAGCGGGGCATGCAAGTGCGTGTGATTACCCAGGTGGTGCCCGGCCTCGATCCAGGATTCCCAGGCGGCCATCAGGCCGGGGTCTGCCTCAAGCCGATGGGTGTGCGAGAACCCGTAGATACCCGTCAGGCCGTGATCGGCGAGCGTGGCTGCCAGCGACTTGGTGATGACCAGCGGCGTAATGCCGTCTGGCATCGGGAGGCCGTCCCACAGCACGAAGTCGTCGACCGTAACCGCGACCCGGACGGCACCCGCCGGTGAGATGTTCGGCATGGGAGATCCCTTCGCCTGCGACCCGCGCTTGGCGGTTGTCACGAGGCTAGGAAGCGGCGCTGATCGCGTCTTGCTGGAACGCGCAGCGCACTTTCCGCCGACGCAGGGTTATTCGGCGGCGTGCGGGGCGATCTCCCGGCTGGTGCTCGGCCCGCCGATGTCCCGGGAAGAAGCACAGGCGATCATTGCGGGCAGCCAGTGACGGACAACACCACCGGCCTCCGGCCGCGCAGGCCCGACGCTCGGTGACAGCCCGCTCAAGCCGACAGCCGCATGCGAGGCCATCGCTGGGAGCAGCCGGACCTGTTGTGCCTGGTCACGCACGCCCAGGACCGGCCAGCGGCCGGGCACGACTGGCGCCCGGCAGGAGTATCGGTGAGCGCGATGCCGACCCGGTACTCGGCGACAGGCACGGCAGCGATCGCCAGCTCGTCGGTATCCAGTGCGGCCCCTTGGCCAGGGCGCACAGCGAAAGAAACTCCCACCAGCGACGACGGACCGTTAACGGGTCCTGAATCGACTGCCCAAGGCGGCACGGTGCCGCGGTGGCCCTTCGCGGCACCGACCTACGGTCGCATGGCTCTTTGCCCATCCCGGGCCAAGGCCCTAGACTTGTACGTGATTCCTGTACGAATGAGGTGGCGCTTGTGACCGCGGTGAGCATCAGCAACGCACGCCAGAACCTGTTCCCACTGGTGCGGCAAGTCAGCGAGGACCACGTCGTCATCGAGATAGTCGCGCGCAACGGCGGCAACGCCGTCCTGATGTCAGCAGAAGACTACGAGTCTCTTCAGGAGACCCTCTACCTGTTCTCTACGCGCGCCAACGCCGCCCATCTCCTTCGCGGGCTGGCCGAGGCCCGCGAAGGCACGGCCGAGCCAACCGATCCTGAGCAACTGGCCGCCCGATTCGAGGGCCAGCCGACCAGGTGAAGCTGTCGATCACCTCCGGCGCTCTCGAGGACCTTGAGGCCTGGTCGACAACCAATCCGAAGCTGGTATCACGGATCATCAGGCTGATCGCGGAGGTTACGCGAACGCCCCGCAGCGGCACGGGCAAGCCCGAACGGCTCAAGCATCTCGGCGGCGAGGTCTGGTCACGCCGGATAACAGAGAAAGATCGGCTGGTCTATGAAATCCAGCACGACGCCATCGTTGTCATCGCGTGCCGCTTCCACTACGACGACCACTAAGCAAGCTGGCAGCGAACCACCCCGCCGTTCGCCACCGTACGACCGCATAGATGCGAGATGATCACCCCGTCCGCCACCGTTCGCCATCGTCCGGCCCGCGTGCATTGCGGCAGGTCACGGACGGTCGCGGACCCCGGCGGACGCTGGCAAGCATTGTTGGAAATAGTGCGCCTGGCTGCCGACGAGGACCTGCCGTCGACTCGGTGGACCGCCGCTTCGGCGATGTTCCAGGCGTGAGGTCAAGTATCGACTAATCGGCGCCGATGACCTTGAAGTCCTGGTTGACGAAGACGTGGTGCGGCCAGCTGACGCCGATGTAGTGGACCTCGTAATCGCCGTTGCCGAGCTTCACCACCCGGTCGGCCAGGCCCCCGGGGTAGGCGGCCAGCGCGGCTTGCGTCGCCTTGTCCGCGGCCGTTCCGCTGACGATCGTCCCGGTCCCCTCGGTGTAGTCCGCCGGGATCTGCCCGGCCTGCCTGGACGTGGCGGGGGCGCCTTGCCGGAAGGGGACCACCGCGGCCGAGGACGCCGTATAGGCGCTGCCGGCCGGTTCCACGGTGACCTGGGCGGCGGTGATGGTCGTGTTACTGGTCGTCCCCAGGACCAGGACGGGTTCGCCGGCGGTGACGGCGTTCGCTGAGGCCGCGCTGGCCTGCTTGTGGTAGGTGGTGGCGGACGTCTCCTTGATGGTCACTTTCTGGCCCGCTGATGTCGTCAGCGTGAAACCCGAGGAGGACAGGCTGGCGACCGTGCCGGCTGCTCCGCCTGCGGCCGGCCCGGACCGGGCGCCGGATCCGCCGCCCGGTCCGGGAGCGTGAGCGAAGCCGCTGCCGGCGGTGGATGAGCTGCTGCTGGCCGCGGCCGGGCTGCTGCCGGAGGCTGCGCTGACGATCCCTAGGAACCGCCCGCCACCGCGATAGCCGCGACGCCGACGACGATGGACCTGGTGAGTTTGCGGGAAGACATTTTGCTGAGCTCCTCATCATGAGATGGGGTGGGTGGAACGGGTCCCGATGGTGAGCCGGCCGTTTTCCATCAGGCCGGTTCGCTGCGCCCGGCCCGCGACGATGCTGTCGTGGCTGACGATGACGAGGGTGAGTCGCAACTGGTCCCATAGCTGCTCCAGGAGCGTCATGATCTCGTCCCTGGTGCCTTCGTCGAGGTTGCCGGTGGGCTCGTCGGCCAGCAGCACTGTGGGTTGCTTGACCAGGGCGCGGGCGATGGCGACCCGCTGCTGCTGCCCTCCGGACAGTTCGGAGGGCAGGTGCCGGGCCCGGTCGCCGAGGCCGAGATCGGTCAGCGCGCGGAGCGCGCGCTCTTGCCGCTCGGCTGAGGCCACCCTGAGCGGGACGAGGGCGGTCTCGACGTTCTCCTGGGCGGACAGGGTCGGGATGAGGTTGAAGGACTGGAAGATGAAGCCGATCGAGGTGGCGCGGACCTGGGTCAGCTGGCTTTCCCGCAGCCGAGTCAGATCCTGGCCGTCGAAGAGGACCGTGCCCGAGGTCGGGCGGTCCAGCGCCCCGAGAATCTGCAGCAGTGTGCTCTTCCCGTGGCCGGTGGGTCCCTGGATGGCGAGCCAGTCGCCGTCCTCGATGACCAGGTCCACGCCGTCCAGCGCGTGGACCGTGTGCCGGCCTTTCTGGTAGTCCCGGGTGACGCCGGTGAGCTGGTACATGGGCTTTCCCTTCGCGGTTCTGCGGTTCTGCGGTTCTGCGGTTCTGACGCTCTGCTGGTTAGACGACCCGGGCCAGTGCGTCGGCCGGGCGGAGGCGGACGGCCCGCCAGCCGCCGAACGAGCCGGCCACGAGCCCGCCGGCGACGGCGAGGACGACGGCCAGCAGCACCACGCTGAGCGCGACGGGCGCAGTCAGGTGCACGGACACCGTGTGGGCGGCGGACTGTGCGGCGTGAGCGAAGCCGCCGCCCGCGCCGGGACCGCCAGCACCGGTACCCCCAGCGCCCCCCGGTCCGGACGGTGCGCTGGTCGCGGTCAGCGGCGGGGCGAGGGCCTGCACCAGGGCCGCGCCGCCGAAACCGAGCGCGACCCCGGCCGCGCCGCCGATGAGGCCGATGGCGAGCGCCTCACCCATGATCTGGCTGAGGATCCGGCGGTTGCGCCAGCCGAGGGCCTTGAGCGTGCCGAACTCACGGACGCGGCGCGATACCGCCGATACGGTGAGCAGGCTGGCCAGGCCGAACGCGGCCGCGAGCACGGCGACGGCCAGCCACTTGCCGAGGTTGTTGGCCAGGCTTGAGGCGCTGGACAGCGAGCCGGTGACCTCGCTGGCCAGGTCGCTGGACGTGGTCACCGTGGCCTTAGGCAGCGCAGTGGAGATCTCGCTGGACACCGTGGTGATGTCCGCGGCGCTGGCCGCCGACACGTAGATCGTGTTTACCTCGTTCTTCATGCTGGCCAGGGCCTGCGCGCGGGCGAGCGGGATGTAGACATCCGCGGACGAGCTGCCCTGGGCCACGCTGACGATCCCGATGACGGTGAACTTCGTCCCGGCGACCTTGAACGTCGACCCGGTCTTCAGGTTCTCCGCCTTGGCGTAGTTGGCGTCCACCACGGCGACGTTGGCGGTGGAGTCAGCCGAGCTAAAGTTGTGGCCCGAGGTGATCGTCCCGGAGGTGAGCGGCCCGAGTGATCCGTTGGCCAGATCGACCCCGGTCACGCTGAAGCTGCTGCTCTTGATCGAGGACTTGGCGCCCGATGCGGAGCCGCCGGCCGAGCCGCCGCCTGATGCGCTGGCGTTGACCGTGCCGGACAGCTTCAGGTCGGTCAGGGTGAGCGCGCCCGCCGTCGCGGACACATCCTTCAGGCTAGAAATTTTCGTCACGTCGGAGGACTGCAGCGCCCCCAGCCCGCCGCTGGTCAGCACGTTGCGGCTGAAGCTCGTGCCCGCGGAAGGCTTGCTGCCCGAACTACCGCCGCCGAAGCCGAACCGGGTGGGGCCGCCTGACCCCGCGGTCGGCGTCTGGGTGACCGTGACGTCGGTGCCCACCCCGTAAAGGGAGTGCAGCACCGTGCCCTGAGAGTTGGAGACGCCCGACGAGGCGGCCATCACGGTGATGACCAGGCCGATGCCCAGGGCCAGGCCCAGCGCAATGAAAATCGCCTGCCGCATCCGCCGGCGCAGCTCCCGCCGCAGGTAGGTGATGAACATGTGATCTCAATTCCTTTCTCTCAAGAATCTGGTCGCTGGTGCCGTCCCGGCGGTTCAGCCGGCCGGTTTGCCGCCCCGCGGGAACGAGCCGCCGCCGCAGGCCTTCAGGGCCTTGCGGAACGCGGACGCGGCCGATCCGGTCGGCCGGCCCTGCGGCTGGCCGCTGCCCGGTGAGGGCCGGCCCTGCGGCAGGCTCACTCCCTGCCGCTGCAGGCATTGCCGGAAGCTGGCCTGGCTGCTGCCCGGGCTAGAGGAGCCGGCCGAGGCCGGACTGGTCGCGGCGCTGCTCGCGCTGCATCCCGTGGCGAGGGCGCCGGCCAGCAGCAGGGGCACGAGCACGGGCAGCCAGGCCCGGCGCCGGGTCAGGAGTTGGTAGGCGCTGGTCAACATGTCTCCTTCGTGGTGGACGGCGGGCGACCCCGAGGTGCCTGCCGGACGGGCCCGCTGGCCCTTCGCTCTGTAGTCAATGGCGCACAGCTTGCGATCTCGTTGCGGCGGACTGTGAGATCCCTGGCCGGGGGCTGGCCGCTGGCGCGTCAGCAGGCGAGGACAGCCAGAGCCGCAAGGTGGCACCCAGAAAACGCCCGCCCCCGCTGGCGGTCACGACGCCGCCCGGCCCCGTGCGGCTAGCGGAGTCCGGCCTTCCCGCTGGCCACGGTGGCCAGGGGCAGCCTGACCGTGAAGGCGGCGCCGCGGCCCGGCTGGGTGTCGACCGTGATGGTCCCGGCGTGCGCGGACGTCAGGGTGGCCGCGATGGACAGGCCGAGGCCGGTGCCGCCCCGCGCCCGGGCCCGGGCGCGGTCCGTGCGGTAGAAACGCTCGAACACGCGGGACGCCTGGTCGGAGGTCATGCCGGGACCGTTGTCGGCCACGGTGAGCTGAGCCTGCCCAGCCTGATCCTGCACGCTGACCGTGACCGCTGACCCCCTCGGCATGTGCTGCAGGGCATTGCCGATCAGGTTGTCGAGGACCTGGCGCAGCCGCTCAGCATCTCCGTCCACGATGACCGGGGCGTCCGCGTGCAGGGTGATCGGGCGGTCGGGCTGGATCAGGCGGGCGGCCAGGACGGCCTGGGCGGCGATGCTGGACAGGTCGACAGGGCGGCGGTCCAGCGGGCGGTCCAGGTCGAACTGGGCCAGCATCAGCAGGTCCTCCACCAGCCGGCCCATCCGGATGGCTTCCTGCTGGATGAGTGTCATCAGCCGGTCCTCGGAGTCCAGGGCGCGCGCTTCGCCCTCTTCCCGCGCCCGGTAGGCGGCCTCGATCCGGGCCAGCATCGTGTTCAGGGCGTCGGCCAGCCGGCCCACCTCGGTGCTATGCGGTGGATGGTCGATGCGCCGGGACAGATCCCCGGCCGCGATCGCCGCCGCCGTGTTCCCGATCTTGGCCAGCGGCGCCAGGCTGATCCGCACCAGCGGCAGCCCGATACCGGCCAGGAGCACGATGGCGACGGCCCCGGCCACCGCATCGGCTATTTCCAGGCGGGTGACGGTGGTGGTCAGGTCGTCCAGGCTGTAAGCGATGACGGCGTGCCGGCCGCCGGGCAGGGTGCGGACCAGGACGCGCCAGGAATGCCCAGGGTCGCCCGCCGCGGGCACCGTGAACGGTTCTTGCGCGCCCGTCAAGCGTGCGGGGGCGATCCGGGGAAGGGAGGCGTGGTGCAGCGGTGCCTCGGTCACGGAGACCCGGCCGCCGGCGCTGATGATCTCAATCAGGAACTGGAAGGGCTGGCTGGGCTGGCCGGCCCGGGGCAGCCGCGGCGTCCCGGCGGTCAGGTTGCGGCTGGCCACCCCGGCGAAGTCGCGGAGCTGCTGGTCAGCCCGGCCGAGCAGGTAACCGTGCAGCAGGATGGTCCCCAGCGAACCCATGACCACCGAGGTGATCGTGACCAGGAACGCGGCGACGGCCATGACCCGGACCCGCAGCGACGCGTTGGCCAGCGCCGTCCGCAGACGCCGGTACGGCCGCAAGCTCACGGCGGGGGCACCCGCAGCACGTAGCCAACGCCGCGGATCGTGTGGATCAGCCGCGGCTCGCCCTGATCGGCCTTACGCCGCAGGTAGCTGATGCAGGGCTCCACGACGTTGCCGTCGCCACTGAAGCTGTAATCCCAGACATGGTCGAGAATCTGCGCTTTGCTGAGCACCTGGCCGGCGTTGACCATCAGATACCGCAGCAGCTTGAACTCGATCGGCGTCAGGGTCACCAGCGCGCCGTGGCGCCGTACTTCGTGAGCGTCCTCATCGAGCTCGAGGTCAGCCACGATCAGGCGGGAACTCTCCGCCCCGGGTCCGCCGCAGCACCGCCCGGATGCGGGCCAGCACCTCGTCCAGGCTGAACGGCTTAGTGACGTAATCGTCTCCGCCCAGGGTCAGCCCGGCCACCCGCTCATGGACCTGGCTGCGGGCGGTCAGGAAGATGACCGGCACCCGCGGCCCCCCGGCCCTCAGCGTGCGAACCACGTCAAACCCGTCGCCGTCCGGGAGCATCACGTCGAGCAGGATCAGATCCGGCCGCACTGCCGCCGCGACGCGAAGCGCCTCCCGGCCGCTGGCCGCCGTCACGACGTCGAAGCCCGCGAAGCGCAGCGACCCCGACAGGAGTTCCAGGATGGTCGGCTCATCCTCGACCACCAGCAGCCGGGCCTCGAGGCCCGCCGGTACCTCCACCCTGCTGGCTGAGGAATCCATGGTCCAACGCTCACCCCTCAACCTTGCGATTCAATGACCGCAGGCTGAGAAAACCCTGTCCGCCCGCGCCCCGCGGGGGTTTTCGTGATCTGCGATTTTCTGTGAGGTTCCCCAGAGCTGGCGTTCAGCCGCTTCTCCGGCATGACCTGCATGATTGCTGTCAGTACGTGGCAGAGCCGACCCACCGCAGATGAGGGGCAACCACGTGAACAGACATACTGAGCCCGGGTGGCGGCGCCTGTACCAGCGCCCGGCCGCGGTATTCGACTGAACGTGTCGGGACCGTCCCAGCCGTCCGGCATCCTGGCTAAGCGGGTGCTCGCGGTGCTGATCGGCCTGGCGATCACGGTGGTGGCGGTGGCGCAGTACCGCACGGGCCGGGGTCCCGTTGCGGTCGCGTGGCTGGCGGTCGGCCCGCTCCTGGCGTCCCTGCTGCTGCGCCCGCGGATCACCGCCGTGCTGGCGGGATGGGCGACGCTGCTGGGCGTCGGGCTGATCGTGAACCAGCCCGCCCGGCCCGGGACGCTCGTGTCGCATCTGGGCGTCTTCGTGCTGCTAGCCGCGTTCGCTGTCGCCAACGCCGCACTGCGCACCGCGGCGCAGCGGCGGCTGAGCCGGGTCCGTGCGGTCGCGCGGGTGGCGCAGAGCGCACTGCTGCGCGAGGTCCCGGCCACGGTCACGGCGGGGCGGATGGCCTCGCGATACGTCTCGGCCGCGGCGGAGGCCCGGGTGGGCGGGGACATCCTGGAGGTCGTCTCCGAGGGGGGCCGCACCCGCTGGCTCATCGGCGACACGCGCGGGAAGGGGCTGCCGGCGGTGCGCCTGGCCAGCATCGCGACGACCAGCTTCGGGGATGCCTGCGCCCACCCGGGCTTGTCGCTGCCCGAGATCGCCCGGGTGGTGGACCGGTCAGTGACGCTGGCCGCGGGGGAGGAGGACTTCGTGACCGCGCTGTTCGCCGAGTTCGACCCGCATGGCTGGCTTGAACTCGTCACCTGCGGCCACCCGCCGCCACTGCGGCTGACCGCGGACGGCGGGCTGCAGGCCCTTAGCCCGAGCGTCTACGCGACACCGATGGGCCTGCACCCCGACATGAAGACGTCCACGTTCTCGGTGGGCGAGGGTGACCGGCTGGTGTTCTACACCGACGGCCTGATCGAGGCCCGCGACCGGGCGGGCCGCTACTTCCGGCTGGAGGACTGCGCTGACACACTCCGCGGCCCCGACCTGGAGGCCGCCGCGGACGAGCTGCTCGGTCGCTTGGTGGCCCACACCGGCCGCAGGCTCGACGACGACGTTGCGGTGCTGCTATTCGAGGCGGCGTCCCCATCGGCCCAGCCAGAGAGCGAGCCCCCTGCGACCGCGGTGCCGGCTCGCGGCAGCGTGCCCGGCGGGGATGTGCTGGCCGGCGTCGCTTGAGCATCAAGTCGCTTGAGCATCAATAAGGGCACATTCGGCAACGCAGTGCAGCTGCGGCGAAGCGACGGGCTGAAAGCAGGCAAGTGGCAGGCTGGCCGACTGAGGAAACTCCGTGAGAGCGCTGGTCTCATTCGCCCTCGTTCGGCCCCGTCCAGCGGCCATCCTCGGCGCACGCTATTGCTGGTGGCAGACGTCGGCAACCTGAGCCGGACACAGGCCCCAGACTTGGAAAGCGTGTTGGGTGCAAGCCCTCGCGAGTTCGAATCTCGCATCCTCCGCCACCCGATCGGGCACGACGTTGGTCCATGCTGAAGTTCAGCGTGGCCGACATCGTGGCCGGCCTGCCTCAACCGGGCCACTCGTCTCCTTCACGCCAGAAATCGACCGGCCGGCCGTGGGTCTCCCAGCGGTGGAACGATCGTTTACGATCACGGCCGCGGCCGGCGAATGGCAGGCTGGGTCGGCATGGCTTACTCCGCAGGGACCAGGCCGGGGGCCATCCAGTCGGTGTTCGAACGTCCCGAGATGGCGGGCGCAGTGGTCAATGGCTCCGGGGCGACGCAGCAACAATGGTGGGCCCCTGCGGCCAATCCAGGCCGACGCTTAGCGGCCCGGCAAGCTGAGCCGATAAGGCCCGTTCCTGACTGCTGCCGATCTCACTGGCCCCACCTGCATCACGTTCAACGCCATGTTAGTCAGCGGTGACGATTTATCCGGTTTCTGCCGGACAGATCGTCACCGCTGTCAGTGCAGCGGGATCTAGCGCGCACTGGCCGGGCCGGGAGCTGCTCACGGGAGATGATGACGTGGGGATTGGCCACCTGCTGAGATGGCCCCGTGGCGAGATGCCTGGCCAGGAAGGGCCAGCCAATGGCGAAGCCACGGGCAGTTGCGGCATCCCGGTTGTCAGCTTGGGAAATTGCAGCGCCAGTTGTCAGTTTGCGTAGTTTGCGTAGTCCCGGTGGCCAGTTTCCGGCGTCCGGCTGTGAGCTGGCCATATCTCGTGAATCCGGGGCCGGCGACCGGGGCCGGGCCGCCGGCCCGGCGGGCTGCCGCAGCACTCGCTCCGGGATTCTCGTCAGCGATCCTGGCTCCGCTGATCTAGACTCCACCCTGTGATCTTCAAGCAGGTCGGAGAGGGACGGCCCTATCCCGATCATGCGCGGAGTTCTCGCGAATGGGCCGCGATACCCCCCCGGCCCGTCCGGCTCGATCAGCTCATCACCACGAAGAACGTGCTCGATCTGCACCAGATCCTGGCGGAGGACTCGACGTTCTACGGAGACCTGTTCCCCCATGTCGTCCGATGGCGGGGGGAGCTCTACCTGGAGGATGGCGTGCACCGGGCGCTGCGCGCCGCGCTGCACCAGCGGTCGGTACTGCACGCACGGGTACTCGAGCTGGACTAGCGTCCCGCGGTCAAAGCGCCAGTCTGACCGGCGTCCGCGGTGTGCTTCCGGCGGAAACGCTCCCTGGCGATCATGCGCGGGCGACTGCCGGGCCGCGCGCGCGAGTCCACGCAAGGGCAGCCCTCGCGCGGGCATTCCGGGCGCGAACCGCCCGCCTGCCCGCCAGATCCGCGTCGGCGGTAAGCCGGGGAGTCATCCACTCCAGCAGCGGCGGGGCAAGCGACCGCCAGGTAAACATGCTGTGCCCGCCGCCGGGCACCAGCCGCAGCGTCACCCGGGGCTGCCGGATCTGCAGCAGCTGTTCGAAGACGCGGGCGTTCCTGACGTCCTGCGCAACCCCGGCGCCCGCGCCCAGCCAGAACTGCGAAACCAGCGCGCCGGCGGGCAGTGACCTGACCAGGTCGTCGGGCGTGTTCTGGCGGCGCAGCCGCGCATTGCCGCCGAATGGGCTGACCGCGCGGGGCGGGTGCCCCAGCTGGTTGTCAAGTGGCCTGAAGTAGCCGCTCAGCACGCCGGCGAAGCCGAAATACCGCCCGTAACGCAGGCCGAGGTTCGCTGCGCAGAACCCGCCTTCCGAGTAGCCGGCGATGCCCCAGGCAGGCCCGGGAGGCTGTACCCGCATGATCCGCGAGAGGACGGCGGGCAGGTCCCTGGCCAGGTAGGTCGCGTCCTGAGGGCCGCGTACCTGGTTGAGGCACTGCAAGGAGATCCCGCGCCCGCCGTTGGCATCCGGCATAACGAGCACTACTGGCTTTGCCCGGCCCGCTTGGATCAGGTTCAGCAGGATCGTCGTGATGCCAAGGACGCTAATCCAGTCCTGCGGAACGCCGGGGAACCCGTGGATCAGCTCGATCGCGGGGAAGTGGCGATGGCGATAACGGGGCCAGAAGTACTGCGGCGGGAGGTAGACGAATACCGTGCGAGTGATATGACTGGCCGGGCCCGGTACGGTCAGGCGCACCGTAAATCCCTGTTTCGCGGCGATGCTGTCATCGATGTTATTGCCGAGGAATGCGCTGAAGCCCGCGCCAGAGCGGCTCGCAGCCCCGGTCAGCTGTGGCGCCTGGCCGCCCTGGTTGGTCAGGTCAGCGAAGGCCGCGCTCCAGTTCTGGTAGTAGTCGTAGTACTTGTTGACCGCGGCGACCCCGAACAACATGGCCGGGATGAACGCCAGGCACGCCGCGAGGACGCGGAAGACTACCTGCCTGGTGACGACCAGCCACCACATAAGGCCGCCGAACGCAGCCGCCATCAGCAAGAAGAACACCGTGCTTTGCGGCCCTGGCACTGGAACTCCCCGGAAACCCGCTGGATTCTGTTCAGGATGCGGTGCCAGCACGCGGACCGCAGTTCACGCGAAGCTGTCAGCTTCGCGCTGGCTGCGCCGGCGGTGGAGGTGGGATTTGAACCCACGGAGGGGTTGCCCCCTCACACGCTTTCGAGGCGTGCGCCCTCGGCCACTAGGCGACTCCACCGCCGCTGAGCCTACCCGACCCGGCCGGACTGTGCCGGGCAGTGCCCGCACCCTGGTGCCTGGCATAACGTCAGACGTCCCGGCCCTCGCCAGAGTTCCTGAGCTGCGCGAAAAAGTCGCGGAGCAGCCCGCTGCACTCGCTGGCGAGCACGCCGGCTATCACCTCGACATCAAGTCCGAGCCTGCGGTCATGCAGCACGTCCCACAGCGAGCCAGCCGCGCCGGCCCGCGGGTCAGCGGCGCCATACACTAGGCGGCCGACCCGCGCGGCAATGACCGCTCCGGCGCACATGGTGCACGGCTCAAGGGTGACGACCAGCGTGCAGCCAGCCAGCCGCCAGTCGCCCAGCGCACGTGCCGCACCGCGGATCGCGACGATCTCGGCATGCGCCGTGGGGTCAGCGTCGGCCTCGCGGCGGTTCCTGGCACTGGCGATGACGGTGCCTGCCGCGTCCAGCACTACCGCGCCGACCGGCACGTCGGTCTCCCGTGCGGCCGCGGCCTGCTCGATCGCCAGCAGCATGGCTGGCTCGAACGACGCGAGATAGCCGATGCTCACGGGCGGGGTCCCGGCCGGTACGGCCGGGACCTGTGCCCGGTCAGTTCACGGACCGATCGCGACATCAAGCGCGCGCTCAAATGCCGGGCCGAACCCGAGCCTGCGGGCGATGCTCGCCAGTACCTCATCAGGAAAGAGGTCCAGATCCCCGGCGAGCGCGCCCAACTCCATCTCGTCCACGCCAAGGTCAGCGAAAATGGACAGGTCGCCGACCGGGAGCACCTGGTCGAGATCCTCATCGTCCGGGAGGGGGATGTCCAGATAGTCGAGCACCTGGCGGGCGAGCGGCCAGTCGACCGCCGCGGTGAGGTCAGAGAGGAAGACCGATACCTGGCTGCCAAGCACCCGGATAGCCACGAAGAAGTCGTCGCCGACTGCCGCGAGACCCATCGTTCCGCCGATGCTCGGCTGTTGCCGCAGAGCATGGATGAAGCTGTCCAGGTGCTCGGTAAACGCGGCAGGCAGGACCTCGGCGTCCCATGCATCGTCTTCCCTGTAAACGACGACGGAAAAGTCGCTACTGCTCACCTCGGTCATCGTCCACCCCACGGGCGCGGCATCCAGGAAAGGAATGGTGTCAGATTCCCGTGACGCTTGTGGGCCGATCGGCGGGGTGCGGTACCGACGTGACCGAAGCGCATCAAGCTGCTACAGGTGGGCATGATAACGATACTCATCGTGATCAATCGGATCAGATCCTCCACCAGGAGGACGTATCTACCCCGTTCTTCCCACCCGTAGCGGCGCGGTAACATCGCACCCGCCCCGAGGTCCGGTAACATGGCTGTTTCCGGCTGATGGACATTGGCCTGGAAATTGTGCTGAGTTAAGCTATGCCCAACGGCCATGTCAGTCTCTCTACGCCAGCCGGGAGGTGAACGTGACGTGTTGAAGAAAATTCTCACATGGGCGATCGCCATCTTCATCGTTTTCTACCTAGCCACCCAGCCGGTCGGCGCTGCGCACGCCCTGCACTCCGCTTTCAGCGGGCTGCACTCCGCAGGGAACTCGCTGTCGACGTTTGTTAACTCCCTCTAAGGCGATGACGCAGACACGGGGGCGGGCACAGAACTGGGACACCAGCCCGGTGTCGGTTCAGCGGTACCTGCTGCCGCGAGAACGCGACCAGGGCGTCATCACCGTGCGCAGGCATCCCGCCGTGCTGATCCCGCCGATCGCCGAGGCGGTGGGCGGCCTGGTTGCCGCCTTCCTGCTGAGCGGGACGCTGCTGCGCACCAATGCGCCTCTTCGCGATGTTGTGTGGGTCGCCTGGATAGCGCTCGCGCTGCGCCTGGTATGGAAGGCCGTCAACTGGGCAGTCGACTACTTCGTGGTGACCTCACAGCGGATAATGCTGACCAGCGGGCTGCTCAGCCGCAAGGTGGCGATGATGCCCCTGGGGAAGGTCACCGACATGAGCTTCCAGCGGTCGTTCGCCGGACAGCTGCTGGGCTTCGGCGAGTTCATCATCGAGTCGGCCGGCCAGGATCAGGCGCTGCGGACGGTTGACCATATCCCCAATCCGGAGAAGCTCTACCTCGACGTATGCGAGATGCTCTGGCCGCCGGCACCGCCCCCCGACTGCAAGATGTGCAACGGCAGCGGCAATGTCGTGATGGTCGAGGAGCGCAAGCTGGTGGCTGTCACCTGCCCGAACTGCAACGGTACGGGAAAGGCCCCCCCGCAGCGGACCGATGGCTTCGAGGACCCCCACATCGAGAGCGCTGACCCGAACAACGACCCGAGCGAGGACTGAGCAGTCCCCAGGTCCACTGCAGCCCCAGGGCACGGCAGCCCCAGGGCACGACGGGTCCCAGGGCACGGCGGGGGCACATGCCCGTAGGCACGGACTCCCATTTCACGGGGCGGAGGCTCGGGGATTTGAACCCCGGATGGCCGCGAAGCCAAACCGCATTAGCAGTGCGGCGCCATAGACCGGACTAGGCGAAGCCTCCTGGTGACCTGACGGTCGGCCCTCAGGGTACCGGTATCGCCGGAGACCAGGCAAAGCACTACGCCGCGTCCGGCGGCACGCCTCAGCGAGCCTCGATGATCTCGTAGTCACCGCGGGCATAGCACTCGCGGATCCGCGTCTTGGCGAACTTGCCGACGCTGGTCTTGGGCACCTCGCCGATGAACGACCATCGCTCCGGGAGCTGCCAGCGCGGCACCTGCGAGCTGAGGAAGGCACGCAGGTCAGCCGCAGTGACCGAGGCGCCATCCTTGACGACCACGGCGGCCAGCGGCCGCTCGCCCCACTTCTCGTCCGGCACGCCGATGACGGCCGCCTCGGTGACATCGGGATGCGCCATCAGCGCGTTCTCCAGCTCCATCGAGGAGATCCACTCGCCGCCCGACTTGATCACGTCCTTGGCCCGGTCGGTCAGCGTGACGTAGCCCAGCCGGTCGATGGTCCCCACGTCGCCGGTCCGCAGCCAGCCGTCGCGGAACTTCTCCGGGTCGTCGTCCTTGTAATAGGACCCGGTGACCCACGGCCCGCGGACCTCAACCTCGCCGACAGTCTCGCCGTCATGCGGCAGCATCGTGCCGCCGTCGCCGACAAGCCGGCCTTCCACCAGGCTCAAAAGCCTGCCCTGAGTGTCGCGGTAAGCCCAGGCCTCGGCTGCGGGGGTCCCGGCAGGCGGATGCGCCACGCTGCCGAGCGGCGATGTCTCCGTCATTCCCCAGGCCTGCACCATCCGGACGCCGAGTTCCTTCTCGTACGCTTCCTGCAGGGCGTGCGGCACCGCCGAGCCGCCGCACGGCACGATGCGCAGCGAGGACAGGTCGCCGCCGCTGGTGCGGACATGCGCGAGCAGCGCGTTCCAGATCGTCGGGACGGCCCCGGCCAGCGTGGGCCGCTCGGCCTCGATCAGCCGGACCAGCGGCTCGGGCTGCAGGAACCGGTCCGGCATGATCAGGTCGGCGCCGGCCAGCACCGCCGCGTACGCGAGCCCCCAGGCATTGGCGTGGAACATCGGCACCACCGGCAGCACCTTGTCCTGCTCAGACAACGCGAACACATTGCCCAGGCAGACGCCAAGCGAATGCAGGTACGTCGAGCGGTGGCTGTAGACGACGCCCTTCGGCCGCCCGGTCGTGCCGCTCGTGTAGCACATGGCCGCGGCCAGCCGCTCGTCTATCTCGGGCCAGCCGAACGAATCCGGCTGGGCCGCGAGCAGGTCCTCATACGAGTGCACCTCCGGGCCCAGGCCGGCGAGAGCGGCCAGCACCGAACCATCCGTTCTGGCTTCTTGGCCGGTCACCAGCACGTGCCGGACGGCCGGAGCATGCGGGAGCACCCGGGCGAGCAGCGGGACCAGGGTCGCGTCGGCGATGATAACGTCGTCGCCCGCGTGGGTCGCTATGTAACCGATCACCTCGGGGTCCAGCCGGAGGTTCAGGGTGTGCATCACCGCCCCCATGGACGGGATCGCCAGGTAGGCCTCAAGATGCTCGGCGTTGTTCCACATGAGCGTGCCGACGCGCTGGTCGGCGTCCACGCCAAGGCCGCGCAGCGCGTTCGCCAGCCGGGCCGACCGCAGGCCCGTCTGCGCATAGGTCTGGCGCCGTGACCCGTCCGCCGTGCAGGTCACGACCTCGCGGTCCCCGTAGGCCGAGGTGCCGTACCGCATCAGCGCGGTCACGGTCAGCTGCACGTCCATCATCGTGCTGAGCACTGACAACCTCCTGCTGTGCCTGCCCGGTGACCCTCAGCCGGATGCGGCGGAGCGCCGGGATTGTTCCTGGGTGGATGCCGGAATTGTTCCTGGGTGGATAGTGCCACGTCAGCAGCGAAACGTCACTCCGCTGACTACCGCTGAATAACTCTGCCAGCAGCTCAGCATCAATCCGGAGCTTCGCCACTGCCCGCGACACCGTGCTCTTGACCGTCCCGAGGCTTACCCCGAGCGCATCGGCAACCTCCGCCTCGGTCATGTCCTCGTAGTAGCGGAGCATCACCGCCGCCCGCATCCGCTGCGGCAGCCGGTCAATCGCGCGGCGGAGTGTGTCCTGCAGGTCGCTGTCCCCGGTGGCGTGGTCGGCAACTGCCCGGTCGGGGATATCGGCGGTAGGGTACTCATCCAGCCGGCGGCGGCGCCACCAGGAGATGTGCGTATTCACCATCGCCCTGCGCACGTACCCGTCCAGCGCACCCCGGTCCTCGATCCGGTCCCACGCCACGAAGGTCTTGGCGAGCGCGGCCTGGACGAGGTCCTCCGCATCTGCCCGGTTGCCGGTCAGCAGGTATGCCGTCCGCAGCAGCGAATTGCTCCGCTTTGTCACGTATTCACGGAAACCGCGGTCGTCGGTGTGCAGCGCTGACGGCACGCTCACGCTTCCGCCTGGCCCCGGCAGTGTCCCGCAGACGCGGTCTGCCGGCCCGGCCAGCGGAGGCCCGCCCGCACGCGCTTCAGACACTCAGTGATCGCCCCCGACGCTCACGTCCCCACCGTAACCCAGCCAGCGGCCGGTCAGGCGCCCTGCGCGCACTGTAACGGCGATCCTGCCGCGATGGTATTGACAGGTCGTGGCAGTATTTTCGGCCGCGCCACAAGGTCGTATATGCGACCACCGGGCGGGAAGGTCACCGAACCGCTTGACTAGGACCATACGGATACGCATGGTCATGAGGGTGGTACTGACAGTCCAGGGGAGGGCCGATGCTGGACACTGGCGGGGATCACGCGTGCTGCGATCGCTGTGCGGGCGCGGGAACAGCCGTACGCATCGCCCGGCGCCGCCTGCTGAAGGCCGCGGTGTTCCGGACTGCCGACGTCCGGCCTGCCGACGCCAGGCCTGCTGACGTCCGGCCTGCTGACGCCAGGGCGGCTGACGCCAGGGCCAGCAGCACGGCCGGCGCCAGGGCCGGCGCCACGCAGGGCGCCGCTGGCTTACTGCCGGATCGGGCGCGGGCACGGTTCGCGACGTCCGGCGAGCTTCCGCGCGCGGTGACCGGGGAGATTATCGACGTCAGCCCGCATTTCCTGGTGGTGAGCAACGGCGCGAGCCAGCAGCGGTTCGCCCTGACCCCGGACGCGACTGCCTGGCGGGGCGGCGCGCTTGAGCCCGCGGCACTGCGGCCGGGAGACCAGGTTGTCGTGCGGCTGCACAAGAAGGCGCGAGGCGTGGCCGACCGGATCTGGGCGAACATCGGCCGGGTCACCGGCACGATCGTCGAGCGCACCAGGGACGGCCTGCTCGTCGACGAGGGCACGACCAGGAAGCGCCAGTTCGTCACCATTCCGCCGCGCGCATCCGGCCGCATCCAGGTTCGCTTCCCCAGCCTGGAGCCCGGCTACCTCATCGACGTGATCGGGCTCCGGCGGGGCGGCGCGCTTGAGGGGCTGATTCCCGCCACCTCCCAGCCTGCCTACCGCGTTGACCAGATGCCTGCTCCGGCCCTGGTCAGTGGCCATGTGCCGGACGCGATCAGCGGATCAGCGACGTGGCATGAGCCGGCCGACGAGCCGCCGGGCGTCCTGGGAGTGGCCTATCCGGCGCTCGACCCGGAGGTCGGATGCGCCGAGGGCCCAGGCCCGGGCGTGCCCGGCAACGCGCGGATGCCCTACCTGTCCATCGGCAGCGTGTTACTGGTCCGCAACGACTGCACTGGCAGTTCCTGCGCGCTCCCGGTCACGAGTTGCGCGGCAGTCGGCCGGCTGTTCAACGACCGCTGCGTTACCTGCGGCACCTCGCCCCGCAGCCGCGTCGCCGACCTGACCCAAGCCAGCTTCGTCGCGCTCGGCGGCGAGCTGGAGCGAGGCTGCTTCAACGCGACGATCACGATCGGCGGCTGACCATGCAGCTGAGCGTCGTGGTTCGAGAAGTGCAGGTTCCGCTGCTGGCGTCGCTGCTGCTTGGCGGCTCCGCTGCCAAGCTCGTGCACATGCTGCGCGTTCGCTCGGTCGACGCGGCGCTTGGACCGACCGCGCTGTTCCCCGTGTACCTGCGGCGGCCGGCCGCCATGCTCATCTGCGGATGCGAATTCGCGCTCGGCGTCGGGCTGATCCTTACCGCCGGGAGGATCTGCCGGGGCGTGCCCACCACCGCCGTGCGGCTCGGCACCGCGCTGTTGTTCCTTGTCGCTACCTGCGCCCTGATCGAGCTGCGGGGAACCAGGCCGGACATCGGCTGCGGCTGTTTCGGCGACTTCAGTACGGCCCCGGTGAGCGGCCGTGCGCTCGCCAGGTCGGCCCTGCTCGCCGTGGCCGCGCTCAGCACGGTCGGGCTGCCGCCGCTGCAGCCGCCGCACCGGGGTGTCGCTGCGATCCTGCCGCTCGGTATCCTCGCCGCCGAGCTAGCGCTTGTCGCGATGCTGTCGCCGGAGATCGGCGAGGCACTGGTGCGGCTCGGCTACTCAGAACCCTGTGAGCTGCGGACCGTCCCGGCGGAGCGGACGGTGGCGGCATTGCACCGGAGCTCGCAGTGGCGCAGGCATGC
>Ga0302181_10001002_pt1 | contig 21764 bp, 18 predicted proteins | sample I_Palsa_E3_3_FD_198786 | JGI IMG/M metagenome (GOLD analysis project Ga0302181, IMG submission 198786) | Peat permafrost microbial communities from Stordalen Mire near Abisko, Sweden - I_Palsa_E3_3 | ecosystem: Environmental > Terrestrial > Soil > Palsa > Peat permafrost | place: Sweden...
GCGTGGTCTTGCCGGTGCCCGGCGGCCCCCACAGCAGCAGGGACATCGGCGCGTCGTTATCGGTCAGCTTGCGGAACGGCGTGCCTTCCCCGGTCAGGTGCCGCTGACCGACGACCTCATCGAGGGTACGCGGGCGCATCCGCACCGCGAGCGGCGCGGCCGCCGCCGCGGCCTGCTCCTCGGCTTCGTCGAACAGGCTGCCGGACTGGGCCGCCTGGCCTCCATATGCTCTGGCCACACACTGACAGTAACCCGGCGGTGCAGTAAAACGTCACAACGAGGCCATTTTCCATGATCGTGTGTCGTTTTGCGGTGTTTACCCGGGGGGATGACCGCCGGGCTTACATCGCTAGCCCGGCTGCCCCCCGGTGGTGGCGCCCTGGGCGCGAGCCGGGGCGTCGATACCGGCCTCCTTGCGCTGTTCCGGCGTGATGGGGGTCGGAGCCCCGGTCAGCGGGTCGAGGCCGGACGCGGCCTTCGGGAACGCGATGACCTCGCGGATGGTGTCCCGCCCGGCCAGCAGCATGATCAGCCGGTCCCAGCCGAACGCGATACCGCCGTGCGGGGGCGGCCCGAACTTGAACGCGTCCAGCAGGAAGCCGAACTGGGACTGGGCCTCCTCGTGGGACAGCCCGATCACCTCGAAGACCTGCTCCTGCATCTGCTGCCGGTGGATACGGATCGACCCGCCGCCAATCTCGTAGCCGTTGCACACCATGTCGTACGCGTCGGCGATCGCGCCGCCGGGATCGGCGGCGAACTTGTCGGCCCACTCCGGCAGCGGGGCGGTGAACGGGTGGTGCACCGAAGTCCAGCCGCCCTTGCCGTCTTCCTCGAACATGGGGGCGTCGACAACCCAGGTGAACGCCCAGGCGTCGGGGTCGATGAGGCCGCAGCGGCGGCCGATCTCCAGCCGGGCCGCGCCGAGCAGCTCGCAGCCGGCGGACGGGGTGCCGGCCGCGAAGAACACGCAGTCGCCGGGCTCAGCGCCGGCCGCGGCGGCCAGGCCGGCCTTCTCCTCATCGGACAGGTTCTTGACCACCGGGCCGGACGCCGACAGTGCCCCGGACGGCTCGACGGATACGTAGGCCAGGCCGCGGGCGCCGCGGGCCCGCGCCCACTCCTGCCAGCCGTCCAGCTCGCGGCGGGTCTGGGCCGCCCCGCCGGGCATGACCACCGCCCCGACGTACGGGGCCTGGAACACGCGGAACTGCGTCTTCGCGAAGTAGTCGGTCAGGTCAACCAGCTCGCAGCCGAAGCGCAGGTCGGGCTTGTCCGACCCGTAGCGAGCCATCGCGTCGGCGTACGTCATCCGGGGCAGCGGCAGCGGGATCTCGTAGCCGAGGATCTCGCCCCACAGGTGGCGGACCAGGTCCTCGCCCACCGCGATCACGTCTTCCCGGGTGATGAACGACATCTCCACGTCGATCTGGGTGAACTCGGGCTGCCGGTCGGCCCGGAAGTCCTCGTCGCGGAAGCAGCGGGCGAGCTGGTAGTACCGTTCGAGCCCGCCGACCATGAGGAGCTGCTTGAACAGCTGCGGCGACTGGGGCAGCGCGTACCAGTGTCCCGGGCGCAGCCGGACCGGCACCAGGAAGTCCCGCGCGCCTTCCGGCGTGGAGCGGGTCAGGTCCGGGGTCTCCACGTACACGAACCCGTGGTCGCGCATCACATCGCTGACCAGGTAGGTGGCCTGGGAGCGGACCCGCAGGGCCCGGGCCATCGGCTCGCGGCGGATGTCCAGGTATCGGTAACGGAGCCGGATCTCCTCGCTCAGGTCCGCGGTGCCCTCGATGGGGAACGGCAACGGGTCGGCCTCGCTGAGCACCTCGAGGGCGTCGGCGATGACCTCGACCTCACCGGTGGGCAGGTCGGGGTTCTCATTCCCGGCGGGCCGGGCCCGCACAGTGCCTTCTATGCGCACGCAGAACTCGGCCCGCAGGCCGTGCCCAGGGTCCTCACCAGCGGCGGCCGCGTCGTCGCCGCGCCAGACGACCTGGACCACGCCGCTGGCGTCCCGCAGGTCGATGAACACGACACCGCCGTGGTCACGCCGCCGTGCTACCCAGCCGGCCAGCACGACCGTTTCGCCGGCGTCCGACGCGCGCAGCGTCCCCGCCCCATGGGTGCGGATCATTAAAGCCTCGCCTTTCGCATGTTAAATTCCCAACGGGCCCTGGCGGCCGCGATACAGCCTGCCCCGCTCACAGCCCCCGGTCCGGCCCGCGGTCCGGCACCAGCCCAGCCAGGAATGGATTACTGCCGCGCTCGGCGCCAATCGTGGTCGCAGGGCCGTGCCCGGAAAGAACGATCGTCTCATCCGGCAGCGGCAGGCAGACCCGGGCCAGGCTGGCCAGGATCGTGTTGTAGTCACCGCCGGGCAGGTCGGTGCGGCCGATCGAGCCCGCGAACAGCAGGTCCCCGGAGAACATCGCGCCCGCGGCCGCTTCCTGCCCCGGATGCCGGAACGTCACCGATCCCGGGGTGTGGCCGGGCGCGTGGTCCACCAGCAGGTCCACGCCGGCCAGGGTCAGCGTCATCCCGTCGGTCAGCTCCAGCACATCGTCCGGCTCGCTCAAGGTCAGCCCGCCGAACAGTTCCTGGCCGACCCCGAGGGGAAAGCCGCGGGCCGGGTCGGACAGCAGCGCCCGGTCGGCCGGGTGGATGTAGGCCGGAATGTCCTTCGCGCCGCAGACCGGGGCCACCGACCAGACGTGATCAATGTGGCCGTGGGTGAGCAGCACGGCGACCGGCTTGAGGCGGTGCTCGGCAAGGATGTCGTCGATGCCGTCGACGGCGTCCTGGCCGGGGTCCACGATCACGCACTCCTCGCCAGGCGCGGGTGCGATGACATAGCAATTCGCCGCGAAACCGCCCGCAGGGAACCCGGTCACAAGCACGGTCGTCCTTTCTGACGGAACACGCGGCGGGTTTACCGGAACTCGCCAGCTGAGTCCGTGACAATGCAGTCTTCAGTCCGTACAGGCTACCGAGCCGGACGGTACGGCTGCGAACCGATAACGGCGGTACCGCACTAACGGCTATCCAGGTACGATTCGCGAAGTTTCGCTGATTGCGGGACCGCCGGCATCCTGAACAGAGGAGGACCTGACCGGTGGCGGGAAAGAAGGAGCGGGAGCGCCAGCTCGCCCGGGAGCGGCACTTGCGGCAGGCGGCACGCCGCGCGGAGCGCGCGCGCAAGACACGGATCCGGGCAGTCGCCGCAGGCGGGGTCTGCGTACTGCTGGCCATCGGCGTCGGCACGTACTTTCTGGTCGGAACCGGCGGTGGCAAATCCGCCGCGGCATCGTCCTCGGCCTCCCCCTCCCCAACTGCGTCGGCCACGTCCACGGGGGCGGCGACGGTCGCCGAGCCCGCCCACCACTGCACCTATACCAAGAGCGGGACGGCCGCCCGGAAGGTCAGCCTGCCGCCGTCGGCGCCGGCCTACACGGCGAGCTATCAGGCCACTATCACGACCAACCGCGGCACCATTGACATCGACCTGCTCAACAGCAAGGCGACGTGCACCGTCAATTCATTTGCGCACCTGGCCGAGCAGGATTACTTCAATAACACAAAGTGCCATCGCCTGACCACCGAGAGTATCTACGTGCTGCAGTGCGGCGACCCGACCGGAACCGGAACCGGGGGACCCGGATACGAGTTCGGCAGCGAGAACCTGAAGGGCGCGACGTACCCGGCGGGCACCGTGGCCATGGCCAATACCGGGCAGCCCAACAGCAATGGCAGCCAGTTTTTCCTTGTCTACAAGAACACGCCGCTTCCCGCGAGCTATACGCCGTTCGGCACCATCACCCAGGGCCTGCCGGTCATCGACGCTATTGCCAAAGCAGGAAGTGATAACACCAATGGCCCCGGCGACGGCCATCCGAAGGAAAACGTCGTCATCGACACGGTCACGATCAAGCAGACGTGATGCAGACTAACGACCATAGCGAAGGTGTCGGCGGGACGGCCGGGAAGACCTGAGGTCCCGGCCCCCCGGGGGCACACACAAGCAGGAGGTTCGCCGTGACCACCGCCAATCATCCGTGGGGCCGGGTTGATCCCGACGGGACGGTCTACGTGCGCACCGCCGAGGGCGAGCGGGTGATCGGCTCGTGGCAGGCGGGCAGTCCGGAGGAGGCGCTGGCCTTCTACCAGCGCAAATACGAGTCGCTGGAGACCGAGGTGACGCTGCTGGAGCAGCGGCTGTCCTCGACCGATCTGTCCCCGGCGCAGGCGCAGGCGTCGGTGGAACGGCTGCGCAAGACGATCGTGGACGCGCACGCCCTCGGCGACCTGGACGGGCTCTGTGAGCGGCTGGACAAGCTGACCGGGGTGGTCGGGCACAAGCGCGAGGAAGTCAAGGCCGCCCGCGAGCAGGCCCGGCGGGGTGCCCGGGACGTCAAGGAGCGGATCGTGGCCGAGGCCGAGACCATCGCGGCCGAGGCCACGCACTGGAAGAGCAGCGGGGAGCGGATGCGCGAGCTGCTGGAGGAGTGGAAGGCCGCGCCGCACGCGGAACGGTCCGTGGAGGCGGCGCTGTGGAAGCGGCTGTCGGCGGCGCGCAACTCGTTCACCAAGCGGCGCAAGGCCTACTTCGCGGGCCTGGAGGAACAGCGGGAGGACGTCCGGGCCCGCAAGGAGAAGCTGGTCGCGGACGCCGAGTCGCTGGCCACCTCGACGGCCTGGGGCCCGACGGCGGGGACGTTCCGGGACCTGATGCGGGCCTGGAAGGCCGCCGGCCGGGCGGGACGGGAGGCCGAGGAGGAGCTGTGGGCCCGGTTCAAGGCGGCCCAGGACACGTTCTTCACCGCGCGGGCCGAGGCGCTGTCGGAGAAGGACGCTGAACTGCGTGAGCACGCGGCGGCCAAGCAGGAACTGCTGGAGCAGGCGCAGGCCCTGCTCCCGGTGACCGACATTCGGGCCGCGCGGACCGCGCTGCGCAGCATCCAGGAGAAGTGGGAGCAGATCGGCGGCGTGCCGCGCGATTCCCGTGACCAGCTCGAGGGCGGCCTGCGCAGGGTGGAGGAGGCGGTCCGCAAGGCCGAGGACAGCCAGTGGCGCAGGTCCAATCCGGAAGCCATCGCCCGGGCCGAGGGCACCGTCAGCCAGCTGCGGTCGGCCATCGAGCAGCTAGAGCAGCAACTGGCCAAGGCCAAGGAGAAAGACGACGCCACCGCCGTCCGCAACGCCGAAGAAGCCCTAGAAGCCCGCCGCGCCTGGCTCGAGGAAGCCGAGCGCACCCTGGCCGAATTCAACGGCTGAGAGGGTTACGGCGAGGCGATCGTTACCGGCCGCGAGTCCGGGCCTTGTGCCCGGCGAGCGGCCGGTGCTGTCGGCGGGAACCACTGCGGGTTACGGCGAGGCGATCGTTACCGGCCCAGCGAACCGGGCCTTGTGCCCGGTGAGTGGCCGGTGTGTCGGCGAAGTACCACCGCGCGGGCGCGAAGCGCACCGGGGGGTTCCGGGGGGTCGCTCCCCCGGGCCAGCACAGCTAGTTCGTTATGCGGTAGACGTCGTAGACGCCGTCGATGGCGCGGACGGCGCGCAGGACGTGGCCGAGATGCTTGGGCGCGCCCATCTCGAACGTGAAGCGGCTGACGGCCACCCGGTCCCGGGAGGTGGTCACCGACGCGGACAGGATGTTCACGTGCTGGTCGGACAGGACCCGGGTCACGTCCGACAGCAGCCGGGTCCGGTCCAGCGCCTCGACCTGGATGGCCACCAGGAATACCGAATCGTCCGTCGGTGACCAGTGCACGTCGACCAGCCGCTCGGGCTGGGTCTCGGCCAGGTGGATGAAGTTCACGCAGTCGTCGCGGTGCACCGAGACACCATGCCCATGCGTGACGAAGCCGCGGATCTCGTCCCCTGGCACCGGGGTGCAGCACTTGGACAGCCGGGCCCACACGTCGGCGGCGTCCTCGACCACAACCCCGGAGTCCCCGGTGGCGTGCGGGCGGGCCGCCTCGGGGGTAGTGGGCAGCGCCACCTCGGCGAGGTCTTCCTCCGCCCCGGCCAGGCCGCCCAGGGACCGGACCAGCTTGGCCACGATGGACTGGGCACTGACCCGGCCCTCGCCCACGGCCGCGTACAGCGCGGTCAGGTCCAGGTAGCGCAGCTCGCTGGCGATGGACAGCAACGCGTCCGCGGTGGCCAGCCGCTGCACCGGCAGGCCCTGCTTGCGCATGGCGCGCGCGATGGAGTCCTTGCCGGACTCCGCGGCCGCCTCCCGCCGTTCCTTGGAGAACCACTGGCGGATCTTGTTCCGGGCGCGGGCGCTCTTGACGAACTGGAGCCAGTCCCGGCTCGGCCCGGCCTCCTGTGCCTTGGAGGTGAAGATCTCGACGGTGTCACCGTTGTCGAGGGTGCTCTCCAGCGCCACGAGCCGGCCGTTGACCCGCGCGCCGATGGTGCGGTGCCCGACCTCGGTGTGGATGGCGTAGGCGAAGTCGACCGGGGTCGCACCCTGCGGCAGCGCGAGCACCTCGCCGCGCGGGGTGAACACGTACACCTCCGCGGCGGCGAGGTCGAATCGGAGTGACTCGAGGAACTCGGCCGGGTCGGTCGCTTCGCGCTGCCAGTCGACCAGCTGGCGCAGCCACGCCATGTCCGGCCCGCTACCGTCCTTGACCTGGTTGCCGAAGACGGATTCTTCCTTGTACTTCCAGTGCGCCGCCACGCCGTACTCGGACCGCTTGTGCATGCCCCAGGTACGGATCTGCAGCTCGACGGGCTTGCCACCCGGCCCGATGACCGTGGTGTGCAGCGACTGGTACATGTTGAACTTGGGCATGGCGATGTAATCCTTGAACCGCCCGGGCACCGGGTTCCACCGTGCGTGGATGGTGCCCAGCGCCGCGTAGCAGTCGCGGACCGTATCGACCAGGACGCGGATGCCCACCAGGTCGTAGATGTCGTCGAACCCGACGTTGCGGGCGATCATCTTCTGGTAGATCGAGTAGTAGTGCTTCGGGCGGCCGGTGACCGTGGAGCGGATCTTGGCGTCGCGCAGGTCGCGGGACACGTCGACGATCACTTCCTGCAGGAACACGTCCCGGCGCGGCGAGCGCTCGGAGACCAGCCGCGCGATCTCGTCGTAGCGCTTGGGGTACAGGGTCGCGAAGGCGAGGTCCTCCAGCTCCCACTTGATCGTGTTCATGCCGAGCCGGTGGGCCAGCGGGGCGAAGATCTCCAGCACCTCGCGGGATTTGCGCTCCTGCTTTTCGCGCGGCAGGTAGCGCAGCGTGCGCATGTTGTGCAGCCGGTCGGCCAGCTTGATGACCAGCACCCGGATGTCGCGCGACATGGCGACGACCATCTTGCGGACCGTCTCGGCCTCGGCGGAGGCGCCGTACTTGACCTTGTCCAGCTTGGTCACGCCGTCGACCAGGGCCGCGATGTCCTCGCCGAACTCGCCGCGCAGCTCAGCCAGCGAGTACGGGGTGTCTTCGACGGTGTCGTGCAGCAGGGCCGCGCTGATCGTGTCGGTGTTCATGCCGAGCTCGGCCAGGATCGTCGCGACGGCCAGCGGATGGGTGATGTAGGGGTCGCCGCTCTTGCGCTTCTGGTTGCGGTGCCAGTACGCGGCGACGTCGTAGGAGCGCTCGATGAGCCGCACGTCCGCCTTCGGGTGGGTGCCCCGCACGGTCTTGATGAGCGGTTCCAGGACAGGGTTCACAGTGGCTCCCCGCTGCGCCCCAAGGCGGGCCAGGCGACGGCGCACGCCCACCCCAGAGGCCGCGCCGGCACCTGAGGAGCCGCCGCCGCCCGCGGCACTCGGACCGGAGGCGGCGCGGCCGCGTCCGGCGGGTTCAGGCGGCGGCTGGGGAGGACGCGCTGGATCCGGGGCTGGTGACAGGACTGACGCCGCCGAATCCTCGGCCGGAGGCGCGGATGTGACGGGAGTGGCAGAAGCAGCAGGAGAACCGGAAGGGACCGCAGAGCCGGCGACGCCGGGAGTGACCGCGGCATCCGCAGTGACCGCGGCATCCGCAGTGACCGCGGCATCCGCAGTGACCGCGGCATCCGCAGTGACCGCGGCATCCGCAGTGACCGCGGCATCCGCAGTGACCGCGGCATCCGGAATGACCGCGGCTTCGAGAACCTCGGGAGAACCCACAGCGGCGGCCGCGGCCTCTGCAGAGCTCGGAGAGGCGTCGGGGACCGCATCCGTGGCCTTTCCCGGCGCCGGGTCGGAACCGTTCGTGGCCGGGCCGGGCTCGTTCACCACCAGGGCTTGCGGGCCGGGTGCGTCCGGGTCTGGCGCAGCAGGGGTCGGGGCCTGCGGGACGGGCCCTTGCTCCGCTATCACCTCTCCGGCCACGCGTGCTCCTGTCGCTCTGCGAACCACCAGTCTACCGGCGGACGTTTGCAGAGGTTGCGTGCGTGTGTCAGACCGTTACTGAGGTCACAAGCCTGCCGCAGCAGGTAACGCACCCGCCTCAGACGGTCAGCAGGGCCCGGAAGTCAATGTCCCCGAGCCGGGACCGTCCGTTCAGGAAGGACAGCTCAAGCAGGACGGCCACGCCGACGACCTGCGCACCGGAGCGCCGCACGAGATCGGCGGTGGCCAGCGCGGTCCCGCCGGTGGCCAGCACGTCGTCCACGATGAAGACCCGGTCGCCCGGGTCGAAGGCGTCGGTGTGCACTTCGATCGTGGCCGTGCCGTATTCGAGCTGGTAGTCCTGCCGGTGCGCGGCCGAAGGCAGCTTCCCGGCCTTGCGGACCGGGACGAACCCGGATACCAGGCGGGCCGCGACCGGCGCGGCCAGGATGAACCCGCGGGCCTCGATCCCGGCCACCTTGTCCACCAGCCCGGCGCCGGCAGCGAGCTCCTCCACGACCGCGGCGAACAAGGGGCCGTCCGCGAGCAGCGGGGTGATGTCCTTGAACGAGATACCCGGTTGCGGGTAGTCGGGCACGTCGCGGATGCGCTTCCTGATCAGGTCCGCGAGCGCGTCGTGGCCCGGGGCCGTAACCAGAGCCGGGGACTGCTCGCCGGGCTGATCCGGCCCGTCCGGCCCGTCCGGCCCCTCTGGGTGCACCGTTTACCGCCTCTTCTTCTTGGCGCCGCTGGAGCGCCGCCCCGACGCGGAGGTACGGCGCGGCTGCTGGCGGGAGCCGGCCGTGCCGGATCTGGTCCCGGCGGCCCGGGCCCCGGTCCCGGAGCCTTGGGTCCGGGGCCGCCCGGCCGGGGTGGCCGGCGCCGCGGCGGCTGTCCCGGCGTCACCGGCGGTGTCGTCGCCGGTATCGGCCAGATCGTCGTAGGGGCCGTCATCGGGGCCTGTTCGGCTGTCTGCGGGACGGGCCGCGGAGCCGGCGGTCACACCGCTGCCGGCCGGGACCGCCGTCTGCGTCCGGGCCGCGACCCGGGGACTGGCCGCGCGGGCCGCCACGCGCTTGGCCAGCGTCTTGTACTGGGGCTCGCGCTCCTTGAGGTCGGCCAGCACCGGGGTGGCGATGAAGATCGAGGAGTAGGTGCCGGACAGCATGCCGACGAACAGCACCAGGGCCAGGTCGGACAGCTCACCGGTGCCGAGCAGCACGGTCCCGGCGATCAGGATCGCCGCCACCGGCAGCAGCGCGATGATGGAGGTGTTGATGGACCGGACCAGGGTCTGGTTCAGGGCCAGGTTAGCCGCCTGGCTGTAGGTGCTGCGGGCGCTGGTGACCAGGCCGGCGGTATTTTCCCGCACCTTGTCGAAGACGACCACGGTGTCGTACAGCGAGTAACCGAGGATCGTGAGCAGGCCGATGACGGTGGCCGGGCTGACCTGGAACCCGGCCAGCGCGTAGATGCCGACCGTGATCAGGATGTCGTGCATCAGCGCCACGAACGCCGCGGTGGCCATCTTCCACTCGAACGCGATCGTCAGGTACAGCACGATCACGACGACGAACGCGATCAGCGCCTCGAGAGCCTTGGAGGAGATCTGGCTGCCCCAGGTCGGCCCGACGAACGTCGTGCTGATCTGGTTGACGTTGATGCCGAGTTCCTTCGCGAGCGAGTCCTGCACGTGCTCGGTCGTGCCGATGCTCAGCGGCGCGGTCTGGGCCTGCCACTGCGCCTTGCTGCCGACCCCGACCTTCTGCACGGTGACGGTCCCGCCGCCGCCGTCCTGGACCGCCTTCTCGACCTGGCTGATGCTGGCGTTCGGCGCCTTGACCTGGAAGATCGATCCGCCCTTGAAGTCCACGCTGAAGTTCAGCCCGCGGACGATCAGGGCGATGATGGCGATGGCCAGGATGCAGCCGGAAATCGTGTACCAGAGCTTCTGCCGACTGACGAAGTTGACCGAGACGTCACCGCGGTACAGCCGGCCGCCGACGTCACCGAGCCGCGACATCATGCCTCCCTTGAGGTGGCCCGCGGTGTCCGCGCGGTGCCAGGCGGGACCGGCCGGGTCCCCCGGCGGGGCACCCCGGAACGCCACGGGGCCCGTGCCCCGAGCCGCGCCGGATCCAGGCCGGACCATTTGTGCCCCTGGCCGAAGAATCTGGTCCGGGCCAGCAGGGTCACCATCGGCTTGGTGAACAGGAACACGACAACGACGTCGATGATGGTGGTCAGCCCCAGCGTGAACGCGAAACCGCGCACGTCGCCGATCGCGAAGATGTACAGCAGCAGGGCGGCCAGGAACGACACCGTGTCGGAGACCAGGATCGTCCGCCGGGCCCGTTTCCAGCCGCTCTCCACCGCGCCGCGCAGGGAGCGCCCCTCGCGCACCTCGTCGCGGAGGCGTTCGAAGAACACCACGAACGAGTCGGCGGTGATGCCGATGGCCACGATGAGGCCCGCGATGCCGGCCAGCGACAGCGTGAAGCTCTCGTACTTGCTGAGCAGGACGATGCCGAGGTAGCCGATCAGCGCCGCGATGGCCAGGCTGGAGACCGACACGATGCCCAGGCCCCGGTAGTACAGGAACGAGTAGATGACCACCAGCAGCAGGCCGATCGCCCCGGCGATCAGGCCTGCCTCGAGCTGGTTCCGGCCGAGCTGCGCGGTGACGGTGGTGGAGTCGACGGGCTTGAACGAGAGCGGCAGCGCCCCGTACTTCAGCTCGTTGACGAGCTGGGTGGCCTGCGCCTGCCCGCCGATGTTGGTGATCTGGACGTCGCCGCCGGGGATGGCCTCGGTGGTCTGCGGGGCCGAGACCACGTTGCCGTCCAGCACGATCGCGGTCTGGTCCAGCACCGAGTCGTCGGCGTTCGTGCTGGCGCTGGGGTAGTACTTGCTGGCCTGGGTCTCGGTCAGGGTGCCGAACGCCTTGGTGGCCTTGCCGTTGAGGGTCAGGTTGACGACCCACTGGCTGTTGGTGGTGTCGATGGCCGAGGCCTCCGACGTCACGTCGGTGCCGAGGATGACCGCCTCGCCCAGCACGTACTTCGCGCCGTCCGGGCCGCAGGCCACGGTCTGGCTGTTGGGGTCGTCCCATTGCGCCTCGGTGTAGCCGAGGCTGGTCTTCCAGGTGCTGAGGTCGCTGCAGTCGAGCTTGTCGAACAGCTTCATCACTTCCGGGGTGACCGCGGACGGGTCACCGGCCGTACTGGCCGCGGACGAGGCGGATGAGCTGGTGCCGCTGGGGCTCGGGGTCGCGCTGGCCTTGGCCTGCGGGCTCGGCGAGGCCGCGGCGCGGGAGATGTAGGCCTTGGTGCTCACCGTCGGGGACGGGCTGGCCTTCGGCGTCGCGCTCTCGGTGCCCGACGCGCTCGGGCTGGGCGTCGCGCTCGCCGACGTGCTGGGCGCCGCCGTGGACGAGCCTGCCAGCAGCACCGGGCGGAATCGGAGCTGCGCGGTCGTGCTGACCAGGTTGATCACCTGCTGCGATCCCGCGCCCGGGACCGTCACGGTGATGTCGCTGGCGCCCTGCTGCTGCACGCTGACACCGCTGGTGCCCGACGAGTTGACCCGGCTTTGAATGATCGCTACGGCCTGCTTCATGTCGGCGTCCGGCGGCGTCTTCCCCTTCTCCGTCACCGCCCGGAGCGTGACCTGCGTGCCGCTCGAAAGGTCCAGCCCGAGACCGATCCTGAAGTCCTGGTGCCACTTACCCGGGCTGAACGCATTCGCGCCGACGATGCCGATGAGCAAGATCACGATCAGCGCGACCAGGGCCGCGAGCGCGCGCCCCGGTCTCGAGCCGCTCTTCCTTGGCGGAGCCACTTGTCCTGTCGTCCCTCAGTCGATTCCTGCATAGGGAGCGAAGCGGCGGAGCCCGCCGCGGCGCCCGTTCCCTGCGTGCCCCGGGCGCCGCTGCTCCGCTACTCCTTGGACGCGCTGCTGCCCGGGGTGGCCGTCTCGGTCTGCCCGTTGGCGCTCGCGTCGCGCTGGCCGTTGATGACCAGGTCGTCGCCGTAGTTGCCGGCCGGGACGCTCAGGTCCGGCTCGGTCTCGTGCTCGCTGTCCGCCTGGGCGACCGTCTCGTGCGCAGCGGTCCCGTCAGCGACGGCGTCGTCGTGCTCGGTGCCCTCGTACTCGGCATCGTCCGGAGCAGCGTCGGCCGGCTCGGGCCAGCCGCCTTCCTCGTGCTCCGCGTCGTTCTCATCCTCGGCAGGCTCGTCACCCGGGGTGAGCACTTCCATGATCGCGCGCTTGATGTACCGCACCTCGATGTCCGGCGCGACCTCCAGGACCACGTCATCGCCGTCGACCGCCACCACGGTGGCGTACATGCCGGCGGTGGTGCGGACCCGGGCGCCGGGACGCACGGTCTTCTGCTGCTGGGACACCTTCTTCTGGCGGTTCCGGCCGGGCCGGATGGCCATGAAGTAGATGAGGCCGATGAAGACGACGATCAGGATGAGAAACGTGGAACTGCCGGACGACTTCGTGGCCGCCTCGGCTGCGGCTTGGACTGTATTCCCCATGAGCGGGGGCACCTTTCCGATTGGGTTCAGCGGGCTGGCCAGGCCAGATCCCCGCTTGGGCCGGGCATTTACCCGGTTCCCCGCGCGGGGCGGCGGCCAGTGGCCAACTGCCGCAGTGTAGCGACCCATTGACCGTGCACCAACAGGCTACGGCGTCCGCGCCGTGATCGTGACCTCACGGCGAACTAGTTTGCGCACCGGCGCGACCTGGTACGGGCCGCCGGTGCGGTGCAATAAGAATTTCACGCTAGTCGAACAGGGTAGCCATTCCGGGTCCCGTGAGGCCGCCGGGGCCAGTGTTTCCCTCGGGGGGCGTGAGGCCGAGGTGCTCCCACGCGGCGGGGGTGGCGACCCGCCCGCGCGGTGTGCGCGCCAGCAGGCCGCGGCGGACCAGGAACGGCTCGGCCACGACCTCCACCGTCTCGGCTTCCTCCCCCACCAGGACGGCGAGGGTGGACAGCCCGACCGGGCCGCCCCCGTACCGGCGGATCAGCGCCTCCAGCACGGCCCGGTCCAGCCGGTCCAGGCCTTGCTCGTCCACCTCGTAGAGCTCCAGCGCGGCGCGGGCCACCGCGCGGTCCACCACCCCGTTGCCCTTGACCTCGGCGTAGTCCCGGACCCGGCGCAGCAGCCGGTTGGCGATCCGCGGTGTGCCCCGGGACCGCCCGGCCAGCTCGGCCGCGCCCTCGTCCCGCAGGGTGACGCCAAGCAGCCCGGCCGAGCGGCGGATGATGATCTCCAGCTCCGCGGGCTGGTAAAAGTCCATGTGCGCGGTGAAGCCGAACCGGTCGCGCAGCGGGGCCGGCAGCAGCCCGGACCGGGTGGTGGCCCCGACCAGCGTGAACGGCGCGATGTCGAGCGGGATCGCGGTCGCGCCGGGCCCCTTGCCGACCACGACGTCGACCCGGAAGTCCTCCATGGCCAGGTAGAGCATCTCCTCGGCGGGCCGCGCGAGCCGGTGGATCTCGTCGATGAAGACGACTTCGCCCTCGGTCAGCGTGGACAGCACCGCGGCCAGGTCGCCCGAGCGCTCGATGGCCGGCCCGCTGGTGATCCGCATCGGCATACCCAGCTCGGCGGCGATGATCATGGCGATCGTGGTCTTGCCCAGCCCGGGCGGCCCGGACAGCAGCACGTGGTCCGGCGGCCGGCCGCGGCGGACCGCGCTCTCCAGCACCAGGGAGAGCTGGTCGCGGACCCGCTGCTGGCCCACGAAGTCGGCGAGCCGCTTGGGCCGCAGCGCGGTTTCGATGACGCGGTCGTCGGCGTCCGCCAGCGGCGACACCACCCGGTCGGCGTCCCGGTCAGCGTCCCGCGCGGCCGCGGCACGGTCGAGGGCCTCGGCTTCGCGCGCCGCGAGCTCGTCTTCGTCCGCCCGGCGGGTCACTGGTGCCTCGTTCCCATGGGGCCGCTCAACTGCCGGCGCCGGGTCACTGGCGGCTCAGCTTCCGCATGGCCGCGCGCAGCACGGTCGCGACGTCCGCCGTCTCCGGCGTCTTCCCGTCCTCGGTGCCGGCGGCCAGGTCGGCGGCCACCGCGCTGACCGCCTGCTCGGCATCACGGGCCGGCCAGCCCAGGTTGACCAGGCCCGACTGGGCCTGGTCCCGCCAGGATGGCTGGGCGGAGCGGCCCAGCGCGCCGGCCGAGCCGACCGCGCCGGATCCGTCGGTGGGCACTTCGCCGGGCGTCCCGAGCCGGTCCTTCAGCTCCAGCACGATGCGCTGCGCGCCCTTCTTGCCGATCCCCGGGACCAGCGTCAGCGCGTCAAGGTCCCCGGTCGAGACCGCGCGCCGCAGCGCGTCCGGGCTGTGCACGGCGAGCATGGCCAGGGCCAGCCGGGGCCCCACGCCGGTGGCCGTCTGCACGAGCTCGAAGACGTTCCGCTCGTCGTCGCTGGTGAAACCGTAGAGGGTGAGCGAGTCCTCCCGGACCACCAGGCAGGTCGCGACCCGGGCGGGCTCGCCGGGCCGCAGGGTGGCGAGCGTCCCGGGCGTGCACTGGACACTGAGCCCGACCCCGCCCACGTCGATCACCGCGCCGTCGGGTGCGACGCCGCTGACCGTGCCGCGCAGATGCGATATCACTGCTGCCTCCGGAGATAGGTACCGCCGTGAGCCACGCCCGCCTGAGCCACGGCTGCCTCCAGCCGGGAGTGGGTGCCGCCCCGCCAGAGGTGGCAGATGGCCAGCGCGAGCGCGTCGGCCGCGTCGGCGGGCCGGGGTGGGTCGGCCAGCCGCAGCAGCCGCACCACCATGGCGGTCACCTGCTGCTTGTCCGCGCGGCCGTTGCCGGTAACGGCCGCCTTGACCTCGCTGGGCGTGTGCAGGGCGACCGGCAGGCCGCGCCGGGCCGCGCACACGATGGCCACCGCGCCAGCCTGCGCCGTACCCATCACCGTGCGCACGTTCCGCTGGCTGAACACGCGCTCCACGGCGACCGCGTCCGGCCGGTAAGCGGTCAGCCAGGCCTCGAACTGCTCTTCCAGGGCCAGCAGGCGCAGGCTGACGTCATCGTCCGCGGGGGTGCGGGCCACGCCGACCTCGATCAGGGTGAGCGCCCGGCCCGGAGCGCCCTCGATGACGCCGAGCCCGCAGCGGGTGAGGCCGGGGTCGACGCCGAGCACGCGCCGGGGGCGCTCGGCGTGGGCCTGCGCCATGCTCACCCCCGCGATCGGTACGGCCGAACAGATGTTCGGCTCCGAACTTACCGTCTGCACGCGGGCGGCGTCCTGAACTCCGGCGGCGTGTCGAACTCAGAACGGGTCGAGCATGAACTCAGAACGGGTCGAGCATGAACTCAGAACGAGTCGAGCATGAACGCCGGCGGCCCGAAGGCCCCGTCGAGCTCGCTGTCGGCCACCGGGTTGCCGCCGGCGGCCAGGCCCGCCTTCCGCAGGGCGGCCATCGGCGTGCCCCCGTACAGCGCGGCGAGCCCGCGCACGCCGATGGTAAGCGGCCGGGTCGCTTCGGGGCTGTGCGTCAGGTACCCGCGGCCTCCGGTCACGGACAGCTCCCACAGCCCGGCGTTGGCCCCGAGTGTGTCGTCCTCGACGTACAGCGGCATGGTGAGCTGCGCCGAGGCCGGGAAACCGCGGGCGGCGACGGCCGCGGGCACGTTCACCAGCCGGAGCATCCACAGTTCGCGGTCACTGAGGCTGACGTCCGGCTCCCGGGTCAGCCAGTAGAGCGGGTCGGCGGGGCCGATCCGCCCCCGGACGCTGCTGGCGATCGAGGAGTGCGACGCGACGATGGACCACAGCGCGCGGGTGGTCCGGTCGGAGAGGGCGAGGGCCAGCTGGACGAAGATCTCGCTGTGGCCACTCCGCCAGTGGTAAGCGAGGAAGCCGTCGGGGGCCAGGTAGGCGAAGAGCTCCGGGTCGGCGAGCCAGAGGGCGACGGTGCCGAGGTCGCGAGTGGTAGGCCCGCAGTCTCTGGCCTGCTCGTGGGCCCGGCCGATGACGGCGAGTACTTCCTCGGCGTCGTCCGGGCCGGCCCGGCGTACCGGGGCGGGGCGCTCGGTCGGGGCCGGCTCGTCACTCGGCGGGGTGGGCGATCTGCCGATGACATCGGGGGCGGTGAACGTGTGCAGCGAGCGCGCGGGGACGGTGGCGTGATAGTGGCCGCCCGCCAGCTCCCAGCCCAGCGACCGGTAGATCGGCGTTGTCGCCGGGTACAGCGTCGACAACGGGTAGCCGCGGTCGGCGATAGCCTGCAGCGTGGCGGCCATCAGGGCGCGGCCGACCCCCTGGCCGCGGTGCTCGGGGGCGACCATGACGGCCGCGACCCCGGCCATCGGCAGGGAGCGCCCGTGCCACCACTGGCGCATCTCGTGGTACCGGGCGGACGCGACGAGCTGGCTGCCCTCGAAGGCGGCGAAGATCCGGCGGCCGTCGATCGCCGCGTCGAGCTGGGCCTGCCGGGCCGCGCGCCGGTTTGCCGAGTCGGCGGTCCCGGGGGCCGGGCCGAACGCCCGCCGGGCGAGGTCGAAAAGCGCGTCCAGGTCATCGCCGGAAGTGAGCTCCCGGATCTCCGTGCCGCCCCGGGCGGTCAGATGCGTCACCACAGGAGGCAACGCTACGGCCTGCGCGTCCCGGGCCCGTCAGCAGCCCGGGAGGACGGGCAGGCGGGGAAGACGGGCAGGCCTCAGCCGAGCTTCTCCATGATGTCGTCGGACACGGAGTAGTTGGCGTACACGTCCTGCACGTCGTCGGAGTCCTCGAGGGCGTCGATGACCCGGAACACGCGCCTGGCCTGGTCCTCGTCGATCGGGACCTCCATGGTCGGCACGAACGCGATGTCGGCGGCCTCGTAGTCGATGCCGGCGTCCTGCAGCGCGCTGCGCACGGCCACCACGTCACTGGTCTCGCTGGTCACCTCGAAGGAGTCACCGAGGTCGTTGACCTCCTCGGCGCCCGCTTCGAGCACGGCGTTCAGGATGTCGTCCTCGGTGACGCCGCCCGCCTTGCCGACGATGACGACGCCCTTGCGGTTGAACAGGTAGGACACCGAGCCCGGGTCGGCCATGGACCCGCCGTTCCGGCTGAACGCGGTGCGCACGTCCGAGGCGGCCCGGTTCCGGTTGTCGGTCAGGCACTCGACCAGCACCGCCACCCCGCCGGGGCCGTAGCCCTCGTAGGTGATGTTCTCGTAGGTGGCGCCGCCGGCCTCCTGGCCGGAGCCGCGGCGGACCGCCCGGTCGATGTTGTCGTTCGGCACCGAGCTCTTCTTCGCCTTCTGGATGGCGTCGTACAACGTCGGGTTGCCCGCGAGGTCCCCGCCGCCGGTCCGCGCCGCCACCTCGACGTTCTTGATCAGCTTGGCGAACAGCTTGCCGCGCTTGGCGTCGACCACCGCCTTCTTGTGCTTTGTGGTCGCCCACTTGGAGTGGCCGCTCATGTGTTTCCCTTCACGATGTCTACAAAAAGCTCGTGGATCCGCGTGTCCGGGGTCAGTTCCGGATGGAACGACGTAGCCAGCAAAGGCCCCTGGCGGACCGCGACGATCCTATCGGCGCGGGCGTCCGTACCGAGGATCTCGACGTCGGCACCCGCCTGCTCGACCCACGGCGCCCGGATGAACACCGCCCGCAGCGCGGGCCCGGCGATGCCGTTCAGCCGGATGTCGGACTCGAACGAGTCGACCTGCCTCCCGAACGCGTTGCGCCGCACGGTCATGTCGATCCCGCCGAAGGTCTGCTGCCCGGCGGCCCCGTCGACGAGACGGTCCGCCAGCATGATCATTCCCGCGCAGGAGCCGAACGCCGGAAGGCCGGCGGACAGCATCTTACGCATCGGATCCAGCATGTCGAAGGAAACCGCAAGGCGCCAGAGGGTGGTGGACTCCCCGCCGGGGATCACCAGCCCGTCGACCGACTCCAGTTCCTCGGGCCGCCGGACGGGAATGGCCCGGGCCCCCGACCCGCTCAGCGCGCGCACGTGCTCGCGGACGTCGCCCTGCAGGGCCAGGACGCCGATGAGCGGCGCGGCGGAAATGTCAGGCACGGGAAATCCTTCGGGCATGGCTGAGCGCGGGTAAGAAGGGGGTCACCACGTGCAACGCCGGCGCGCGCCCTGTTCTTCCCCCGAATCGGGCTACCAGCCGCGGGCGGCGTAGTGCTGGCTGTCGGGCAGGTCGTCCAGGTTGATGCCGACCATCGGCTCGCCCAGCCCGCGGGAGACCTTGGCGATGACATCCGGGTCGTCGTGGAACGTCGTGGCCTTGACGATGGCCGCGGCCCGCTTGGCCGGGTCACCGGACTTGAAGATGCCCGATCCGACGAACACGCCGTCCGCGCCGAGCTGCATCATCATGGCCGCGTCCGCCGGGGTGGCGATCCCGCCCGCGGTGAACAGCACGACGGGCAGCCGCCCGGCCGCGGCGACCTCGGCCACGACCTCGTACGGCGCGCGCAGGTCTTTGGCCGCGCTGAACAGCTCCTCCTCCGGCAGCGCGGCGAGCCGGGCGATCTCGCCGCGGATCTGCCGCATGTGCCGGGTGGCCTCGACCACGTTGCCGGTGCCGGCCTCGCCCTTGGACCGGATCATGGCCGCGCCCTCGGCCAGCCGTCGCAGCGCCTCACCCAGGTTGGTCGCGCCGCAGACGAACGGCACGGTGAACTTCCACTTGTCGACGTGGTGCGCCTCGTCGGCCGGGGTCAGCACCTCGGACTCGTCGATGTAGTCGACGCCGATGGCCTGCAGCACCTGGGCCTCGGCGAAGTGCCCGATCCGGCACTTGGCCATGACCGGTATCGAGACCGCCTCGATGATTCCGTCGATCATGTCCGGGTCGCTCATCCGCGCCACGCCGCCCTGAGCCCGGATATCGGCCGGCACCCGCTCCAGGGCCATCACCGCGACGGCGCCCGCGTCCTCGGCGATCTTGGCCTGCTCGGCGGTGACGACGTCCATGATCACGCCGCCCTTGAGCATCTCGGCCATGCCCCGTTTGACCCGCGCCGTGCCGGTGGCGGTCCCCCCGCCCGCAACGGCTGCTGCGCCGTCAGCGGCTACCGCGCCGCCGGGGTCCTGTGGGGATGCCAAACGGGCCTCGGTGCGGGCTGAGCTGCCGGCGGAGTCGACGGTGGACACGAAAACCTCACTCGATCGGTGGAGTACCCCGTACTCGCACGTACGGACGCTGTGTCCCTCCATGGTAGGTCGCGCTCCGGCCGCGCTGGATGCTCGCCCGGGCCCTGCCCCGGGCTCAGCCGGTCAGATGCTGAATGTCGGCCCCCGTGGTGCGGGCGCCGTCGCCGGCGAGTGAGTCGTCTATTTCGAAAAATTGCGGCAGCGGGGCGTTGCCGGCCAGGCGGAACAGCCGGACCAGGGGCTTGCGGCGGGCCTCGCGGGTCACCGCGACCGCGGTGTTGTAGAACTTGCGGGCCACGAACACCTGCTGGGCGGCGGCTTCCACCTCGGCGATCAGCTCGCCTGCGCCGTCCGTCGCCTCCAGCGAGGAGCGGAACCCGGGCTGCGTGAACGCGGCGCGCAGTGCCCGGGACAGGTTGCTCTGGGCCAGCTCACTGTGGGCCAGCTCATCGCCGGGCTCCAGGTAGGGAGCCAGTTCGCCGGGTGGCCGCGCACCAGGCCCCCACTCGGCGGGGGCCAGCTCAGCCAGGGCCAGCTCGGCGGGTGCCCGCTCGGCGGGCGGCTGTCCTGTGCCGGAGCGCACCTCACCGCGGGCCTCGTGCGCGGCGCTGGCCAGCAGCAGGCTGGTGGCCGGGTCCAGGAAGCCGGAGGAGGCCAGCTCCAGCGCGACCGAGCTGCGCCGGACCAGGGTCACGTCCAGGGCCGCGCGGGCCGCCTGCAGCCGGGTGTGCATCCGGTCCAGCCGGCCGGCCCGCCAGGACACGTACACGCCGAGGAACAGGACCGCCACGACGGCGATGACGATATCGATGATCACGTCGGTGTCCACCGTTACCGCGCCACAGCCACGGCAGTGGTGCCGAGCACGACGGTCTCGTACACGCTGAGCACGTCCCGCGCCACGACCGTCCAGTCGTACGCGCTGACCGCCTGCATGGCCGCGGCGGACAGCACGGCCCGCCGGTCCGGGTCGTCCAGCAGCAGGCGGGCGGCCCGGGCCAGGTCGTCCGGGTCACCGGCGGCGAACAGCTCGCCTGCCTTGCCGCCCTGCAGCACCGGGCGGAACGCATCGAGGTCGCTGGCCACGATCGGCGCGCCCGCGGCCATCGCCTCGGCCAGCACGATGCCGAAGCTCTCGCCGCCGGTGTTCGGAGCGCAGAACACGTCCACCGAATGCAGCATGCGTACCTTGTCCTGCTCGCTGACCTGCCCGAGCAGGACCACCCGGTCCCGTAGCGGGGCAGGCACGCGCTCGAGCACGTCGTCCGGATCACCCGGGCCGGCGATAAGAAGGCGCAGCTGGTCCCGTTCGTTACCAAGGGTTTCGAAGGCCTTGAGCAGGATCGCCAGGCCCTTGCGGTGCTCGTCCATCCGGCCCAGGAACCCGATCGCGCCGCCGGGGCCGGGCCAGCCGGGCAGTGGCTCAGCCACCGCGTACCGGCGGGTCGCGACGCCATTGGGAATGAGCACCGCGTCACCGCCGAGGTGCTCGACCAGCGTGGTCCGTGCCGCCTCGGACACGGCGATCCGGCCGTTGATCTTCTCCATCGCGGGCTGCAGCGCACCCTCGGCCGCGTGCATCCACCGGGACCTGAGGTTGGCGGTGTGCACGGTGGCCACGATCGGCCCCGAGGCGACCCAGCAGGCCAGCAGGGACAGGCTCGGGGCGGCGGGCTCGTGCACGTGCAGGACGTCGAAGTTGCCTTCCTTGACCCACCGGCGGACGCGGCTGGCGGACAGGAACCCGAACGCGAGCCGGGCCACCGAGCCGTTGTAGGGCACCGGCACCGCGCGGCCGGCCGAGACCACGTAGTCCGGCAGCGGCGTGTCCTCGTCGGCGGGCGAGATGACCGAGACGATGTGACCAAGCTCGATCAGCGCCTCGGCCAGGTCCCGGACGTGCTGCTGCACGCCGCCGGGCACGGCCCAGGTGTAGGGGCAGACCATACCGATCTTCATCCGCCGGCCTCCGGGCCCGTGCTGCCGGGGCCTGCACTGCCGGGGCCTGCGGCGTCGGGGACTGCGGCGTCGGGGACTGCGGCGTCGGGGACTGCGGCGTCGGGGACTGCGGCGTCGGGGACTGCGGCGTCGGGGACTGCGGCGTCGGGGACTGCGGTGTCGGGGACTGTGCCGACTGGCCCGGACTGGGGCCCGGCCAGGCGGGCGGGATCCAGGTCACTGATGAAGACCCGCTGCAGCATGTGCCAGTCCTGCGGGTGCTCCGAGATGCGCTTTTCGAAGGCGGCGGCGAGCTGCTGGGTCATGGCCGCGGCTTTCTCCTTGCGGTTGCCCTCGG
>Ga0302181_10001005_pt1 | contig 21742 bp, 20 predicted proteins | sample I_Palsa_E3_3_FD_198786 | JGI IMG/M metagenome (GOLD analysis project Ga0302181, IMG submission 198786) | Peat permafrost microbial communities from Stordalen Mire near Abisko, Sweden - I_Palsa_E3_3 | ecosystem: Environmental > Terrestrial > Soil > Palsa > Peat permafrost | place: Sweden...
ACCTCGCTACGAAGCCCCTCGCAGCGACTCACCTCATGACGACTCGCCTCGCAACGATGCGCCGGCCTCGGCTCCGCCGGCGCATTCTCAGGGCGGCAATGAAGGTGGTGCGTCGGCCCCGGCAGCCGCTCCCGAGACTCGCCCGTCGGTGATGTGGTCGTCAGCGCCCTCGTTCCCGCCACCGGGCGGCCCCAGCCGCGAAGACTAGTCAGCGTCCGGCTTCGAGCAATGCGGCGACGGCGGCAACGTCGTCCGCCGTGTTGACATCGGGGCCTGGCGGGACGCTCGCGCGCTCGACGCGGATATCCATCGCGTTCTCGATCGCGCGCAGTTGCTCGAGCTTCTCGATCTGCTCGAGCGGGCTCGGCGGCAGCGCTGCCAATCGCAGCAACGAAGCCACCCGATACGCGTATAGGCCGAGATGCCGGTGCGCAAGCGCGTGACTGCGCTGGCTGGCCAGTCCCGCCGGCGCCCCATCCCGCGACCAGGGGATCGGTGCGCGGCTGAAATACAGCGCACGCTGTCGTTCATCGGCCACGACTTTTACGACATTGGGATCCAGCAGCGCGGCGACCGAATCGAGCGGCATGCTCAGGGTCGCCAGGTCCGCAGCAGGATGTCTCGCCAGCAAGCCCGCTACCTGATCGAGCAGTGCTTCAGGCATCAGGGGCTCATCGCCCTGCAGATTGACGACGATATCGCTGTCGGGCCAACGCTCGCGGCGCGCTACCTGGGCAATGCGGTCGGTACCCGATGTGTGCGCGGCATCCGTGATCTGCGCATCGCCGCCAAGCTCACGAACGCGTTGCGCGATGCGCTCATCATCGGTGGCCACGATGACCTGGGCTGCACCCGAGCGTCGCGCGCGTTCATAGACCCACTGGATCATGGCCTTGCCGGCCAGCGACAATAGCGGCTTGCCGGGCAATCGCGCGGAACCAAAGCGCGCCGGAATGACGACGCGGAACATGGCGCCGCCTAAATCTCGAGCAGCGGATCGGTGGGAGTCAAAACGCGCGCTTCATCCTCGAGCATCACCGGGATGCCATCGCGAATCGGGAAAGCCAGCCGATCGCCGCGGCAGATCAGCAGCTGCTGCTTGCGTTCGTACCGCAGGGAGCCCTTGCAGATGGGACAGGCCAGTATATCGAGCAGTCGTGCGTCCAATTCACACTCCAATCGCGCGCCGCAGACGCGCCATCAGTGCTGCGGCATCGGCATCGGCCAACTGGGCCGTGACCGGCAGAAACCAATGATCTGGTCCCCCGAGCTTGCTGCATTTTACCGCATCCTTCTCGGTCATCAGCACCGGCAATCCATCCGCGAACTGAATCTCCGCGTCGCGGTAGCGATGGTGGTCCGGAAAGGGGTGCTCGATCAGCGTAAGCCCGGCGCCGCGCAATGTTGAAAAGAAGCGCTGTGGATTGCCGATACCGGCCACCGCATGCACGCGCTGTCCGGCAAAGCTCGCGAGCGTGCGCGGATCGCCGCCGCCCAAGGGTACGAGCGTATCGCCTACCAGATTCATCCTGAAGGCGCGGAGCAGAGGCTGCGCCTCATCAGCGACGCCGGCGCCATTGAGCACCACGGCGTCGACCTCCTCGATGCGCTGCCGCGGCTCCCGCAGAGGACCCGCAGGCAGAAGATAGCCGTTGCCAAAGCCACGTTCGGCATCGACCACCGCAATTTCAAAATCCCGCGCCATCGCCAGATGCTGCAGGCCATCATCGGAGAGGATCACGTTGACCCCGGCATCGAGCAGCAGCTTTACGGCTCGCGCCCGCAGGCGGCAAACCGCCACCGGGCCGCCCGCTCGCCGGCGCAACAGCAATGCCTCATCGCCGACCAGATCCGGATCACTGTCGGCCTCGACCCGTAGCGGGCGTGAACCGCGGGCGGCGGTGCCGCCATAACCGCGCAGCACGATACCGGGCGAGAGGCCCTCGGCACGCAGCCTGGCGCTCAGCCAGATCACCAGCGGGGTCTTGCCGCTGCCGCCAACCGTGAGGTTGCCGACCACGATGACGGGCCGCTGCAGGCGCTCGGAGCGGCGCCAGCCGCGCTCGTAGGCGGCGCGGCGCAGCTGAACCGACAGGCCGAAAAGCCACGACAGCGGCCGCAGCGCCAGTGGCGGCGGCGTATCGCGATACCAGATCTGTTGCAGCCGCCCGGCCACGCGTGCGCCCGGCGCCTAAGCGCTGAACTGCAACCGGTGCAGGTCCGCGTAGACACCGCGCCGTTCGAGCAGCTCGGCATGCGCGCCATACTCGACCACCTCGCCATCGCGCAGCACCAGGATCCGATCGGCCTTCTCCACCGTCGAGAGGCGGTGTGCGATGACGAACGTGGTGCGATTGCGCAGCAGCTGGTCGAGGGCTGCCTGGATGTGCCGTTCCGCCGCCGTGTCGAGCGCCGAGGTGGCTTCATCGAGTATCAGTATGGGTGTGTCGCGCAGCAACGCGCGCGCGATCGCAATGCGCTGGCGCTGCCCCCCCGAAAGCATCACGCCGCGATCGCCCACCTCCGTGTCCAGACCCTGCGGCAGCTGCTCGACGAATTCCATCACATAGGCCGCGCGCGCAGCCGACTGCAGCTGCGCCTCGCTGATATCGCTGGCGCCAAAGATGATGTTGTTCCGGATGGTGTCGTTGAACAGCACGACTTCCTGGCTGACGAGGCTGATCTGGCGGCGCACATCCCGCAGCGAGTACTCGCGGATATCCACGCCATCGATCAGCACGCTGCCGGAGGTGGGATCGTAGAAGCGCGCCAGCAGCGATACCAGCGTCGATTTGCCGCTGCCGGAGCGGCCGACGATGGCGACCGTGGCCCCGGCCGGCACGCTGAGCGAGATATGACGCAGTACCGCGCCCTTCTCCACGGCGTACTCGAAACCGACGTCCCTGAATTCCACCTCACCGCGCGCGCGCCCGAGCGGGCGCGTACCGCCCTGCGGCTCACCGGGCGTGTCGAGTACTTCGAACACGCTCGCGCCCGCGGCGATGCCCTGCTGCATCGGGCCGGCGACGGCCAGTACGCGCTTGAGTGGTTGCAACACCTGGAACAGCGCCAGCAGGAAGGGGAAGAATCTTTCCACCGTCAAAGTGCCAGCCTGCAGCTCGCGATTGGCGATGTAGAGCACCGAAGCCAGTCCGACCGCGGCGATCATCTGCACGACCGGGTTGGCGCTGGCACGCGCATTGATCAGGCGCACGTTGGTGCTGCGGTTCAGTTCGTTGGCCGCCTCGAACAGACGCGCGACATGTCCCTGCGCGTTGAACACCTTGACCACGCGATGCGCATCCAGCGCCTCCTTGGTGACGCGCGTGACATCGCCCATCGAATTCTGAATGCGCTTGCTATAGCGGCGGAAGCGGACATTGACCTTGCGAACCAGCCACGCGATCGCAGGTGCAACGAACAATGCGTACAGGGCCAGACGCCAATTGAGGTAGAACAGCGCGCCGACGTTGAACACGATCGAGAGCGAGTCGCGGATGATGACAGTCAGTGCATCGGTGGTTGCCGCGGCCACCGTCTCGGCGTTGTAGGTCAGCCGCGACAGCATCGTGCCGGAGGATTCGCGGTCGTAAACCGAGGTCGGCAGCCGCAGGTAATGGGCGAACAGATCGTTGCGAATCGACTTGATGACCTGCCGGCCGACCCAGAATGGAAAGTAAGTGGCAAGATAGTCGCCCAGTCCGCGGACCGCGAAAATGCCGAGCACTGCCAGCGGCAGCCATGCCAGCACCTCGCGGTGCTGCTCCAGCGCCAGCGCGCTGGTCAGATAGCTCTTGGTAAACGTGATCGTCAGCAGGTCGGTGCCGGCATACAGCAGCATGCCGAGCACACCGAGCAGGTACATGCCCACAAAGGGACGCGCATAGCCCAGCAGCCGGCGGTATACGCCGCGCGCCTGCTCGATGTTGGAGGCGCTGGCAGGACTGCCCGGCGCGGGTCGATTCAAGGCGATCCCGCTTGGGGCTCGGTGAGAGTGGCGACGTTCATCTGCGTGAATCCCAGATGACCGAGCACGTCCATGGCCGTGACCACCGATTGATGGCTCGCCCGCCCATCGGCGCGGATCGTGACCGGCGCAGAGCGTGCCGCGGCGGCGCTGCTCTTGAGGATGGCGGCGCGCAGCGTGTCAGGGCTGGAATTGACCAGTTCCCGGCCATTGACCAGGTAGGCGCCAGCGGCACTGACCGAAATCACCAGCGCATCGGGCGCAACCCGCTCCTGGGCCTGATTGTTCACCTGTGGCAGGCGGATGCGCAGGCGCCCTTCGGCCGTGAAATTCGAGGACAGCATAAAGAACACGACCAGCAGCAGCACGACATCGATCAACGAAGTGACGTTGATTTCCGGCTCCTCGGTTCGGCGCGGCTTGAGGTTCATGCGACGGCGGAGCTCTACGCCTGCGCGACCTGTGCCGCCGCGGCCGCGGCCGGCGCGGATGGCGCGGATGGCGCGGATGGCTGCAGATTGTGGCTGGCCGACGGCGCGCGTGCCGCGGGCGGCGGCGAGGTGACGGTATCGGGTTGCCGTCGGGCGGCCGCCTCGAACGAATCAACCAGCCGCAGCGCGTTCTTTTCCATTTCGATGACGATGCGCTCGACGCGCCCGCGAAGATAGCGGTAGGCAATCAGCGACGGTATCGCCACGCACAGGCCCGCCGCGGTCGCCACCAGCGCCTCGGCGATACCCCCCGAGAGCATGCGCGGGTCGCCCGCTCCGCCGGCATTTATGGCATTGAAGGCCTTGATGATGCCGGTGACGGTACCCAACAGGCCCAGCAGCGGCGATACACCGGCGATGGTCCCCAGTGTATTCAGGAATCGTTCGAGTTCGTGAACCGTATGCCGCCCGGTATCCTCCAGGCGCTCCATGAGCACTTCCCGGGGGCGGTGCCGATTCAGCAGACCCGCGGCGAGCAGTCGGCCGAGCGGCGAATTCTGCTCCAGCGCTGCGATGACCTTGTCATTGATCTGATGTGTCTCGACCAGCTTCCAGACCTTTTGCATCAGATCGGGCGGCAAAACCCGCCGATCCTGCAGCGTCCAGAGCCGCTCCAGTATGATGGCCGCGGAAACGACGGAACACAGCATGATGGGCCACATCAGCGTTCCGCCCGCCTGCACGATTTCCCACATTTCCGGCGTCGACTCCTACTGATTTTCGAGCGGCGGCCGCATGATACCTAAAGCCTGCCGCCCGCAGCGCAAATTCGAGACGCTGCACCTATGGACTATTACCTGCAATTGCTAGAGTCAGAGGGCCATGCCTCGCCGGTTAGCTAAAAAACTCGCGACCCTGATCCGTACGCGGCGCCATAAATGGTACCTGAACATTTTCGGCGACCGGTTGACGGACTCACACTTATGGACACTGAACCGTCACTCGATCACGGCTGCGTTCGGCGTCGGCATCGCGGTGAGCTTCATCCCGCTGCCGATCCATCTGCCGCTGGTGGTACTCGCGGCGCTGTGGTGGCGATTGAATCTCGCGGTGGCGATCGCGGCGACCTACCTGGTCAATCCCTTCACGATGGTCCCCGCCTACTATATGGCCTACCGAGTGGGGGCGGCGTTGTTGCGTTTCAAGCCGCACCACTTCGAATTCCACCTGACCTGGAACTGGCTCGAACATGGCCTCGGGCCCGCCTGGCGCCCTTTCCTGCTCGGCTGCCTGGTTTGCGGCGTGGTACTGGGCCTCACAGGCCGCTTCGCACTCGAGTTCTCCTGGCGCATGGCAACCATGAACCGCTATCGGATCCGCCGGAAGCGGCGCGCACTCAGGACGTCGCCGGCACCGGCGGCCGCAGCTGACCGCCTTCCAGCTCCAGCACCCGATCCATGCGCGCCGCCAGGCGCGGATCGTGCGTCACGACCACCAGGCTCGTACCCATCTCGCGATTGAGCTCCAGCATCAACGCAAATACCTGCTCCGCATTGCGTCCATCAAGATTGCCGGTCGGTTCATCCGCCAGCACCAGTTGTGGCGAAGTCACCAGCGCGCGTGCCACGGCCGTTCTCTGCCGCTCACCGCCGGATAATTGGTGCGGCTTGTGATTGAGCCGCTGCGCAAGGCCCACGCGCGCGAGCAGTGCGCGGGCACGTTCGGCGGCGCTTGCAGCGGACTCGCGCCGCACCAGCAATGGCATCGCCACATTCTCCAGCGCGGAGAACTCGGGCAGCAGGTGATGAAACTGGTAGACAAAGCCGATGCTGCGATTGCGCAGCGCACCGCGCTCGCGTTCGCCGAGCTCATGAATATTGCGGCCATCGATGATCACCTGGCCCGCGTCCGGCCGGTCGAGCCCACCCAATATCTGCAGTAGTGTCGTCTTGCCGGAACCGGAGGCGCCGATGATGGCCAGTCGCTCACCGCGCTGAACCTCCAGCTGCACATCCAGCAGCACCTCGAGCGTAGCCGAGCCTTCGCGGAAACTGCGGCGTACGGCCCGGGCCGATAGCACAGCGGACGTGCCGTCAGTCATGCCGCAACGCCTCTGCCGGCTGCGTGCCGGCCGCACGCCATGCGGGATAGAGCGTTGCCACCGCGCAGAGCGCAAACGCGAGGCTGCAGATTCGCAGCACATCGCCCCATTCCGCATACGCAGGCAGGTCGCTCATGAAGTACACCTTTGCATCCAGAAAATGTGTGCCGAGCACGCGCTCGAGCGCATGTACCAGCGACTCGAGATTGGCGGACAACGTCAGCCCGAGCGCCGCGCCGGCGGCGGTACCAGCCAGTCCGATGAAGGCTCCCTGGATCGAGAACACAGCCAGAATGCTGCCGGGGGCAGCACCGATCGTGCGCAGGATCGCGATATCGCCGCGCTTATCCTTCACCACCATGACCAGCGCTGCGACGATATTGAACGCGGCCACCGCGACCACCAGCATCAGGATCACGAACAGCATCGACTTGGTGATCTCGATCGAGCGGAAGAAATTGGCGTGGTTTCGCGTCCAGTCGCTGACGTAGTAGCCGCCGCCCAGCGAGACCGCAAGGTTGCGCACCACGCGCGGAGCAGTGAACGGATCACGCAAAGCCAAGCGCACACCCGTGACGCGGTCGCCGAGCTGGTAGAGACGCGCCGCATCGGCAAGGTTCATGAGCGCGAGACCGCGATCATATTCATACATGCCCGAATGAAAGATCCCGCTCACATGGAAGCGGCGCATGCGCGGCTCGATGCCCGCGGGCGTTGCATCTCCCTTGGGCGCGATCAACACCAGATCATCTCCCACGTGCGCTGCCAGCGCCGCCGCGAGCGCATCGCCGAGGATGAGCCGGTAGCTGCCATCGGACAGATCGTCGATGCTGCCACCCTGGATGCGATCGGCCAGGCCGACGGTGCGGCGTTCCTGTGCCGGATCCACGCCGCGCACGGTGGTGCCGGCCGTGTGATCGCCGTGCATGAGCAGCGCCTGTGCCTCGATATACGGGGCGGCAGCCAGCACTTCGGGCATGGTCAGCGCCCGCGCCTGATCGGCGCGCCAGTCGTTGAGCGTGCCATCGAGTCCCATGAGCGTCGCGTGCGAGGTCACGCTCAGGATGCGGCTCTTGAGCTCGCGCTCGAAGCCGTTCATGACCGACAGCACCACGATCAGCACCGCGACGCCGATCGCCAGACCGAGCACCGATACCACGGTGATGAAGGACAGAAAGCCGCGCCCCTGCGTCGCACTCAGATAACGGATTCCGATCAGCCATTCGTAGGGACGCATCATGCTATTCGTAGCGCAGCGCGTCGGCCGGCGGTGTGCGCGCGGCGCGCAGCGCCGGGTATATGGTGGAGAGCAACGTCAGGGTAAAGGCGGCAGCCGCTATCCAGAGCACATCGTGCGGGTGCACCTCGGATGGAATCGTCGTTATGTAGTAGACCTGCGCGTCCAGGAAGTGGAATCCGAACAGCCGCTCGAGCACCGGCACGATGGCATCGACGTGCAGCGCCACGAGCACGCCCAGGGCCAGGCCGCCGGCGACGCCGAACCAGCCGATGGCGATGCCCTGGGTCATGAATATGCGCAGCACGCTGCCGGGCGAGGCGCCGAAGGTGCGCAGAATGGCGATGTCGGTACGCTTGTCGTTGACCACCATCACCAGCATCGCCACGGTATTGAACGCCGCCACCGTGACGATCAGCAGCAGGATCAGGGCCATCATGGTTTTCTCGATGCGGATCGCTCGGAAATAGCTGGCGTTGTCCTCGGTCCAGTCGCTGCTGCTGAACCCTGCCGGCAGGGCGGCGCGCACCGCGGGCATGAAGCGTCCCACTTCGAGAGCGTCGGTGAAGCGCAGCCGCAGTCCGCTCGAGCCGAGCGCATGCGGCGCAAATGCCCGCACATCCTCGAATTGTGCCAACAACAGCGAATTGTCGAGTTCCTCGAGCCCGGCCTGGAACACGCCGCCGACCGTGAACTGGCGCAGGCGCGGCTCAGGCAGCCCGGAGTCCGATGACATCGGCACCAGCAACGTGATTGGATCGCCCACATGCAGCCCCAGCTGCTCGACGATGTCGCGCCCGACGATCACGGCGTTGCTGCCCGGCTTGAGTGCCGCAAGACCGCCCTCCACCAGCAACGAGCGCACGTCCGCCACGCTCTGCTCCAGGGCCGGATCGATGCCGCGCAGCTGTACCGGCAGCATGTCCGGCCAGTGCACCGCCAGGGCGGTCAGCTCGATGTAAGGCGATACCCCGGTCACGCCCGGGAGCGTCTGCAGCCGCTGCCGCAGTGCCTGCTCGCCATCCACGGAGGGGGGCCCCTGGTCGACCACCCGCGCCTGGGCACCCAGTGCCAGCAGGCGATCCCGCAGTTCCCCCTCAAAGCCGTTCATGACCGACAGGATCACGATCAGAGCGGCCACGCCCAGCGAAACCCCGGCCAGCGACACCCAGGTGATCAGGGACACGAAGAATTTGTGTTGCCGCGAGCGCACATAGCGCAGGCCGATGAACACAGGCAACGGCTGAAACATCTGCCGGCATTTAAGCACAGGCGACCCCGAAACAGGACCTGGATCACAGAAACAGGCCGGTCCCGGCGGGGCGGCGCAGGCGCCTCCTGCGCCCGGTGCTATAGTCCGGCTCCGTGGATGGCACAGCGCGCAGGTGCATCATGATCAGGACACAGGTATCGAAAGCCTTGAGGCTGGAACCCTGGCGAATTGCGGCCCTCGCGGCTGCATTGGCCGCGCTCTATTGCGGCACGGTACGCGCCGAAACCATCGCCGTGGACGATCAGGTCGCGGTGCGCAATTCGGATGTCAATTGCCCCGGCCGCGGCATGACCATGAAGACGGTGGAGGAGAAGTTCGGCGCACCGCAGGAGCGGCACGAGGCGGTCGGCCAGCCGCCCATCTCGCGCTGGGACTATCCGACCTTCTCGGTGTTCTTCGAGCACGAATACGTCATCCACTCGGTAGTCAACGCGGGCCAGTGAAGCCTGCGTAACTCGCGGCTAGAGTTCGCGCAATCCGCTCGTCACCGGCATCCGGGCGGCGCGTAGCGCCGGGAACAGGCCGCCGACGAATCCGATCACGAGCGCCCACTTCAGGCCCGTCCAGAGCAGCGCGGGCGACACCTCGAAGGCGAACACGACCTGGCTGAAGTTCGAACCCAGCGTCGACACCGTGTAGTGGTCGAACAGCAGCCATGCCAGCCCCGCACCGATCAGCCCCCCGAGCAGTCCGAGCAGCATCGTCTCGAGCAGCACCGAGACGATGACGGGTACACCGCGGAAGCCGATCGCGCGCAGCGTTGCAATCTCGCGTGTACGGGCCGCAACGGCGGCGTACATGGTATTCAATGCACCGAATACCGCACCAATGGCCATGATCGCGCCGATCGTGATGCCCAGAATATCGATGAAGGTTGCCAGCCGGGCGGATTGCTCACTGTAGTAGGTGCGTGTGGTCCGGGCCTCAACCTTCAGGCGCGGGTCGCTTGCGAGCGCGGCTTTGAAGGCATCGAAGGCGGCCGCGTCCGTCAGCAGCGCAGTCACCGATGTGGTGCTGCTGCCGCGCCGGTAGGCGGGGCCGACGATGTCGGCATCGCCCCAGATTTCGCTGTCGTAGGCGTCGTCCGATTGGAACTCGCCGACCACGGTCCAGCTCTGCCCGTTGAGATTGATGCTCGAGCCGATATCCACATTTGCAAACTGGGAGCGCGCGCCCTTGCCCGCGATCAATTCGCGCAGCCCCGGTTGAAATTTGCGGCCGGCCACGATCCGCAGCGCCGGTCGCAGCTCCCAGGCGCGCTCACTGACACCTCGCAACTCGACATTGGCGTCCAGCCCGGTGCTCTTTTTCGGCAGCGAGGTGATCACAACGAGTTCGGGGGAAGCGATGGGCAACCCCTGGGCGTTGCGCATGACCTGCGGCAACTGCGAGATCAGCTGCGCGCTGTCATGGTCGAGCACGGAATTGATCTCGCTCTGCGCGCCAGCGCGCATGACGATGACCGCGTCGTCACGGCCGGTCTGCCTGAGCGTCGAGGCGAAGCCCGCGCCCATGGCAAGTACTGCCACGAGTACGCCGACCACGCCGGCAATACCCACGACCACGACAAGCGAAGAGCCGAGGCGCTGCGGAATGGTCAGAATTGCGACCAGCGTCACCGACCAGGCCTGTCGTCCCGAGCGTGTCGCGACCAGCCAGAGCAACAACAGCAGCAGTAGCCCGCCGATGATCATGGTCGCACCCTTCAACGTCCGGCGAGCGCATCGACTATGCGCAGGCGCATGCCGCGTCGTGCCGGCAGCGATCCGACCAGCAGTCCGATCAGCACCATGATGGCGAGGCCTCGCGCCCAGATCGGCGCGCCCACGGGCAGCATTGGCAGCGCCCCGCCGATGCTGACGCTGAGCGCGCTGACAGCGACGCCTGCGAGCAACAGCCCCGCCGCGCCGCCCAGCACGATCAGCAGTACGGACTCGGCGAGCACCAGCAACAGCACGCTGCGATTGGAGAACCCGATGGTCTTGAGCACGGCGAATTCGGGAACGCGTTCGCGAACCGCCTGGGCCATCGTGTTGCCCGTCAACAGGATCAGCGTAAAGAAGACCGCACTCATGATCATGCCGACAATCATGCCGATATCGCCGAACTGGCTGACGAAGCTCGCCTGAAAGGCCTGCTCGGTCTGGGTCTTGGTTTCGTGGTCGGAATTGACGGACAGCATGTCGATGGCCTGCGCGACACGGGCCGCCATCTTGCGATCGGACACGCGCGACACGTACCAGCCCACGTTACCGTTGCCGAAGGCGCGCGCCTCATCGAAGTAGTCCCAGTTGAAGAACAGCACATCCTCCTGATCTTTCTGCTTGGGGTCGTTTTCGTGGAAGATGCCGACCAGGTCGAAAGTCCAGGCGTTGCTGCCGCCCTTTTGCGGGAAGATCGTGGCCTGCAGCGGTATCTTGTCGCCAAGTTTCCATTGGTATTTGCGGGCCAACCGCTCACCCACGACCGCGCCCGTGCGCGTGTTGCGAAACGCCTCGCGCTCGGCCGGGCTGAGCTGCCACTCCGGGTAAAGATCCAGGAAATTTGCCGCCACCGCCTCGTTGGCAAAGAAATTCTTGGGATCCTGGTAGACGCCGCCGAACCAGTTGGCATAGCTGACCTCGGCCACGCCGGGCGTCGAGGCGATGCGCTCCAGCAGACTCTTGGGAAGCGATAGCGTGAAGGAGATCCTGGATACGGTCACCAGCCGGTCGACGCCGGCGATATCGTGGCCCGCATTGGCAAAGGCGCTGCGCACCGAATCGAGCAGGCCGAACAGCAGAAACGCAGCCAGTACCGACAGCAGCGTAAAAATCGTGCGGGTCTTGCGGCGCAACAGCGCGCTCAGCACCAGATGCAGGTATTTCATGGGAGCGGCAGCTCGCCGTGCTCGACCAGAGTGCCCTTGTCCAGGTGCAGCGTATGGCTCGCATATTCGGCGGCTTTCGGATCGTGCGTGACCATGATAATCGTCTTGCCATGCTCGCGATTGAGCCGCTGCAGCAGGCTCAGGACTTCCGCCGCGGACTGTCGATCCAGATCACCCGTGGGTTCATCGCACACCAGCAGCGTGGGATCCGAGACGATCGCGCGCGCGATGGCCACGCGCTGTTGCTGCCCGCCCGACAGCTCACCTGGCTTATGCGCCGACCGATCCCGCAGTCCCACCAGTTCGAGGGCAATATCGGCGTTGCGTCGCCGCTGCGCGGCGGACAGTCGCGTCAGCAGCAGCGGCAACTCGACGTTGCGCCGCGCCGTGAGCACGGGCAGCAGGTTGTAGAACTGGAATACGAATCCGACGTGCGCTGCGCGCCAGCGCGCCAGCGCGCCCTCCGAGAGGCGATCGATGCGCTCGCCGCCGATCGTGATGCTGCCGTCTGTGGGGACATCCAGACCGCCAATCAGGTTCAACAGCGTGGTCTTGCCCGAGCCGGACGGCCCCATGAGGGCGACGAAATCGCCCGTCGGGATCTGGAGATCCAGATGGTGCAACACCTCGATCTGCTCCCGACCGCGTGCGTAAACCTTGCTGACGCCACTGACTTCGACCAGGGAATTCATATCGTCCTTAAAGCTTTCAGGGTGGGCGCACGGTGACGGCGGCACCATCGCGCAGGTCCGGCGGTGGCGCCCGCACGACCTGGGCGCCATCTGCGATGCCGTCCACCAGCCGCAGCTCGCCATAGGAGGCCGCCACGCGGACCGGGTGCGCGCGGGTCCGACCGTTCTCTATTGCAAACACGACGCTGTGTCCCGCACGCTCGACAATCGCACTGGCCGGAATCAGCAATCCGCGGGGCGCGACGGTAACGTCGGACGCCGGGGCCGTCTCCAGAAAGGACACGCGCACACCCATGTCGGGCAGGATCCGCGGGTCCTTCTGGTCGATCCCGATACGTACCTTGACTGTGGCCTTGCTCCGATCGGCCGTGGGGATGATGGCGATCACGTGCGCCGGGATGTTCCAGTCGGGGTAGGCGTCGAGCACGGCCTGCGCCGGCTGGTGGGGGTGCACGCGATTGATATAGGCTTCATTGACGTCGACTTCGATCTCGAGAGAATCCATGTCGACGATGGTGCCAACACCGGTGCGCGTGAAGCCTCCGCCCGCGGAGATCGGCGAGACGATTTCTCCTGCCTGCGCGGCCTTGGCAATGATGACGCCGCTGAATGGCGCACGTATGACAGCGTATCCCAGTTGTACCTGCGCGCCGTCGATCTGCGCCTGCGCCAGCTCTTCCTGCTTGCTTTGCGCCTGTACCTGCGCCGCGAGCGTGTCGACCTGAGTCTGCGACTGTTCCGCCACCTGGCGGGATACCGCGTCGGCATCGACCAGTTGCTGATTGCGCTGCAGGTCGCGGCGCGCCTGATCCAATTGCGCCTGGTATTGGACACGCAGCGCAGTCGCGGCCTTCAGCTGCGCCCGCGTCTGCGCGAGGCTTGCCCGTTGCGCGGTGTCGTCCAGGCGCGCCAGCACCTGCCCAGCCTTGACCTGCTCGCCCTCCTCGATCAGGACCTCGGTCAAGGTGCCGGTGATCTGTGCCGACACCGTGGCCTCGCGGCGGGCGGTCACGTATCCGGTCGCCTGCAAGACGGCAGCCGGCCCGCGATCCGCGGCCAAGGGGGCGGCTGTCGCCGCTTCGAGCTCAAAGCGCTGGCTGCGCAGTGACAGCCAGGTATAGGCGGCGCCGATCAGCAGCAACACGGCCAGCAATATCAGTGCGATGCGAAGGCCGCGCGCCGGACTCGCGGATCCTTCACGCTGCGTGCTATCGAGCCGCAGCGCCTTCAGCAGCTCGCCCTTGTCCCCGTCACTAGACATTCAGCAGATCAGCCAGCCTGGTTGGATGCACTTAGACGTCCGGTGTGACGAAATGTCAATCGCTCGGGGGGTGCTTGAATTCGCAACGCGGCAGTTTAAGCTCGCGCGCTTCGCTGCGCCCGCGCAGCACCGCAATGGCCGCCGATGTCCGCTCTGCTGCGCCCACCCCTGCCCGACTCTACCGTCCGCCGCTGGCGTTGGCGCGGCCTGCATGGCAGCGCGCGCGCGCTCGCCCTGGCGGAGGCGGCCGCGGCCGACACGCGCCCCTGGGTGTTCATCGCCTCCGACGCGCGTGAGATCGAGCAGCTGGGCGCGGAACTCGATTTCTTTGGCGGTGGTGCGCTCGAGACGCTGACGCTGCCCGACTGGGAGGTGCTGCCCTACGACATCTTCTCGCCGCATCCGGACATCGTCTCCGAGCGGCTGCGAACGCTGTCGCGCCTGCCGGAGCTTCGCCGCGGGATCCTGCTGCTGTCTGCCGAGAGCCTGCTGACGCGGCTGCCCCCGGTAGCCTACGTGCAGGCGCGCAGCTTCGAGCTCAGGCGCGGCGAGCCGCTGGCGCTCGAGCCGCTGCGCCTGCGGCTGGCGCAATCCGGTTATGCGAGTGTCGGCCAGGTTCGAACTCCGGGTGAGTTCGCGCTGCGAGGCTCGCTGTTCGACATCTATCCGATGGGTGCCCCGACGCCGGTCCGGGTGGATCTGCTGGATGACAGGATCGATACCATCCGTCGATTCGATCCCGAATCGCAGCGGTCGCTCGAAAGCATCGAACAGCTCCGGCTGCTGCCGGCGCGCGAACTGCCGCTGGATGCGGAATCGGTGCGCGCGTTCCGCCGCCGATTTCGCGCGCGCTTCGAGGGCGACATCACGCGCATGAGCATCTACCGCGGGGTCAGCGAAGGCATAGCCCCTCCCGGCATCGAGTTTTATCTGCCGCTCTTCTATGAGGCCACGGCACAAATTACCGACTACCTGCCGGTCGATGCCGTCGTCGCCGGCGACGGCGACCTTGATGCAGCGCTGCAGCGGGCCTGGGAGGGCATCGGCGCGCGCTACGAGGATCGGCGGCATGACATCGAGCGACCGCTGCTGCCGCCGGAGGAAGCCTTCCTGGATCCCGCGACCCTGGCGGCATCGCTCGCCCCGCGCTTAGCAGTTGCCATCGAGCGCTTCGCGGGCAGCGGCGATGCGACGCGCGATCAGGATACGCATGACTTCGCGACCACCGCGCCGCCGGATTTCAGGCTCGATGTGCGCGCAGCGCAGCCACTCGCCCCATTGACGAGCTTTCTGGCCAGTTTTACCGGCCGCGTACTGATCGCCGCCGATTCGCCCGGACGCCGCGAAGTGATCGCAGAAATGCTGGCGGCCCACGGCCGCCGGCCGCGCGCCGTGCAGTCCTGGGGACAGTTCGCCCAGGGCGATGCGCAGCTTGCGATCCACGTGGCCGAGGACATCGCGGGGCTGGCATTGACTAATCCAGCGCTGCTGCTGCTGACCGAATCGCAGCTGTTTGGATCGCGCGCCCGCCAGGAGCGCCGTCGGCGCCGCGCAGCCGCCTCCGATCCGGCGACCATCCTGCGCGATCTGCAGAGCCTGGAGCCGGGCGCACCGGTGGTGCACGAGACCTACGGCGTTGGCCGCTACGTGGGACTCCAGGCCATGGAAATCGCCGGACAGGTCAACGAGTTCCTGGTGCTGGAATATCGCGACGGCGATCGCGTCTACGTGCCGGTACACGCGCTGCACCTGGTGACGCGCTACACCGGCGGCGCGCCGGAATCCGCGCCGCTGCACAAGCTCGGGACCGATCAGTGGACACGCGCGCGGCGGCGCGCGGCGGAAGCGGTGCGCGATGTGGCCGCCGAACTGCTCGAACTGCACGCGCGCCGCGCGGCCCACAAGGCCTCGCCGCTCAAGGCACGGGAACTCGAGTACCAGACCTTCGCCAATGGCTTCCCTTTCGAGGAGACGGCCGATCAGGCCGAGGCGATCCGCCAGGTACTCAACGACATGCAATCCGAACGGCCGATGGATCGGGTGGTGTGCGGCGATGTGGGATTCGGCAAAACCGAAGTGGCGATGCGGGCAGCCTTCGTCGCGGTGCAGGCCGGCAAGCAGGTCGCAGTGCTGGTACCGACGACGCTGCTGGCACAGCAGCACCTGCAGAGCTTCCGCGATAGGTTTGCCGACTGGCCGGTGCGCATCGAGTCGTTGTCGCGTTTCCGTTCCGGCGCCGAGACCACGGCCGTGCTGCAGGGACTCGAGCACGGCACGGTAGATATCGTCATCGCCACACATCGACTGCTGCACGCGGATCCGCGCTTCAAGAATCTGGGGCTGATCGTCGTCGATGAGGAACATCGCTTTGGCGTGCGCGACAAGGAACGGCTCAAGACCCTGCGTGCCGAGGTACATGTGCTCACGCTGACGGCGACGCCGATCCCGCGGACCCTCAACATGGCCCTGGGCGGCTTGCGCGATCTGTCGCTGATCACGACACCGCCGGTGGCGCGCGTTGCGATCAAGACCTTCGTCATCGAATGGCATGGCGCCACGCTGCGCGAGGCGGTGTTGCGCGAGCTGCGACGCGGTGGCCAGGTGTACTTCGTGCACAACGAGATACAAAGCATCGAGAAGGCCGCGGCCGACATCGCGCGCCTGGTACCCGAAGCCGACGTGCGCATCGGACACGGCCAGATGCGTGAGCGCGAGCTCGAGCAGCTGATGGTCGATTTCTATCATCGTCGCTTTAATCTGCTGGTCTGCACGACCATCATCGAGAGTGGCATCGATGTCCCCAGTGCCAACACCATCATGATCGACCGCGCCGACCGCCTGGGCCTGGCGCAGCTGCACCAGCTGCGCGGCCGCGTCGGCCGCTCACACCATCGCGCCTATGCCTATCTGATCGTGCCTTCGCGCAAACACCTCGCAGGCGATGCCGCCAAGCGTCTGGAGGCGATCGAGTCGCTGGAGGAACTCGGCGCCGGGTTCGTGCTCGCCACGCATGATCTGGAGATCCGCGGCGCCGGTGAATTCCTCGGCGAAAAGCAGACCGGGGAGCTCAGCGAAGTGGGTCTGAGCATGTACCTCGACATGCTCGAGCAGGCAGTGCGAGCCATGCGCGAGGGACGCGAACCCATGCTCGACCGCCCGCTGGCCGCGGTCAGCGAGATCGAGCTGCACGTGCCGGCGCTGCTGCCGGAAAGCTATGTCGCGGATGTGCATCTGCGGCTGGCGCTGTACCAACGCATTGCGGCCGCGGATGCGGTCAGCCTGCAGGACATGACTGCCGAGCTCATCGATCGCTTCGGCGCGCTGCCCGAACCGGCCCAACGCCTGCTGCAGCTGGCGGGCCTGCGGTTGCGCGCGCGCGAGCTTGGGATCCGGCGGCTCGAGCTGGGGCCCACCGGCGGCAGCATCCAGTTCGAGGAGCAGAACCGGATCGATGCCGCGCGCCTGATCGGCCTGATCCAGCGCCAGGCGCAGGAGTATCGGATGGAAGGTCCCTTGAAGCTGCGCATCACGCGTGCGCTGCCCGAGCCTGCGCAGCGGTTCGCGCGCGCCGATGCACTGCTGACCCACCTGTCCGGAGGCTGAACGATCCGCCGCCCTGTTAACATAGCCTCATGACTACACTGAAGCGCACGGCGTTTGCGGCTCTGGCCGCGCTGGCCATGCTGGCCTCGCTGGCGACCCCTGAGCCAGCAGCGGCGCAGCAGGCCGGCGGCTCTCTCTACATCGTCGAGTTGATCGTGTTCCGCGCCACCAGCGTGAGCGGCAATGAGGACTGGAGTGCGGTGCCGACCGGCCGCGGCTTTGGCAACGAGAGCACTCGCGGCGGCACCCCGCAGGTGGTGCGCATACTGGCGCCCGCCGACTATCGACTGGCATCAGTCGAGGCCACGTTGCATACCAGCGGCGCCTGGCGTCCGATCGCGCATGCCGCCTGGGTGCAGTCGGCCGCCAACTGGGGCACGCATATCGGCATCGCACTGTCGGATCTGGGCATCAACAGCCCGGGGCTGTCGGGCACGGTGTATCTTGAGCGCGCCACTTATCTGCACCTGGGCGTGGACTTGAGCCTCAATGCCGGTGGCGTCGAGTACAGCATCAAGGAAATGCGCAGCGTCAAATACAATGAGCGCCAGTACTTCGATCACCCCGCCTTCGGAGTGATCGCCCTGGTATCCCCGGTGTCGGCCGCCGCCGGGGCAGCCGCCGGAGCCGGCTCGCACTAACGGGCGCCGGGTGTCCTGCGGCGGCAGCGGCTTTGAACTCATCGACGTCGAGACCGACGCGCAGGTAGCGGCCGTGCGCGCGCTGGTGCGCGAATATGCGGCCTGGATCAATGTCGATCTGTGCTTCCAGGAGATCGATGCGGAGATCGACGGCCTGCCGGGCAAGTATGCCGCCGCCCACGGTGGCGTGCTGCTGCTGGCTCTCAATGGCACGCAGCCGGCCGGCTGCGTTGCGCTACGAGCACTCGAGACCGGCGTCTGCGAGATGAAACGCCTGTGGGTTCGCGATGCATTTCGCGGCGCTCACCTCGGCGAGTTGCTGGCGCGCACGATACTGCAGCGCGCGGCGGACCTGGGTTACTCGAGCATCCGCCTGGACACGCTCGCTCACATGACTCGCGCGCAGCGGCTGTATGCGCAGCTCGGATTCCGGGAGATCCCGGCCTACTACGACAATCCGATTCCGGGAACCATCTATCTCGAGAAGACGCTCAAGTCCTGAGGACTCAATGCGCAGGGGTGGACAGATCCAGCGACGCACCCGTGAAGCGCGTCCACACCTGCGAGCGCCCGAGCAGCGAGACGCCGATGAAACCCCTCACTTTCAGGCGGTCGTGATCGAGTGATTCGATACGGCATTTGTAAGTGCGCCCGGTGTCCGGCTCGTAGATGGTGCCGCCCGCGAGAGCACCGTCACCGTCTTCGTGCATGCCCCTGAGGATGATCTGACCCAGCAATGGCAGCTGACGACGGGCGGGATCGGGATTGTGCTCATCGACTCGATGCGGAGCATTGCCGCCGATGATGGTGCCCTGGTAGGTATTGTCGGCCGCGCGCGTGATTTCGATGATGCCGTCGCCCGGCTGGGTGAGCCAGCGACCCAGAATGGGACCGGGCTGCTGTGCCACAAGCGCCCCGGATCCGGCGACCCACAGCATCAGCGTCAACGTCGCGCGACTAACCCACATCCTCGGGACGCAGCACTGCGATCGGAACATCATGGTCTTCCTTGGCGCGCGCGAGCGCTTTCATGGCCGCCTGGATCAGCGACTCGGCGCCCCGCTCACCGGTGGGATGCAGGCTGGCCGCGCCAACGCTGACCGATACGAACTTCTGCCGGCGGGCGGCGCGCGGGTGGTGTATATGCTGCCCAAGTACCTTCTGCGCCACCGCGGTCGCGAACGAAGGCACCACTTCCAGATCCGGATTTCTGACCAGCGCGACGATGCGACCGCCTTCCCAGCGAGCCACCACATCGGCACCACGCCGGAAGGCGGTGCCGATGACCCCGGCAACGCGCCGGATGCAGGCGTCTCCAGCCGCACGCCCAAAGGTGTCGTTGTAGCTGGTGAGGTCGTCGATGTCGAACACCAGCATCGTGACCAGGCGCGCTTCACGCGCGCCGATCTGCCAGTCGTGCTCGAGCAGCTCTTCGAAATACGCGCGCGAACACAGTCCGGAGAGTCGATCCTCGCGCAGCCAGGTCGGCAGGCCGCTGTTGCGGCGCAGGCCCAGGCGTTCCCGTTCGGTGACATCGCGATGAAAACCGACAAAGTGCGTGACCGCACCCTCGGCGCCGCGCAGCGGCTGCACCAGAAACTCATTCCAGAACTGGCTGCCGTCCTTGCGGTAGTTCCGCAACAACGCCCGGCAGGATTCACCCTGCGCAATCGCCGCCCGCATCTGATTGCGCCCTTCCTGGTCGCGATCCCAGGACTGCAGGCGTCGCAAATCCTGGCCGATCAGCTCCTCGGCGCTATAGCCGGTCATGCGTTGAAATGCGGTGTTGGCGTACACCACCGGCTGATGCTCGGCGCCCGACTCGCACACGACGATACCTTCGGGCGATGCGTCCAGCACCCCGCGCAGAAAATCGGCCGTCCATTGCCCGTTCGCTGTCAATCGGCTCCCGTACCCGCATCGCCGGGCTCGAAACGAAGCTCCGGCTTTGCCGCGCTGCGTTCCAGCCATTCTCGCGCGCTTCGCCACGCGGCGGAAGCCTCCAAAGTCTCAAAATCAAGCTGTTTGCGGCCACGCATGCGTATCAATCGAAGCAGCGAAGCCGGGTCAATCCGCGGTTTGAATTGCCCCAGCAATGTCTCCACGCCTGGCCGGTCGTTGCAGACCGGAAGTACATCACACCCGGCCGCCAGCGCGCGCGCGGCGCGCTCGGTCAGATTGCCGATGGAGGCCGCGCCGGCCATCGTCAGATCATCGGCAAATACCAGCCCGCCGAAGCCAAGCCCTTGCCGCAGCTCGCCCGTGATCCAGCGATGCGAAAAGCTGGCGGGAAGGGGATCGACCGCCGGAAACAGCACATGTGCCACCATGACGGCAGGCAAGCCATTGGCAATCAGGCGGCGATAGGGCTGGATGTCCTCCTCCATATCCACCAGTTCGCGCCGATCCACCGGCAGCGCCAGGTGCGAATCGGCCACCACCGCGCCGTGTCCCGGATAGTGCTTGGCCGTCGCGGCCATGCCCGCATCGCGCATGCCGTGCATGTAGGCCACTGCCAGCGGCGAGACCACGCGTGCCCGGGCGTTAAACGAGCGATCACCGATGATCTCGGACAGGCCGTAGTCCAGATCGACACAGGGAGCGAATGAGAAGTCCAGTCCGCAGGCGAGCAGTTCCGCGGCCATGAGCCAGCCCATGGCTCGCGCCATGGCAAGGCCAGCCTGCGGATCGGCCTCGTAGGCGTGGCCGATGCGGCGCAGCGGCGGCAACGCCGAGAAACCCGGGCGGAAGCGCTGCACGCGGCCACCTTCGTGATCCACCGCGATCAGCAGCGTCGGGTTTCGCACCGCATGGATCTGCGCGACCAGCGCACGCAATTGCGGTGGATCGACATAGTTGCGCGTGAACAGGATCACACTGCCAACCAGCGGATGCGCCAGTATTTCGCGGTCGGCGGCGGTCAGCTCGGTTCCGGCAACATCGACCATCAGCGGACCCAGGGTCATGGCCACTCTCGATAAGGATGCTGTGACAGACGAAAATTGTAATAGCGCTGGTCGTCGGTGACTTCCTCGCCGAGCCAGGCCGGCCGGGCAAAGTCCTGTTGCTCGAATTCCAGTTCCAGTTCCGCGATCACCAGGCCGGCGTTGTCGCCGAGGAACTCGTCGATTTCCCAGCGATCTCCAGCATGAATGACGATGTGGCGCCACTTCTCGATGAGCGGTCCCTCGCACAGGTCCGAGAGCATTTGGTGCGCATCGGCGGCCGCGATATCGGCTTCGAATTCCGCGCGCGCGCGGCCGGGCGTCATGGCCTTCACCGACAGCACGGCAGCCTCACCGGCAACGCGGACGCGAATCGAGGCGCGCCTGGTATTGGCCAGATAACCCTGGCGCAGCAGTGTGCTGCTGCCGACTGCGGCGCGCCAGCCGTCATCGATGACCCGGAACTTGCGTTCGATCTCGATCGCCATCATCAGCCTCAGTTGCGCGGCGGGCCCAGCAGGGCCAGCGACTCCACATGCGCCGTGTGCGCAAACATATCGACCACGCCGGCTGCGAGCAATTCAAATCCGTGCTCGTGCACCAGTATCCCCAGATCTCGCGCCAGCGTCCCCGGGTGGCAGGACACATAGAGCAGGCGCCGCGGAGCAAGCCCCGCGATCGCGGGCAGCAACTCGCGCGCACCGACCCGGGGTGGATCGAGT
>Ga0302181_10001009_pt1 | contig 21698 bp, 24 predicted proteins | sample I_Palsa_E3_3_FD_198786 | JGI IMG/M metagenome (GOLD analysis project Ga0302181, IMG submission 198786) | Peat permafrost microbial communities from Stordalen Mire near Abisko, Sweden - I_Palsa_E3_3 | ecosystem: Environmental > Terrestrial > Soil > Palsa > Peat permafrost | place: Sweden...
GTCGGTAAACCTCTCGAACATGTTGTCGCTCTCCTCACCGCACGGGGGCCGGTCGGGGCTGGATGGGTCTGGCCCTACCTTGCCTACTCCGCATAGTAGCCGCGTGCCCACCGTCACGCTTAATACGAGTATGCGTCACCCACATCAAGACATGCCCTGGACACGGCCGTTCACCCACATCAAACCCGCTGGATGAGACGCGTGTTCCCGCAAACACGCCGGGTACGCCGCAAGCGAACGGCTCTCTCCGCGAGCCAAAGGGCGCGGCGCCGACTGGACCGACGAGCGAGGAACGAGCGAGGAGGGAAGAAGATGCAGTGGTGGGGATGGCGAGGCGAGCGGGACAACACAACAAACACAACACCGCTGGCCCTCCTGCGGGGTGGCCGCCAGGTCCGGGCCAACGGTGCGGTGACTGACCGGGCCCGCAGGCCCGGCCGTCCTTTGTAACGCCACTATCTAAGAGTCGCTCGCCACGGGGCGAAGAACCCGGGAGAACGCCAAAGAACTCGCGAACTCCGGTGCGTGCGTGCTAGTGCGCGGCTTCGTACTCCGCGACGATGTTCGCCGGAATACGGCCGCGCTCATTGACCTTGTATCCGCGCTGCTTCGCCCACGCGCGGATTTGCGCACTGCGCTCACGGCCGGGGCCAGTACGCGCCCGGCGACGTCGAGCCGGAGCACTTGCTTTGCGCGCGTGCTCCACATAGTGAGCCAGCTCTTTACGAAGCTTGCCTGCGTTGCCGGTGCTGAGATCGATCTCATACGAGGCGCCATCGAGCCCAAACGCCACGGTCTCTGTCGCCTCGCTCCCATCGAGATCGTCGACGAGAAGCACCTGTACCTTCTGTGCCATCGAATCGGGCCCTTCTGACGGAGCAACCTATTTGGATGTTTAACATATACCCAATCCCTTGTCGTTGACAATTCCGAGACTACCGATTCGCGCATAATCTGGCGCCGGCACGGCCATCCGACTAGATCCGGCACGACGGTAACTCTAAGTAATCGACATTGGGTACACCGTTAGCGCGGCCATGCCGGCAAGATGGGCCGAGAAGACGGACCGAGAAGATGGACGCGAACCGCGCTGCCGGTTCCAGTGCAACTTGTTCTGCCAAGTTCGGCATATACCCCGCCGTTCCGCGAAATATCAAGACCGCCGGTCGCGCGATCGGCGCCGCACGCGGGGCGTGCCGCCGCGCCGGGCACTCATCTCCCGACGCAGGAACATGGCCAGGCCGATGATGAACGCCACGCAAACTACCAGCGGTGGGGTCAGCGCCGCGAGGTCATTCCACATAGCACCGCCCTCCGGCAACCCGCTGCGGCCCGTGCTCCCGCCGGGCTCGTATCGTCACGTACGCAACGCCGATGCTCATTTTACCGCTCCGGTAAGAGGCGCAACAGCATGCGGGTGTTGCCCAAGGTGTTGGGTTTTACCCGCTCCAGGTCGAGAAACTCGGCCACGCCCTCGTCATAGGAACGCAATAGCTCCGAGTACACCTCCGCGGCCACGGGAGTGCCGCTGATGGGCTGGAAACCGTGGCGAGCGAAGAAGTCAACCGCGAAAGTAAGGCAGAACACGCGGCGCACCCCGAGCGCGCGGGCCCGGGCCAGCAACTCGCCCACGACCGCGTGGCCGATACCGAGCCCACGGCGGTCCGGCACAACCGCCACCGTCCGGATCTCGGCGAGATCCTCCCACATCACGTGCAATGCGCCGCAACCGGCCAGCGCGCCGTCATCAACAAGTTCTGCTACGCAGAACTCCTGGACGTCTTCATAGAGCGTCACCGTAGCTTTACTCAGCAAACGTCCAGACTCCACATTGGAGTCGATGAGCTTGCGGATCATAGGCACGTCGCGAGTGCGCGCGGGCCTGATCGTGTATGCCATAGCGCCGTCCACCTTAGCCGCTGGGGCCGGCGCGACCGGCCCGGACGCCGGGCGGCCCCAGACAAATTCACTGATTCGGTAGAGGAACCGACCTCGAGTCCAATATTCTGCATCGCTGTGCGCAAACTGAGCGGAGTGGCCTGCCTGGTCGCCGCCACAACCGCGCTTGCCCTGTTGGTCCCCGCCGCGGACAGCATGGCCCAGACCACCGCGCCGAAGCCCACTCTGACCAGCCTGGTCGCGCAGGCCAAGCAGCTGGAGTTCCAGATCAACGCGCTGAGCGAGCAGTACGACGGGCTGCGCATCCAGCTCAGCCGGGCGCAGTCCGACGCGCAGATCGCGCAGCTGGCCGCCACCCGGGATGCGGCCGCGCTGGCCAGCGGGCAGCAGGCCATCGCCCAGCTGGCCGCTGCGAACTACATCGACGCCGGGCTGGACCCGACCATGCAGGCGCTCACCACGGGCAACCCGGAGCAGTTCCTCAGCCAGGCCTCCACCATCACCGAGCTCGATCAGGCCAGCGGCGAGAAGGTCAGCACGCTGACTGCCGTGGAGGACCAGGATCAGCGCGCCCGGCAGACGGCCGACCAGCAGCTCGCCATGGTGGGGACGCTGCAGACCCAGCTAAACGCCAAGAAGCAAGCCATCAACGCCGCGATCGACCGGGTTAACAGCGCGGCGATGCAGCAGGCCATGTCCATTTTCACGCAGACCGGACAGTACCCCGATATCAGCATTCCGACCGCGAACACCGTCGGGGCGCAGGCCCTGACCGCGGCGCTGTCCCGGCGCGGTGATCCGTACGTCTGGGGGGCGGCCGGCCCGGGCCAATTCGACTGCTCGGGGCTGGTGGTCTGGGCCTTCGCCCAGGAAGGCGTCTCGCTTCCGCACTTCACCGGAGACCTGTGGAACTCCGGCGTGCATATTCCGCGAGCCGACCTGGAACCCGGCGACCTGGTGTTCTTCTTCGCCGACATTTCGCATGTGGGGATTTACCTGGGTAACGGGCTGATGGTGGACGCGCCGGACTTCGGTGAGGCGGTCCAGGTGCAGCCGGTGTTCTGGAGCGCGTACGTCGGCGCGGTCCGCATCGGCTAGTCGGCCGGCTCCGCGTTTTTCTCGTAGACCAGCCGGAGGCCGATCAGGGTGAGCCACGGCTCGTAGTAATCGATGACGCTGACCTCGCCCAGGACCAGCGGCGCGAGGCCGCCGGTGGCGATCGTGGTCACCGCGTCGGGGTCGTCGGGAGAAAGCTCGCGGGCCATCCGGGTGGCAATTCCCTCCACCTGGGCGGCGAACCCGTAGATGATGCCGGATTGCAGGGATTCCACAGTGTTCTTGCCGATGACGCGAGGCGGCCTGATCAATTCGACCTTGAGCAGCTGGGCGGCGCGGCGGGACAGAGCGTCCACGGATATCTCGATTCCGGGGGCCAGCGCGCCGCCGACGAACTCCCCCCGCGTGCTCACCGCGTCGAAGTTGGTCGAGGTCCCGAAGTCCACCACGATCGCCGGGCCACCGTAAAGGTGCACCGCGGCGAGCGAGTTCATGATGCGGTCGCTGCCCACTTCCTTGGGGTTGTCGGTGCGCACCGGGATGCCCGTCTTTACCCCCGGCTCGACGATCACGGTGGCCAGGTCACTGTAATAGCGCCGGCACATCTCGCGCATCTCGTGCAGCACCGAGGGCACGGTCGAGCACAGCGAAATGCCGTGGATTTCCCTTTCGCTAAACGCGTCGCTGCGCCCTAGCAGGCCGTGCAGGACCACGGCCAGTTCATCCGCGGTCCGGTCCGGGACGGTGGCCATCCGCCAGTGGTCAATGACCCGGTCGCCGTCGAATACCCCGAGCACCGTGTTGGTGTTACCGATGTCAATGGTCAGCAGCACCGCGGAAATCCCTTTCCTCGCTGTGGGTGCCGGTCAGCATGACCGGCACGTTATCGATCAGCCGGGTGCCGCCCGCGGTCACCGCGGCCACGATCAGCGCGGGCCCGCGCCCGGGCGGGCCGAACGTGCGCGGATCGACGACCGCGACATAGTCGACCGCTAGGGCGGGCTCGGCGCGCAGGACCTTCTGGGCGGCGGCCAGTGCCGCGGTGGCGCCCTCGGGGGCACGGGCCTGGGCCGCGCGCAGCGCGCGGGGCAGGGTGAGCGCCAGCGCGCGGTCGGCCGCGGACAGGTACCGGTTCCGGCTCGAGGTGGCCAGGCCGTCGGGGTCGCGCACGGTCGGCACCGGCTCGATAGCCAGGCCCAGGTCGGTGTCGGCGACCAGCCGGCGGACCAGCGCGAGTTGCTGCGCGTCCTTCTCCCCGAACACGGCGACGTCCGGGCGGATCAGGTGGAACAGCTTGAGCACCACGGTCAGCACGCCGCCGAAGAAGCCGGGCCGGAACTCGCCCTCGTACACCTGGCCCGCCGGGCCCGGGTCCACGGTCACCTGCGGCGGGCCGGCGGGGTACATCTCAGCGGCCGACGGGGCGAACACGGACCGTACCCCCTCTTCCGCGCACATGGCCAGGTCGTCATCCAGGGTCCGCGGGTACCGGTCCAGGTCCTCCCCCGGCCGGAACTGCAGCGGGTTGACGAAGATCGACACGATCACGCCGCCGGCCGGCCCGGCCGCGGCCCGGGCGGCCCGCAGCAGAGCGCGATGCCCGGCGTGCAGCGCGCCCATGGTCGGCACCAGGACCACGGGGGCGGGCAGGCCCCGGAGCTCGGCGGCTAGTTCGGCCTTGGTCCGCAGCAGGGCCGGCGGGCGCGCCCACTGGCTCGCGGGCTGGCTGGCCACCGGGTCGGCGGGCTGGTTCACGGGCTGGTTCACGGGCGGCCGCCGAGCACGCCGAGCAGGCGTTCGGCGTCGGCTGGCTTGAGCAGTCCGGTGGCCAGCGCGCGGTCGGCGGTCAGCCGGGCCATGGCGATGTAGGCGGCGACCGCGGCGGGCGAGGCCGACGGCTCGGCCTCCAGCGCGGCCACGTGGGCCGCCACGGTGTCCGCGTCGCCGCGGGCCACCGGACCGGTCAGGCCCGCGTCACCGAAGCGCAGCGCGTTGTCCAGGGCCGCGGACAGCAGCGGCCCGAGCAGACGGGCTGGATCGGCCACCCCAGCCGCCCGGAGCAGGTCCCCGGCCTCGGCCACGAGCGTGATCAGGTGGTTGGCCGCGCCCGCGAGCGCGGCGTGGTACAGGTCCCGGTGCTCCTCGGCGATGAACACCGGCTCGCCGCCCATCTCGATGACCAGGGCCTCGGCCGCGGGCCGGAGCACCTCGGGCGCGGTGACCCCGAAGCACGTGCCGGCCAGCCGGTCCACGTCGTCGCCGCGCCCGGTGAACGTCATCACCGGGTGCAGGGCGAACGGCAGCCCGCCCCGGCGCGCCGCCGGTTCGAGCACGGCCAGGCCGTGGCGGCCGCTGGCGTGCACCAGCATGCGGCCCTGCACCGGGGCTTCGGTCGCGACCAGCCCGGCCACCAGGCCGGGCAGCACATCGTCGGGCACGGTAAGCAGAGCCAGGTCCACGCGAAGGAGCACCTGGCTGGGGTCGGTGATGACCGCGTCGGGAAAGGTCGCGCGGGCCCGGCGGACGGAGGCCTCAGACACCGCGGCGGCGGCCACCACCGCATGCCCGGCCCGGGCCAGGGCCGCGCCAAGGGCGGTTCCGGCCCGCCCGGCGCCGATGACGCCGACCGCCAGCCGGGCCGGGTGGAGCGCGGCCGCGCTGGGCTCGGGGCGGGCGGGAGAGCCAGAGCCGGGCTCGGGGCGGGCGGGAAGGTCGGAGTTCATTTGTCGTTCCAGTCCTCGGGGGTACCGGACGGTGCCGCGGTGACCAGGATAGACGAAGGTCCCGGACGGGGGCTCAGCCGTCGAGGCTGTTCCGGGTGAGGCCGCGCCCGGCGGTCAGGGCAGGCGGGCATCCTGGTCGGTACGGTCGCGGTCCGGGATGTCCGGTACCCGGCAGCAGTATTCGAGGTACAGCGCGGCGCAGGAGAGCACGACCGCGGCCGCCAGCGTGATCGCCCCGGTCACCGCGTCCTGGCGCGGCACCGACGCGTTCAGCGAGCCGCTCAGGTAGATGACGAACCCGGCGGCCAGGCCCGCGATGGCCGCGCCGGCCAGCGCGGTGGCCTTGGCCAGGGCCACCATCCGGGACACGAACAGCGGCGCGGCGGGCTTGAGACCGCGCCGCCCGGCGATCCGGTTCTGCAGGTCCCGGCCGGTCCAGGCCTCGGCCACCGCGGCCACCAGGAGCGCGGGCACGCCGGTCCACGGCAGCGGCGGCAGCTTCTCATAGACCGTGCGGAGCAGCAGCCAGGCGGCCAGCGCACAGACCACGGCGACGATCGCCAGCGTGGACGTCCGGGTCGGCCTCATGACGCCGGCCCCTGGAGCACCGCGCTGGGGACCGGCCGGACGCCGGCCCGGTCCAGGCCGGCCAGCAGGCCGGCGACTGACCCGTGCCCGGGAAGCTCGGCGGCGGGGTCGAGGTCGTGCCAGGGCGCGAGGACGAAGGCCCGCTCGTGCGCACGGGGATGCGGCAGGGTCAGCTCGGGGTCGTCGCTGACCTGGCCGGCGTAGCAGATGATGTCGATGTCCAGCGTGCGCGGGCCGAACCGCTCAGCCCGGACCCGGCCGAAACTGGCCTCGATAGCGTGGATCGCGTCGAGCAGGTCACGTGGCGGCAATTCAGTCTGGACTAGCAGCACCGCGTTCAGGTAATCCGGCTGGGCCGGCCCGCCCACCGGGGCCGTTTCGTAGACCGGGGAGATGGCCAGCACGTCAGTATCCGGGAGCCGGCCGATGGCTTGCATGCACCCTTGAAGGCTACCCAGCCGGTCACCCAGGTTGGCGCCGACCGACAGCACCGCGCGCGCCCGCATGCTCACGCCGGGCTGGTCGCGGCGTCGCGCCAGGCGGCCGCGACCCGCACCGCGTCGGCGTTGGCCGGCACCTGGTGCACGCGCACGCACCAGGCCCCCGCGGTAGCGGCCAGGGCCGAGATGGCGACGGTGGCCGCGTCAGAGCCGTCGAAGGGCCGCGGCGTGCCGTCCGGGCCGGCCAGCGCCAAGCCCAGGAACCGTTTCCGGGACGCGCCGACCAGAACCGGGAAGGTGCGCCCGCCGAGCCGGCTGAAGTCGGCCAGGTGAGTCAGCAGCGGCCAGTTGTGCTCCGGCCGTTTCCCGAAGCCGAGGCCCGGGTCGATCACGATGCGGCCGGGATCGACCCCGGCCGTTACCACCGCGTCGACGCGGCGGGTGAGCTCGTCGCGGACCTCGGACACCACGTCGGCGTAGGCGGCGCGGGAGTACATGTCGCGGCTGTGGCCGCGCCAGTGCACGAGCACGTAAGAGACCCCGGCCGCGGCGACCAGGCGGGGCATCTGCGGGTCGGCCAGGCCGCCGCTCACGTCGTTGACCAGCGTGGCCCCGGCGCCCAGCGCGAACTCGGCCACCGCGGCGCGCATGGTGTCAATGGAGACCGGGACCCCGGCCTTGACCAGCTCGGTGACGACCGGGCCGATCCGGCGCAGTTCTTCGGTCTCGGAGACGCGCTGGGCGCCGGGCCGGGTGGACTCGCCGCCCACGTCCACCAGGTCGGCGCCCTGGGCGACCAGGTCCAGGCCGTGCTTGATGGCCGCGTCCGCCCCGAACCACCGGCCGCCGTCGGAGAAGGAATCGGGCGTCACGTTCACCACGCCCATGACCAGGCAGCGGTCCGCGCGGGGCAGGCCGGGCGGACCCACGAAGGTCACCGCTGGAGTACCGGCACACGGCGCAGCCGACGCCGCAGCTTGGCCACGCCGAGCTTGCGTGCGATCCGGCGCAGCTCGAGCCGCGGCCAGACCAGGAACGCCTCCGCCTCCAGCGCGGCCATCGCGATCCGCGGTGTGTCCTTGGTACTCGGGAACACGAAGAACCGCGGCTGCCAGACGGGGCCGAACTTGGCGTTGAACTTGTACAGCGACTCGATCTGGAACCACTTGGACAGGAAGATCAGCACCGACCTCCAGGCCCGCAGCACCGGGCCGGCGCCGATCCGCTCGCCGCGCTCCAGGGCGGCCCGGAAGACCGCGAAGTTGAGCGAGATCCGCTTCACGCCGAGGTCGGAGGCGGCCTTGATCGTCTCCACGATGAGGAAGTCGTTCAGGCCGGGCTGGGCGCCCTTGTCCCGGCGCATCAGGTCCAGGGACAGGCCGTCGGGGCCCCACGGGACCAGCTGCAGCACGGCCCGCACCACGCCGTTCTCGGTGGCCGTGGCGAGCACGCAGTTCTCGTCGCCGACGGCGCCGATCCGCCCCAGGGCCATCGAGAAGCCGCGCTCGGTCTGGGTGCCGCGCCAGGAATCGGCGGCCCGCAAGATGGCGGCGATCTCCGGCTGCGGGATGTCCCCCACCCGGCGTACCTCGGCCACGTAACCGTTCTTGGACACCCGGTTGACCATCTGCCGGACATTTCTCATGGAACGGCCGGCGAGACTGAAGTCGGCCACGCTCACGATGGCCTCGTCGCCGAGCTCCAGGGCGGTTAGGTTGCCCTCGCGGCACCACACCTCCGCGCCCAGCTCGCTGCAGCCCATGACGGCCGGAACCCACGCGTGCCGGGCCGCCTCGTCCAGGAACGGGCCGATGACCCCGGGCCACGCCTCCGGGTCGCCGATCGGGTCGCCGCTGGCCAGCATGACGCCGGACACGACGCGGTAGCAGATGCACGCCTTGCCGGTGGGCGACCAGATCACGCTCTTGTCGGTGCGCAGCGCGAAGTACCCCAGCGAGTCCCGGTCGCCGTGCTTGCCGAGCAGTTCCCTGACCCGCGCCGCGTCAGCCAGGCCCAGCAGGGCCCGCGGCGCGGCCGGGCGCAGGAACAAGTACCCGGTGACGACCAGGGTGAAGATGCCGAGCGCGCCAGAGACGATGGCGAACAGGTCGCCGCGCGCCTCGGGCATCCACTGGACCGGGCCGGACACCCCGACCAGGCCGTAGATGACCTCCTGCACCCGCTGGCCGAACGAGTAGTTGGTATAGAGCGCCTGGGCCAGCAGGATGTAGGTGAGCCCGATGGCGACATCGGCCACGATCAGGCAGGCGAACACCCACAGCGCCCGCCACCGGGTGCGATGGTCGCCCTCGGCGTAGAACTCATCACGGAAGTACAGCAGCGCGATGAGCAGGACCGCCGCGATGATCGTGGTCGCCATCCGGTGCGTGTTGGTGAAGTGGATGGCGATGTCGAAGGCGAGCAGCGCGGCCACCGCCTGCCAGGCCCGCCGCTTCCGGCGGCGTAGCCCGTGGGCCAGCATGAGCAGCATCAACCCGATGATGACGTCGGCCGTGCGGGTCACCGTGGTCAGCGTGCCTGGCACCAGATAGTCGATCTTGTGCAGCTTGTGCACCAGGTCGGACCGGAAGATGGCCACGATGTCGGACAGGCCGATGAGCCAGGTCAGCAGCGCCGTGCTGGCCGGCACCCAGGCGTGCTGGTGTCTGCGGTCAACTGGATCGCCATGTGTCGACGGCGAACTGCCCCCCCTGGCCGCAGGCAGGTCGGCGCCGTCAGCGTGTCCAGCTACGTCGCTGTCACTCATCTCGGCAGCTCTCTTGTCAGGCCCTAGATCACGGTGCGTCAGCGTAGTCATCGTGTCGCCTCGCGTCCTGCTTTCACGGTACCTCCCAAGGCCTAGGCAACGAGCCCGTTCAGCGAGACGGACTTAATACGGCTCGCCGGGGCCGGCACCTTAAGGCTCGCTAACCGCCCGGAGGGATCAGCTTGGTGCTCGAAAAGAAAGGCGTCCCGGAGCCCCCTTCGGGTCGTGCCTCACCCCTTAGACGACGCAGCAAGCCTTTCAGTTCAGTATTGAGGCGAAGTTAATCTGCGGTTCAGCGGTGGCCGTAGATCAGGCTCATGGCCTCGGCCCGGGTCACGGTGTCCCGGAACGCCCCGCGGACCGCGGACGTCACGGTCCTGGCGCCTGGCTTGCGGACGCCGCGCATGGTCATGCACAGGTGCTCGGCCTCAATGACCACGACCACCCCGCGCGGCTCCAGAGTGTCCATCAGGGCGTCCGCGATCTGGCACGTCATCCGCTCCTGCACCTGCGGGCGGCGGGCGTACACGTCGACCAGCCGGGCCAGCTTGGACAGCCCGGTGATCTGGCCCTTGACGTTCGGGATGTAGCCGATGTGGGCCACGCCGATGAACGGGACCAGGTGGTGCTCGCAGGTGCCGTAGACCTCGATGTCGCGGACGATGACCATCTCGTCGTGGCCCACGTCGAACACGGTGGTGAGCACGTCCGCCGGGCGCTGCCGCAGGCCCGCGAACTGCTCGGCGTAGGCCCGCGCGACCCGGGCGGGCGTGTCGCGCAGGCCGTCGCGGTCCGGGTCCTCGCCGATCGCGAGCAGGATCTCCCGGACCGCGGCCTCAATGCGCGGCTGGTCGAATTCCTTGACCTGGGCGTCAGCGGATTCGGCCGATGTGCTCGGTATCACCCGTTGTCGCCGGGCTCGCCGTGGGCCGGCTCGTCGCCGTTGCCGCCGCCCGGGTTGAAGCCGAAGGCCTGGCCGTTGCTGGGCAGGGACAGCCCGGTCCCGGCGCCGTCGGCGGCAAGCAGCGCGAGCTCCTTGGGCGACTGCACCGGCGGGCGGTCCGAGGGCAGGCGCTTGCCGTAGCCCGTGTACGAGCCGCGCACCGGCCGCTTCTGCACCGTCGCGAACAGCTCCAGGACCTCGGCCCGGGCCACGGTCTCCTTGTCCAGCAGCCGCAGCACCAGCGCGTCGAGCACGTCGCGGTACTCGACCAGGACCTCCCAGGCCTCGTCGTGCGCGGACTCGATGAGGCGGCGGATCTCCTCGTCGATGGAGGAGGCGATCTCCTCGGAGTAGTCCCGGCCGTGCGACATATCCCGGCCCAGGAACGGTTCACCGTCGCCGCTGCCGAACTTGCGCGCGCCGAGGCGCTCGCTCATGCCGTACTCGGTGACCATGCCCCGCGCGATCTGGGTCGCCTTCTCGATGTCGTTGGCGGCACCCGTGGTCGGCTCGTGGAAGATGAGCTCCTCGGCGGTGCGCCCGCCCAGCAGCATGGCTAGCTGGTCGAGCATCTCGGCCCGGGTGACCAGGAACTTGTCCTCGGTCGGCAGCGCGCTGGTGTAGCCGAGCGCCCGGCCGCGCGGGATGATCGTCACCTTGTGCACCGGGTCGGCGTTCGGCATGGCGTGGCCGACCAGGGCGTGGCCGCCCTCGTGGTAGGCGATGACCTTCCGCTCCCGCTCCGACAGCAGCACGCTCTTGCGTTCCGGGCCGGCCATGACCCGGTCGATGGCCTCCTCGAGCGCCGCCATGGCGATCTGCTTGCCGTTGGTCCGCGCGGTCAGCAGCGCGCCCTCGTTGATCACGTTGGCCAGGTCGGCGCCGGTGAAGCCAGGCGTCCGGCGGGCGATGATGTCCAGGTCGGTGTCCGGCGCGAGGGGCTTGCCGCGGGCGTGCACCTTCAAGATGCCCCGGCGGCCGGCCAGGTCCGGCTGGGCCACCACGATCTGGCGGTCGAACCGGCCCGGGCGCAGCAGCGCCGGGTCCAGGATGTCGGGCCGGTTGGTGGCCGCGATCACGATGACGCCGCCCTTGGTGTCGAACCCGTCCAGCTCGACCAGCATCTGGTTCAGCGTCTGCTCGCGCTCGTCGTGCCCGCCGCCGAGGCCCGCGCCGCGGTGCCGGCCCACGGCGTCGATCTCGTCCACGAACACGATCGCGGGGGCGTTCGCCTTGGCCTGCTCGAACAGGTCACGGACGCGGGAGGCACCCACGCCGACGAACATCTCGACGAAGTCGGACCCGGAGATCGAGTAGAACGGCACCCCGGCCTCGCCGGCCACGGCCCGGGCCAGCAGCGTCTTACCGGTGCCGGGCGGGCCGTAGAGCAGCACGCCCTTGGGGATCTTGGCCCCGATGGCCTGGAACTTGGCCGGGTTCTGCAGGAATTCCTTGATCTCCTGGAGCTCCTCGATCGCCTCGTCCACCCCGGCCACGTCGGCGAACGTGGTCTTGGGCGTGTCCTTGGTGATCAGCTTGGCGCGGGACTTGCCGAAGTTCATGACCCGCGAGCCGCCGCCTTGCATCTGCGACAGCATGAAGAAGAACAGCAGGAAGATCACCAGATAGATGAACGCGGTGGGCAGCAGGTCGAGCAGGGCATTGCTCTTGGGGATGGTGATGTTGTAACCGTCGGTCAGGGTGCCCTTCTGGTACTGCGTCTGCAGCGCCTGCTGGAGGGTCAGACCCTGGCCGGAGACCCACGAAGCCTCGAACTCCGTACCGCTCTGCGTCCCGATCTGGACCGTCTTCTTGGTCGTGATCTGGATCGTCTGGTTCTTGTCGGTGATTACCGCGCTCTTGACCTGGCCGTTGTTGATGAGGCTGACGATCGCGGAAGTGTCTACCTGCTGGTAAGAGCTCCCGGAATTGGCGTAGTCGAGCACGAAAAGCAACAGGAGCACCGCCACCGCGATCAACAGCAGTGGTGCCCGGAAAAAGCGCCTTAGCTCCATCGATGAGCGGCCCGTCGGCTCGGGGCCGTTCCCTCCTGACCAGCCTCACAGTCCCGTCGACCTCCGGCGGGATGGCCATTTTCATCCTCGCAGCCTATGTTCGGTGCTAGCTGCGACCGTAAACATGACGGTACACCGCCCACGGCGCCGCACCTGGAGGGTGAACGCTTCTCCAAGCGGATTGTGTTCCCCTGCCGCGCCAGCCTAGCTGCCCTGGTATACCGCCGGGGCCAGCGTGCCGATGAAGGGCAGGTTGCGGTAACGCTGAGCGTAGTCCAGGCCGTAACCGACGACGAAGTCGTCCCCGATGTCGAAGCCGGTGTACGCCACGTCCACGCGCATCTGCGCCGAGCCCGGCTTGCGGAGCATGGCGCACACCGCCAGCGAGGCGGGCGAGCGTGAGAGCAGGTTGCCGGCCAGCCACGACAGGGTGAGGCCGGAATCCACGATGTCCTCGACGATGAGCACGTGCCGGCCGGTGATGTCGGTGTCGAGGTCCTTCAGGATGCGCACCACGCCGGAGGACTTGGTGCCCGAGCCGTAGGAGGAGATCGCCATCCAGTCCATCTGGACCGGCAGGTGCATGGCCCGGGACAGATCGGCCATGACCATGACCGCGCCCTTCAGCACGCCGACCAGCAGCAGGTCACGGCCCGCGTAGTCGGCGTCGATCTGGGCCGCGAGCTCGCCGATGCGCACCTGCAACCGCTCAGCGGTAATGAGGATCTCCTTCAGCGCAGATCCCACGTCTCGTTCGTCCAAATTACTGTTCTCCGCCTCTGAGGTTGCCTGCTTCGCTGCTGGTGAACCACACCTTGCCAGCCAGACGCCGGGCGCGCACCCCGCCCGGCAGGTCGACCCAGCGCTGCCCGCGCCAGCCGGTGACCAGTTCGGAGACCCGCTCGACGTGCGCGGCGGTCAGGGCGCCGGGCGGGCAGCCCGCCATGATCGCGGCGTCGCGCAGCACCCGGGTCCTGATCGCGGCGGGCAGCGCGGCGAGCCAACTGGCGTCGAGGCCGGCCGGGTCGGAGCCCTGGTCGCGGAGCTGTCCGCTTTCCGCGAACGCGAGGTCATCGAGACATTCGGCGTCGGCCCGCAGCTGGCTCGCGGTCCGGGCCAGCGCCTCGGCGACGCCCGGGCCGAGCGCGTCCTCCAGGGCGGGCAGGGCCTGGTGGCGGACCCGGGCCCGGGTGAAGCGAGAGTCGTGGTTGTGCGGGTCCTGCCATGGGTCTAGCCCGAGGTCGGCGCAGGCGGCGGCGGTCGTCGCGCGGCGGAGGCCGAGCAGCGGCCGGCGGTAGGCGCCGCGGCGGGGCGGCATCCCGGCCAGCGACCGGCCCCCCGAGCCGCGGGCCAGCCCGAGCAGGACCGTCTCGGCCTGGTCGTCCAGGGTGTGCCCGAGCAGGACGGCGGTGGCCTGGTGCTCTCGGGCCGCGGCGTCCAGGGCGGCGTAGCGGGCCGTCCTGGCCCCGGCCTCGGGGCCGTTTTCCCTGGTGGGTGTCACGGCGATGCTGCGCACCGGGTCGAGGCCGAGCTTGCTCATCAGGACCGTGAGGCCGGCGGCGCGTTCGGCCGAACCGGGCTGCAGGCCGTGGTCAACGGTCACGCCGCCGCCGCGCAGGCCGGCCCGCGGCGCCACGAAGGCCAGCGCCGCGGCCAGGGCCAGTGAGTCGGCACCGCCGGAGCAGGCGGCCAGCACCAGCTCACCAGGGTCCAGATCGGACAGGCAGGTCCGCACCGCGGTGCGGACCTGCGCGATCGCCGGGCTGGGACCCATGGCGGCTACGGCTGGTTGGCCACCCGGTCCAGCCACAGTTGCGGGGTCGCGAACTCCGCCTTGGTCGGCAGGGTGTCCGGGGAGGTCCAGACCTTGTTGAAGGTGGCCATCCCGACCTTGTCCACGACCTCGCGGACGAACCGGGAGCCCTCGGCGTACTGCTTCATCTTCAGGTCGATGCCGAGCATGCGGCGAATGGCCTGCTCGATCCGGCCCGACGAGCCGCGCCGGGAGTTGAACCGCTCCCTGATAAAGGCCACGGTGGGCACGACCTGCGGGCCGACCGCGTCCATCACGTAGTCGCCGTGCCCCTCGACCAGCGTCATGACCGAGGACAGCCGGTCCATGATCTCCCGCTGCGCCGGGGTGACCACCGCCTCGATGAGGCTGCCGCCGTCGCCGCCGCGCACCGCGCCCGCCATCGCGTCGGCCGCCGCCCGGACCCGCTGCAGCATGGCCGCCGGGTCCAGCTCGGAGGCCAGCAGGAACTCGGTCATCTGGCTCTGCACGTAGTCGCGCAGCCACGGCACCGCGGTGAACTGAAGCCGGTGGGTCTCCTCGTGCAGGCAGACCCAGCGGCGGAAGTCGTGCGGGTCGACACCGAGTTCGCGCTCGATCATGACGATATTCGGCGCGACGAGCGTGAGCCGGCCCGGCTGCTGCCCGTCGACCGGGGAAGCCTCTGGCGGCAGGAACAGCTCGTACTGGCCGAGCACCCGGCCGGACAGGTAGGCCAGCAGCAGCCCGGCCTGGACCCCGGTCACCCGCGACCCCACCGAGCTCATCACCGAGGCGGCCCGGGACGGGGTGGCCGCGCCCTGGGTCCGTTCCCGGAGCTGATCCACCAGCGGCTCCAGGACGACCCGGAAGCCGTCCACGTTGGCCCTGATCCAGCCGGGCCGGTCCACCACGGCGACCCGGCCCAGCGAGCCGTTCCCGTTGGCGGACATTCCGGTGACCTCGTAGACCGGCTGCTGGACGGCGCCGGCCAGGTCGCGTAGCTCTCCGACGGTCCGCCGTGCCTCGGCCAGGCTGACCTGCGGCCCGGGGCGGGCCCAGCGGGTGCCGGTAGCAATGGCGAGATCCCAGTCGATCATCTGCGTGGTGCTCACAGTCCAACGGTACGTGCTGCGGGCAGTGCGCGTGACCGCCTGCCGCAGCTGGCCTTTACCGGCAGCCGCAGCCGACTAGGCCGGAGGCGGCCGCGTCGATGGCGTTCGCGGCATCCTCGAGCACCCCGGCGGACGGGATCTGGTCGGCCATGAAGGCGAAGACCAGCACCTCACCGCTCTTGTCGTAGGCCAGGCCGGCCAGGGCCGCCACCGTGCCCAGGTTGCCGGTTTTGGCCCGGATCGAGCCCAGGGCCGCGCCGCTGATCCCGCTGAATACGCTCTCGCCAGCCGATAGGGTGCCGGAGAAGCCGGCCACCGGCAGGCCGGCCAGCAGGGCCCGGTACCGGGGGCGGCCGGCCGCCAGCTCGAGGACCTTGACCAGCGTGACCGGCGCGATCGCGTCCTGGGGCGACAGGCCGCTGCCGTCCACCAGGTGGATGCCAGTGGTGATGCCGAGCCGCCTCAGCTCTGTGCTGACCGCCCGGGCCGCGCCGCTGAACGAGGCCGGCTGGCCGGTGGCCACCGCGACCTGGCGGGCCAGGTTCTCGGCGATGACGTTGTTGCTCTCCCCGAGCATCTGAGCCACGATCTCCGACAGCGGCGGTGAGGCCACGCTGGCCAGGGTGACCTCGGACCGGGCCGGGGCGGCCTGCGCCCGCGGGGACCCGGTGACTTTTATGCCGTCGTCGTTCAGCAGGGCGGCGAAGGCACTGGCGGCCAGGCCGGCCGGATCCTCCGAGCGAGGCGACAGGTTGTAGGGGTCGTCCGAATCCTCGGGGTGCCCGGCCGCGGTCAGCCGGCCCTGGTCCACCTCGAGGGAGACGATCGGGGTGACGTCACCTCCGGTGACGTAGTCCGCGGGCCAGCCGGGCGCCAGGCCCGGGCCGGCGTACAGGGAGGTGTCGTAGCCGAGGACGACGGTCCGCCGGCCCTGCGTTTTCAGCGCCCGGGCGGTCGACGCGGCCAGGCTGGCCAGCGTGGCCGGCCGGGGGTAGTCCCGGGCCGGGAACGGGTTGACGGCCAGGGTCGGATCACCGCCGCCGACCAGGATGATGCTGCCCGGTGCGGCCCCGCGCACCACCTTGGTGGTGAACCGGGCATCGTCGCCGAGGACCGCGAGGGCGGCCAGGCCGGTGGCCAGCTTGGTGGTGGACGCGGGGGTCATGGCCCGGGAGCCGTGCTCGGACAGCAGCACCCGCCCGGTGACCGGGTCCGCGACCAGTACCGACACCTGGGGTCCGAGCGCCGGGGCGGACAGCGGGCCGGCCAGGGCGTTCCGCAGTCCGTTCGGGGTAGGCAGCGGGCCGTCCGGCGTACCGGTGCCCAGCACGGCGTCCCCGCCCGCAAGCGGGCCGTCCGCTACCGTGGGCACGCGCAGGGCGGCCAGCCGCGGCGGGAGCATCCGGACCACGGCGAGGCCGGCCGCGAGCGTGAAGACGTTGATCAGGGCCAGCGTCAGCAGTGCCGCGATCCGCGTGCGGCGCACCATGTACCTTCCAAGGGAGGTCTCCCGGGGGGACGTCCCCCCGGATTACAGAGACAATGGAGTAAATCATCCGCACCGGGATGGAGCGAACCGTGGACGTCGAGGTCACCGTCGAAATACCCAAGGGACAGCGCAACAAGTACGAGGTGGACCACGCGACCGGGCGGATCAGGCTGGACCGCATGCTGTTCACCTCCACCAGGTACCCGTCCGACTACGGGTTCATCGAAGACACCCTGGCCGACGACGGCGACCCGCTCGACGCCCTCGTGCTCCTCGAGGAGCCCACCTTCCCGGGCTGTCTCATCACCTGCCGGGTCATCGGGATGTTCCGGATGCGCGATGAGATGGGCCTGGACGACAAGGTGCTCTGCGTACCGGCCACCGACCCGCGGATGGCGCACCTGAAGGACATCACCGACGTGCCTGCGTTCGACCGGCTCGAGATCCAGCACTTCTTCGAGGTCTACAAGGAGATCGAGCCCGGCAAGTCGGTCCAGGGCGCCGCGTGGGCGGATCGCGCGGCAGCCGAGGCAGAGGTGCAGGAGAGCCGCAAGCGCTTCGCCGAAGACCTGCAGCACTAAAGCCGACGTTACGGCGTTACCGCGGCCGCTCCCCTGATCGGGCCGTGAATCCCATAAGACGGGAATGGGCATGCGGTACCGTGGGCCGGGGTCACCGCTTCGGGGGCCAGGACGGGGGTTCCTGACTGTGCCACGCTATCGCAGGGTTGTCGTCAAGCTCAGCGGTGAGGCGCTCGCCGGAAAGGCGAGCACCGGCGTCGATCCGGCCAGCCTGTCCCGGGTCGCGCAGGAGGTCCTGTCGCTCCGCGATCTCGGCGTGCAGGTGGCGGTGGTGGTCGGGGGCGGCAACTACTTCCGCGGCCGGATGGCCGACGGCTGGGGCATCAGCCGGGCCGAGGCGGACAACATCGGGATGCTCGGCACGATCATGAACGCGCTCATGCTTCGCGGCGCGCTCACGGCCAGGACCGACGTCGACATCCGGGTCATGACCGCGGTACCCATCCACAGCGTCGCCGAGCCGTTCATCCGGCTCCGGGCCGTTCATCACCTGGAACGCGGCATGATCGTGCTGCTCGCCGGCGGCATCGGCCAGCCGTACGTCACCACCGACTACCCGGCGGTCCAGCGTTCCCTGGAACTCGACGCCGATGCCCTGCTGGTGGCCAAGCGGGGTGTCGACGGGGTCTACGACAGCGACCCGAACATCAACCCGAACGCCGTGCGCTACACGCGGCTGACCTATGACGAGGCTTTGGCCACGGGCGTTCGGATCATGGACACGAGCGCGTTCGTGCTGGCTAACGAGCAGAACCTGACCATGCACGTGTTCGACGTGGCCGCTGCGGGCGTGATGCGCCAGATCTGCGAGGGCGCCGAACTCGGCACGCGGATCAGCGTCAAGCCCAGCTGACCGGTTCTACCCGGTTGCGTCGGCTATCTGGTGCTGGGGCGGGCGGCTAGTCTGCCACGGTGGATACCGCGGAGATCACGCGGCGCCTGACGCGCCGGTTCGGAGCCGGTATCGCGGGCTGGTGCGCCGGGGTTCCGGAGCTGGCGAGTGAGATGGCGGAGCGCTGGTCGCTCGTGCTGGGCGATCCGCTCCCGAGTGGCGCCAGCTCAGTGGTGCTGCGCTGTACCCGGTCCGATGGCTCGCCCGCGGTGCTGAAGCTGAGCCCTGACCTGCCGGTCGTGTCCGAGCAGGTGGCGATGCTGACCGCGTTCGGCACCAGCGGCAGGGTTCCGGCGGTGCTCGCCGCCGACGTGGCGACGGGCGTGGTCCTGCTGGAGCTGATCGAGCCGGGCACCAGGGCCGATGAGCTGACCCCGCGGCCCCCCGCGGGGGACTGGGCCAGCCTGCTCCAGGCGCTGCACGCAGCCGCGGTGCCAGCCGACGTCCTGCCTGACCTGCGCGCCCAGTGCGACGGGTTCTTCACCCGGATCGGGCGCCGAGTCTGCGACCCGGAGATCGGGCGGGTGGTGGGACCAGCGGATGTGGAACGGGGATGGTTGCGGTGCCAGGCCCTGCTCGCGTCGGAGACGACGCGGGTACTGCTGCACGGCGACCTGCACCTGGGCAACGTCCTGGACGGCGGTTCACGCGGACTGGTGGCGATCGACCCGAGGGCCTGCGTCGGCGATCCGTGCTTCGATGCCGTCGACTACCTGCTGGACGGGGCAGGGTCCGACGGAGTCGACGCCCGGTGCGCGGCCCTGGCGGCGGCGTCGGGACTGGATGCCGGACGGCTGGTGGAGTGGTGCCGTGCGATCGCGGCGATAGTGGCCATCGCCTACCTCGGGCGGCCGGGCCGAGAGCGGGCTATTCCGGAACTGCTCACGCTCGCCCGGTGACTCTCCCGGGTGGTCCTCCGGGATTGGCGACTCATATCGACTACGATGTAGTCATGAGCAAGCGTAGCGCGACACCCGTCAGGTTCGACCCGTCGGTGGCGGACCGACTCGCCTCCTTCGTTGCGGCGAACCCTGGCATGTCACTGTCCTCAGCGGCAAACCGGCTGGTTGACGAGGCCCTGCGGATGGCCGAGCATCCTGGAGTCATCTTCCGGTCGGGTCCCACCGGACGCCGCGCTGCCTTGGCCGGAGGCCCGGATGTCTGGGAGGTCATCCGCGCCGTCAAATCGGCTCACGCGCTCGAGCCCGGATTGGACAGCGACGACCTGGTGAGCCTGGTCAGCGAGAACACCGGGATAGCGCTGCGTCTACTGACCACCGCGGTCCGCTACTGGGCCGCCTACCCAGGCGAGGTCGACGCGGAGATCGCCGCTGCGGACGCGGCCGAGGAAGCCGCCGAGCGGGCATGGCTGCGCGAGCGCCAGCTTCTGGCCGGGTAGGCCATGAGCCAGCCGCTGTTGCTAGACGAGATGTTTTCTGACCAGATCGCACAGCAACTCCGCGCCCAAGGCCACGACGTCATCTCGATTGTTGCCGACCCAGCCTTGGCAGGGCTCCCCGACGAACAGGTCCTCGCATACGCCGCGACCGAGGGACGGGCACTGGTCACGGCCAACGTTAAGGACTTCGTCCCCTTGGATGTCCGCTACCGCGCCGCCGGCCAGTCTCACGCGGGCCTGATCCTGGTATCGACCAAAACCTTCTCCCAAAACCGCGGTTTCCCCTCCGCGATCACGGTCTCCCTCGCCACGCTGCTCAGCGGTACGGCCAAGATCCAGTCCGGAGAGGTGCTGTTCCTCGCGCGCGGCTACAGGTAATGGGAATGTCTCGGTGGCGCGTTGGATGGGTGTGGGGAACCAGCAACTGGACTTCGCGGAGTTCTACCGCAGCGCCGCCGACGGATGCCTGCGGGCTGTCCTGGTCAGCATCGGTGACCAGGACACGGCACGGGATCTTGTAGACGAGGCGTTCGCCCGCGCCTGGGCGTCCTGGCCCACCGTGAGCAAGCATCCCGCGCCGGAAGCGTGGGTCGTACGGACCGCGCTCAATGCGGGCATCTCCCGCTGGCGACGCCGCCGCCGGGAAGTATCGGTCCCCGATCCGGACCGGGTCGCGGACCTGCCCGCAGTCGGCGAGGCATCGGCCAGTCTGGTGGACCCGCGAATCATGGCGGCGCTGATGCGGCTGCCCGCGCGGCAGCGGCAGGTGATCGCGCTGCGGCTGATCCTCGACCTGGACACGGCGCGCACCGCGGAAGTGCTCGGCATCGCCACCGGCACGGTCATGGCCCACCTGGGCCGCGCGATGGCCGCGCTGCGGCACGACCTTCAGCCCGAACTACAGCAGGAGAACCGATCATGAACGACAACGAGTTGATCACCGCGGTGCGCGAGTCGGTCGCCGATGTTCGCTCGGCCACCCCGGTCGCGCGGATCATCAGCCGCGGCCGCGCGGTCCGCGCACGGCGGCGGATTCCCGGCGTGGCCGGAACCCTCGTCGTCGCGGCCGGGACCGCCCTGGCCGTGACCACGCTGCTGCCCTCCGGCCACCCGGGGCTGCCGGCCTCCGGCCATCCGGGCAGCCAGCCCGCTAGCGCCCGGCTGGCCGCCTGGACGGTGGCCATGCAGGCCAACGGCGACATCGACATCACCATCAACCAGCTGCAAAACCCGGCAGGCCTGCAGAGCACGCTGCGCGCCGACGGGCTGCCCGTCAGCGTCAGCTTCTCCGGCCCCCCGCTGAGCGCGTCCTGCCGGCCCTACGACACTCAGAAGGACGTGCTGAGCGCCGTCGCCCAGTGGAACACCAGCGACGACGGTGCCTTCCTGGTCATCAACCCGAAGGCCCTGCCCAGCGGGACCGGCGTGGCCATTTTCGACGAGCCAGGAGCGGGAATCCCCTCGCCGAGCCCTGGCACGCCCAGGCACGGTTCCGGCCGCCCGGCTGGGATCACCCGCCCGGCTGGGATCACCGGCCCGCCGGCCGGGATTACCGGCCCGCTGAGTGTCGGCCTGGTCTACGCCAGCCAGCAGTGCACCGGGTAGCTGGGCCGCTCGGCCCAGCTACGCCCTCTCTTCCCCCGGCATTAGCCGCGCTTAGCCCGGACCTTTCCATGAGCCGTGCGTACCATGGGCGAGGGGAGACGGCGCATTTCAGGCGAGGGGAATCCGATGCCGCAAGCGCAAGCACGGCGGGCTACCAGTAAGGCATCGGATGTCGCCAAGCTCGTCAGGTTGCATCACCGGCGGCGCGGGTGGGCCTGGGTGGCGATAGGCAGCGCGATCGGCCTCGCGGTGTACGTGGGAATTGACGTAAACCTGTTCGATAAACTCGCCGGGACAGCGGAAATCCTTGGCGTTATCCCCGTCTTCGTGCTGCTCGCGCTGGTTCTGGCCGGGCTGGTTGTGGTCATCGTCGATACGTCACGCATTCACCGCGCCGATACGGCCGTCCGGGCAA
>Ga0302181_10001010_pt1 | contig 21685 bp, 18 predicted proteins | sample I_Palsa_E3_3_FD_198786 | JGI IMG/M metagenome (GOLD analysis project Ga0302181, IMG submission 198786) | Peat permafrost microbial communities from Stordalen Mire near Abisko, Sweden - I_Palsa_E3_3 | ecosystem: Environmental > Terrestrial > Soil > Palsa > Peat permafrost | place: Sweden...
CGCGCCGACGCCAGGCGCCGATAGGATCGACCGCGGAGCACGTACAGGGAACCGGTCGGGCCGCGGTAGCCGCGGCTCGGGGGGAGAGAGCCGGAGACTGAGGAGAGCGAGACCTCGATGAAGCCGTCGTCGTAGGCCACGTGCCCGAGTGGCTGCACCTCCTCGGCGGCAACACCGATGTTCAGCGTCGGGAGCACCTCGACCAGGACAGGAGTACTGACGCTCGGAACCTGGGTCTGGTAGGGCAGATACACCCGCGGGCCGCACTGGCTGTTGCGATAAGGCCCGTTACCCGGCAGCACGAACCGCACCATCGCGTTGCGCTTCAGCGCGCGGCCTGCAAAGAGGTACGGACCTGGGTAGAGGCTCGCCGCCGCCGTCAGCAACGTCGTCGCGACCGTGCTGTACCGGCGGTACGGCGGGTAAGCGACCTGCCAGTTGCCGTACGCGCCAGACACGTTCGCGGCAGTTGTGGCAGCGATCCGAGGTATTCTGGTCGAACTCGACCAACGTCTGTGCCGCACTGACCGCGATCGCTACCGACGGCATCAACGGCGTGCGAAACACTGTCGCGGCGCTCTGCGTCGTGCCGTAGCTATTGGTCGCGGTCACCTGCACCTGGTAGCTGGTGTTCGGGATCAGGGCGCCGGCCGCTGGTGACCGGCCGAGCGCATCGATCGGCGTCCACGACACCGGGCTCGGCGAGGAGCTCGCAGTCAGCGTCTGCGACGGCGAGTCGGTGAAGTCGCCAAGGTTCTGGCTGCAGGGGGGGAACGCGGCGGCGTCCGAACCGGTCGAGAGCCGAATCTGGTACTGCGTCTGCGCGCCGTTCGGATTCACGCTACCCGTGATCGTTGCCGACTGCGGCGTCACCGCTGTCGCCTGCGGCACCGACACGACCGGCGCTCCACACGACACCAAGCCGCACAGGTCCGCTCGAGCCGACTCCGACGCCGCAAGGAGCACCAGAATCACTGTGGCGGTCACCAGCGCCGCAGCCACGGATCGCCGAGCTAACCGCCGCCCGGCGCTGGCCAACCGTGTCACAACGCAGACCTAACCTCGAAATGGACGCTCCGTCAACTTTGGCCCCCGCGGAACAACGCCTCAGAGAGTCCAGTCGTCACTTGTAGTAGTGCTTTGTTAGTTTTGTTGTAGGAGTTGGTGGCATCGCGGCGAATTGTTCTCGTGTCTGGTTGCCCGATGTGAGGAGGATCATGGTCACGGTGAGCGATGCATCGTCGTATGCGGTCGAGCGGCCGGATCTGCCGTCGGTGGTGGCCGGGCGGTTGGAGGTGTTCGGGTCGCTGGTGCTGGCTGGTGCGATGAACCGGCCGGTGCAGCGTCGTAATGGTGGGATGTATCTGCGGGGGTTGATCGAGCAGGGGCCGCGTAAGTCGCTTGAGCCGATGGTCGAGCGTCTCGGCGTGGACGCGGACTACCAGTCGTTGCAGCAGTTCTTGGCGGATAGTCCGTGGGATCCGGCGGTCGTGGTTCGCGCGGTCGCGGAGCGCGTGACGCCGGAGATCGATGTGCAGGCGTGGGTGCTGGATGACACGGGGTTTCCGAAGGACGGGAAGCGCTCGCCGGGCGTCAAGCGCCAGTACTCGGGGACGCTCGGGAAGACCGGGAACTGTCAGATCGGGGTGTCGCTGCACGCGGCCGGGAGCAAGGGGACGGTGCCGTTGGGGTGGGCGTTGTATCTGCCCGAGGATTGGTGTGATGACCATGAGCGGCGCCGAACGGCCAAGATCCCTGATGATGTGGTGTTCCAGACCAAGCCTGAGCTGGGTGTGGAGCTTGCGTTACGCGCCGGGAGCTGGACGATCACGAAGGCTCCGATCCTCGGTGACGCCGCGTATGGGAACAACACCAAGCTGCGTGACGAGCTCGACGACGGCGGTCTGGAGTACGTGTTGTCGGTCGCGCCGGAGACGACCGTGTTCGCGCCCGGGACGCAGTTCATCGTGCCTGAGCGGACAGGTAAGCGAGGCCCGGCGAACAGCCGTCCCCGGCCGGACCGAGCCCAGGAGACGATCGGCGGGATGATCTCCCGCCTGGGACCCACGCAGCTTCAGAGCGTCACGTTCCGCGACGGGCCCGACGGCCAGGCCCGCACGTCCCGCTTCGCCTTCGTGCGAGTCCGGGCCGCGCATCACTGGCGCCCTGGCGACAGTCACTGGGACAAGGCCTGCCAGGTCCCGCCACGCGAGGAATGGCTGATCGCCGAATGGCCCGAGGGACGCGACGGGCCGACCGACTACTGGCTCTCGAACCTCCCCGCCGACAGCGAGCCCGAGCAACTCGCCCGGCTTGCCCGGATGCGCTGGAAGATAGAACTGGACTACAAGCAACTCAAAGGCGAGCTCGGCCTCGATCACTACGAAGGACGCTCCTGGCTGGGCTGGTATCACCACACCGCGCTGGTCACCGCCGCGCACGGCTTCATGACCCTGGAGCGGCAGCACCCAAATCACCCGCGGCCGGCCTGACCCTCCCTCAGGCGATCCTCCTGTTCCAGCCCATCTTCAAGTGCTGGACCGGCCGCTGCCACACCTGCCAACAACCCGTCGATCTCGACCGAGTCCCACTCCGTCACGACACCCGACCCGAGTGACCAACCTAACAAAGCACTATTAGGGCCCGCGACTTTGTAATTGGCGTCGCCGACGCGTCTGGACGGTCAGAGCCCCCGCTGCCGTCGGAGCGCGCCCAGCAGCAGCTTGGAGTGCATCGCCCCGATCAGATCGCGGAGCGGCTCCGCACCGGAGGCGAGGATCTCGACCGCGCGTTCGACCTCGACCTCGCCGGCGAGGCGGTCCAGCAGCACTCGGACCTCCTCCTCGACCAGGGGCGCGAGCGCTTCCTGGTAGCGGAGGGTGTCGTAGACGGTGAAGCCGATCGCCTCGTCGTAGCCGCCGGCGCGAAAGCGCCCGATCGCTTCGATGATCTTGACGTCGTCGGCGTCGTAACCGCTGCCGTTCGGGGTCAGCACACCCAGCTCTTCGAGCCGCGCGAGCACGTTCTCGGGCACTTCGCAGTCGCCGCGGACCTGCGCCCGGGACACGCGCGCTCGCTCGCTCGCCGCGATCGCTCGATCGAGGATCCGGTCTTCGATCTCGATCAGCCTGGCGGCGCGCTCGGGATCGTCGGCGACGACCTCGCGGATCAGCCGCAGCGGCATGAACCGCTCCTCCTGGAGGCGCTTGATCAGGCGGATCCGATCGACGAACCGCTCCGGGTAGTAGGCCATGTTGCGGCTCGTCCGGACCACTTCCTCGCGCTCGCCCAGGAGGCCCTCGCGCAGGTAATGCTTGATCGTGCCGGCGCTGACCCCCGAGCGCTCCGCGAGCTCGGACATCCTCAGCATCCCGTTGGCCACCGTCATGCCATAAACGAGCTCTGCACGGACCCGGCGGGGCCTGCGATCGCGCCCGAGGCGAGCAGCGCGGCGATCTCCTCGGCGCTGAACCCGGCCCGCGAGAGCACCTCCTCGGTGTGCTCGCCGAGCTCGGGGCCGGGTGCGCGCGTCGGGTCGGCCGGCGTGCGGCCGAGCTTGATCGGCGTGCCGAGCAGCTTGACCGGGCGCTCGGCGCCGGGTTGGGCGAGCTCGACGACCATCCCCCGCGCACGCACGAGCTCGGACTCGAGCGCCTCGTCGACGTCGAGCACGGGCTCGAGGCAGCAGTCGTGCTCGGAGGCGAACCGGCGCCACTCCTCGCGCGTGCGCGCGGCGAAGATCTCCTCCAGCGCACGATGGGCCTCCGAGCCTGGACGCTCGAAGGCGCTGGCGCACAGGTCCTCTCGCCCGACGCCGCGGCAGAACGCGCTCCAGAACTTCGGCTCCAGCGCGCCGAGGGTCACGTAGCCGTCGGCGCACCGGTACGGGCGATAGCAGATGACCGCTCCCGCCAGCACGCTCTCTCCACGCCGATCGGCGCTCCCGGACACAAACGCCGACGCCGCCACCATCGCCAACCAGGCCAGGGAGCCGTCGAACATCGAGCAGTCGACAAGCTGACCGAGTCCGGACCCCTCGCGCTCACGGAGCGCGACGAGGATGCCGATCGCGCCCATCAGCGCGCCGCCGCCGAGATCGGCGATCTGCCCGGCGGCCTGGACCGGCGGCCCGTCCGCGTCGCCGGTGAGGCCGAGGATCCCGTTCAGCGCGAGATAGTTCAGGTCGTGCCCGGCGCGCTCACGGGCCGGGCCGTCCTGGCCGTAGCCGGTGATCGCGCAGTAGACCAGGCCCGGGTTCTCCTGCCGGAGGCGCTCATAGCCGACGCCGAGGCGATCGAGCACGCCGGGGCGGAATGATTCGAGCAGGACATCGGCTCCCTTGACCAGCCTCAGTAGCACCTCCCTGCCCTCGTCGCGCTTCAGATCGACGCGGATCGAGCGCTTACCGCGGTTGAGCGACAGGAACGGGGCGCTGCGCGCGGACTCCTCGGGGCCATCGTAGTAGGGAGGCGCCCAGCGGACATAGTCGCCCATGCCGGTGTCCTCGACCTTGATCACCTCGGCGCCGAAGTCCGCCAGCAGCAGCGAGCAGAACCCGCCGGGCAGGAGCCGGGAGAGATCGAGGACCTGGAGCCCCGCGAGCGGCAGCTCCGTCATACGGCCTGGGCCTCACGGGGACGCGGCCGGATGCCGAGCAGCTCGCGGGCCTCGTCGACCGTGGCCGGCCGCCGCCCGGCGTCCTCGGTCATCTGCCGGGCCTTGGCGATCAGCTCTCCGTTCGAGCGCGCCATCTCGCCGCCTGGCAGATAGAAGTTGTCCTCGAGGCCAACCCTGATCGAGCCGCCGAGGGTCAGCGCCGCGGCGACCATCGTCCACTGCTCGCGACCGATTCCGATCACGCCCCAATGGTGGCGCCGGCCACCGGCGGCGGCCGGCATGTTGTCCGCCATCGCGGCGAGATTGCGTGCCGTGGCCGGGACGCCGCCCAGGACCCCCATCACGAAGTCGGCGTGTAGCGGGGCGTCGAGCAGTCCCATGTCCACGAGCGGCGCGAGCGAGCCGACGTGGCCGAGGTCGAAGCATTCGTGCTCGGGCTTGATCTGGAGGCGGCGCATCGCTTCGAGCAGCTCGATGATCTCCTCGAACGGGTTCGAGAAGACGAACTTGAAGACGAAGTCCTTGCGCTTGCGCGAGTACTTGGCGTAGTTCAGCGAGCCCATGTTGAGCGCCGCAACCGCGGGGCGGCAAGCATCCAGGTAGGCGATCCGCTTGGCCACCGGGACGCCGACCGTGCCGGTCGAGAAGTTGATGATCGCCCGGTCGCCGACTTCGCCCGTGATCGCATCCCTGATCGCTCGGAAGTCCTCGATCTCATAGCTCGGCGCGCCGTCGGGGCTGCGGGCGTGGATGTGGATGTGGACGCCGCCTTCGTCGACGATCCGCCGCGCCTCGGCGGCGTACTCCGCCGGTGTGTAGGGGATCGCCGGGCACTGCTCGCGGCTCGCGACCACCCCCGAGATCGCGCAGGTGATGACTACCGGGTCCTCGAGGCTCATGACTGGGATGGGGGCGCGGTCCGGTTCACACCGGCACCACGCCGTGCCGCTTCCACGGGCGCTCGATCCGCTTGCCCGCGGCCATCTCCAGCGCCCGGCAGATCGTCGGCCGCGTCTCGCGCGGGTCGATCACGTCGTCGATCATGTCGTTGCCGGCGGCGACGTAGACGTCGATGATCTGGCGGAAGCTGTCGATCAACTCGGCGCGCTTGGCCTCCGGGTCCTCGGCCGACTCGACCTGACGCCGGAAGATGATCTCGACCGCGCCCTCGGCTCCCATCACGCTGATCTCGGCCGACGGCCAGGCGACGATCAGGTCCGGCTCGTACGCCCGCCCGCACATCACGTAGTAGCCGGCGCCGTAGCCCTTGCGCAGCACCACGGTGACCTTGGGGACGGTCGCGTTCGCGGTCGCGTAGAGCATCTTCGCCCCGTGGCGGATGATCCCGGCTTGCTCCACCTTGGTCCCGACCATGAAGCCGGGCACGTCCATCAGGAACACCAGCGGGATGCCGTAGGCGTTGCACAGGTTGATGAACCGAGCCGCCTTGTCGGCCGAGTCGTTGTCGAGGATCCCGCCGAGGTGCTTGGGCTGGTTGGCGACGATGCCCGCCGGACGGCCGCCGAAGCGCGTCAGGCAGGTGATGATGGTCCTGCCCCACTGGGGCTTGAGGTCGAAGTACACCGCGTCGTCGACGATCCGCCGGATCACCTCGTACATGTCGTAGGGCTGGCGATTGGAACCCGGAAGGACATCGAGCAGCTCTTCCTCGGCACGATCGATCGGGTCGGTCGCCGGCTTCGCCGGCGGGGGCTCCTCGCAGTGCGAGGGGAAGTAGCTCAAGTACTGCTTGATCCTCTCGATGCACTCAGGATCATCGGCGACCTCGAGGTCGCCCACGCCGGACTTGCGACAGTGCACGCGCGAGCCCCCGAGCTCCTCCTGGGTCACGTCCTCGCCGATCGCGGCGCGGACGAGGTGGGGCCCGGCGAGCGCCATCGAGCCGCGGCCCTTGACCATCGGGACGAAGTCGGCGAGGCCGGGGATGTAGGCCGTCCCCGCCGCGCACGGGCCCATCAGCGCCGCGACCTGAGGGATCACGCCGCTCATCACCACCTCTTCGCGGAACAGGTGTCCGGTGCCCGCGAACAGCGAGCCGACGGCCTCCTGGATCCGCGCGCCGGCGGAGTCGAGCAGCCATACGAAGGGGATCCGCTTGCCCAGCGCGAGCTCGCGCAGGCGCGTGACCTTGAGCTCGCCGGTCATCCCCATCGAGCCGGCCATCACCGTGAAGTCGTAGGCCGCCACGGCGGTGAGCCGGCCCTCGATCTTCCCGTAACCGGTGATCACGCCGTCGGCCGGGGCTTCCTTTCCTTCCAGCGCCCGCTGGGAGAAGTGGGGGCGGCCGTGGATGCCGAGCTCGACGAAGGTGCCCTCGTCGATCAGGAGGGCGATGCGCTCTCGGGCGGTCAGCTTGTCTGCGGCGTGCTGCGCCGCGATCTTCTCGGCGCCGCCACCGAGGTGGATCTGCGCTCGGCGTGCCTCGAGGTCCTCGGCCAGCGGACGGAGGAGGCTGGTGGTCACTGCGTCTGGAGCCATCGTCTCCGATCCGGGCGAGAAGTGGGACGTTCTACTTTCTACTGTGGCGCTTCGCCCCGCTGGAGTCAAGGCGCCGGCGGGAGGCAAGGCGCCGGCGGGAGTCAGGGCGCCGGCGGGAGCCAGGGCGCCGGCGGGAGGCAAGGCGCCGGCGGGAGCCAGGGCGCCGGTGGGAGTCAGGCTGCCGGTGGGCCTCGGAGCACGACGCCGTCACGTAGCACGCCAGCGGCGGCTCGGCGGAGACGTGAGGATAGGTCGCGAGCGTGGTCGCGACCACGGCGCCCATCTGGGCGAAGTCCGTCGCGAAGGTCAGCGGGTCGACGCCGGGCATCAGCGGGTCGAGGCAGACGCTGCTGCTGACCCGGGCCGGGTCGGCGGGACCGGGGTGGGTGAGCGCGTCCATGGCGATCGCGTAAGCGGTGTTGTCGTAGGTTCCGACCCCCAGATGCTCGCTGACGTCGACCGGACACACCTGCTGGATCGCAACGTTCGTGATCGCTCCACCCCCGCCGTGCAGCGACGAGGACCCCGAGCTCGTCAGGTTCGGAACCACGACCTCGTCGGTGTGGGTGTAGATGTCGGTGTAGGAGATGCCCGGGAAGGTCTCCTGGTAGGAATTGAGCGCGGCGATGAACGCCGCGTCCGGCCGCTGCTGCCAGATCGAAGGGGCACACCCGGGGAGGCACACGGCCGAGGCGTCGATCGTCCCGTGGTTGCTCGGCGAGAGACCAACGAGATCGTCGACCATCGCCCTGGTATCCGGCCAGAAGCGCAGCGCCCAGCGCGGGACCATCCCTCCCTGGGAGTGCCCGACGATATCGATCCGCCGGCCCGCCAGGTGATACATCGTCCGGATCGCATACACGACGTACTCTCCGGCCGTCTGGATGTCGGCCATCCCGTTGCCCGGCAGGTCGATCGTGCAGTACGGCCAGTTCTGCGCGGCCAGCGCACGCTCCCAGTTCCACGAGAACTCGGTCGGGTTCAAGGTGGTCCCCGGGACGAGCAGGATCGGCGCGCGGCCGGCGTCCGCGACCGAGGCCGTGCACGTCAGCGCCTGCTGGAGCAGTCTCGCCGGTACCGACAGCGGCGGCCCCGGCGCGTCCACCGGCGCGTAGGTCGTAGCCTGCGCTTCGCCGCATGCGAGCGCGGCGAGGATCAATCCGAGCAGCACCGCCCGCGGTCGCAACCCACGCCGTGACATCCGTCCTCCCAAGCCGAAGTGAACGGATCGCAGTGTACGGCTCTGTTCAGTCGAGCGTTGCCGCTCCTCACGCCCAGAAGCTGGCCGTGTCGATGACCTGAACCGAGCAACTCGCGCGCTTTCGCACCTGCTCGCAGATCGGCGTGCGGAAGCGCCGCAGCGGGTCGGCGGTGCCCCGGTTGCCGACCACGATCAGGTCGGCGGCCTTTCGGGCGGCAACATCGTTGATCGCCGTGCACGGATCAGCCTTGATCGCGTGCAGCCAGACCCGCGGCTGGTACTCACGAATCGCGTATGCCGTGTCGTCGAGAATGTCTCCGATCTCGGCCCGGGGATCGGCCACGCCGTCGATGTCAAGACCCACCGGAATGGCGCTGCGCGCTCGGCGAGTCTCCCCCCATGTCAGATCGCGGTAGGCGCCGACGATGTGGATCGCGGCGTCATATTCCGCCGCCAGCGCGGCGGCCTGCCTGACCGACTCCATCGCCGACCTACTCCCGTCCGTACCGGCGACGATGCATGCATGCGGCATGTCTTACCCCTAACTCTGTCCAGATCCCACGCCCCGTCCCTCCGCGTGACGCCCGTGTAAAAAATGATCCCCGATCGTGAGCGGAGAAGTGTGCGATGCCACACGGAGCGGTTCTACGCATCAACACGTCCGCTATCCGGAAACGATGATGCGAGCAGGCGCTGCCGCTAGCGCCCCCGCCACTCGGGCTCGCGCTTCTCGAAGAACGCCTTCACGCCCTCCTGGAGGTCCTCGGTCGAGAAGGCGATCGTGAGCTGTGAGCGGAGGAAGTCGAGCGCGTCGGCCCATGCCATGTCCTGCTGGCGGAACATCGCGTCCTTGCCCAGCCTCATCATCACCGGGGACTTGCGGGCGAGCTTCTCGGCCCAGTCGCGGACGACCCCATCGAACTCGTCGGCGCCGGCGACGCGGTTGACGATTCCGATCCGCTCGGCCTCGTGCGCCGAGATCTGCTCGCCGAGCAGCAGCAGCTCGTTTGCTCGCTTGCGCCCAACGTTGCGGTAGATCAGCGCCATGATCATGAACGGGAACAGGCCGACGTTGATCTCGGGGGTCCCGAACCGCGCATCCTCGCGCGCGACGATCAGGTCGCAGGCCAGCGCGAGTCCGAGCGCCCCGGCGAGCACGTGCCCGTTGGCGGCGCAAATCGACGGCTTGCCGAGCTCGCCGAGCAGGCGGAAGACGCGGGGGAAGCGCTCGCCGGCGAAGTGCTTGTGCACCAGCGGGGCCTCGGCCGCGAAGCCGGTCAGGTTGCCGCCACTCGAGAACACCTTCGCGTGCGTCGAGGTGAGGACCACGCAGCGGACGCCCTGATCGTCGCGCGCGGCCTCGAGCGCGGCGATCAAGTCCGACAGGAGCGCGTCGGAGAGGGCGTTGCGCGTCTCCGGCTGGTCGAGCGCGATCGTCGCCACGCCGCTTTCGGCGACGTCGTAGCGGAGCGTGTCGTACGACATGCGGGGCCTCCTCGGATCCGGTTCGGGGACGGCGCGAAGCCTACGCTTGCGGTCTGCCCGCGAGCCACCGCTCGTCAGCGAATACCGTGTCGGTGAGGAGTTCCAGCACCTCGCCGATGGCCTGCTCTCGAGCGACGGCTTCGGGTAGTGGCAGGTGGTGCTGGATGCGGTACCGGTTGCGGCGGCCGTCCCTGTTCTTGACCACGTAGCCGGCCTCGGTCAGGTCGGTGACGATGGCAAAGGTGCGGCGTTCGGTGATCGCGAGCGTCGCCGCGATGTCCCGGATGCGGACGCCGGGGTCGTGGGCGATGCAGACGAGGGCTCGGGCATGATTGGTGAGGAAGCTCCACTCAGCCATGCCCATAGTCTAGGTCGCAGATTTCTAGAAACGCCTCACAAACCAGGCAGCGCCACGGGGCGATCGTGACCGTCGGCCGCGCGCTCCCCGATGTACGCGATGTCCGTTCAGCCGCCCAGCACGGCCCTGACCGACTGGCGCAGCGAGTGGCTGGTGATCGACACCGCCGTCGGCTCGTACCCGCAGTGCGCCATGCAGTTCTCGCACCGCGGGTCGCGTCCGCGCCCGTAGCGCTCCCACTCCGTCGTCTCGAGCAGCTCGCGGTAGGTCTTGGCGTAGCCGTCCGCCATCAGGTAGCAGGGACGCTGCCAGCCGAACACCGAGTAGCTCGGGATCCCCCACGCGGTGCAACCGAAGTCCATCTTGCCCTCGAGGAAGTCGAGGAACACCGGGCTGTGGTTGAGCCGCCAGCGTCGCCTCCGCCCGTCGGCGAACGCGGCGCGGAACAGCTTGTGGGTCTGCTCGACGCCGAGGAAGTGCTCTCCGTCGGGCGCCTTCTCGTAAGCGTAGGCCGGAGAGATCATCATCGCGTCGACCCGCAGCTCGTCGTTGAGGAAGTCGAGCACACGGCGCACCGTGTCCGGCGTGTCATGGGTGAAGAAGGTCGTGTTGGTGGTCACGCGGAAACCCTGGCGCTGGGCTTCGCGGATCGCGGCCACCGCCTTGTCGAACACGCCGTCCCGGCACACGGAGGCGTCGTGGCGCTCGCGCAGCCCATCGATGTGGACCGCCCAGGCGAAGTACGGCGAGGGCTTGAACAGCGGCAGCTTGCGTTCCATCAGGAGCGCGTTCGTGCACAGGAAGACGAACTTCTTGCGCCGCACCAGCTCCGCGGCGATGCGATCGATCTCGGGATGGATCAGAGGCTCGCCCCCGGCGATCGACACCATCGGGGCGCCGCTCTCCTCGATCGCTCCGATCGCCTGCTCGACCGGCATCCGGCGGCGCAGGACATGCTCTGGATGCTGGATCTTGCCGCACCCGGCGCAGGCCAGATTGCATTGGTAGAGGGGCTCGAGCTCAACGATCAGCGGAAAGCGCTCGCGCCGGGCGAGCCGCTGCTTGGCGATATAGGCGCCGAGGCGCACGCTCTGACGGATTGGGACGGATATGGCTCAGGACCCCTTACGTAGTCGTGCCGGCAGTTTGAAGTGCACGTCCTCTTTCGCCACCGTGCGTTCGCTCACGGTCGCGCCGCCGAGGCCGTCGAGGGCGTGCACCACCTCATCGACGAGCGCCCCCGGAGCCGAGGCGCCGGCGGTGACACCGACGCGCCGCGTGCCGGCGAGCCAGTCGGGCGGGATGTCCCCGGCGTTCTCGACGAGCAGCGCGCGGCAGCCGGCGCGCTCGGAGACCTCGACCAGTCGCCGTGCGTTCGATGAGTTCTCCGAGCCCACCACGAGCACCGCGTCGCAGTCGACGGCGAGCGCGCGCACGGCGTCCTGGCGGTTCTGGGTCGCGTAGCAGATGTCATCCGAGGAGGGCCCGGCCATCGTCGGGAACCGCCGGCGGAGCGCTTCGACCACGCTTGCGGTCTCATCCACGGCGAGCGTCGTCTGGGTCAGGTAGGCGACACGATCGGGGTCCGCCACCTCCAGCCGCTCGACGTCTTCCTCGCTCGAGATGACGTGCGTGCGGTCGGGGCCTTCCCCGACCGTGCCCTCGACCTCCTCATGTCCCCGGTGGCCGATCAGCACGATCTCGCGTCCCGAGGCCCCGAAGCGACGCGCCTCGGCATGGACCTTGGCCACCAATGGGCAGGTCGCGTCGATCACGTCGAGCCCGCGCTCGCGCGCCTGCGCTCGGACCGCGGGTGAGACCCCGTGGGCCGAGAAGATCGTCGTCGCCCCCTCGGGCACCTCGTCAACCTCATCCACGAACACCGCTCCCCGGCGCTCGAGCAAGCCGACCACGTGCGCGTTGTGGACGATCTGCTTGCGCACGTAGACCGGAGCGCCGCGGTCGGCCAGCACCCGCTCGACGATCTCGACCGCTCGCACCACGCCGGCGCACGACGCGCGCGGCGACGCGAGCACGACCTCGCGCTCGCCGAGAGCCCGCGTCCACTCCTCCACGAGCGCGGACGCATCACGCAGGACGCGGTAGGCCCGCGCCGCCGCGGCCGCGGTCCGGAGCGGGCGATGGAGCTCGTGACGACCAGTGTCGAGGACCACGCGCAGGGTCACGAGCGGCTTCGCCCGCGCTTCCGGAGCGAGCCATGCCGACTCCATGTCGACCGCGAGCGCCCCGGTCCCCGCCAGTGCCCGCCGGCGCTCGCGCACCACCGGCCGCCGGGTGGACGCCACCGGTCCGACCCGCACCTCGAAGCCGCCTCGGCGCAGATGGCCCGCCAGGATGCTGGGAGCGGCGCACTCCGTGGTACCGGTCGGTCCGCGGAGCTCGCTGGCAAGCACGATATGGCCGGGCTCGAGCTCGGGGTCGAGCCCACCGCAGAACCCGGCGATGACCACGGGGCCGGCCGGCCCCTCGCGGGTCAGAGACGCGGCTCGGCGCGCCCGGTTGGGCCCCATCCCGATCCGCTGCACATCCGCCGACCGGGCTCCCGCCCGCACCGCCCGGGCCTCGATCGCGAGCGGCGCGAGCACGAGCACGCTGGGGTCGCCGGCCGGCGTGCCGGCGCGCCGGCGCCGACCCGTGAGCGCGGCGACCGGACGCGTCATCGCGCCACCGCCAGCGTCCGCGGTCGCGCGCGGGCGGGCAGCGCCGCCAGCGCCTCGCGCGCAGCCGCGTGGCCACTGCGTACCGCACCCTCCATCGTCGCCGGCCAGCCGGTGTCCGTCCAGCTGCCGGCGAGCAGCAGCCCCGGCACGCGGGTGCGGGGGCCGGGACGCAGCGCGCGGGCGCCGGGTGCCGCGCGGAAGGTGGCCGCGTGTTCGCGTGTGACGAAGAACTGCTCGACGTTCGCACCCCGCGCCCCGGGCAACAGCGCGGCGAGCGCGGGGAGAAAGCGCTCTCGCAGCTCGTCGATCGCCATCCCACTCTCGGCGTCGGCGGCCGACAGCGAGACCGCGAGATGCTGACCGACGGCCGCGCCGGAGCTCGCCGTGCGGTCGAATACATACTGGACCGGCGTTTCCACTCCGGCCGCGAACGGCAGCTCCAGGACCCGGCGGTCATAGACGATGTGGAGGTTGACGATCGGCGAGGACCCGAGCCGCGCCAGCCGGCCCGCGATCTCCGCGGTCTCGGGCACGAGCCGCGCAGCCCGGTCGTGCGGGACCGCGACGATCACCACATCGGCGTGCAGCGCCGCCATCGCGCTCGCCGTGATCCGAAAGCCGCCCTCGGGATCGGACACAATCGCGCTCGCCCGGCATTGCACGCGGACTTCGACCCCCGCGGCAGCGAGCGCCCGGCGGGCCGCTACGTCGTGGATCTCCGACAGCGGGACCCGAGCCCAGCCGATGTCACCGGCCGAGGAGTCGCGCAAGAGCCCGGTCTGGAACACCTGCGCCGCCTGGGCCAGGGAGGCGTCATCGGGGACGAGATTGAGCGTGGGCCGGACGATCAGTCCCCACAGCCGGTCGATCGCCGCCGGGCTCTGACCATGGTCGCGCAGCCAGTCGCCGAATCCGCGGGCGTCGGCCGACGCGTCGTCGGGATCGACGCGGCGCAGGGCGGCCATCGCCCGCACGGCAGCGAGGCGCTCGCCCAGCCCGAGGAAGCGGTAGCCGAGGAGGGCCCGCGCGAGGTGCAGCGGGGCGGGCAGGTTCGATCGGCGCAGCCACACGGGCGGGCGGCCGGGAGCGAGCACCGGGATCGCGAGCCGCGGCTGCAGCGTGACCGCGTCAGCCGCGCCCAGGCCCGCGAGCAGCTCGCGGTAGGCGGTGCAGCAGCGCAGGAAGACGTGTTGCCCGTTATCGACATCGAGACCGTTGCGCCGGACCGAGTAGACAGCGCCACCGAGGCGAGGGCGCGACTCGAGCAGGGTGACCTTCACGCCACCGCGGGCGCAGTCGAGCGCGGCCGTGATGCCCGCGAGCCCACCGCCGACGACCACCACACGACGCTCGTCCGCCTCCCCCCGCTCCCCGGTCCCGACCGCGACGCTCACCCATGCACCCCCGCCAGGCTGCGCGCCGCCAGCCACGCCTTCTCCCACACCGGTACCGAGATCCGCCGCTCGAGGATCTCTGTGGGCTGCCGCTCGATGCGCTCAAGGATGCCGCGGTAGATCCCGGTCATCGCCAGCAGGCACGAGCTGCTGCGCGAGTCGAGCAGGTCCGCGAGGACCAGTCCCCGCGCGAACCACTCGCGGTTGCGCGCCGCCTCGAAGCGGATCAACTCGGCGAGCGCCGCGACCGGCGCCGTGGCCGGGTCGTCGACCCCGAAGCGGCGAAGGTCCTCGGCCGGTAGGTAGACGCGGCCACGCTCGCCATCCTCGCGCACGTCGCGCAGGATGTTGGTCAGCTGCATCGCCACCCCGAGATCATCGGCCAGCGGGATAGCGGTCTCACGGTCCTCGACCCCGAAGATGGCCAGGCACAAGCGCCCGATCGAGCCGGCGACGTGACGGCAGTAGACGACGAGATCCTCGAAGGTCTCATAGCTGGCGCCGTGCACATCCAGCTCGACCCCGTCGATCAGGCTCGTCAGGGCGTCGAGCGGAAGCTCGAACCGTGGCTGGGCATCCGCGAGCGCGATCAGGATGGGGTCTCCCCGATCCGGGCCGCCGGTGCTCAGAGTGCCCAGGCGCTCGCGCTCGTCGGCCAGCGCTTTCAGCTTCGCCGCTGGCTCGAGCGTCCCGTCGCCGATGTCGTCGACGCGCCGCGTGAACGCGTACACCGCGCTCATCGCCCACCGCTTGGGTCGCGGCAGCAGGCTGATGCCGTAGTAGAAGTTCGCCGCCTCGCGGCGCGTGATCCGCGCGCAGCTGCGGTAGGCGAACTCGACCTCCGCGCTCATCGTCGTCGGCGATCCCGTGTTGTCGGGCGGCTCGCGCGCCCGGAGCGTCATCGCCATCGGCTCTCCCACAGGGTCTGGGCCATGGCGGCGGCGATTCTCCCCCGCGCGGGTCGCGGCCGGGCGCCGAGCACGTCGTAGCCGGCGTCCGCGAGGGCGTCGAGGGCGGCGCGGCCCCCGGCGAGGAACCCGGCGACGGCGAACCTGGGGCTGAGCGGCAGCCGCCGGATCAGGGGCGCGCCGTCGGCGAGCAGGGACCGGGCGCGCGCCGCCTCGAACGCGATCAGCGCGAGGAACCCGCGGCTCGGTACCCGAGCGAGCAGGTCGCGATCGGTGCAGCCAAAGCGCGCCATGTCGTCTTCCGGAAGGTACACGCGCCCGCGCGCGTGATCCTCGGCCACGTCCTGGAGATGCTCGGTGACCTGCAGCCCCGCGCAGATCCGATCGGACAGGGCGATGCGGTCCGCCGTAGCCGCTCCGAACACGTGCAGCACGATCTCGCCCACGGGCGCCGCCGAGCATTGGCAGTAGTCGAGCAACGCGTCGAAGTCCCGATAGCGATCGACGACCTGGTCGCGGCGACCTGCCTCGATCAGGCGCCGGAACGGCGCCGCGGGGAGGTCCAGGGCGTGTACGGTCGGCGCCAGCGCTTGCATCACCGAATGCTCCGGTGTCTCGGCCGCGTAGATCCGGTCGAGGTCCCCTTCGATCCAGTCCAGCAGCGCCGAGCGATCGCCCCCCGCCTCGTCGCCCGCGTCATCGACCATCCGCGCGAAGCCGTAGACGGCAAGCAGTTGCGAGCGCCGGCGCGCTCCCAGGAGGCGGCTCGCGACCGAGAAGTTCTCCGCGCGGGCCTGCGCCATCACCTCGGCGCGCGTGGGAGCCGCGGCGAGCGGCGATGCCGTCGTCGTGCTCACGCGCTCAGGCGCCCCAGAGCCATGATCGGGAACAGGAGCCGGTACAGGTGGTAGTTGATCGAGAAGTCGGTCGGGAAGCCGGTCCCGGTGTATTGCGGTTCGTCCCACCCGCCGTCGGGGCCCTGGGTGCGGGCCAGCCAGCGCACGCCGCCTGCAACGGCGGGCGAGCGCTCTCCGGCCGCGTTCAGCGCCAGCAGCGCCCACGCCGTCTGCGAGGCCGTGCTCTCGCCGCGGCCGATCCAGGCTGGATCGGTGTAGGAGCGCACGTCCTCGCCCCAGCCGCCGTCGTCGTTCTGGTGCTCCTCGAGCCAGCTCACGGCGCGGCGGATCCTGGGGTCCTCGGCCGGCTCCCCCGCCGCGATCAGCGCCGGCACGACCGCGCCGGTGCCGTAGACATGGTTGACGCCCCAGCGGCCGAACCACGAGCCGCCGGGCTCCTGCTCGGAGGCCAGCCAGCTGCGTCCCCGGCGCGCTCCCGGGTCCCCGGCGCGACCGACCGCGGCCAGCATCTCGAGCGCGTGGGCGGTCACGTCCGCGCTCGGAGGATCGATCACCTCGCCGAAATCGCAGAACGGCAGCTCGCGAGCGAGCGCGCTCGTGTTGCCCGCGTCGAAGGCGCCCCAGCCGCCGCTCTCGTCCTGCATGCCCTCGACCCACCGCACCCCCCGCTCGATCGCCCGCTGCACGCGCGCGGGTTCGGGATGGTCGACGCGCAGCAGCGCGAGGACGACCTCGGCGGTGTCGTCGATGTCCGGGTAGTTGTCGTTGGCGAACTCGAACGACCAGCCGCCGGGCTCGAGCTTCGGCCGGCGCACCGACCAGTCGCCCTCGACCTCGACCTGCTCTCCCAGCAGCCAGCCGGCCGCGCGCACGAGCGCCGGATCATCGCGCGGCGCGCCGGCGTCGGCGAGGGCCACGGCGGCCAGCGCCGTGTCCCAGACCGGAGACTGGCAGGCCTCGAGCCGCCGCGTCCCGTCCTCGATCGTGAACCCGTCGAGACCGGCGAGCCCCGCCCGCATCACCGGGTGCTCGAGCGAGTAGCCGCGCAGATGAAGGGCGATCAGGGAGTAGACCCACGGCGGCTGGATCCCGCCCCACGACCCGTCGGCCTCCTGACGGCGCACGATCCAGCGCTCGGCTCGGGCCAGCGCGAGCTCGCGCAATGATCGCGGCGCCACCCGGTCATAGGCGTGCAGCGCACGGTCGAGCAGGGTCAGCCCCCGCGCGCGGGCCGACGTCGGCGCGGGCGGGGACCAGGGGCGCGAGTCGTGCAACTCGGTGAGCGCGAACGGCAGGCGGCGCTGGGGGCGGTGGGCGAAGACGATGGTCAGGGGGACGATCGTCTGGCGCGCCCAGCAAGCGAAGTCGTAGATGTTCAGCGGCGCCCAAGCCGGGAGCAGCATCATCTCGGGGGCGAGCGCGGGGAGCCGCTCCCACGGCCACACGCCGAACAGGGCCAGCCAGACGCGGGTGAATACCCGGGCCCGCTCGAGGCCGCCCAGCTCGCGCACCAGCTCCGCCGCGGTGCGCATGTGCTCCGCGTCAGCGGGGTCACCCGCCAGCCGCAGCGCCACGTAGGCCTCGATCGTCGTCGAGAGGTCCGCCGGACCGCCGTGAAAGAGGCTCCACGAGCCGTCGGCGCGCTGCTTGGAGCGTATCCACGCCGCCGTGCGCTCCGTCGCGGCCGACTCGCGAATGCCGAGAAACTCGCGCAGCAACAGGTCCTCCGCGTCCATCGTGACGTTGGTTTCGAGCTCGCCCTTCCACCACCCGTCGGCGTGCTGCAGCGAGCGCAGCTTCTCGACAGCGCGGCTCAGCGTCGCTCGCGCCGCGGAGGTCGTGTCGGCCTCGGGCTCCGTGTCCGATCGTGTGAGCTCCGGTGCGTCCAGCGCAGATTCCGTTCCGCGATTCATGCCCGAACTCCTAGGCCGCAGAGATGAGGTGCCAAATGAGGAACAGCCATCAACTCCTTCCGGTGCTCGAGGCTCACAGGTTGGTGAAGATCGCATACGGTAGCGTGCCCGTCCACCCGAGCCAGTTCTCATTATCCCCGGGCGGGCCGGTGCTCGTGGATACCCATTGCGGGGAGGCGACTGAAGGCCGATCTCGACGCCTCTGACCGGGTAGTAGGAAGCTCTACTGTTTACTTAATCGTCATGGCCGGCGCCGACGTGCTCAAACCCGACTTCGCGACCCAGCGCAGGCACTTCATCTTCACCGACGAGCACGAGCAGCTCCGGGAGTCGATCCGCCGCTTCGTGATCAAGGAGCTTCAGCCCCACGCCGACGAGTGGGAGCAGACCACGTTTCCCGATTCGGTCTTCGCCCGCATGGGCGAGCTGGGCTTCCTCGGCCTCGACAAGCCCGAGCAGTACGGCGGTCAGGGCGGCGATTACTACAGCAGTCTGGTCCTCGCCGAGGAGATGGTGCACTCGCATTCGGGTGGACTGGCGATGGGCGTGGCGGTCCAGACCGACATGGCGATGCCGCCGATCCTCGCCTTCGGGACCGAGGAGCAGAAGCAGCAGTGGGCGGCTCCGGCGATCCGGGGCGAGAAGATCCTCTGCCTCGGGATCACCGAGCCGGACGCCGGCTCCGACGTCGCCGCGATCAAGACCCGAGCCGTGCGCGACGGCGAGGAGTACGTGATCAACGGCTCGAAGACCTTCATCACCAACGGTCACCGCGCCCACGCGATCGTGCTCGTCACGAAGACCGGTACGGACGCCGGATACGAGGGCTTCACCCTGTTCATGGTGCCGATGGACCTCCCGGGCGTGACCCGTGAGAAGAAGCTCGAGAAGCTTGGCATGCACGCCTCCGACACGGCGCTGCTCGCCTTTCAGGACGTTCGCGTACCCGCGTCCGCCGTGTTGGGGCAGGTGGGTAAGGGCTTCTACCACATCATGTGGGAGCTCCAGGGAGAACGGCTGATCGGCGCGGCGGGATCGGTAGCGGGAGCGCAGCATGTGTTCGACCGGACCCTGCAGTACGCCAAGGAGCGGACCGCCTTCGGGCGCCCGATCGGGGGCTTCCAGGTCACCCGGCACAAGTTCGCCGAGATGGCGACCAAGATCGAGACGGCGCGGCAGCTCGTGTACACCACCGCCTGGCGCTTCCAGAACGGCGAGTACCCGGTCCGCGAGATCACGATGGCGAAGCTGCACGCGGCGAGGATCGCCGTCGAGGTCGCCGACGAATGCATCCAGATCCACGGCGGCAACGGCTACATGAAGGAGTACGGGATCGAGCGCACATGGCGCGACCTGCGACTGAACCGGATCGGCGCCGGGACCGACGAGATCATGCTCGACGTGATCGGCCGCTCCTACGGACTGTGAGGTCGTGACGGAAACGACGCGGGTGGGTACACTGCGCGCCGTGAGCAGGAGGTTCGTCGCATCGGTGTGTGCGGTCGCGGGCGCGACGATCGCCGTGGCCGCCTGTGGGGCGAGCCAAGCGATCGATCCGGTGTCGCGAGCGGCCGCGGTGACACTGAGCACCCCGGGGTACCGGATGTCGGCGGTGATGAGCGTCAGCAGCCCGACGGCGCCGGTCACGGCCAGCATGACCGGCCAGATCGACACGGCAGCGGACCGCGGAACGATGACCATGAATGAGGTCGTCGGGGGCCGGCCGGTGAAGGCCGCGATGGTCTTCTCGAAGTTGAACTTCTACATGCGGTCGGCCGCGATTCCCGGGGCCTCCAAGCTGACCGGCGGCAAGCCCTGGATCTACGTCGACATGGGCCAGGCGCTCGGAGCGATGGGCGTGGGCTCGCTCCCGGGAACGACCGACCCGAGCCAGTTCCTCGACTACATGAGCGCGGTCGGCGCCACTCCGACCCGGGTGGCGTCGGTGTCGATCCACGGCGTCAAGACGACCGAGTACCGGGCCGTGATCGATCTCGACCGCTACGCCAAGAAGGGCTACGCGTCGGCCAAGACGGTCTCCACCCTCGAGTCGGCCCTAGGCAGTCACACGCTGCCGATCGAGGCATGGATCGACGGTCAGAACCGGGTGCGCCGGATCCACATGGCCTTTCCCGAGTGCGTCGATGGCAACAAGGTTCGCTTCAACATGACGATGGGTATCTACGATTTCGGTTCCCAGCCGCAGGGTCAGATCCCAACCGCGAGCCAGGTTTACAATCTCACGCCGGTTCTCGCCGCCGAGTACGGCAAGGTCAAGCTCAGCTGTAAGTCCGCGAGCTAACCTCGAGCCGCAAGAAACCAATCCATCTCTCTCCGCGGCGTTTCCAGTTGTACGGGCAGCAAGTAGGGATGCCTCCTGCCCGATCAGGGGAAGGGTCGGCCTCTGCGGCGGGAACAAATTGCAGACGCAGGTGACATTGAGAGCCAGCAACGGTGCAAAGATCCTCGTGTGGCGCGAGGAAGATCTCTTCTGTGCCCGACGGGCCGAGGCTCCCCGGGAGCAGCCTCAGACCTGCCTCGGACTGGACCTGTTCGAGATCGTCGCCGAGCTGACCGGCCTCGATCTCGAGGACGTTGCCCAGGCGGCGGAGGCGATCGAGCTCGCCGACCACGCCCAGCATCGGCTGGCCACCACGCCTGGGAGGACCGGACCGCCGGCCGAAGGACGGGACGATCCACCCACGAAGGCTCGTTTCCGCACGAAGTAGACACCCCGTGGGTGACCCTGGCCCACGGGTGGCCGATGGGCTGATGGAGTCCGTACGGGGACAGCTGCTGATCGCCGGGCCGGCGTTGCTCGATCCCAACTTCTGGCGCACCGTCGTGCTCGTGGTCGAGCACACCGAGGAGGGCGCGCTCGGCGTCGTGCTCAACCGCCCGTCGGAGACCACCGTGCTCGATGCGGTTTCGCAGCTCGAGCGGCTCGTCGACGCGGACGAACCGGTATTCATCGGCGGGCCCGTGCAGCCGAGCTCGGTGATCGTGGTCGCGGAGTTCGAGGATCCGGACGACGCCGCGCTCGTTGCCTTCGAGGACGTCGGCGTGCTCGGGACGGGCTCGTCCGTGGACGAGCTCGCCGCCGGCGTCCGCCGCGCGCGGGCGTTCGTGGGCCATGCCGGCTGGGGCCCGGGACAACTCGACGGCGAGCTCGAGCGCGGAGACTGGATCGTCGAGACAGCCCAGCGCGAGGACGCCTTCGCCGAGGACCCCAAGGAGCTGTGGGGTAGCGTGCTGACGCGAAAGGGCGGCAGCTACGCATTGCTCGCGCGAATGCCGCCGGACCCGTCGGTCAATTAGGGCCCGCACTCGCGGGCCCTTAGCTTCTGCGCGTCTAGAATCGCTGAGCCTGTGACTCACGCTCATCACGCGCACGGCGGACATGGGCACGGGGGCCACGGGCACGGAGGCCACGCCGCCGACCAGCGCGCCCTGAAGACGGCGCTCGCGCTGATCGTTGCGTTCCTGGCCGCCGAGGTCGTGGCGGGGGTGATCGCCTCGTCGCTGGCGCTGCTCTCCGACGCCGCCCACATGCTGACCGACGCGGCCGCGCTGGCCCTCTCGCTGCTCGCGGCTCGGCTGGCGTCCCGCCCTGCGGGCGGAGCGATGACCTACGGCCTCGGGCGAGCCGAGATCCTAAGCGCCCAGGCTAATGGGGTCACGCTGCTGGTGCTCGCGCTGTTGATCGTCTACGGCGCCATCCGCCACCTCGTCTCACCCCCCGCCGTGGAAGGGTCAGTGGTCCTGGTAGTGG